>Ga0190270_10000002_pt1 | contig 336645 bp, 275 predicted proteins | sample Popmic320T_FD_133748 | JGI IMG/M metagenome (GOLD analysis project Ga0190270, IMG submission 133748) | Populus adjacent soil microbial communities from riparian zone of Weber River, Utah, USA - 320 T | ecosystem: Environmental > Terrestrial > Soil > Riparian zone | place: USA: Utah...
AACCTTCGCTCGTGCCACCAAGTCTGTCGCCCGCTAACGCGGGCTCGCTAGGTGACACATCCAACCCCGGCTGAAGCCGGGGTCTATTTCCTGGAGCCGCCTACGGCGGCGGACTTGCCCGCGTAGCGGGCTTCAGGAAATAGCCACCGGCTTCAGCCGGTGGACTAGGTCGATCCTTCATCGAGCCCGCGTAGCGGGCGACAGGATCACAAATAACACCTTAAGTTGACGCCATTGCCGGCTTCAGCCGGGGGAACGGGCGTTCAGGATTCGAGTCCGCGTAGCGGCCGGCAGGATTCTGTCGGCCGCTACGCGGGCTCGAATGGCGGACCCCGATTCCCCCGGCTGAAGCCGGGGGCTATAGATCTTTCGCCCGCTACGCGGGCGAGGACACGCCCGAAAGGCTTCCTTAGAAGTGTCGAGCGAGGGACCTGGGTGGGCGGGAGGCTCGAAAGTGCCGCGGCGGGTCGGCGAAGATGACGCGCGACCGCCGTCAACTGTCCTCAGGATGAGACTCACTCCCATCCACGCCGCCTTCACTGTCCTCAGGGCGAGACTCAACTCCATCCACGCCACCTTCAACTGTCCTCAGGACGAGACTCAACTCCATCTACGCCACCTTCAACTGTCCTCAGGACGAGACTCAACTCCATCTACGCCACCTTCAACTGTCCTCAGGACGAGACTCAAGGTGCTCGCCGTCACCTTGAAGGTGCTCGCCGTCACCTTGAAGGTGCTCGCCGTCACCTTGAAGGTGCTCGCCGTCACCTTGAAGGTGCTCGCCGTCATCTTGAAGATGTTCGCCGTCACCTTGAAGGTGATCGCGCGGACCTTAAACGCCAGAGCGCGCGGGACCCAGCACCTGTTCCATCAGCTCGGCGTACAGCGTCCCGGGGGGGATGTCCTGTTTGCTGGTGCCGGCGCGGCGCCACATGTCGTTCCAGAGGTGGATGGCGCGGGTGGAGCCGTTGAAGCGGGGTGGGGGGCCGGCGATGATGGTGCGCCAGGCGAAGAAGGGGATGGGGCAGAAGACTTCGGGGGGTTGGACGAACGCCTCGAGGGCGCAGTCGCGGATGATCTCCTTGACCAGGCGGGGGCCGGTTTCTCCCCAGCCGAGGGAGGTGGTGTCGCGGGCGTCGCAGCGTTCCCAGGCCAGTTGCATGGCGGCGGAGTTCCGGGGAGCTCGGATCACGCAGGACGCAGGGGTGCTGCCGTCGCGCGTCGGTTCGCTGGCGAAGACGTGGTCGGTGTCGAAGTCGAACGGGCGGAGGCAGACCACGTCCGTGTCCACCCACCACCCTCCCTTCTCGAGGAGCATGCGGTAGCGGAAGTAGTTCGAGAAGCCGGAGACGGTGTCGTGCTCGCGGTAGCGGAAGATGCGCTCGCGCGGCAGGACCTCGTTCGCGTCGCGGAGGGTCGTCCCCTCCGGGACGTTCGGCACCTCGTCGTAGACGTAGAGGTCGAACGTGTGGCCGTGATGGAGGAACGAGGCGATGGAGAGCTGCTCCATCGGAGACAGCTCCCCGCCGATCCAGAGAGACTGAATGGTCATTGCACCTGGACGGAGCCGACGAACTGGTACGTCACTCCGTTCGAGGCGGAGTTGAGGTACATCGAGTACGTCCCGGCGGCGGGCGGGGTGAAGTCGACGGTGAACGTCCCCTCGCCTGTCGCGCGCGGCTGCTCGCGGCCCTGCCAGATGCCGGGGGCGAAGATGAGCACGAGCGAGTCGTCGAGCTGCTCCACTGGCGCGCCCGACTCGGTCGTGACGCGGAAGCGGAGCGACGCGGCTTCGCCGCTCTTGCGCGCGCCGGCATCGACGAGCGCGGTCCTGATCGCCGTTCCGGCGCTGGCCGGGCGCTGCTCGCTGCCCACGGCCACCTTGAAGCAGTTGACGGCGCGCGGCGCATCGACGAGGAAGGCCACGTCGTACTGTCCGCCGTCGGCGAGACGCGCCGAGGTCTCGTAGACACCGGGGCTCCGCTCGCGCAGGCTGCGGTCGACGACCGTCACCGCACGCGGGCGGCGGCCGTAGTTGTTGAAGTTGCCCATCGGGGCGGCCATCCCCTCGCGGTAGTAGTAGATGACCTTGTCCGGGCCATTGGCGAAAAGCACCGCGTCGCCGCCGACGGCCTGCACGACCGAGGGCGCGAGCGAAGGCATGTCCATGCCGAACGGCCGCCGTCCGCCGCCGACGTCCGCGACGGCGATGCCGGCCCCTTTGCGGCCGAGCTCCGAGAGCACGATCATCTGCACCTGTTCCGAATCGCGCAGCAGGACGTAAGCGAGCGTGCGCGAGAAGACGATCTGGTCGGGGATCCCCTCCAGTTCGCCGCTCTGGATCAGCTGGTTCGACGACACATCGACGACGTACATCGCCTTCGCCACCGGATTGACGGAGAGCGCCAGCCGCGCGTCGGGGGTGACGCGCACCATCGACGCGCCGGCGGCGATCTCGATGGTCGCGAGCACGCCGCGCGTGCCGCTGCCGACGGCCACGATCGCACCCTTCTCGCTCGCCACGTACGCCGCTCCCGCGAGCGACGACCAGGCGATGGAGACGGGGCGCGCCACTTCGGCGGTGTGGACGACGGCCAGCTTCGCCACCTCGACGACCGTGACCCGGTCGTGCTCCGCGCTGGTGGCGAAGACGTACCGGTTGTCATGGCTCACCGCGAGGTCATGCTTCCCACGCGGCAGCGGAAGCGACGCGGCTACGGTGAAGTCCGAGGTGCGGATGGCGACGAGCGCATCGTCGGTCGCGGCCCAGAGGTAGCCTTCGTCGGCCTGCAGAACGAGGCGCCCGGGCGATGAGCGGAAGGAGAGGCTTTTCGCGACGCGCCAGACCGCGGTGTCGACCAGCGCCACCTGTTTCGCCTCGGGGAGGGAGACGAAGAGCTTGTTGCTGTCGTCGGTCAGCACCCAGTCCATGGCCGGGCTCGCGAGCTCGACGAGTGCCAGGAGCTTCGAGCCGCCGAAGCCGAACAGAGGATCGACGACGGTGAGCGTCGCGTCGTCGTTCATGGCCAGCACGTGGTACGCGTTGAAGTTCACGTCGGCGCGGCCGAGGAAACCGCCGCCCGCGTAGATGTTGATGCGGTCGCGGCAGGCCGCGGGACGGGCTTGCGTGCCGGCGTCCATCCATGCAGCCGGCTTCGCACCGCGCATCGGGGAACCGGTGGCCTCGTCGGTGATCTCGAAGCGGACCACCACGTCGTCGCCGCCCCGGAGGGGGCGCGGCTCCTTCGCCGGCGTTGCGAGGTCGAGCGTCATCTTCACCGCCACGCCTTCCTGCACGCTGCGGCGAACGATCGGAGCCCGCTCGAGCTCCTCGCCGCCGGCGATGCCGGCGGCGAGGAGGAGGAGAACGGCTGTCAGGATCGGGGTACGAGTCCGGGTCATGTCAATGGTGTGAGTGTCCGTCATTTGCCGGTGGCGTGGTCTGCGGCTGCACGACGGTATTCGTCCGTTCAGGCTTGAAGAGGTCGATCACGCCCGGGTCGATGTCGAGCATCGGCTGCACGGCGGCCGTGGCCGAGACCGCGGTGACCGGGATGTACGCCGCGGCAATCTTCGAGCCCCACGGAGTCGGCGAGGAGCAGTTCGGATCGCTGCAGACCACCGAGCGCACGAACAGCGGCGGCGCGGGAAGCGTCTTGCTCGACGCCCAGAAGCCGGTCGACTTGTCGATGCGCACGCGGTCGATCGGCGTGCCGCCTGGCGCCTGGCCGGCGTAGATCTCGACCATGTCGGCCATGCGGCCGGTGGAGGTGTTGACCGTGGCCGTGCCGCGGATGCCGGCCGGGAACTTCGCATTACCCGGCGCCGGGAAGTAGTTGACGGTCACGATGTCCTGTCCCGGCTCGCCGACGCGCAGCAGGCCCCAGAGGCCGAACATGAAGTCGGTGCCGATGAACGTGCGGAACGGATAGTCGCCCTTCGTCTTCGCGCGGCCGCCGGCCTGGTCGATCACCAGATCCCACGACACGTTCGGACCGAAGGCGTCGCGCGACCCGAGGCTCTGCGACAGCTTGTTGAAGCCGATGATGGTGGACTGCGTGCCGGTCTGGAACGGCTCCTCCTGCCAGTTGTGCCCGTGCAGCGTCAACACCTGCTCGTCGAGACCGGCCGGATGCAGCATGCGGATGCGTACCGGCTCACCCGCCGCCGCCGCGAAGACCGGCGTCTGCGGGTCCGCCAGCACGAGCTGGTTCGACAGGGCGCGCATGATACCCGCCGGGAACAGCGTCGGCGAGAGGAAATTCTGGTTCGCGTAGCGGTACTGCAGAGGCTCCGTCCGGTAGTTGAAGGCGCGCGTGAACTGCGCCGGCGCGGCGACGAGCGTGGGCACGCCGCCGTTGACCTTGAGCGTCCCGGCCATGTTCGCCTTGTGCTGCGTGCACCAGAACGGCAGGTTGGTTGGCGCGACGTTCGGCTTCACTTTCACGGTGATCAACGCGGCCGGGCCATTGAAGGCGTCGGTGCCCCAGCTGCCGGCAATCCCGTTCGGATTGTCCTTCAGCAGGTTACCTCCGGCGATGACCTCGAAGACGCTCTCGAACGCGGCGCGGCCGGTGATGAAGGCCACGCCATGGCGGCCGGTGGCGACGGAGAAGACCACCGTGTCGCCGGAGTTGACCGTGTACGTGGCGTTGTTCGGCTGCACGGCGTTGTTGAGCTTCCACACCGGCGTGGGCGCGTTGTCGCCCGTGATGTTCAGGGTCTGCGGGCCGGAGGAGAACGTCCCGGCCATGTTCGCCTTGTGCTGCGTGCACCAGAAGATGAGCTGCCCGTTCACGCCCGGCTTGACCTGGATGGTGATCAGCGGAGCCGGTCCGGCCACCGCCGGTGTGCCCCAGCCGCCGGTGATCCCGTTCGGGTTCGCGATCAGCTTGCTCGCCCCCTCGAGGACGGTGAAGAAACTGTCGAACGCGGCCTGTCCCTGCGTGAACGTCACACCGTGCGTGCCCGTCTTCACGTCGAAGACGATGACGTCGCCCGGCTGGACGGGATAGTTGCTGTTGTTCGGCTGCTGCACGCCATTTAGCGTCCAGGTGACGACACCGCCGATGATGTCGCCGCTGATGGTGTACTTCGGCGTGACGGCGCCGCCGTTCACCTTGAACACCCCGGCCATGTTGGCCTTGTGCTGCGAGCACTCGAACGGCAGCGAGCCGGTGGCCGTGGCCTTTACCCGCAGCGTGAGCAGCGAGGCCGGTCCGGTGACCGGCAGCGTGCCCCAGGACCCGGTGATGCCGTTCGGATTCGCGACCAGCAGGTTCGCGCCCGAGAGGACGTCGAAGAACGCGTCGAACGACGGCTGCCCCTGGAGGAATGCGATGCCGTGCAGGCCGTTCGCCGAGGTGACGCTGATGATGTCGCCCGGCTTGACGTTGTACGTCGAGTTGTTCGCCTGCTGCACGCCGTTCAGCGTCCAGGCCACGACACCGCCGATGATGTCGCCGGCGATCGTGATGGTCGGCGCCGCCGAGGCGATCCGCAGAGTGCCGGCCATGTTCAGCTTGTGCTGCGTGCATTGGAACGGCAGGTCACCCGTGGCGGTGGACTTCACCCGCAGCGTGACCAGCGACGCCGGACCGTTGAAGGCGTCGGTGCCCCACGAACCGGTGATGCCGTTCGGGCTGTTCTTCAGGAGGTTCCCGCCGGAGACGACCTCGAAGAATGCGTCGAATGCCGGCTGCCCCGGCGTGAACGCCACGCCGTGGCGCCCGTTCACGACGTCGAAGATGACGGTATCGCCCGGTGCGACGGTATAGATGGCGTTGTTCGGCTGCTGGGCACCGTTGAGCGACCAGGCGATGGTGCCGCCCACGACCACACCGGAGATGGTGTGCGTCGCGCCCGTGGGCGCGATCCGCAGAGTGCCGGCCATGTTCAGCTTGTGCTGCGTGCACTGGAACGGCAGGTCGCCCGTGGCGGTGGACTTCACCCGCAGCGTGACCAGCGGCGCCGGACCGTTGAAGGCGTCGGTGCCCCACGAGCCGGTGATTCCGTTCGGGCTGTTCTTCAGCAGCTCGCCGCCGGAGACGACCTCGAAGAATGCGTCGAAGGCCGGCTGTCCCGGCGTGAACGCCACGCCGTGGCGCCCGTTCACGACGTCGAAGATGACGGTGTCGCCCGGTGCGACGGTATAAATGGCGTTGTTCGCCTGCTGGGCGCCGTTGAGCGACCAGGCGATGGTGCCGCCCACGACCACACCGGAGATGGTGTGCGTCGCGCCGGTGCCGCCGGCCGGAGGAGTGGTCGTCCCGCCGTTGCCGCCGGAGGGCGAAGCCTGCACCGGAGCGCCGCCGGTCTTCTGCATGCCGATGACGTCGTCCTGGATGATGGCCACGAACTCGCGGAACGACTTCTCGGCGCCGTTGTCCGTGTAGGTCACCCGCGCCGAGGCCTTGGAGTTTTCGTCCGTGGTCCACGTGGCTGTGCGCGGCTCGATGATGAGCGCGCCCAGCAGACCCTTCGGATGCTGCAGCAGCGGATCGGAGGGATTGAGGTTGACCGAGCCGTATTCGACCGGCACCGCCTGCCAGCTGTTGCCGTTGCGGATGCGCTTGCCGGCGTACCAGTTGTAGGTCTTTGACGCGCCCGGCGCGAGCGTCTGCGTCGGGTTGGCGCCGACGTTCATGCCATCGCTGTCGCGGATGTCGTACTCCAGCAGCGAGGCATGCAGGCCGACGTTGCGCGAAGTGCTGATCTGCACCGGCTGCGCGCCGACGATCTGCAGTGTCGTATCGTTCGTGCGCGCCACGGTGAACGTGTTCCCGCCCGAGGTGATGGTGTAGGTGTTGTTGCCGTTGTTCGTGGTCGAGCTGCCGACGCCGGAGTCGGGCAGCGTGTACCCGAACGTATTCGTCGCGCTGGTGTTGAAGAGCGCCTGGAACTCGGTGCTGTAGGCGCTGGCGCGCGGCGTGGTGGAGCCGGCACCGGTGAAGAAGACCATCATGTCGTCGATGGCATTCTTGGTCGACGTGAGGTTGAACTGCGTCGGCCAGGAGGGACTGGTGGTCACGGTGGCGCCGATGGTGCTGCCGGGCAGGTCGTTCGTCAGCGTGACCTGCACGCATTCACCGGCCCGCGCGCGGAGGATCAGCGGCTCGACGCGGTTCGGGTCTTTGAGCCGGCCGTCGACCAGGTCCGCTTCATCGACATAGATGATGGCGTTCGGATCGACGAGCTGCTCCCCGCCGTTCTTGCCGGCCGCGCCGCGGGCGTTGTACGTCAGCCAGTTCGTGCCGGTGGCCTGCTGGATGGTCATGGCGCGGACGCGGTACGCGCGCCGCGGCGCCGTGGTGGCGTCGGGACAGCCGTTCGGCGCCGCATCGGCACCGGTGGTGTTGTTCGGCAGCCGCTGCAGGTCGGGCTGGTTGTCGCTGTACGCGCGGAGCAGTCCCCAGTTGCCGTTCTTGCGGCCGGTGGTGTCGGAGCTGACTTCCCAGAGGTAATCGGCGGTCGGGCCGCTCGTCTGCGGCAGGCTGAAGATCATCTCGTAGTGCTCCGAGATGCCCATCCCCTGCGCCGAGCGGTACCCCGAGTCTTCCTCGGCCGGCTCGAAGAGCCAGTTCACGCCGTGCACGTTGAAGAAGTGAGGCGACATGTGCGCGCCGACCAGCGTGCGCACCTGGACGTTGTCTCCCGGATACGCGCGCAGCAGCGGCGTGTACGGGTCGGTCGGCTGGGCGCCGCGGAACGCCGGCGGGAACGTGAAGGTGTTCGCGCCGGTCGTGCTGATCGGCGAACCGCCGGTGGGCTGCACGTTGAGCTGCGGGTCGACGCGCAGGATGGACGCGAACGCGTTCGAGAGATCGGTGCCCGCGGGCGCCGGACTGACCGCCGGCGAGCCGCCGAATGCGCGGAAGGTCAGCGGCTCGTTGCGATAGTTGACCGAGTAGGTCCCGGTGGCGAACGCGTTCGTCACCAGCACCGGGAACGGCGGACGCGGTCCGGTGCCGGTCTTGTTCGCGCCGATGGCGTTCCGCGGATCGGACCAGCCGGTGTACGCCGATCCGCCGTCACCGTACGGCACCAGCTTCGGGATGCTGTTGGCGGTATACGCGAGCTGGCGGTCCTGGAACTCGAGGACGAACTCGCGGTAGCTGTTCTGCATGTCGCTGGCGGGACGATCGATGATGTTGGCGTGCCAGCCGGTCGGGCCGCCGTCGAACGGCGGGAGACCGTTGGCGCCGGGCTTGCGGCCCGCGTTCGAGCCGTAATGCTCGCCCGTCTCGCCATCCAGCCAGTAGGACTCCTTCGGCTCGACCACGAGGCCGGCGTAGAGGCCGACCTGCTGGTGCGTCGAGGGGCCGAAGTGATCGTGCGTGAAGACCGTGCGCAGCGTGCGGTCGGGGCGGTGGCCGCCAAACGGGTACTGTTCGTTCGACGGCGGTTCTTCCGCCTCACCGAACACCGGATCGGCAGCCCAGCGCTGGATCGTCGCCTGCGCGCCGAGCCACCGTCCCTCGGGACCGTTGCCGAAGTACGGGATGGGCTTCGGATGGAGACACTTGCGGCTGCCGGTCGGCTTCGCGCCGCCGTTGGTGATGTTCAGGCCCGCGAAGAGGCCACCCGGGCAGCCGGAGCAGTCTTCGTCGCCGTCGGGGCACTGGTTGATGGCCTCGATGGTCTCGCGCACTTCGTCCGGGCTGAACGTGCCGTCCTCGTAGTTGTAGCCGTTGCCGGCGCCGTCGGAGGAGGTCACGTCGAACTTCACCAGGTGGATGTGCTGGCCGATGATGTCGGTCGGCGTGCGCACCTGGAAGTCATCGAGCTCGTAGTAGTTCGGGACGAGGTTCGCGAGCCAGTACTCGATGATCTGGTCGCTGTTCGCGCGGAAGAAGAAGGGCTGCGGGATCCGCTTGTTGGCGATCGTGTCGGTGACGTCGCCCCAGAGCGAGATCAGGCGCGTCTGCGGGTAGTGCCAGCCCTTCTTGTTGAAGACCGCGTCGATCTGGATGTCCGCCGCCTTGTAGCGGATGAGGCACGGCTGCTGTCCTTCTTTCGGGTCGAGCACCAGCGGCGGCTTCGCTTCCTCCTGGCAATGCGGCTCGCCGTTGTCCTTGACGTTCGGGTTCGCGTACGGGGCGCCGTGCTTGCGCGGCCTGCCGTTCAGGACGTACGGCTTCGCGACTCCTTCCGGCGTGAACGACGGATGGTTGCGGATCTCGTGGTACGCCATCGCGGCCTTCTCGACGGTCGTCCCGTCCTCGGGCAGCTGCACGGCCGTGATCTTGCCGTTGTTCTTCGTGAAGTCCCACCGCGTGTGCTTCTCGGTGATGTCGGGGTCGTAGAGCGAGATGTGACGCGGCAGGCCGCCGTCGAGGTAGACCAGGTTGCCCGACGCATCCTTCTTCGGCGTGCCGTCGGCGTTCTCGTCCCACGCGATGTCCATCGGCGGATGCGGCGCGCGCTGGCCGGCCACGCCGGGGATGAAGAACGGGAAGCCCGGGTTCTGGTCCTTGTCCTGCGGATGCACTTCCACCGTGTAGCCGACCGGATCCGCGACGCCGCTCACAGTGACGTCCACGAGCCGCGTGCGCGCCGGTGCCGGTGCCATCGGGATCGTCGGCAGCGGCACGAGCGCCGGCGTCGGCGTCCCCTCGGCGATCTCGCCGTCGGGAAGCGCGCGGTTCCAGCCCGGCAGCGCCTTGCCATTCGCATCGAGACGCGTGCCCGCTTCGAACGCGTCGTGCGTGCGCCACATCGACCACATGCCCTGCGCGAAGTGCGGGTAGAAGTGGCAGTGGAAGATCGAGTCGCCGACCGTCTTGTTGACGTTGCCGCTGCCGTTGTAGACGTGGTTCAGCGTGTACGACGCGCCCGGACTGATCATCTGGCTGTCGCGGTACGCGCTGGTCGAGCTGCGCGGCGAATGGAGCCACTGCTGCGCGTGCAGGTGATGCACGTGGGTGATGTTCGTGCCGGCGTGGAGGATCTGGAAGACCACGTGATCGCCGACGTAGCTGTGGTAGACGTTCGAAGGATCGTCCGGATAGAGCGCCTTGGTCGCCTTCGGTCCGGGCGTGACGGTGCAGGTATCGGCGTTGTTCGGATTGGTACAGGTGACGCCGGAGTTGGCCGGGATGTCGACCACCATGGCCGGGTCGCCGACCGTCCAGGAGCTGAGGAAGAACTCCTCGAACTTGCACGTCGCGCACTGGTACATCGGTCCGACGCCGAGGCGGTTCGCCAGCACCTCGGCGCCGATGGCGCCGATGCCGTAGTTGATGGCGAAGAAGTCGCGCCCGGCGGTGAGCGTCCCGACGAGACTCCCGGTCTGCTGCTGCGGGAACGCCTGCGTGACCAGGAAGTCGTCGTGATAGTGGATCGCGAACTCACGGAACGGCTCCGTCGGGTTCGGCGTGGTCGGGCCGCCCGCGTACGGCGGGTCGATGAGCCGTCCGGCATTCGGGCCGGTGATGATCGCGGTGAGATCCGAGTGGCAGATCTCCCGCGCGCCATTCGTCAGCTTCAGCACCGGCAGCGGCTGGCCGCCGCAGGTGCGCGTGTCGTCGGTGGCCGCGTAGTTGACGAACGGTTGGCCGTTCGTCGTATGCAGGAAGCCGTCGGTGCTGCTCGCCGGGACGGGATCGCCGTCGGCGTTCAGCACGACCGCCTCCCGGGCCGGGCTGCCCGGCAGCGTCCACGTCCAGATGCGCGCCGGCTTGCCGTTGATCGTCGCGTTGCGATTGGTGGCGGTGAGGCTCTGCCCGTTGCCGCGGTACGTCGCCTTCAGCAGCTCCGTGCGGGTGACCTGGCTGCGGTACCACTCCGCCTTCGCCGGCTGGACGGTGACGGCGCCGAAGAGGCCCTGCATCAGCTGCCCGCCGAAGTTCGGCTGGTCGCCGTTGGTGGCCGCCGTGCTGTAGAGGAGATACGAGCCTTCGCTGTGCGCCGGCGCGTAGAGGATGTACGTGATCTTCTCGCCCGGTGCGACGAGACCGCTGACCCGCGGCCCGGTGGCGGAGGCGGCGATGTCGTTCGCACCGCTCCATGAGCCGTCGCCGGCAATGTTCTCGATCGGGGCGCCGGCGCCGTCACGCGCGCCGATGACCGAGAGGCCCATCACGTGGACGCCCGCGTAGCGCGTCGCACCCTGGGCGGTGCTCGCTCCCCAGCTGTTCAGCGGCGGCGGAGGAGGCGGCGGGGGCGGCGTCGGGGCCGGGATTCCATTCACCATCTTGCTCGTCCCGGTGGTCGGGGAGGGCGCGGGGAAGACGGAGACCTGGGGCACGGGCGCCAGGAGGTTCTGAAACGCGATCTGCAGGCAGTCGCCGGCGTTCACGCGCAACACGATCGGACGCGGACGCTTGTCCGGCCGGAGCATGACCTTCCCTGCCGTCAGCGCGCTCGGCGAGTTGGCGTTGCTGACGACGTCGCGCCGCAGCGCGAAGATCGTCCCGCCCGACTGAAACGCGCCCAGGCGGTTGTTGTAGAACGCCTGATCGAGCGCCACCACGTCGGCCGTGGTGGTGTTCTGCGCCGTGCAGATGTCCTGCGCCTGCGCGGCGAGCGGGAACAGAATGGCGAGGAATGTCAGGAACCAGACCGGGTGGCGATTCATCTCGTGTCCTCCTCCGGGCTCGCAAAGGGCGCAGCACTGCGCATGCGTCGGCGACGCGTCAGGTCACTCTTCGCGTGGGAAATCGCTTTACTCAGTTGACGGCTGGAGGGCGGCAGTTGTGAACGACTCGTCAACACTGATCGATCCGACCGCCGTCTCGTACTCCCGCACGTAGTCGCGCACCATGCGGTGGTAATGGAAATCCGAGAGAGCGCGCTCCCGGCAGACGCGCGGCTCGATCTCCTCCAGCCGCGCGAACGCGTCGACGTAGTCTTCCTCGGTGCGGCAGAGAAAGCCGAGGTCCGGCGCCATCAGCTCCGCCGAGGCGCCCCACGGCGTCGTGATCACCGGCGTCCCCGAGACCATCGCCTCCAGGATGCTGAGCGGACACGCCTCCTGGTACCGCGAAGGGTGCAGGAGCGCACGCGCGCCGGCGATCAGGTCCGCCTTCTCGCTCCCCTGCACGTCTCCGACGTACTCCGCTCCCCCCTCATCGCACATCCGGACCGCGGCCTCGAGGTTCTCCGGCGTCCGGGCCGCTCCCGCGACGACGAGGCGGAAGCCGATCTTCTTCGAGAGCGCGATCGCGACGTCGATTCCCTTTTCGACGCACCAGTCCATCGAGGACATGAACAGCACGTAGTCGTCCTTGGTCTCGGAGTAGACATACTCGGACGGGTCGACCCCGTTGCGCACGAAGCGCCGGCTGCCGAACGATTCCGCCAGCCACCGCGACACGTAGACCCACTCCTCGGGCGGGGGCGGGATGGTGTTGCCGCGCGAGCTCGGGTGGAGATGCAGCGCGGCGATGTACGGCACGTTGCGCCGGCGCGCCTCCCCCTCGAAGTTCTCGCGCATCGCATGCGTGTGCAGGACGTCGACGTCGGTCGGCCAGCTTTCGACGATGCGCACGCCGGGCGGCGGCGGTCCCTCGGCACGCCGCGTCAGGTAATACGTGACGTCGTGCCCCAGCTCGGCCAGTCCCTTGGCCGTCCAGTCCTGCAGCCGCTGCGCGGAACCGGAGGGGAGCTCCTTGATGACGCGTCCTTCGCTGGACGGGCGCGAGGCGGGATAGACGTGATTGCCGGTGAGCAGCACCCGCATCAGACGCTCACCCGTCCCGGGACCACGATGGGGCATTCGGTCCACGGCAGGCCGAGCTTCATGAAGCGGACGATGAAGCCGATCCGCGGCTGGTCGGCCACGTTCGGTCCCGACCCGTGAATGATGTCGTTGTGATGGAGCGACATCTCGCCGGCGCGGAGCACGACGTCGGTCACCGGCGCGTTGCCGACGTCGAACTCGACGTGCTTGCCGAGCCGGATCATGTTGTCCGGCTCCGGCGCATCGTGATGCGGCAGCCGCGAGACATGCGACCCGCGCACGACCCGCATGCAGCCGTTCTCGGGACGGCTGTCGGCGAGCGCGATCCAGGCCGTGAGGGTCTCGCCGGGAGCGAACTCGCGATACGCGCCGTCCTGATGCCACGAGACGAAGTTCGGGCTGTGCGGCTCTTTCCGCAGGATCATCGACCCCCAGATCGCCGTCTCCCCGCCGAGGATCGACGCCGCGGCCTCGACGACCGCGGGATGCGTCGACAGCTCGAGCGCCCAGTCGTACTTCAGGTGCGGACGCTGGGAGCCGCCTGCATCCACCGCCAGCATCTCTTCGACGAGAGGGCGATAGCGCGCGACTTCCGTGTCGTCCAGCACGCGCAGCGGAAAGAGGATGCCTTCGCTCTCGTACAGCGCTTTCTGCGTTTCCGTCAGCATGCGTGCGCCACCTTTTTCGATTCGATCACTTCGTCCCACTGCGCTGCGATCCGCTCCATCGGGAACCGCGTCACCACCTCGGGAGCGCGCGCCGCCAGGCGCGCTCTCGCCGCGTCATCCCTCATCAGCTCGTGCAGCGCCGCGGCGAACGTCTCTTTCCGGCGTGGCCGGACGATCACGCCGTCGATGCCTTCACGAATGACCGTGCGCACGCCCGACCCGCATTCGGTCACGACCGGCGCGACGCCCGCCGCCATCGCTTCACAGAGCGCGTTCGGAATCCCCTCGGTCTGCGACGTCAGCGCGAACAGCTTCGCGCGCCCCAGCGGCTCGTAAACGTCGCGCGTCATGCCGGCGAGCCGGATGCGCTCCTTCAGGTTCAACGACGCGATCAGCCGTTCGATCTGCCCGCGCAGCACCCCGTCGCCGTAAATCTCGACGCGCCATTCCGGATGCATCGGCGCCACGTCGGCAAAGGCGCGCACGAGGAGGTCGACGCCCTTCTCCCACGCAAACCGCGTGAGCGAGACGATCAGCGGCTCGCGCTCGCGGTTGTTCCGCGGCGGTGCCGGGAGGGCCGCGTACGGAATCGCCTGCACCCGCTCCACACCGCGCTGCCTGAAAAAGTCCGCGTGCTCCGGCGTCAAACAGACCACCGCGTCCGCCTGCGGATAAAGCAGCCGGCGCGGACGCTCCCAGGCACCCATCGAGTAGGCGGCGGGATCGGCCACTTCGCTCACGATCACCCGCATCGGCAGCACGCGTGTCGCCGCGAGCAGGCGGATGTTCGTGACGTCGACCACGCCGATCACCACCTCGGGCGCGCTGTCGCGAAGCGCATCGCGCAGGCGGGCGATGATCGCCGCATGACCGGCCACCGTGGCCGGCGCCCCGATCCGCGTCAGCAGCGCGAGCACCGCCGACAGCGATTGCGAGGAAGGCTCAGCATCGCCGAGATCCCGCCGCAAGATCGAGGGATGCAGCGCATAGACGTCGTCCGCATGCGGCTGGTGAAGGGTGAGGATCTCCACCGTCTCGCCGCATGCCGCCCAGTGATTGGCGAGGTTGGCCGTACCGCGAGCCGCTCCCCCACCCGTCATCGACGAGACGACGAACGTCCTGCGCATGCTTATGCATGGAAGACGAAATGGCGGGAGGGTCCGTGAACTCTTTAGGGCCGAGGGCTGAGGGCCGAGGGAAAGGCGGCAAGGGGCGAAGCCCCTCGGCCCTCGGCCCTCCAACTACGGCGTGAGCCGCGACCGCCGCAGCACCAGCCGCTCCATCGGCACCGTGCGGTGCGTCCGGCGCTCTCCCTTCTGCTTCGTGTAGCGCGCGAACTCGACGTAGTCGCGGCCGACCTTGATGATCAGCATCGGCCCCTCCGCCTCGATCGTGAAGACGGGAGTCCCTTCCTCGTTCTTGAGCGTCCCCCGCTCCCCCTCCGCCGCCTTCCAGACGCTGTAGAGGTCTTCCTGCGCCGCGGCCGTCGCCGCAAACGCCATCGTCAGTACGAGCAGCATCGCGTAGATGGATTTCTTATGCATGAAATTCGGCAAAAGCAGGATTCGCGCCTCGCACCCGTTACAGTGGGTAGGGAACGATGCTCCACAATCACTCCTTTGATGTGATGCTCCGGCTGACAGTCATTGCTCTGCTCCTCGCCGCCCCCGCGGCGCTCGCCCAGCACGACGACCACGGCACCGCGCACCACGCGCACGCCGCCGAGGAGGAAAAAGCGCCGCCGATGCGGATCGCGGACGTGCCGGTCGTCGACCAGAGCGGCAACGCGAAGCGCTTCTACTCCGAGCTGGTGAAGGACCGCATCGTGGCGATGAACTTCATCTTCACGAGCTGCACGACCATCTGCCCCACGCTCGGCGCGAACTTCGCCAAGGTCCAGTCGCTCCTCGGCGAGTCGGGCCGCGACGTGTCGCTCATCTCCATCAGCATCGACCCGGTGAACGACACCCCCGCGCGCCTCGCGGCCTGGAGCACGCGCCTCGGCGGCAAGCCGGGTTGGACGCTCGTCACCGGTGAAGGCACCGACATCGACGCGCTGCTGAAATCGATCGGCGCCTTCACGCCCGACAAGAACGATCACGGCCCGCTGGTGGTCCTCGGCGACGATCGCACCGGCCGCTGGCAGCGCATGAACGCGTTTGCCGCTCCGGCGAAGATCGTCGAGGCGTTGCAGACGCTCGAAAAAGAACGGACGGCGGCAGCCAACGCCGCGGCGGCCAGTGCCGCCGCGCAGTACTTCGGCGCCCTTCCGCTCGTCGACCAGAACGGCCGCACTGTCGATCTCTACTCTGACCTGATCCGCGGCCGCACCGTCGTCATCAACGCGTTCTTCGCCGACTGCAAGAACACCTGCCCGATCATGGCCAACGCTTACCGCGCCATCCAAGGCCGCTTCCCCGACCGCATCGGACGCGATCTCGCGCTGATCTCCATCACCGTAGATCCGAAGAACGACACGCCGCCGCGGCTGAAGAGCCTCGCCACGCAACTCGAGGCGAAAGAGGGTTGGTACTTCCTGAGCGGGACGGAGGAACAGGTCGGCGCCGCGCTGCGCAAGATCGGCCTCTTCGCCCAGAACCCCGAAGGGCATTCGAACCTCTTTCTCATCGGCAACGACCGCACCGGTCTCTGGAAGAAGGCCCTCGGCGTCGCCAACCTCGACGAGGTGGTGGAGGTCGTCAACTCCGTCGTGAACGACCCGGTCGCCCCCAGCCCCACCGCGACTCCATGAGAGCCATCGCCGCGGCACTGCTGTTCACGCTTGCGGCGGCCACATCGGCTGCCGACCTGCAGAACGGCAAGAAGATCTACGTGCGCGGCGAAGGCTCTGCACCGATCGAGGCGGTCACCGACGCGGAAGGGACGGTGGTGATCCCGGCCACCGTGCTGCGTTGCGTCAACTGCCACGATTACGACGGCCGCGGCAAGCGCGAAGGTGCGGTGAAACCGTCCAACCTGCAGTGGTCCGAGCTGACGAAAAAGTACACCACCACCGCACGCAAGCATCCGCCGTACACCGTGAGCACGCTCGAGCGCGCGATCACGATGGGCATCGACCCGGCCGGCAACGACCTCGATCGCGTCATGCCGCGCTATCGCATGTCCGCGCGCGATGCGGAGGATCTGGTGGCGTATCTCCAGACGCTCGGCCGCGTCACCGATCCCGGCCTGACCGACGCCACGCTGCGCCTCGGCGTCCTCCTCTCCCCCGACCGCGCGCGCGCCGACGCCGTTCGCGACGTGGTGTCGGGCATCTTCGACAGAATCAACGAGGCCGGCGGGATGTACGGCCGGCGCATCGACGTCCGCTACACGCAACTGCCGGAAGCCGCGAGCGCGCGCCGCGATGCGGTCGCGAAGTTCCTCGACAAGGAGCAGCCGTTCGCGCTCACCGCCAGCTCGCTCCTCGGCGCCGAGGAACCGCTCGCCACGCTGATCGAAGAGCGCGAGATTCCGTCCCTGGCCGCGTTCTCCGGCGACGCGCTCCCGCTGCGCTATCTCTTCCGCCTCCTCGGCAGCTCCGCCGAGGAGATCAACGCGTTGCGCGCCTTCGCAGGCGGCGACGTATTGGACCTGCATGACGAAACACCGCTCGCGGCGATGAACGGCGCGAAGACGGTGCTCGTCCTCTCCGATCGCGCGCGCCTCCCCGAGATCCTCCGCACCGCGGCGGCACTCGACCCGCCGCCGCGCATCCTCGTGCCGTCGTCCGCCGCGGGTGATGCGCTCTTCACCGCGCCGCCATCGCTCGACCAGCGGATCACCGTCGCGCTGCCGGTGGGGCAGCCGCACCTGACCGCGGAAGGACGCCACGAGCTGAGAGTCCTCTCCCCCCGCACCGCCGCGCACCTGCAGACCGCGGCCGCCGCCCTCGCGGCGGCGAAGGTCACCGCGGAAGCGCTCCGCCGCTCCGGCCGCGACGTCTCGCGCGAGAAGCTCGTCGAGACGCTGGAAGGCTTCTACAACGTCCCCACCGCCGTCACCCCTCCGATCACGTTCGGCCCCACCATCCGCGCCGGCACCCGCGGCGCCTGGCTGTCGGAAGTGGACCTCCGCCAGCAGACGCTCGCGAATGGGCGCTGGCAAACGCCCTAGGAGAGACGATGCCCGACCAGCGCCCCACGTCCGACGAATACGCCCCGCATCAGGAGATGTACGTCTCGCTCATCGCCGCCCCGGTCATCGGCACGCTCCGCACGCAGGAAGCGCAGATCCGCGCGCTCCCCGAGCTGATCGCGGAGGAGCAGGCGTCGTATCGCTATCACGAGAAAAAGTGGAGCGTGCGCCAGGTCCTCGGCCACATGGCAGACGCCGAGCGCGTCTACCAATACCGCGCCCTCGTCCTCGCCCGCGGCGGCGACCCCGACCTGAAACGCTGGGACCCCGACGGCTACGTCGCCGAAGCCAACTTCGAACAGCGCACCATCAGCGACCTCGCGAACGAGCTCCTCCAGGTCCGCAAAGTGACCTCCCTCTTCTTCGCCAACCTCCCCCCCACCGCCTGGTCCCGGGGCGGAACGCTGAACGGCAAACCCCTCACAGTCCGCGCCCTCGCCTTCATCGCCGCGGGACATTTTCAGCGCCACATGAACACCCTGCACGATAGGTACGGAGTAGCGCGGCCCGAGGCGCCGGTGCTGTTGCCAATTTGAGATCGATCGCACGACCCCGGCGCCCATCTCCTCTCTCCTTACAGGGCGAGAGGCTACAAAGCAGCAGGCGTCGCGACCGGTAGGGCGGTAGCCCCTCGCCTCGCATCCAGCGGGGAGCGGGATGCTCGGCACCTGCGCCTGCCGACCTGCACTTCCTGCACGTTTCTCGGCGAGTGACGTTAGAAGACCAGGTGCCGGGCGGAGTGAGGGGCTGCGCCGGTAGCGTCGGCCGCAGCGCCCTGGCATGCGGCCACCTCTATGGTCCACGCATCTAGTAACCGCTACGAAGTAATCTGGAAGTGCGGTCCGAAGCGACCGCATGCAAACGACTCGCGTACGCGCCTGCCGTTACGCCGTATCGTAGGAATACGAGCGATGTCTTTAGGATCGAACCTCGGTTCGACCACCCATCACGTCTGACAGGGGCCTCGCGCCTGAGCTACTCGCGGCGCTGTGCCCAACACCTCGTCCGCTGCTCGCGAGTTCTGGTTCGCGAGACGCATCAACACCGCAACGGGCGAGGTCTTGAGTCGGCAGGCTGCGTACTTCTCGTACCTTGACTGCCACCGGCATGACCGGGCACGCTTCACGGCAAACCCCTCTTCGTCCCCCGCACTCGCGTCATCGCCGCCGTACTTTTCAGCGACACATGAACACCCGGCACGAACGGTACGAAGTGGCGCACCTCAGACTCCGGTGCAGATCACGTCGGTTCCCGACGTCATCGTGTCAGTGGACCACAACCGGTATCGAATCTCGACGCCACAAACGTCTCGGCAGCCGATCAGCGCAGTTGCTCGCTTCGCCTACGCAGCCCGCCTATCGCGTTGCGCTATTCACGTCAGCACGGTGACACCCAGCGACTTCAGTACGTTTTCGATTGAACTCGCATAGTGAAGCCTGTCTAGGCTATTCGCAACTAATAGACCAACCGGATGCCCATCAGGATTGACTACTAGCGAGCCGCTGTCGCCCGGCATACTGAATGGCTCGTCATCGATTGACTCAATCTCGATTTGCTGGTCTAAGAAGACGGACGTGAAATCGAAATTTATTTCGCAATGATCCATCGCGAAGGCCGTGACGCGTCCACGCGTCAAACCGGTGCTTCGTCCCCTTTTCAAAACGTCACACTGTAGTTCCAGAGGAGCGGCATCTGCCTTCAGGTATAGGTCCGGACCGATCGTCACAGCGTCGTACAAAATTCCGTCACGTAGCCTGGCGAATGCGCAATCGACGATCGGAGCATCGTCGTCGAGACGAGGGTAGTCGCCGGCGAGGTAGCCGACGACATCTAACTCGCGCGAGCCATGGTCCGCTCGGCGGGGATGCAGTATGTCATCGCCATCGAGCCCTTCGTCTGCGGCCGCCAGAACGTGATTATTCGAAACCATCCCGAGCGTTCCGTCCGCAGTGCGCCGGGCGAAAAATCCGAGCGAGCCCCCGGTGCAGCAATAATGGCCGATAGATGCGCCGATCGAGAGTCGCTTCTTCGCCACCGTCCTTTCCAAAACGCGGGGAGCGACGATGGGGCCGGTGATTCGGATGTCCACCTCTGAGTCGGGGTAGCTCTCTAAGACATCAAGCCGGCCCTCCGCGCGCGCAAGCTCCAAGTCGTCGCACGAACGCGCTCTGATCGCAATGTGGAACACGCGTTGGGATTGCTGCGGCAATGAGATCCCCACAGACACGCGCGGCTCTTCCGGCCGCGCCTGTACATCCCGGAAACCCAGTGCTGAACATATCTCTCGTTTGGCATTCAATGCTTCGGACAATTGCATCATTACTCCAGTTGGTTATTCTACTCTTCAACGTCCTCGCCGGCGGCGGCGACCCGACCTGAAACGCTGGGACCCCGACGGCTACGTCGCCGAGGCCAACTTCGAACAGCGCACCGAGGGGCTACAAAAGCAGCGCGCCGCGAGCGGTAGGGTTTGTAGCCTTATGCGACGCGTGTACGTCCTCTACACCTACGCCAACAGTTTGGAGTGCGGTGGCCGCAGTCACCGCTTTTACTGCGTGCCTCGAAGCTGCACGATTGAGGTTCAACGCGCGCCGAGTAAAAGCGGTGACTGCGGTCACCGCACTCCAAACCGTTGGCGCGTGTAGTGGTGTTCATCCCAGCCGTTCCATCAACGCCTTCGCCCGCTTCATGTCCCACGAGCCAAACCCCTCGGTGAACCGCGCCATCACCGCTTGCAGCCGTGCGCCCGCGGCGGCGGGATCCGTCTGCCGCAGCAGCTCGCAAGCGCTCACCTCCGTGCGCAGTTCGAACGTCAGCGCCTCCTGCTCGCGGGCGATGGCGAGCGAGCGGGCGTACGACGCCTCCGCGTCCGCGGCGGAGCTGCCCATCAGCAGCGAGAGCTCGCCTTTCAGGCGCCAGAGCTCCGAGGAGTAATACGTTTCGGTGCATTCGGCGGCGTCTTTGAAGCCGGTCTCGAGCCACTCGGCGGCTTCGTCGAAGCGGCCGACGGACATGTATGCCTCGGCGATGAGCGCGGGGTATTGGCTGGAGTGCAGGCGGCCGCCGGTGGCGCGCCAGCCGTCCCGTCCGGCCTTGATCAGCGCGACGCCCTGCTCGATCTCGCCGAACGTGGTCAGCGCCCAGCCGCGCATGGGGGTAGCGATGCCGATCCAGGTCGGGTACCGGTACTCCTCGGCGATGGCGAGCAGTTTCGTGCTGACCTCCATGATCCGTTCCGCATCGCGCGTCTGGAGGGCGGTGAACAGCAGGCCGGCCAGGATGTAGCAGCGGCTGTGCATCTGCGTATAGACGTCGTAGGAGGCCTCGGCGGCTTCGTTGATCTGCCGCGCCTGGTCTTCCAGTCCGAGGACGGCCAGCGACATGGCCAGGAAGGTGTAGACAGGAGCGCCCGGATCTTCACCGAACCTCTCCACGTGATCGAGATGCTGCACGCCCGGGTCGTACAACATCAGCGCGTCGTAACCGTAGCGGACCGCCACCTGGGGCTGGCCGCCCCAGAAATTCGCGAAGCAGAGCGCGCCGAGCGCCTCCAGCTCGAGCGGCAGGCTGTCCTGCTCCTTGGCGATTCGCAGCAGTTCCGCGCCGAGGGCACGCGACTCGCCCAGGCGGGCCGCGGAGTTGTTGAACGAACATTGCCCTTTGAGCACCTCCACGAGACGCGGGGCGCCGGGCAGCTGATCGGACAGCTCGCGGGCGCGGGCGTAGCACTCGCCCATCTCCTTCGAAGCCCACCCGCGCACGGCCACGAGGGCGCTGCCCTGCACGCAGCGGACGTCCAGCTCCATCCGCCAGCGCTCCTCGGACGGCGGGAGTTGCTCGATCATGGTCAGGGCATTCGCGGCGTGTGCCAGCGTCTCGGAATTGCTGGATGAGGCGAGCGCGCGCTGTGCCGCGGTGAAGTAGTACGAGGCGGCCTTATCGGCGATCCCCGCCTCGACGAAATGCCGCGCCACCAGCTCCGGCTCGTCGCGGACCACGTTCGGGAACTTCTCCTCCAGCACCTCGGCCACGAGCTTGTGGTACTGCTTGCGTTGCCGCTTGAGCAGCGATTCGTGCAGCGCCTCCTGCACCAGGGCGTGCTTGAAGATGTACTTGGCCCTGCTGAGCAGCCCGCGCCGGTAGAGCAGCCCCGCGGTGACGAGGCGGTCGAGCTCGCGCTTGAGACTCTGATCGTCGAGCGAGGCCACGGCGCGGAGCATGTCGTACACGAACTCGCGCCCGATCGTCGCGCCGAGCTGCGCCACCGGCTTGGCCGTGGCCAGCTTCGCCAGGCGGGCCATGATCGTCTCGTACAGCGTCGCCGGAATCGACAGCGACTGGAAGGGTCCCACCAGCTCGTACGCGCCGTTGCGCTCCTCGAGCAGGTCCGACTCGATCACCATCCGGGTCAGGTCCTCGACGAAGAGCGGGAACCCGTCCGTCTTCGCGAAGATCTCGTCCGTGACCGGCTGCGGAAGCGGCTTGCCGCCCGCGAGGTGGAGGATCATCTTCTCCACATCCTCCCGATCGAGCTTGGTGAGCGCGAGCTGGCTCACGCACTCGAGCGCCATCCACCGCGGCGGCGGCGCGTATTCGGGGCGATAGGTGAGCAGGACCAGCAACGGCAGGCCGGGCGCCTGCTCGACGATCAGGTCGAGCAGCTCGACGGTGGTCGGATCGATCCAGTGCAGGTCCTCGACCACGAGCACCACCGGATTCTGCATCGCCGTGAGCTCCACGAACACCGCCACGGCTTCGAGCGCATGCTGCTTCTGCTCCTGCGGGGACGCGCGGGCCGACGGCTCCGCCTGCGGGATCGGAATCTGCCCCGAAAACGTGACAGCACGGAAGGCGCCGCTGCGCTCCGCCGAAGTGTCGACGGCCCGGAACGAGCCGCTCCGGCGCGCCGGCGCGGACTGCACGCCGAGGATGTGCGCGAGGTACGGCTGCAGGTCGTCACCCGCTCCGTCGAGCGTCGCGAGGTTGTCTCGGATCCGCTGGAGCTTGTCGCGATCGGACGTCTCGTGCGTGATCCCGAGGGTCTCCTTCAACGCTTCGACCACGGGATGGAGCGCCGAGTCGCGGTAGTACGGCGAGCAGCGCCACTCCAGCCACGTGTGCGCCTGCTCGGCGACGCGTTCGCGGACCTGCTTGAGGAGCCGCGACTTCCCGACGCCCGCCTCGGCGCAGAGCATGACCACGCCGCCGGAACCGCGGCGCGCGCTCTGCCAGCGGTCGAGCAGGAGGTCCATCTCCCTGTCGCGGCCGACGATCGGTGTGAGGGTCTGGCTGGCGGTGGCCTCGAAGCGCGTCTCGAAGCCCTTGTCCGCGACGATCCTGCTGTATGCGACCGGTACGGTGGCGCCGGGAACGCGGATGGAGCCCACCGGTTCGACTTCGAAGAACGGCTCCACGAGCCGCAGCGTGGCCGCGGTGACGACCACCGAGCCGGGCTCCGTTTCCTGCTGCAGGTACATCGTGGCCATCGGCGCGTCGCCGCGGGAGAGATCTTCGTCGGCGTGCTCGCGCGTGGTGACGACGGTACCGGTGTGCACGGCCACGCGCGTGGCCAGGGCCACGCCCAGCTCCGCCTCGAAGCGGGTGCTGAGCGTGCCGACGCGCGTGACCAGCTCCAATCCTGCGCGGACGGCGCGGCGGCTGTCGTCTTCGGCGATGTCGGGATAGCCGAAGCAGACCAGCGTCCCGCCCATGCCGGTGCCGACCACGTGACCGTTGTACTTCGCGAAGAGCTTCGTGGTGACTTTGTCGTACTCCGGCATCAGCTCGTGCAGCACTTCACTCGCGTCGCCGGGATCGAGCGGCGAGCCGTCCGGCTCGCGCGGCAGCAGGTCGCAGCGGAGGAACGTGACCTGCCGCTTCTCGGCGAACGACGGCTCCACCGTCTCCACCGGAGCCACCGTGGCGGCACGCGCCTCCCGCACGCTCCGCACCGCTTGCCGGAGCTCGTTCCGGATGCGCAGGAAGAGCCGCTTCTGCTTGCCCGGGTCGGTGTAATGCTCCTCGATCGTCTCACCGCCGGCAGGCAGGAACTGCCGCGTGGCCAGCCACGCGTGCCGCTCCCACTCGCACGGCGAGAGGACGACCGGGAACATCAGCATCCCGCGCTTGCGGCAGGAATCGAGAAAGCTCTCGATCTCGATCTGCGTGCAGTAAGGGGAGTCGAGAAAGGCCTGGCTCACCAGGACGAGCGCGATGTCGCTCGTGGCGAGCCGGGAACGGATCTCGTCGTTCCAGAACGACCCCGCGGTGATGCGCTCGTCGGTCCAGAACTCCACGCCCTCCTCGGCCGAGAGACCTTTGAGGAACCCGAGCAGCGAGTCGTCGGCGAGGTAGGCAGGATCTTTGTGGCTGTAGCTGACGAAGACCCGCACCACGTCGTCGGATTGCCGACGATCCTGTTCCACCGGCACAGGCGGCCGGGCGGTAGGATCTACGGTAGGCATAGGTGGATTACGGAAGTATAGCAGGACCTCCGAAAGGAAGCGGCTCCACCTTGTCGCGACAGGTGCGACTACTTGATCTGCTCGGGCCTGTTGTCCGCGAGGCTGTCCGCAAGCGTGTCGCCCGCATCCTCATACTCCGGCGTTTCCTGCCCGGAGTGCTCCCCGTGCGCCGCGCCTTCGTACCCGAGCACTTCGTCGCCGACGATCGCGTCGATCTTCTGCGTCTGCTCTTCCGTCGATTTTTCTTCGCTCATGCCGGGACCAGGAGCAAGGAACAGGCCGCCTGAAGCGAAAACGAGTGCATGATTACGCTTCCGAGAGAGAGAACAAGGAGGAGAACCATGCCTGATTTGTTGATCAGCATCATCCCCGGGAAGACCAAGGCCGAATTCGAGCCCAGTTCACTGTCCGCGCCGCAGTTCGCCGGAGTCAGCTGGGACAACACCACCGGGCTCCAGCACCAGATCCGGATGGCCGACGGGAGCTTCGAGACCGAGGAGATCCTGGCCGGCGAAGGATCGCGTCCGTTGTACGTCGTGGAAGCCGCCGAAGGGACGAGCATCTCGTACGCGTGCGCGCTTCACGCGGACGAGGTGGGCAGCATCTTCGTCGCCGCCGTCCAGAACCTGAACCCGGAGGAGTCGCAATGATCTTGAAAGCCAACCGCTCGTCGTCCCTTCTGCTCGCCGCGGCCGTCCTGGCGGCGGGCGCGAGCTACGCACAGACCCCCGCGCCCGCGTCCGCGCCAACGCCGGCGCGTCCGGTGACGTCCCAGGTCCCCTGCCTGCCGTCGAAGCAGGACCTCCCGAAGATCCCGGAGCTCATCTCCAGCGGCGGCCGCCTGCGCGCCACCGTGACGCTGATCAGCGAAAAGAACCGGATCGCCGAACGCAATCCGCTGAGGAACCCGGACGGCAGCTCCGTGCAGCCGGGCGCACCGAACGCCTTCTCGGCCTGCTGGCCGCAGTGGGTGCGCGCCTTCCGGAGCCCGGAAGCCGTCCCGCCGTACGCCGAGGTCCCGGAAGGCGGGACGGGCGATCCGATGCCCGGCCCGACGCTCCGCGCCCGCGTCGGCGACATGATCGAGCTGACGTTCCTCAACAACGTCAACCCGGCCGTGTTCAACAACTCACGCGACGGCGGCGCCCCCGGCATCGACCGCGGCGACCAGCAGCAGTGCGACGACTCCAGCGCCGGCTATCCCGGGCGGGACAAGTACCCGAACTGCTTCCACGGCTCCACCACCGCCAACATCCACTTCCACGGCACCCACACGAACCCGAATACGACCGGCGACAACGTTTTCCTGGAGATCCTCTCCTCGCAGCGCCTGTCGGGCAATCCGCCGGTGAAGCCGGGCGACGTGAAGCCGCTCTTCGACGAATTCTTCGGCCGCTGCGAAGCGGAGCTCAAGCAGATCCAGCATCGCGAATGGCCGCGCAAGTGGAGCGACCTGCCGAAGGCCTGGACCGACGACCAGAAGGCGAAGCTGCAGCGGTTCGACTCGCAACCGGGCACGACCCGCTCCGTCTGGAAGGTCAACGAGCAGGAGCTCGCGAACGGCGCCTGGCCGCAGTACTACATCGGCTCGTACCCCTACTGCTTCCGGCTGCCCGAGTACGGCGCCACGCCGGCCGCGGCCACCAACGCGCACGCGGCGCACACCGGCGGTGCCGGCGCGGCGGAGCGTGAAGGCAGCTCGTGGAGCCCGCTGCTCACCGAGGATCCGCCGCGGCTGCCGCTGCAGATGGGACAGGCCCCCGGCACGCATTGGTATCATGCGCACAAGCACGGCTCCACCACCATCAACGTCTCCAACGGCATGGTCGGCGCGTTCATCATCGAAGGCAAATACGACGACGAGCTGAACGAGGCCTACAAGGCGTACGCGAAGAACGACAAGCCGTGGACGCGGGATCAGCCGCTCCTGCTCATCACCCAGCTCGGCTCGTCGCCGAACCTGATGAAAGGCGCGGGACAGGATCGCGGCCCCGACTTTACGGTCAACGGCCGCACGAACCCCGTCATCACCATGGCGCCGGGCGAAGTGCAGCTCTGGCGCATCGTGAACACCTCCGCCCGAGGGGGCGTGCAGTTTTCGGGACCGCCTGCCGGTTTCCAGTGGCGGCAGCTGGCGCAGGACGGCGTCCAGTTCAACGACGTCAACTACCAGAACAGCCTGAACAAGGGATTCCTCCTCGCATCCGGCAACCGCGCCGACCTCCTGGTCAAGGCGCCGGACTCGTGCACCGCATGCACGATCCAGGTCCGCAACACCGTCGATCCCGGCAACCTCAGCCCCTTTCCGATCAACCTCGTCACCGTGAAGATCACCGGCACGAAGCCCTCGCCGCCGATGAACTTCCTCGCGACCGCACCGTCGTTCCCCGAGTTCCTGGCCGACATCCCCGCCAGCGCGGTGAAGGCCACGAAGGTCATCGACTTCTCCACCGTGCCGCAGGTATTCAAGGACGGCGTCGGTCCTCCGCGCCAGCCGGCCGCGGTGCACAAGATCGACGGCAAGCAGTTCGACGGCGACGTCGGCGCGCTGGTGCGGCTCAACACCGTCGAGGAGTGGACGGTCCGCAACTTCTCCCCCGACATCTCCCACCCGTTCCACATCCACATCAACCCGTTCCAGGTGATCGAGACGTTCGAGCCCAACTCGAAGCTGGCGGACGGCACGCCCAAATACATCACCGACCCGAACGCGCGCACCAGCGCCAACCAGTGCCTGCTCGATCCGAAAAACCCCGACACCTGGAAACCGTGCGACCGCGTTCCGTCGTCGCAGAATGCGATCTGGTGGGACGTCATGCCGATCCCCTCAGGCCTCGACGCGACGTACGCCAAGGGCAACCCCATCAACGACGCCGACGGCAACCAGGTCGTCATCCCCGGCTACTTCAAGATGCGCAGCCGCTTCGTCGACTACGCCGGCTTCTACGTCATCCACTGCCACATCCTCGCCCACGAAGACCGCGGCATGATGACGGTGGTGGAAGTGGCCCCGTCGCTCTCGCCGTACTCGCACCACTAGGTCGTGTTTGGGTGCGGCGACGCAACGTCGCCGCACCTCGCTGTCATCCCGAGCGTCGAGCGAGAGACCTGGGCGGGCGGGGACACGCAGCATGTGCGACGGACGGAAGTGTCCGTCACGCAATTTTTCCGCACGGATGGAATGACGCTTGCTCCTTGACGAGTCGCTTCGTTGACCGAAAAAGGAGACGTCATGATCGTGATCCGCCGAGGCCTCAGGCTGTCCGTTGCGGTTCTGGGGCTGTTGCTTTGTTCATCCGATTCGTATGCGCAGGCGGTCCACGGCTACATCTACACCGATGCCGCGCGCACCCCCTCGAAGGCCGTGCACCTCTTCGCCACGCGTCTCAAAGGGGATCACGTCTGTGAGACGCAGAAGCTCGACCAGTTCGTGCGCGCCAAAGCGGGGACGTCGGGGCGCCTCCTCATCATGGGCGACTTCAATTTCCAGAAAGGCTCCACGCCGTACAACGATCTCGCCGGCAGGAACTACGTCGAGGCCGGCACCTCGCCGTTGCTTCCCGCCGGCGACAAAGACGCGCTGACGTGCTGCTTCGGCACGGAAGGCGGCGGCGACGGACACGGCTTCGGCAGCCGCATCGACATGGGCTTCCACGACAACCTCCCTAGTGCCACGAGCTACTGGGTCGGCAACAAAACGGTCGGTCCGACGGACGAGGTGGCGATGTCGGACCATGCGGTCGTCAAGATCGGTTTCACCGAAACCGGGACCGGACCCCAGCCGCCACCTCCGCCGTGGCAGACCAGCGACGTCGGCACGGGCGTCAACGGCTCGACGTCGTACGCGAACGGCACGTTCTCGATGACCGCCGGCGGCAGCGACCTCTGGTCCACCGCGGACGACTTCCACTTCGTCCATCAGCAGCTGGCGGGCGACGGCGAGATCGTCGCGAACGTCCAGAACTTCCAGAACCCGAGCGGCGCTGCCTTCTCCCTCGGCGCGGTGGTGATGCGCGCATCGCTGGCCGCAAATGCGGCGCACGCGTCGATGATGATCACCAACACCGGCAAGGCCAAGTTCCGCCGCCGCGCGACCACCGGCGGCGACACCGTGAGCACCGGGCCGAGTGAAGGCTCGACGCCGTTCCCGCGCTATCTAAAGCTCAAGCGCGTGGGGAACGTCTTCAGTGCATTCATCTCCAGCAACGGCACCTCGTGGACCGAAGTGGCCGGCTCGCCCGAGACCATCGCGCTGCCGTCCACGGTGTACGTCGGGCTGGTGGCGCTCCGCAACGGCAGCACCGCACCACAGGCGACGGTGACGATCGACAACGTCACGGTGCAATCCACCACGCCGCCGGCAACCTGGCAGGCTGCCGATGTCGGCACCGTCGGTCCCGCCGGGAGCCAGACGCAGACCGGTCCGGATTCATTCACCATCACCGCCGGCGGCGATGACGTCTGGGCAGGCGCCGACGCCTTCCGCTTCGTCTACCAGCCGATGAACGGCGACGGCGAGATCTCCGCCTTCATCAGCGACCTGACGCTCCCCACCGGCGCCGCCTTCTCCCTCGCCGCCGTGATGATCCGCGCCGACCTTTCCGCGTCGGCCATGCACGCGACAATGATGACCACGACGCAGAACAAGGCCAAGTTCCGCCGCCGCGTCACCACCGGCGCCACGACCACGCTCAGCGACGGCCCATCCGAAGGAACGCAGCCATTCCGGACCTGGGTAAAAGTCAAACGCGTGGGCAACACCTTCACCGCTTACCTCTCCAACGACGGCATCACCTGGAACCAGACCGGCCCCTCGCAAACCATCGCCATGCCCGCGAATACGCTGGTAGGGCTGGTGGCACTGCGCAACGGCGCAGCCGCAGGAACGATGACAGGGACGTTCACCGATGTAGTGGTCGTGCCGTAGGTACAAGATTCGTCGTCGCGAGTGCGAGATCGCACTCGCGACGACGACTATGGAGTGCGGTGACCGCAGGCACCGCTTTGACTCCGTCCGCCGACGCACTGCCGTAAATCAGGAAAAGCGGTGACTGCGGTCACCGCACTCCAAATCACCGCCCCACAATGCCGGCGATTTCTTCCGCGATCTCCGCCAGCACGTCGTCCGCTGCGCGGTTGTCCGCACCGCCCCAGACGGGATCGCCGTTCTTCGGCCGCACGTTCATCGACTTCAGCCACTCGATCTTCCGCCACGCGCAGCCTTTCGCCACGATGGGAATGACGGTGATCCCATCCTGCTGGCGGCGCCGCAAGAGGTTCGGCACCTCGGTGCGCAGAATGAACTCGGAGGTGAGGAAGTTCGCGCTGATCAGGAGCACGGCCACGCGCGCACGCAGAAGGGCCTTTTCGATCGCCGCCTCCCATGCCTCGCCTCCGCCGATCTCGTCGTCACTCCACACCTCGATCAGGTCGGCCCCCCGCTGCAGGACGCGCAGCTGGGTGAGGAGCGCCTCCTTCTCCGCCTCGTCCTTGTGGCTGTAGCTGACGAAGACCATGGTCCGGTTTTCGGCTTCCGCGACGGTCTGGCCGGGAGAGGTCTGCCTGCGGCGCTGCTCCACCGCGCGCTCCATCAGCCAGTGGCGCAGCATCGGCGAGAAGAGTCTCGCCGTCCCGCCGTCGTCCACGATCAGGCCGCGCTCGAGCAGCCGGCGCCGCTCGTTCGGCCTCCGCTGCAGCAGCGCCGCGGCTCCGTGAGGATCGCGCCCCATGCGCGTCAGCACGTCCTGCTCCTCGGATGTCGACCAGCGCCAGAGGTCCTGCCACTGATGCTCGGTGAGATCCATGAAGCGCTCGAGCACGAGCCGGCGGTCGACCTCCCCGCCAAGCGCGGCGCGGCGCAGGTCGAACACACACGCAGCCGCGGCCTGCAGCAGGAGCGGATGCGTGCCGGCGAGCTCGTACACGAGCGTCTTGTCGGCGGGCGTGAAGACGACGTCGGTGTCCTTGAGCATCTGGTCCAGCAGGGAGTCGGCCTCCGGCCGGCTGAACGGGCGCAGGTGGAGGTAGATGAAGTTGTTGTAGAAGGGCGATCCCATGAAGCGGACGTCCTGACAGAGCTCGTGCAGCGGACGGCGCGTGGCCACGATGAGCGAGAGCGCGCGCGAAACGTGGTTGATGAGCGCACGCAGTCCGCCGAGGAGCTCGCGCGTCACGGCTTCGGAATCGAAATCGGTGCGGACGATCCATTCGAACTCGTCGAGCAGCAGCACGAGGATGAGGTTCTCGGCGTGGAGGTCTTCGATCAGGAACTCGATCTCGGACGTGCGGATCTCCGGCGCATCGAGCAGCGCGGCGATGGTGCCCAGGAGAGGACTCTGCGCGCGGACGCGCTTGAGCTGCCGTTGCAGCCGCGTGAGGATGTACTGCCAGAAACGGGTGATGGTGAGCGGCGCGATCGCCGCACAGTCGATGAACAGGAAGATCGACGACTCCTGCTCGAGGTTGAAACGCCGGATGACGTCGGGCGCGGAGACATAGTGGAGCAGCGACGTCTTCCCGATGCGGCGCTCGCCGATGATGGCCACGCTGCCGCGCGACGTGCTGGTGACCTGCTGGAAAAGGAGGTCGACTTCGGTCTGCCGGCCGATGAAGCAGGAGATGTCGACCGGCGCGCCGTAGACGAATGGATTCGGTTTGGATGAAGGCATGGGGATTCCTCGGTTCAGTTGACGACGAACGTGCCGCTGCCGATCGGCTTGTTGTCATAGCGGTATTCGAGACGGTAGGTGCCGGGACGCCTGTCGAAATCGAGCCGCAAGGTCTTTTCGAGCGCTTCCCACGAGGACTGCACCGTCAGTACGAACGCGTACTCCTCGGCGACCGATTCATCGGAGCGGATCAGTGCATACGTCAGGTCGACCTTGGTCTCCCGCCCCAGCTTTCGGGCAAGATCGACCTTGATGGTCGTGTAGATGGTCCCCGGTTCTTTTGCAGCGAACCGCGTCCCGTAGTTGTGCTCCGGCGCGAGCTTCTGCGCGTCCGAGCTCGGGTCCATGAAAAAAAGAACTTTTGTGACGTTGCCTCTGATCGGCGGAATGTCCCACGTCTCGACGGTCAGTGCTGTTTCGTCGGTAAGCCCTCTGTACGACGCGGTGATACTCGCCGTGCCTGCTGCGACGGCGGCCACCTTGCCGTCGGCCACGGTGGCGATGGACGGATCGCTGCTCTGCCATGAGTAATCGGACACCTTGGGCTCCGTCTTATTGCGCCACGTCGAGTCGTATCGGACCGAAGGGGAGAGCTGCAGCGTTTCGCCCGCTGCCAGTGAAGCAGTGGCTGGCAGATCGATGCTGGAGACTGAAGCCGGCACGCTCAGGAAGCCGATCAACGCCAGCCCCCCAAGCACCATGATCGTGACGATGCCTCCCGCCCCGCTCTTCGTCTTTTCCGGCTGTCGGACCTGCTGGGGAAACGATGCGGGTCCCTCAGACGGAATCTCGGCGCTCTGCACCTCGGGATCAGGTGCCGGCTTCGGCTCCGCGCTCGCGTGAGGTTGTGGCGACGGACGCGGCGCGGCCACGGTGTCCGCGAGAAGTGAGGCGATGTTCTTCCCTTCGTAGCTGAGCACATCCATCTGGATGAGCTTCTTGTAGCCTTCGCGCGCGCGCTCCATTTCGCCCGCCTGGTGTGCGACCAGCGCCTTCTGGAAGATCAGATGCACGTTCTTTTTTTCTTCGAGCCTGTTCCGTGCGGCTTCGAGCCGGGATGCGAGCTGTGCGTCACCCGGAACCAGCGTCAGCGCTTTTTCATAGAGCGCCGTCGCCGCGGTCAGGTCCCCCGCCACGAGCGCCGCTTCGCCGCGCTCCTGCCAGATCGCGCCGAGCCGGCCGATCGCGGTCTCCTCTGGTCCGGCGAGCTGCAACACCTGCTCGTACTGCGCGATCGCGCCGTCGAACTGCTGCTGCTCCTCGAGCGCTTGCGCTTTCGCCAGACGCGCGCGGATCAGCCCGTCGCGCGCGCTCATCTCGTCGATCGCGTACGCGCGTTGAAATTCCGCGATCGCTTCATCGAGCTCCCCAAGCTCGAACAGCACCAGCGCCAGTCCGAGCTGTGCGCCGCTGTGATTCGGGTTCGCCTTGAGCGTGCGGCGGTACTCGTCCCGCGCGTACGGCAGGTCGCCTTCCGAATGCGCGTCGCGCGCATTTTCGAACAGGCGTACGGCGCGTTTGCTCACGTAATCGATGTCGCGCCGTGCGCTCGAGAGCGGATGCTCCGCGATCACCCAGCGCCGCACGATCTCGACCACGAAGCCATAGGCGTCGGAGCCCTCGTGCCTGAGCATCTCCCACTCCACCAGCCGGTCAGGAGCGTCGTTGAGCTCGAAACCGCTCAGCATGATCCGGTACTCCTCGAGCAGACGGCGCACCCCGTCCTTCGAAGCGACGCCGGACTCGCCGGACGCCTGCGCGACCGCGGAGAGGATGAAGCGCTCCGCGCGCGGCAACCCTTCCCAGAACCAGTTCAGCGCGCCGTGACCGCTCTCGATCGCGCGGCTCACCGCGAGCTGGACCACCTCCTCCGTCACCTGTCTGCTCCCGTCCTTCACCGCGTTGAATGCTTCGAAGCAGATGAGCTGCGTAAAGTAGGGATGACCCGCGGCCAGCTCCTGGATCGCGCGGACCCCGTCATCCGTGTACGCGATCATGCCGCGCGCCGGCTCGACGATCAGCTCGCGCGACTCCTCCGGCTGCAGATGGCCGACCCGCCGGTAGACGGCCTGCTTGAAGATCGCCTGGAAGTGCGTGGCCAGCTCTTCGATGCGCCGTCCGACCACGAATACGAAGCCGATCTGCGGCCGCGTGACGATGAGGTCCTGGAGGTATGGGAACAATGTCTTCGAGGCCGCACGCGTGCTCTCCAACTCATCGCTCAAGACGTCGAATTCGTCCATGAGCAGCACGAGGCGCGTCTCGCCGAGACGCTTGAAGGCCTGCGGCAGAAACTCGTCGCGGAAATAGATCCCGTCGTCGTCGAACCGCTCCGGATCGGGCCGCGGCAGCTCCAGCCGCCGCGCCAGCGTCTGGGCCAGGTTCTCCAGCACCTCGCTCAGGTTCAGCCGCTCTTTGCCCTGCAGATCGTAGTAGACGGGAAAGAAGGCGCCGTCCGCCCCCAACCACTTCGCGGCGCGATGCAGGACCGACGTCTTCCCGATGCGCCGCTGGCCGTAGAGAACGATGACGTTCTGCTTCGCGGCGTCGAGGACGTCGCCGATGAACTTGAAGAACTCCTGTCGCCCGTAAAACGCGGCACTTTCCGTGAGCGGTACCCCGATCACGTATGGATTGCGGTCGGCCACTCAGCCTCCGTCGGACCCGCTTTTGACTTGGGAGAGAGATATCGAGAATACAGGAAGGAAGGGAGGGTGGAAAGATCGTGATTCGCGTACGCGCACCTATTTCAACCGCCGGAACGCAGCAGTGCGCAGGTTGCCGGCCGCCACGAGCGCGTATCCCTGCTGCGGCGCGAGCAGCGCCTGGGCGGTGACGCGCAATACGTACTCGCCGGGCAGCGCGTTTTCGATCCGCACCTGGTGCACGGTGTTGCGGCGGTCGAGCTGCGCGGCTCCCTGCAGCCGCGGACGCAGGTGCATGAACGTGGCGTTGCCGACGATCGGGGTGCCGGCGGGCAGGCGTTTCACCGTCAGGGTGAGGCTGTTCTGCGCCTGCTTCTCCGGCAGGTCGGTCCAGACGAGGGTGATCACGAGCGGTTCCGCCGGTTCGCCGGCGAAGAGCGCATACGAGCGCGCCGTCGCGCTCTTCAGCGCATCCTCGGAATCGTCGGCGACGTCGTCGAACGCGACGCGGTGGCGCAGCTCGCCGTTTTCCTCGGCCGGCAGGATGCGCGCGAGATCCAGGCGGCCGAAGCCCTGGTCGAAATCGGGATAGCCGATGTCGTCCGCGACGGTCGGGTCCCTGTGCAGGGGGAGACGCGCCGCGCCGCTGATGAGCATCGCCTTGAGCAGGGCCGCGGACGGCTTGGCGACACCGCGGGCGGTGCGGAGATACTGGCGCACGATCGCGGCTGCGCCGGCGGCGACCGGCGCGGCCATGCTGGTGCCGCCGAAGTACGCGTACTCGGGCGTCGTGCCATCGCTCCAGAGGAGGCTCGGCGCGATGGTGCGTGCGCGCGGCGCGAGGATGTGCGTGCCGGGGGCGACGAGCTCCGGCTTGGCGCTCTCGAACTCCGTCGGACCGCGGCTGCTGATGCCGGCCACGCGATCCGGGTTGCCCGACACAGGCTCGTCGCGGGCCGCCGGAGTCGGGAACGACGAGCCGCCCCGCTGTCCCCAGGTCTCGGCGAAGCTAGTGCGGCTCGTGGCGGAGGCGCCGACCGACAGCGCGTTCTTCGCCGTCGCGGGGGTGGAGAGCGTGTAGAAGTCGTACTCGCCGTTCGGGGCGACGCTGTAGTTGCCCGCCGCCACGACGACCAGCACGTCCGGATGCTTGCGGACATAGCGGTCGATGCTCTTCGCCGTCTCGTCGTAGGTGGACTTGGTGGGGCCGCGTCCCCAGCTCACGTTGAGGATCGACGCACCGCGGCTCACGGCGAGGTCGAAGAGCGTCTCCACGTCGAGCGGGACGTTCGGGACGCCGGCCGCGTCGACGTTCGCGACCACCACCAGCTTCGCGCCCGGGGCGATGCCGCAGATCGGCGGACCGCCGCCTGCTTTTGCCGCCGCTCCCGTGCCGGCAATGATGCCGGCGATGTGCGTGCCGTGGCCGACGCGGTCGGCGACCGGTGCGCCTTCGAACGAGACCGGCTCCGTCGCGAGCTGGCCGAGGAGATCGGGATGCGCGTCGTCGATGCCGCTGTCGATGACGGCCACGATCTCCCCTTCCCCGTTCCAGCGAAAGGCCGTGGGCGGCGGCGGCGCGGGCAACCCGATCAGCGTGCGCGCAACGTCGCAGGTGAGCCGTGCCGGCGCCACCGGCATCAGCGACTGGACCCACGGCAAATCGGCCAGGACGGCGAGCAGCCTCGGATCGAGCTTCGAGGAAAAGCGGATCGCGGAATCGGACGTCTCCACAATTGCCGCGGAGCCGGCGAACCGCCGCACGAGCTTCAGCGCCCGGGACCGGTGGCCCGGCCTGTGGAGGACGAGATCGAACAGTCGCGGCGGCCCCGCCGCGTCGAAGTACCGCACCTCGCGCAGCGCCGCGACCAGCGTCGTGTGCATGGTGTCGAGGAGATCGTAACGGCGCACGGACTCGACGAACTGCGCCTGCCGCTCGAGCCACTCTTTCTGCCGCGGAGTGAGAAAGGCCTGGTACAGGCCGCTGCGAAACGAGAGCAGCTCGATCTTCTGCTGCCGCAGCAGCTCGCGCGACTCCGCCGTCAGCGTGCCGCGGATCCGGACGCGGTACGCGTCTTCGTCCTGCATCCCGAGGAGCCCGCGAACGTACGTGACGATCGTGCCGAACTGCGGAGGCCGCGGGCCCTTCAGCGCTTCCAGCGTGAGCACGAGGTCCCGCAGTATGGGATCGTTCCGCTTCGATCGCCGCGAGGGCGCGGCGCGCGGGACCTCGGCCTCCGAGAGCTCCGCCCTGACCTCGGGCGTGACGTCCGGCATGTCGAGCACGAGAATGGCGATCCGGCGTGCCGTCAGCATCTCGACGTTGCGCGGCGCGATCCACCCTTCGATGAACGCGGGGAACGGAACCGGATTGCGCAGCGTCCTGTACGCAATCCCCCGCTCCTCCTCGTCGTCGACGTACGCCGCGACGTAGAGCTCACCCTCCATCGACCCTCCCCAGGACCTCGTTGGCGACGAGCCACTGCAGCACGCCGATCGCGGTGCGCGGCGCGAGTTGCCACGAGTGCGCGAGCTCGCCGGCGGTCATCGGATCGCCGAGGTTCGCCAGCAGCGGCGCCACTTCCGTGCTGCCGAGATAGGCCACGTGCTCGCCGCGCGGCGTGCGGACGACGCGCCTCGTCTCGATGAAATCGCCCGCCACCACGGGCGCATCGACCAGCGCGGCGCGTGGATCGAGCGCAACGATCGCCTGCGGCGGCACCAGCTTCGCCGGCTCCTCGGCGGGTGGTTCCGAAACGCGCTCGCGCCAGAACGGGCCGCCGGCGTCCACGTTCGCGTGATGCGTGGCGGTCCAGTCGCGATGACGCGCAGCGACCCGCCGGACATGCTCGGCGTAGAACGCGGCCGCGGCCGCGCGCCGTTCGGGCGCGCGCAGGATCGTGTGAATGGCCAGGCTCGCGGCGATCGCGCCGCCGAGGGCAGTCTGGATGCCGGAGGAGGAGAGCGGATCGATCGCGCACGCGGTGTCGCCGGCGGCGAGCGCGTTCGCCGCGAGCGGCTCGGCAACGAAGTGCGGAGTCGCGTCGCAGGCGTGGCACTCATCCGGCCGTGACGTGAGGAACGGGAACAGTCCCGATTCTTCGAGCAGCCCGGCCAGGTCGTCGCGGATCGCTTCGCGACGGAGAAAGGCGCAGACGTGATAGTCGCCCGCCGCTCCCCGCACGCCCCACAACCACCCTTCCGCGACCGTGGCGACGCGCATCTCCGGCGGCGCGTCGATCGCGTTCCAGCGAGCGCGCAACGCAAAGGTGCGCACCGGCGGCGACTCACGCTTCCAGCGCAGCGCGTTCGCGCGGCCGCTCGCGTCGACGACGAACGCGGCCTCGACGCCGGCACTCTCGAAGGTGCATGGCTGCAACACACGCACACCCGCCTCGGCCGCGGACCGCAGCAGTTGCGCATCGAACCGCGCGCGGTCGACGAGCAGGCTCGCGTCTTCGATCTCCTCCACGCCGCCGCGCCACCGCACGAGCTTGCGTCCCACCGGCACCGCATCGGCGAGCTCGATGCCGAGCGTCGCCAGGTGCACGTTCACGCCGGGCGCGAGCGTCTCCGCGAATCGCGGACGCGCCGACGCGGGCCGCCTTTCGACGATCGCGACGTCGTGGCCGAGCATCGCCAGCCGCCGCGCCACGGCGCTGCCGGCCGGGCCGGCGCCGATGACGGCGACGTCGCACGCGATCACGACGGCTCGTCTCCGAACCACTCCGGCCGCTGCGCGAGCAGCCGGACGTACGCGCCGAGGGAGTAGTGGAGCCAGCCGCGGATGTAATCGCAGGCCGGACGGCCGCGGCGGATCACCTCGTGATGGCACCCACCGCCGCAGAGATATCGCGCCCAGCAGCGATTGCACGGCTCCTGTCGATGTACGTGCCGCTCGCCGAGCCACGCCTCCTGCCGCGCGCGGTCGATGCCGCTCGCCACGTCGCCCATCGCGCCGTCGGCGTCGCCGACGAAGCGATGGCAGGCGGCGAGCTCGCCGTCCGCCGACACGCCGGCGTATCCCGCGCCCGCACCGCAGGGATAAGGGCGGTGCGTGCCGCGATGGATCTCGCGCAGCGCGTTCACCCCGTTCGCGAACGGATAGCGGCGCCCGTCCACGATCGCCCGCTCGAGCTCCCGCCCGCAGTCGATCATCTGGTCGAGCATCGCTGCCAGGTCGTCGTGCGACAGCTCGTCGTTTCCGGACGGCGAGCGGAGCATCGGGGAGAAGCCGACGCTGTGGAAGCCGAGGCCGATCAGCGCGTCGAGCGTCTCGCGCAGCGCGAGGTTGTGCGGCGTGACGGTGACGCGCGCCGATACCTGCATCGCCCGCTGCCGTTGCAACAGCGGCGTGACGCGCGCGACCAGCGCGTCGAACGTCCCCCTCCCGCTCTTCGCCGGCCGCAGCCGGTCGTGCACCTCCCCGATACCGTCCACGCTGACCGTGACGGAGAAGGCGTGTGCTTCGAAGAACTCCGCGTCCTCCTCGCGCAGCAGCGTGCCGTTGGTGGTGATGGAGAACGTCGCCTGCGCACCGCGCTCGCGGGCGAGCTCGCGGGCCCGCAATGTGGCGGCCTGCAGGACGGGACGGTTGAAAAGCGGCTCCCCGCCGAGGAACGACAGGTTCACGCGATCGCCGCGGCCGGCTTCGCGAAAGAGCAGCTCGACGGCGCGCAGGGCCACCTCGGCCGGCATGTTCTTCGCGGTCCCGCCGAACTCCCCCTGTTGCGCGTAGCAGTACGTGCAACCGAGGTTGCACTTCTGCGCGATGGCCAGCGAGATCGCGCGGAGCGGCGGCGCGACCGGCGCTTCGTGCTCGCCGATGTACGGCGGCGCGGCGAGCTCGAGATCGCCGGACTCGAGCCGCGCACGCGCCCCCTCGCCGAGGGCATAGACGCGGCTGCCGTTCGCGAGCAGCACGTGATCGTCGAAGAAATGCATCTCCGGGTGCACGGGCGCCGAGGCCGCGAACAGCTCGCGGGCGTTCACTCGCTGTCGCTCCCGCCGACCTGGAAGCGCAGCACGCGCTCCCATTCGCGGAACAGCTGCTCGTACGTCACGAGTCCGGTGGCCGAGCTGTCCGGAAGGTAGGTCTTCGGCGTGTTTGCATCACGCACCGCGAGCCAGTTATGGCCGACGCTGACGCCGTCCGCTCCAGGCTCGACGTTCACGTAATCGGGCCGGCTGGCGGCCCAGTAGTAGCAGCCGCACTCGCGGTAGTCGTTCTGCCACGGCGAGCAGAGCCCCTGCGTCAGCTCGCCGGGAAGCGCCAGCTCGCGCGCGATGACCGAGGTCTGACCGGCGAACAGCCCGCGCACCGTGAGGTCGCGCTGCACCGGCGCCTGGTCGTTCATGGTGATCACGCAACGCACCTTCGTGCCGGCCGGACTGGAAATCACCAGCGCCAGCGCATTCGACAGCTCGAGCACTTCGCTTCCCGTCACCTCCGGCGGATCGCCCGGATTCGCTCCGGGGATGCGCTGCTCGGCGGTGAGGGCGATCTGCTGCCCATTGAGCTCCATCGAGCCGATGGAGCCGACGATCTCCCGTCCGTCGATGATGAACGGCCCGAACTCGTGGAGCTCCACCTCCACGAACAGCTTCTTCCAGGCGTTGCGGAAGTCGAACTCGAGACCGGGGAAGCAGTTCGAGATGGCGGTGGTCGCGAGCGTGCCGGCCGGGTTGCCGGCGGCGCGATAGTGCAGTTGTTCGAGGCGCGCGTCCCGGTCGAGCTCCTTCGGCTGGAACGTCCCCTCGAGCGCCTGCACGGCCAGCGGCTTGCCGGCGGCCCTGGCGGTGACGTTGAGGGGCGTGGCCGGCGGCGGCTCCCCTCCCGCGGGGTTGGCCTGCGTGAGGTGCAGCCCGCGCGTCGAGGCCTTGCGGATCGTGTCGACCTGCCGCCGCGTCAGCGCGAGGTGATTGCCGTCCGCGCCGCGCATCATCGCCGGCATCTTGCGGCGTCCCTCGTCCGTCAGGTCGGCCGCGCCGGTGTAATCGCGGAGCACTTCGCCGAACCACGGCGCGGTCTCGCTGCGAAGCGCGGTGACGATGCTCTGGTGCAGCGACCGCAGCGCGAGGTTGTCCACCAGCGCCGGCGCCATGATCGGCGCGAACGGACGGACGCCGGCGTCGAAGCCGGCCATGGTGTTGGTGTTCGGACCCATGTTCCCGTTGAGGAAGGCGGTGTTCTGCAGGCGGACCGTCTCGAAGGCGCGGCGGACGATCTCCTCCGCCTCCTCCACCGACGCCGCGGCCGGTTCGATCGACGGCCCGAGGAGCGCCTGTTCGAGCTCGTCGGCGACGGTGCGCACCGGCATGCTGTCGGGCGCGTAATCCGGCGGTCCGGAGGTGATGCGCGCGAACGCCCGCAGGGTGTTCCCTCCGGCGGTCAGCTCCACGTCCACGATTCCGTCGCACGTATCGTCGAGATAGCCGCGGCTGACGCCGTTCTCCTGCGCGAAGATCCCGCCGGGAACGGTCGGCATCGGGGAGTTCCCGCTGTACCGGCTCCAGCGATTGGCACCGTCGCGGTAGACCACGTCGCGGACGTTCGGGTCGTTCTGCTGCCGGGTCGAGCCGAAGACGAAGCCCGCCGCCGGCGTGAAGCGCAGGCGGATCTCCGGAAACGCGTTCGTCGGGCGGAGGTACTGGACGTCGCCGAACGGGATGGTCTTCCCCTGGACGAAGTTCGTGCAGGTGCCGGTGAGCGGGTGCACGGCGTGGTCGCTGAAGACGTTCGTATCGGCATTGATCCGGTCGGCGTCCAGGCGCGTACGGCGGAACGCCTTGATGTTGCTCACCCGCACCTGCCAGCGTACGTTCGCCGCGGCGACCCCCTCCTCCGCGAGGATGGCCGTGGTCAGCGGGCGGAGGACTCCGTCGCCCCGCTCGCACCACACCTCGAGAAATGGAGCGACCGGCTTGACGCGGCCGTTCCCGTCCTTGAACCGGACCGGGTTGGCTGCTGCCTGCGCCGTGATGGTTCCGGTGGCGCGGTCGACCACGAGCGTCGGCGCTCCCTGCAGCGCGCGGAACGCGAGCGGCTGGCGCGGATCGACGACGACGTTGTAATTCTCCATCGGCGCGGGCGACGAGCCGAGCCGCGCGATGGCCAGCGGCGGGAGGATGCGGATCTCGCGAATCATGGGCGGGTCTCCTCCTGCAGCGACTGCGCGAGCAGCGTCTGCACGATCCGGTCGGCGAGCCTGTCGTTCTCGTCGAGCGCGGCGAGATAGTCGGACTGCGCGTCGCCGCTATCCTGCAGCGTCTTGGACAGCTTCGCGGAGTTCGCGATGAGGTCGCGATGCGCGCGCCACTTGTCCGAGTCCCAGTCGGGCAGCGACAGGGTGTAGGGCATCTCGAACGGCGGGCCGGCGCGCTGGGGATCCTCCGGCTTGTCGAGAGGGAGCGTCATCACGATCCCGGCGATCGCGCGCAGGTTGTACATCTCCGCGAACGTCCAGGCCACGAGGTTTCCCCGCTCCGTCGGACGATCGGTCGCTTCTCCCGCGCGCACGAAGAAGGCGTGCTTGAGCCGGAACAGCAGCATGCGGTAGCGCAGGTCGAAGAGCTGGCACCACCGCACCGCGGCCACGTCGCGCACGACCGCCCGTCCGTTGGCGTCGATGCCGTTCGTGGTCGGATTGCGCGGAATCGGCCGCGTCGGCGGCTGGGCGCCGTTGAGGGCGCGGTAGATCTCGATGAAGCGGGTGAAATGCGACTTCGGCTGCTCCGGCTGGGCCGGAGCTTCCCCCTGCTCCGCGATGCGGCGCAGGGCGCGGACGGCTTCCGCGCGATTGGTGACGACGTCGATCAGCACGTCGGGCGTCTCCGCGGGGTTCTGTCCCGACTGGTTGCCGCGCTCTCCGCGCGAGTATCCGCGGCCGTACTCTTCCGGCTTGGCCTGGTAGCGTGCGGTGGTGGCGAGGAACTGGTCGTCGCGGATGCGCTGCGGGTCTTCGAACAGCTTGACCAGCGCCGTGTACAGCCGCCCGACGCGGTTGATGTTCGCCCCTTCTTCCCTCGTGGCGAGCTCGCGGATCTCCTCGGCTTCCGTGCCGACCCATTCGCTCTCCGGCGGCGCCTCGGCGTAGATGTACCGCGCCAGCGATTCGCGCGTCAGCGGCTCGAGCCGGAAGTGGAACGGGTAGAACTCGCTGCGGTACGGGTAGTCCTCCCGCTCCAGATGGATCGGCGCCCCGATGGCGCGAAGGATGTTCTGCACCGTGATCAGGTGCCCCATCTCCTCCTTGGCGATGCCGAGTACGATTTCGCGCCAGACGCGCGCCTCCTCGCCGTCCGCGAGCGAGTAGGCGGCGTAGAGGTACTGCACCATCAGCGAGTGCTCGATCTCCGCCGCCACGTGCAGCAGGAAAATCGCGTAGTCATGCCACTCGAAGTCCTCCGGAAGCTGGACGTCTCCGGAGGGTGTGATGCCGAGCAGGGCCACGTCCATGCCCGGCTGCCGGTCGCGGAGCAGCGGCTGAAGATGCCGCGTCAGAGATGTACGCATGATGAGTAGGTGTGCCCCAGCGCCGCTTTTCCCTACCCCGTCCTTGATAGGACCGATAGGACGTATGATCACAGCACCGCCCCAATCGTGTGTGCTGTCGGCGCCGGCCCCATCTCCCGTTCGAGAGGAGTTGCTGCGATGCGTACTTTGATCTGGACCATGAGACTGGCTGCGGCTTATCTCGCATATCTGACCCTCAGCCTCGAAGCCGCTCCGATGTTGGCGCGACTGCTCCTGCTGATTCCAGCCGCTTTCCTGGGCGGGGTGTCGCAGTGGCTGGAGCATCGTCGACGGGTCTGGCTCACCGCGTATCGCGACGCCCAGGCGCAAGAGCTTCTGGAGAGCCTGCTGACGGACGCACCGCCGGATGAGCCTATCTTTCTCTACCTGCGGCCCTTCACGTCCACCGGCAAATTGGCGATCGAGAACCCGAAGGTGTTCGGGTCGAATGCGGCCATGCCGGGATCCTACGAGCCGGCGATGATCGAAGCGGAATCGGTACTGCGGGATGCGCTCGACCGATTCGGTACGCTGATCGCTCTGGGCCGGCCGGGTGAGCACTATGGAGCAGGCAGAGTTGCCACCGAGGAGGCGGAGTGGCAGGCCAGGTTCGGCCTGCTCGTGGAGAGGGCGAGCCTCATCTTCCTGCTCCCATCGGCCGCTCCCGGTACTTCCTGGGAGATACAGCAGCTCCAGGAGCGGGGCTATCTCGGCAAGACCGTCATCGTGATGCCTCCCGCGAGCAGGCAGCGCGGGTTCTCCGCCGCGGATGAATGGGCGAGCGCCAGAGCGAAGGTCGGGGAGCTCGGCCTCGAGTTGCCGGAGCATCAGCAGCAGGGTGCGCTGTTCCCGTCCTCCGGCCTGGGAGGTCTCACCCTGACCAATTGGATGAGACTCAAGGAGGGCCGGCTCCGCAACGGACTGCAGGATCTCGCCTTGCAGCTCGGCGTCAACCTCGCGCCGCGCCCGGCTGCGGAGCGGCGTACTGACGCACCGCTGGCGCCGGCACTCTCCTGGATGGTGGTGTTCTGGTTCATGACGTTCAACGGCTGGCTCGGGTGGCCCACCTGGCACAGCGGCGATGAATTCAACCCCGGTTCGGGGCAGGCGGTTGCGACCTGGGCGTTGTCGGCGATCGGAATCGGACTCCTGTTGTTCCTGCTCCTGGAATCGTCCTACGGCCGCCTGGGCAGGGCAGCGTTCATCCTGCTGGGAGCGGTTGCTGCCGTTTCAGCAAGCCCATACCTCTTCTTTCCCTCGTTCCATTTCCTGTATTTGGGCCTTCCCTGGGTTTCGCTGCCGATGCTGATCAAGGGTGGCCTGGTCGGCGCCCTGCTGGGTGCACTGCTGCGAGAGCTGGTGCCCGGCAGGTTCAAGGTGTCCCGCGTCGTTCTTCTCACGGTGGGTTGCCTGCTCACGGCACAACTGCTCGTAACGCTCGGGCACCGCACGATTCAGTCCTTCATGCAGACCGGGATCATCCCGCCGGCAGATCTCCTCGCGGGCATTCTCTTCGGCCTCGGTTTGCCGCGCGCCATGAACTGGGATGCGTGGAAGCCGCGACCCGGAGCCGGAGCGTCTCTCGGTGTCGATGGTTTCGTGATCGGCTGGGCGCTGGTCGGCTACGGGCTGAGCCAGATCGATTGGAGCGGCCAGGGTCGTGCTTCGATGTTCTGGCTCCTCCTCGGTCTGGCCGGCGGTGTGGCTCAGTGTTTCGGTTGGTCTCGCCAGGGGCGGCGTCTCGGCTTTGCGCGAAGCTTCGCGTTCGTGATCGCCTGGAGCTCCGCCGCTGGTCTGGCCATCGTTCTCACGAACTGGTTATGGAGCTGGCTGGATCCTTCCCTCTCCACGAGCTGGTACCGCGAGGAATCGCTTTTCTTCCGCGCGACGCGGCAGGGACTGAACGGACTCCTGTTCGGAGTTGCCGGTGGGATACTGGGAGTCCGGCTTGGGAAAGGCGTCGCTGATTCCCCGGAGTCAGCCGCCCGGCAGGGAGTGTTCCTGGGCCTGGGTTTCGGCGCGATCGGTTTCCTGGGGAACTACTCCTGGAATGGCGGGTTCTATGGATATCACGTCCCTGCCCAGACACTGGTCATGCTCCTCGTCGCTCTGATGGGGACTGCAGGCTATCTCGATGTTCGAGGCCGCGGCTGGAAGGAACTGAACCGGCGCCGCCAGCCGGCACTGGAGATGACGCCACAATCGCCGTAGCGACACGCAGAGGCTGGGTACCGGGGTCTACCAGAGCTTTCTTTTTCTACGAAGAACGAAGATACCGGGTGCGTTATCCTGTCCGCACACTCCATGAACCTTCTCCGTTGTGCAGTGCTCGCTCTGTCGCTATGCACCGTTGCGGCCGCCGCGCAGGATCCGAACAGGTTCGAGAATGCAGCGGCCCGATTCTCTCTGACCAAGCCCGCCGGCTGGAGCTTCGTTGCCACGGAAGGCGGCCTCATGACCGCCGAAGACTGGCAGCAAGTGGACGGGGCGTTGCGGAAAAAGGTCGAGCGTGTGGGCACGATCCCTCGGCCGCTCGTCACGATGGTCAGTGACGTGTCGTCCGACGAGGCTCTGACCGTCTTCGTCATCCCGCTGTCGCCCGCTCGGTCGAAGGAATCGCCCACGAAATTTCTCGAGGGGTCGTTGGCCGAGGTGAAAAAGCTGCTCAGCGACGTGACGCTCGAAGTACCGATCCGGACGCGCGAGCTCTCCGGGCGTCCGGCGGCCGAGTACGTGGCGACGTACGCGGTTCCCCTGAAAGATGGCCCGGTTCGGATCAGATCCGGATCCATCGTCGTGCCCCGCGGCAACGTCGTCTTTCTCATCGCCACGGTTGCCCCGCTCGAAAGCGGCGATCGAGTCAACAAAGAGTTCGCAACGATCGTCTCCAGCATCACCATCGGCGACTAGTGTCCTGTCACGCTTGACCGCAGGATCGGGAGTAACGGTTCGCCAAGGGCGGTCGCTCATGGAAGATTGGCAACGTCAACAGCTGCCTCTGGAATGATCTTTGCGGCCGTATCTTTCGCAGCGGAGGCAATCCATGAAGAGATTTGCGCTCATCGTTCTCATTCTCGCTTTGGTAGTTCCAAATGCCGTTGCGCAAACATGTCCCACCCCGCCGACAGGTGGACATTGTTCGGGAGGTCGCTGCTGGTACGACTGGACTCCCAATCCGGCGTGCCTGTCGACCTACCAGATGAACGGCGCCACGCTGTCGTGCTACAGCCTTGGCGCATACACGCCGAACCTGCAAACCCCGTCGTGGGTGAGATACACGTTCACGGCCGATCAGAATTTTTCGAATTGGACCGCGGATGCGTTCGTTGACTTCGACGACCCGAACAACTCGAGCTCGAACTGGGTCGACGCGTGGGCGCACGTCGATCACAACGGTGTCAACACGTCGTACCACCTCTTCTACCACGACGGTTCGATTGGGGACCTCAGCTGCTCGCGTCCCTGGGGGTCGTTCTCCGCGGTTGACAACGACACCGTGACGATCGAGTTCACGTCGTACCGCGCAAACAGCAATACGACGATCAAGATCGGCTACCCAAATATCTTCGATACGCAGTAGTCAGCTGCGGATCGGAGCGGCACAGCCCCTCCAGGCGCCCCCCAGGCGCCCAGCGGGGTGAGGGGTCGTGCGATCGCGAGCAGCAGCAGACCTCAGAAACAGGAACGAAGAGGGGGTCTTGCGGGGCGGCCCCGTCTCCTCAACCCACGGCGATGGCAAGGAGCTGGTAGCTCGAGCCAGGAGTGGAAGTGGGGGCGATGGTGATCGAGACCTGATTCAATCCCATCTTCAGATAGTCGCAGTAATTGACCGAGGTGAAGTTCTTGTATCGCAGGGCGACGACGGTGATGTTGTCCGAGCCTCCGCTGGTTTCCGGCGCGTCGACATAGCGGAGCAGCGTCGAATAGCCGTTGATCTCGATCGTGAGCTGGCATGGCACCGTTCCCACGATCCAGTTCTTGAGCGAGAGGTTGATGTCGGTGTTCGGCTCGGTCACCTTGAAGTACACCGTCATCTGGACCGGCCCGGCGGAGAAGTCCGTGGCCATGACGCTGGTGAATCCCAACCCGCGGACCAGCAGATCGTTTGCATCGGCGACGATGGCGAAGTTCCCCTGGTTGTCCGGTGCCGGCGCGACGATGAATTGGTCGGGAACGAACCCGATCACCGAGGGAGCGCTCAATGGGTCCAGCGCGTACAGCGGCAGATCGATGTCGCCCGACTGCATCGTGTCGACAGCGGCGGTACGGAGCAACGCGGTGACCTGGCCGCCTTGCATGCTGTGCGTTCCCTGGCTGACGCTGAGGTCATGGGTGAACGAGATCGTGTGGCTCGCGACGGTGGCCGTCCGCGGAGTGATCAGCCAGGTCGCCTTCGACACGAAATCGACGCCGAGCAGCGCCAACTCGGAAGGTGGGTTGAGGACAGGATCGCTCGGGTCCGAGTTATCGAGCAGACGCTGCTGGACGAACGTCGGGAGCAGGACCGCGCTGTCCGTCGTGTTCGCCGGCGCGTTGAACTGCAGGACGTTCCACGGATACTCCTGCCCCCAGATCCAGCTCACGTTCGGGTCGCTGATGTCCAGTTGTGCGTAGCTGCCCCAGTCCTTGATCGCCATCGCGCTCGAGCCCGCCAGTTCACTGTTCGTGTCGACCGACCTGCCGCTGCTCGCCGCTTCCGATTGTTCCGTCGTCGTCGACGTCGAGCTGTCATGAGACACGCTGGGCGTGAACATCTCGCCAAAAAACCCGGCCGATTCCGACCAGCCGAACGTGTTCGTCTGTGCGGTCGACGAGCCGCTCGTGTACTGCTGCGACGTGCCCGTGCTGCTGCCGGCCGACGAGTTCACTGCCGTATTCACGGACGTGTTCAGGGTGCGTGGAGAGTAATCGACCAGGAGGGTTGGGGGATCGGGATCGTTGGGATCGCCGGGGTTCCCGGGATTGTTGACGGTGATCCTGGAAATGAGGAGCGCGGGATAGTCCCTGTACTCCTGCACCGGTGCCGTGGCCGGGATGTCGTGTGCCCTGTTGGGAACGGTCAGCCGTTGTGTACAGGTCACGAGATAGGACGTCGCTTCCGTCAGGTTCCTCGTGTCGACATAGCGATGAACTTCATACTGCAGGATGGCCTGTCCCATTCTCGTGTCGTCGGATGTGATTGCGGCTGTGATGTGCTTTGTGTAGAGATCGCGGAGCTTTACCATGGCATCTTCTCCGCTCAGTATTTGACGATGTAGATCAGATAGGCGTTGACCGGGCGCGTCTCTTTGCTCGTCCGGCAAGGCGTTTCGGCGTCGAGGGCGGAAGCGGCACTGGTGTATAGGCTTGTTGTGTAGTCGTCGCCGCTTTTGATGTTGCCACCCCCAACGATCTCCCCCCCAAACACGTGAACGTGGTCCTGGAACGCATCTCCCTGCACCGAGCCCACCGTCGGCCCGATTTCCTCACCGGTCTGCATGTCCGTCCGGTTTTTCGTGTCCGGATCGAGCTCGCCGTCCGGATCCTGCCCTCGGACGAACCGTCCCCGGAGATCCGGGAGGTAGAACTGACCCGGTTGTGGGTTTCCGCCGAAGTTCCTGCCGATGGCCTGGTAGAGGTCCGCGTAATCGTTCTGACTCACCGTGCTGCCGTTGCAGAGCAGCCATCCCTCGGGAATGTTCAGATCGGTTCCACCCCACATCGTGATCATGCCTGGTGCGCACATCATGTTCTCCCTTTATGTATCGTCGAACTGCGGAGCCCGCATGCGTCGTAAATCTGACGCGGGGACGAAAAACAAGCCGGAAAACACAGCGAGGAGATTCACAGTTTCTGGCGAAACGCGTTGTAGGGGACATAGATGTGCGGTATCGAGTCGCCGGACAGTTTGAACTTGTCGTCGCTTGGGTATCGGTCCGGCGACAACTGGGGAGAAAAGCTCTTCGTGGTCGGCGACGACAGGCGACCGAATTCCCTCGCGAAGCTCTTGACATATTGGCGTCCGCGGTCGAAGTACTTGATCGACTGCGCTTTTTCTTTCGGATTGCTGAGGTCCCGATTGCGAATGTCAAAGCCGTTGTTGAGTACCTTCGTCATCTCGATTAAGTTCGGCGTCACCTCGAGATGCCCTTTAAAGGCGGCATGCAGTCCCTTCAGCGGGGTCGTCGCAGCCTTGATGGCTTTGTGACGGGCGGCGTGTAACTCGGCCTGCCCTTTCAGCATGTACCCCTTGCTGTCTTTCGCCGGACGCAACGCGCCGGTGTGACCCTCGCCCTCTTTCGTCAGCACGTCCGACGTCGGCAGGCGTATCTTCTCCTGCAGGTCGAGCCAGGTGAGCTCGACGGTCTTTTTATTGGGAAAGGTCACCCTGCTGACCGGCTCCACGCCCTGCACCATGCCAGCGTCGCGTTTCAGGAACTCCATGGTCTCCGATGTCTTGAAGAGCTCGTCGAGACCGACGCCTTTGGCGTCTCCCGGCATCGTGGTCGCCTTCACGCGGACCCGGTTTGCAATTTCATCGTGGAAAAAGGTGTCGGTCTCGAACCTCTTCACGATGTCGGCGACCGACTGCTGGGCCGTCACGACACCTTTCCGCGCCTGCGCGGCCAGGTCTTTCAGCGTCGGGTAGAAATCCTCGCGCTTCGGGAAGAGCTGCTTCGCGTACGTTCTTGCAGAGTTTTTTGCCTGCTTCAGCTGCAGCAGCTGCTGCTGTTGCTGCAACTGTTGCTTCTGTTGCAGCTTCTGCTGCTGCTTCTGTGGGGGCACGTCATCCTCCTTTCCGGTCCATCAGAAGGAGTCGCTCGCTGGAAGGTTTCTGACCGAGGGAAGCCGGCGTCACAGCTTCCGGGTGCCGCGAACGGAACATCGGTCGCCTGAGGCGCGCGCTATGATGAGCGGACATCCGTCAATCCGGGAGTTTCAGCAACGGCCGGGAGCCGTTTGTCCGTCGCATGAGTGTCGTTCTCGCCGATCGCCTCCTCGGTGGCCTCCGCGCCGCCGCGACCGGAGCTCTGGTTGCGATGCTCCTGCTGTGCGCGGCCGGTGCCCAGCCCGCGGCTGAAGCGGGGAACGAGCTGCTGGCCACGCAGACCGGCGACGATCCACGCTGGTCGCGGCCGGAATTCGACGACTCCGCCTGGCCGCGGGTCCCGCTGCGCTCCACCTGGAGAGAACAGGGGCGTCAGGGTCTCGACGGCATGGTGTGGTTCCGGCAGGTGGTGACTCTCGGCCCCGAGGCGCAACTTGCCGCGCGGGCGAACGAGCTGGGACTGCTGCTCGGGCCGCCCGCGTACGGCGGGTATGAGGTTTACGCGGGCGGACAACCGATCGGGCGCTCGCGCGGCTGGTCCGTGTCGCTCGCGTTTGGGTTCCCCGAGGTCTTCCGCGTTCCACGGAACGCCATCGGGAACGATGGGACGGTGACCCTGGCCCTGCGCGTGCGGCGGATCGGCTGGGCTTCGGATCCCGACCCGGAGAGTGCTCCGTTCGGCGCGATTCTCACGCTCGGCCCTCACCGGGCCCTGTCGGACCGGGCTCGCGCAGCCTGGGCGAACCACCTGCTCGGTGAGCTTCCTCTACTCGTCCTGGCGGCGCTCTTCACCTTTGCGTTCCTGCATCACATCCTGTTGTTCAGCCGGCGGCGCAAACAGACCGGCCACCTCTGGTTCGGCCTTCTCGCTCTCGCCTTTGCGGTCAACACCTTCGCCAGCAGCTACTGGGTGTATGAGCTCACCGTCAGCCGCGGAATCGCAGCGCGCCTGAGCGACCTGACCGGTCACCTGGCCGCCGCGCTTTCCATCCAGTTTCTCTGGCCCTTCTTCGCGCGACGGATCTCGCGGCCGCTGCGCGCCTATCAGGTCTCCCATGTCGTGCTGGCGGGCTTGATCGCACTCTGGCCGGACGCGCGCTTCGTCTTCGCCAGCGCAACGCCGCGCTGGCTGTGGCTCCTGCCGCTGCTGGTGATGGCAGGCGTACTGGTCGCGCGGGAAATGCTGCGTGGGGACGCCGAGGCGCGGATCATCGCGGCGGGCGGCGTGGTGATGATCGTCGTCCAGGCAGGCGAGCTCGCCCGCAATGTGTTCCGTCTGCCGTCGCCGTTCGACTTTTCTCCGGTTCCGCTCGGCTTTTCGGCGGTGCTGGTGGCGATGAGCCTCGCCCTGTCCTATCGCTTCCGGCGCGTCCACGACGAGCTCGATCTGCTGCGGTCGCGGCTCGAGGCCGAGGTGCTGGAGCGTACGCGGGATCTCGCGAAAGCGCGCGACGAGGCACTGGCGGCAAACCGCGCGAAGGGGGAGTTCCTGGCGAACATCAGTCACGAGATCAGGACGCCGATGAATGGCTTGATCGGCATGGCCGAGCTCATGGCCTGCACTCCGCTCACGCCGGAGCAGCGGAAACACCTGCAGGCGATCCAGGTCAGCGGACGCGCTCTGTTGACGCTGCTCAACGACGTGCTCGACTTCTCACGTCTGGAGTCGCAGAGCGTGACCGTGCAACACAGTCCATTCCGGATCGGGGACGTGGTCGACGAGTGTCTCGAGATCGTCGTACCTGTGGCCAGCGGGAAGGGGCTCACGCTCACGAGCTCCATCGCGGAAGGCACCGTGCAGGCTGTTTACGGCGATCAGCACCGCACGCGTCAGGTGCTGCTCAATCTGTTGACCAACGCCATCAAGTTCACGCCGGGCGGAACGGTCGAAGTGGCAGTCGGCTCGCGCTCTCTCGACGACGGCCGCATCGAGGTCCGCTTCTCCGTGATTGACACCGGGCTCGGGATCTCCAGCGAGGATCTCGGGCGTCTTTTCGTCGCCTTCCAGCAGGTCGACGGCTCGTGGAGCCGCCAGCACGGCGGCGCAGGTCTCGGACTCGCGATCAGCAAGCGATTGACGGAGCTCATGGGCGGTACGATCGGCGTCGAGACCGCTCCGGGCCGGGGCTCGAGGTTTCACTTCACGATCGTCGGCGAGCCGGCCGCGTTCGACTCACCTCAACCTGCCGCGCCACCCCCGCAACCGGAGGCCGCAAGCCGCAAGCCGCTGCGCGTCCTGCTGGCGGAGGATGAGGCCGTGAACCGCGTGGTCATCACCGGCATGCTGCGGCACCTCGGCTATCACGCCGACGCCGTGAACGACGGGGCGGCGGTCCTCGACGCACTGGCCCGGGAGTCGTACAACGTCGTCCTGATGGACGTGCAGATGCCCGGCATGGACGGCCTCGAAGTCACTCGCCGCATCCGCAGCGCCCCAGGCCTTCAACCGCACATCATCGCCGTGACCGCCCACGCCCTGGCCGGCGATCGCGAACGCTGCCTGGCCGCCGGAATGAACGACTACCTCAGCAAGCCGCTCGGCCTGGCCGATCTCCAGGACGCGCTGGCGAGCGTTTCGGCACGGTGTTGATGAGACCTCCGACGTTTCAAGCCGCTCGTTCACCCGACGGGTCCCCACCGGCAAGCTCCTCTCCCTCCCGGCCGAGCTGCGGCAAGTTTGGCGGCGGACCTGGATCCCGGTCCGCCGCCGTCAGATGGATAGAGAGGTTACTTCGTGGCCGCGGCCGGGGTTTCGGGCGCCTGGGCGGCCGGCGTCTTTCGACGGCCGGAGCGGCCGAGGGCACGGCGTAGGGACGCGGCGTTGGAGACGGCCGGCTTCCGGTTAGGGCGGTTGACGCTCTTCACCGTGCCGTAGACTCCGAGGGCGCGCTGGCCGACGTCATAACGACGTTCGGTCACCACGTTCTGGACCCCGCGGCCGAGTTGCACGATCTGCTCTCCGAACGCGTTGTACACGCGGCTGAAGACGATCATGTCCCGTGCTTCGTCCGACGTCAGGTCGTGCACCATGCCGGCGGCCGGCGAGTTGTCGACCGAGACCGCGATCTGCTCGAGGAACTCGTCCGGCACAGAGGCGGCGGTTGCGATCCGCCTGCGCTCGACCTTACTCGTCCCCGCGAGCTCCGGCAGGTGCTCGGTCACGATCGCCATGATGCGGACGATCATTTCCCGCGCCGCCTCCTCATGGGAGAGGGTAGTTTGGGTTGCTTCTGTCATCTTGCTTCACCTCCTTTCTTTTCGAACGCTCGCCTCAGCCGTGCGCACAACCAGGCGGTCTTATCCATTGAGACGGAGCGGAAACGGAAAGGTCACGGAGACTCAAATTTGACAACTACAGGTTCCGTTTGTTGCCAGAATCAGGCGATTCGCCGCGTCAACGACTCCGTGATTCGCGTTGGTGAACCCTGTGATTCGGGTTGATGAACCCAATTCATTGGGTCATCGACCCCGTGATTCGGGTGGTGAACCCAATTCATCGGGTCATCGACCCCGTGATTCGGGTTGGTGAACCCAATTCATCGGGTCACTGACCCTGTGACTCGGGTTGTGGACCCAATTCATCGGGTCACCGACCCTGTGATTCGGGTTGTGGACCCAATTCATCGGGTCATCGACTCAGTGATTCGGGTCGTGGACCCAATTCATCGGGTCATCGACCCTGTGATTCGGGTTGTGAACCCAATTCATCGGGTCATCCACCCGGTGATTCAGGTTGGTGGACCCAATTCACCGAGTCATCGTCGCGGTGATTCGGGTCGGTGACCCGATTCACCGCCAGCGCGGCACGATCGCAATCGCCGTATACGTACCGTCCGCGTTTTCCGTGGCGACGACCTCGACGCGGTCTCCGACGTTCGCGACGGGGGAGATGCGCGTGCTCAGGGGCCAGTCGACGGTCACGTCCTGCTTGTCGCTGTCGCGGGTGATCACCCAGAGCGGGGTCTGGATCGATTTCACGATCCCCGTGAAGGTCACGATCCTCGGCAGCTCGAACGACTTGATGATCGAGAGCGCGACGCGCGCGTGCGCGCTGTCGACGGTGTACAGCACCTCGACCCTGTCCCCCGCCCTCGGCGAGCCGAGGATTCTGGTGGAGGCGTTGACGACGAACGTCGTGTCCTGGTGATCCACGGCGATCACCCAGGCGTCGGTACCGACCGACTTCACCACGCCGCTGGCGTGCTGCGGGCGCGACGGAATGGGGGCGATGAGCGTCACGCGCGAGGCCACGAGTGCTCCGTCCGCGACGTTGGCCTCGACGAGGACGAACGTATTCGCGTGCAGGCTGGCGATCGAGCCCTGGCCGCCGAAGTTCACAAAGGTCGTGCCCGCATCGACCTCGATGGTCCGGCCGAGCAGGAGGAACTGGCTGCCGGCGACGTCGACGCTTTGAATCGTACCGGTGATCGTCACATCCGCGTTGCGGAGGATGGCGATGGCGGTCGCGGCCAGCGGTCCGGTGGAAGTGGTTCCGGGCTCCTGCAACGTCGCGGCGATCAGCGCGCCCGGCTGGATGGCCTCGATCGTTGCCGCGCCCCGGCCATCGAGGATCCTGGCGTTGGTTGCGTCGATGGTGACGAGCCCGCCGGCCAGCGTGATCAGGGTTCCGCTCACGGCACCGACTTCACCGGTCACGCTCGCTCCGCTGGCGAGACCGGGGCGCCGCTCTCCCTGCTGCGGCCGCGTGACGCCGCGCTCCTCCGCCAGGGTGGTGAGGGCGAGCAGGAACGCGACGAGCGCCGGGACGAGCTTTCTGGACATGTGAATAAGTTTACACCCGCCGGATGTCCGGCCCCTATCCGACATTCGTCTGATCCCTCCTCCTCCATTCGTTCGATTCCTTCGGACTACCACTCAAGATAACTTCCCCCGCGCTTCCAGATAACTTCGCGGCACGTACCGTCGCAGGCCGTGTCGCACCATCCGCAGCAAGGGGGATTCATGGATTTACGCAGGACGGCGAGAGCCCGTGTGCTTCGCCTGCTTCTGATTCTGTGTGTCACGACCTGGGGAGCTTCGAGCGTCATGGCCCAGTGCACTCGCACGATCACGGCCGATGTAGTCGCGCTCGACCAGGCTTTCTTCTGGAACCGCCTCGGCGCGGTCCAGCCACAGGGGATGATGTTTGCGCTCCGGCGCGACGTCAAACCCATCGACCCGGCTTACGGCCTCCAGCCGGGAAACGTGCAGCTTCGCGAGGGCAAGCGGCCGCGCCCTCTCGTGCTGCGAATGAATGTCGGGGACTGCCTCGCCATTCAGTTCCAGAACCTGCTGGCGACTTCGCCGAAAGACGACCAGCAGCCGGCCACGCGCACCGCCTCGATCCGCGCGCTCGGGCTGCAGCTCGTCAACAGCATCGCCTCGGACGGCTCCAACGTCGGCCTGAATGCGAGCAGCCTGGTCTCACCGGGCGGAAGTGCGACCTACACGTTCTACGCGGAGCGTGAAGCGTCGCACCTGCTGTACAGCGCCGCGGCCACGACCGGCGGTGAAGGCGACGGCGGCTCGATCAACGCCGGCCTCTTCGGCGCGGTGACGGTGCAGCCGGCCGGGGCGGAGTGGTATCGCAGCCAGGTCACGAATGCCGACCTGGCGCTGGCGACGACGGGAACGACTCCCGGCGGGCAGCCGATCGTGAATTACAACGCCGTCTACCCGACGGGCCACGCTCTCGCCGGCCTGCCGATCCTGCGGATGACGCAGGGCAACGCGATCGTGCACTCCGATCTGACGGCGCTCATCACCGGCCCGAACGCGGGCCGTTTCCCGGCCGGGACGTACCGGCCGAACCCGGCCACGCCGGACCGCAACCAGCCGTTCCGCGAGTTCACGATCGTCTATCACGACGAGATCGGGGCGGTGCAGGCGTTCGCGGAGTTCTCGGATCCCGTGCTGAGCCACACGCTGCACAGCGCGCGCGACGCCTTCGCCATCAACTACGGCACGGCGGGCGCGGGCGCGGAAGTGCTGGCGAACCGGTTCGGCGTCGGACCGATGCACGACTGCACGGAGTGCAAGTACGAGGAGTTCTTCCTCTCCTCCTGGACCGTCGGCGATCCGGCCATGGTGGTCGACGTCCCGGCCAACGCCCCGTGCGACCCGAAGGACATGGCGGACGGAAATCCGTGCACGCCAACGCCCGGTCCGAAGGCGACGAAGGTCTTCTACCCGGAAGATCCTTCGAACGTCTACCACAGCTACCTCGGCGACCACGTGAAGTTCCGCATCCTGCACGCGGGGTCGAAGGAGCATCACGTCCATCACCAGCACGCGCACCAGTGGCTGCTGACGCCGGACAGCGACAACTCGAATTACCTCGACAGCCAGGCCATCGGGCCGGGCGCCTCCTACACGCTGGAGATGACGTACAACGGCAGCGGCAATCGCAACCAGACCCCCGGCGACTCGATCTTCCACTGCCACTTCTATCCCCACTTCGCGCAGGGCATGTGGGCGCTCTGGCGCGTACACGACGTCTTCGAGAAGGGCACTCCGCTCGACGGCAACGGCCGTCCGCAGAGCGGCACGCGTGCACTGCCCGACGGCGAGATCGCGGCCGGTACCCCGATCCCGGCGATGGTCCCGCTTCCGACGCTCGGCATGCCGCCGGTCCCGGGAGCGACGGTCTCGATCGCCAACGGCCAGGCGCAGGTCAGCGGCACCGGCAACCCCGGCTTCCCGTTCTTCGTCCCGGCCCAGGCGGGCCACCGTCCGCCGAAGCCGCCGCTCGATACCGTGGACGACGGGGGCCTGCCGCGCCACATCATCGTCGACGGCACGTTCCACGAGCTGCACACGCGCCTCGACTTCAGCAAGGACCTGCTGACCGCGGACGCGAAAGCGATCCCGGAGACCGGCACCGCGGTGGAGATCGCGGCGATGAACTTCCACGCGCAGCGCACGCACTCCACGTACAAGCCGGACGGCAGCACCGGCACGTTCATCACCAACGGCCGCCCGGCCGTGGCCGGTGCCCCGATCGCCGATCCGTGCGTCGACGACAACGGCAACGCCATCGGCGCGCCGCGCACGTACAAGGCGGCGGTCATCCAGCTCGACCTGAAGCTCAACAAGGCCGGCTGGCACTACCCGCAGCAGCGCATCGAGGCGCTGTGGGACGACGTGGCCGCGACCAAGAACGGCACGCGCGCGCCGGAGCCGTTCTTCTTCCGCGCGAACAGCAACGACTGCATCTCCTTCTTTCACACCGTGCTCACGCCGCACTACTACGAGCTCGACGACTTCCAGGTGCGCACGCCGACCGACGTCATGGGTCAGCACATCCACCTCGTGAAGTTCGACGTGCTCGCGTCGGACGGCGCCGGCAACGGCTTCAACTACGAGGACGGCACGTTCGCGCCCGATGAAGTGCTCGAGCGCATTCACGCCATCAACGCGCTCGGGGGTCTCAAGCAGGTCAGCGGCACCCGCTCGACGCTCACCGCGAGAGCGCATCCGTTCTTCGGCACCCTCGGCGCGCAGACCACCGTCCAGCGCTGGTATGCCGACAAGCTGGTCAACAACGCCGGCAAGGACCGTACGCTCCGCACCGTCTTCACGCACGATCACTTCGGGCCGTCGACGCACCAGCAGGCGGGTCTCTACGCCGGCCTGGTCGTCGAGCCGCAGGGATCGACGTGGAGGAATCCGGAAAACGGCCAGACCATGGGCTCGCGCTTCGACGGCGGCCCCACCAGCTGGCGCGCGGACATCCTGACGCCGAACACCGCGGACAGCTTCCGCGAGTTCCTGCTGCAGATCGCCGATTTCCAGCTCGCCTACAAGCCCAACAGCACCTTCCCCGACCCGGCGAACGTCATCAACCCGCCGGCGAAGAAGGAAGTCGGCCTGCCGAAGCTGCTGGCCAAGGCGCCGGATTGCCCGGGTGGCGTGCCGCTCCCGTGTCCCGAGGCGTTCTCCGCCGACGATCCGGGCACGATGGCGATCAACTACCGCAACGAGCCGCTCGCGCTGCGCGTGCGCGACCCGAACTCCAACGCGCAGGCGGCGGGGCTCGGCGGCGACCTCTCGCACGCGTTCCGCTCCAACATCACGCGCGCCGACGCGAACTTCAACCAGCAGCCGAATTTCTATCCGCCGCTCACGCCCGACGTCGGCAACGGCGATCCCTTCACGCCGCTGATGCGCGCGTACCAGAACGACAAGATTCAGGTGCGCATGCTCGTCGGCGCGCATGAGGAAGGCCACAACTTCTCGATGAACGGCCTGCGCTGGCTCGCCGAGCCGTCGGAGCCGAACAGCGGCTACAAGAACAGCCAGATGATGGGCATCTCCGAGCACTTCGAGTTCGTGCTGCCCTCGTCCCGCGAGCCGATGCCGAATCCGACCGACTACCTCTACCGCGGTGCGTCCACCGACGACCTGTGGAACGGGGCCTGGGGTCTGATGCGTGTGTTCGACGGCAAGGCCGGCATCAAGTCGAACCTGCTGCCGCTGCCGAACAACCCGACCGCGACCGCACCGCAGTTCTACAACTACTTCGAGTTCTCCGGCGTCTGCCCGATCACCGCGCCCATCCGCAGCTACAGCGTGGTCGCGACGACCGCGGCGCAGGCGCTGCCCAACGGCACGCTGGTCTACAACAGCCGGAAGAACCTCAACGACCCGACCGCGATCCTCTACTTCCGCGCCACGGACCTCGACAACAAAGGCAAGCTGAAAGCCGGGATCCCGGTCGAGCCGCTCATCCTGCGTGCGAACGCGGGCGACTGCCTCTCGATCAACCTGCAGAACAAGCTGCCCGCCACGCTCACCGATCTCGCCGGCTTCAACACGCTGCCGATGATCGTGGAGAACTTCAACAACAACGACCTCAAGCCTTCCTCGCACGTCGGCCTGCACTCGCAGCTGCTGACCTCCTTCCTCTGGACGGCCGGCGACGGCATGAACGTCGGCAACAACCTCGTGGCCACGGCGGCCCCGGGCGCCAGCGTCACATACCAGTGGTACGCGGGCGCGGTCGACGTGCAGTCCGACGGCAAGCGCGTTCCCACGCCGATCGAGTTCGGCGCGACGAACCTCATGCCGGCCGATCCGATCAAGCAGGGCAGCAAGGGCGCGATCGGTACGCTGATCATCGAGCCGAAGGGCTCCACGTGGGTCGAGGACGCGACGATGCGCGCGGCCGCGACGGTGACCACACCGGACGCGAAGCAGTTCCGCGAGTTCGTGCTGGTCTTCCAGAACGACGTCAACATGCGTTTCAGCGACGGCTCCGCCGTGCCGAATCTCGCTGAGGCCGAAGATCCGGAAGACTCTGCGCAGAAGGCGCTGAACTATCGCACCGAGCCGATGTGGACGCGCATGAACTTCGCGCCGCAGACGCCGCTCGAGACCACCCGCACGTTCGACTTCACCAACGTGCTGTCCAACAGCCAGGTGGGCGGCGACCCGGTCACCCCGGTATTCACGGCCAAGGCCGGGATCCCGGTTCGTTTCCGCGTCGTCCATCCCTCGGGCAAGCAGCGCAACAACGTCTTCACCGTTCACGGCCACGGCTGGCAGCGCTCGCCGTACGTGAACAACTCGACCGCCATCGGCTCGAACCCGCTCTCCGAGTGGACCGGCGCCGAGATGGGAGTCGGGCCGAGCGCGCATCTCGATGCGCCGGTGGCCAAGGCCGGCGGGGTGTTCATGCTCCCCGGCGATTACCTGTACCGCACGTTCCAGTCGTTCCAGTTCGACGGCGGCATGTGGGGCATCTTCCGCGTCACGCCGTAAACCGATGTCAACCGGAGGACAGGCGGGCATCCGCCTGTCCTCCATTGATCGCAAGGATTCCAATGATCAAGTCTCGAGATTCTGTTTGGAGTGCGGCGACCGCAGTCGCCGCTTTCACTTCCCTCGGCGCCAGCTGGGGCTGGCGCAAGGCAAAGCGGCGACTGCGGTCGCCGCACTCCAAAACCGTCCTCGCCGTTCTCGTTGGTGCGATTCTCGGCGGCAGCGCGTACGCCGCGCCGCCGTCCACCCGTATCGTCCGGGACGGCGTGGCCGTCGAGCTGTCGATGTCCGCCGTCAAAGACAAGGACGTCGAGGTTCGTTTTCAGGTGACGAACGCTGCCGACGGCACGCCCATCACCGGTCTCAATCCGATCGCCTGGGTGGACCGTTACACGGCCGCTCCGAGCGACGAATCGTGCAAGGCGAAGATCAAGTCGTTCCTCGGCGGCAGCCTGCGGGCGCGCCCGGAGGCCGATCTCAACACCTACGCCATCGTCACCCTCAACCGCGACGCCACGGTCTCCGTGATCGACCCGCTCCTCGGGTTCGGCGGCAGCAAGCTCCTCGCGCTGGTGATGCTCGGCGGCGAAGGAGCCGACTGGGCGCTGACTCCCGACCAGCGGACGCTCTTCGTCAGCGTCCCGTCGCTCAATGAAGTCGTGGCCATCGACACGCAGACGTGGAAGATCGCCACGCGCGTCAACACCGGCCGGAAGCCGCAGCGCATCGCCCTGCAGCCGGACGCCGGCTACCTCTGGGTCGCCACCGCCGAAGGCGTGAGCGTCATCGACGCCGCCGAGCGGCGCGCCGTCGCCAACGTCGCCATCGGCGCGGGCGAGCGCGAATTCACGTTCAGCCGCGACAGCCGCTACGCCTTCGTCACCAACAAGAGCGGCGGCAGCGTGTCGATCGTCGACGTGCGCGATCCGAAGCAGGTCCGCACCGTCAAGACCGCCGCGGCGCCGGTCGCACTCACCTACTCCGCACTCAGCAACGCCGTCTACGCCGGACACGAAGACGGCACGATCGTCGTCATCGACGCAGCGGGCCACGACGTCCGCAGCCGCGTCGCCACCGCGGCCGGACTGCGCACCATCGGCTTCTCGCGCGACGGCCGGTGGGGCTTCATCCTCAACAGCACCGCGAACGTGGTGAACGTGCTCGACTCGTCGACCAACAAGATCGTGCAGACGATCTCGATGCCGAACGGTCCCGACAAGCTCTCGTTCACCGCCCTCTATGCGTACATCCGCACCACCGCCTCGGAAGAGGTCAGCATGATCCGCCTGAGCACCGTGGAAGAGGGGAAGGAACCGGCCATCAGCCGCTTCCCCGGCGGGCAGATCGCGCCGGAGTACGCCTCCGGTCCCGCGCTTCCGGCGGCGATCGTCCCCGCCCCCGAGGAAGGGACGGTGCTCGTCTCCAACCCGGCCGACAAGACCATCTACTACTACTCCGAAGGCATGGCCGCGCCGATGGGCAGCTTCCAGAACTATCGCCGCGAGCCCCTCGGCGTCCTGGCCGTGAGCCGCAACCTGCGCGAGACGCAGCCCGGCGTCTACTCGACCACCGTCCGTCTCGCCAAAGGCGGCCGCTTCGACATCCCGTTCCTCCTCGACTCCCCGAAGATGACGCAGTGCTTCGACTACTCCGTCGAGTTGCAGTCGGAACCGCAGGCGGAGGAAACGGCCACGGTGAAGCTCGAGCGGCTCTTCGAGCCGACCGTCGGAGCGGGCACGCCGATGAACGTGCGCGTGCGCCTGGTCGACGGCAAGACCGGCCAGCCACTGAACGACATCAAAGACCTGCGCGTGCTGACCTTCACGCCCGCCCTGCACCAGACCCGCGTGTTCGCGCGGCCGCTCGGTGACGGCATTTACGAAGCGACCGTCGTCCCGCCGCACGCCGGCGTCTACTACGTCTTCTTCGAATCCACCTCACTCGGAAAAACCTATCGCCAGTTGCCCCACTGGGTGGTGACGGCCACGGAAAAAGGGAGCAATTCATGAAGAGAGCATTCCTTGCACTGACTTTGATCGTTGCGGCAACTGTCGCCGAGGCGGATGCGTGCGACCTTCACAAAGCGGGAGCGAAACACGAGACGCCGCCTGCCGCGGCCGCCGCGTCGACGATCCCGGACGTCAAAGTCGTCACGCAGGACGGGAAGACCGTCGATTTTTACAGTGACCTCATCAAGGGGAAGGTCGTGGCGGTGAACTTCGTGTTCACCTCCTGCACGACCGTCTGCCCGCCGCTCGGCGCGATGTTCGGGAAGCTGCAGGAGCAGCACGCGAGCCGCATCGGGAAGGACGAGCACCTGGTCTCGATCAGCATCGACCCCGAGGTCGACACGCCGGAGCGCCTGAAAGCGTGGAGCAAAAAGTTCGGCGCCCGTCCGGGCTGGACGCTCGTCACCGGCAAGAAAGACGACATCGTGCGCATCCTCAAGGCGATGAACGCCTGGTCGGCCGATTACGTCAATCACCAGCCGGTCACGATCGTCGGCAATGACGCGACCGGCACGTGGAAGCGCTCCTACGGCTTCACCACCGCCGCGAAGCTCGCGGTGATGCTCGACGAGTTGAGCGCGCAGGAGGGCGGACGATGAAGAAGCTGTTCGCCGTCGCCCTGGTGGCGATCGCCACGTCTCTGTCTGCAACGGAGAGCTCGCCGGCGCGGAACTACTTCACCGACGTCGAGCTCACCGACCAGGACGGCAAGCCGGTGCGCCTGTACAGCGACGTGCTGCAGGGGAAAACGATCGTCGTCGAGTCGTTCTTCACCGCCTGCACGGGCACCTGCCCGATCATGAACGCGACCTTCGCGAAGATCCAGAACGCCGTCGGCGACCGTCTCGGCAAGGACGTCTTCCTCGTCTCCATCACCGTCGACGCGGAGAACGACACGCCCGCGAAGCTGAAGGAGTACGCCGGCCGCATGAAGGCGCGTCCGGGCTGGATGTTCCTCACCGGCGACAAGAAGAACGTCGACCAGGCGCTGCACAAGCTCGGCCTGGGCGTGGAAGCGCGCGAGAGCCACAAGAACCTCTTCATCGTCGGCAACGAGCCGAAGGGCCTCTGGAAGAAAGTCTTCGGTCTCGGGAAGCCGGACGAGATCGTGAGCATCGTCCAGGGCGTCATCCAGGAACGGTAGCCACGTGACGCGAATCCGCATCGCCGCCGCAATCGTGTACGTGGCCGTCATCGTCACGGCCGCGCGCACCGAGCGCGCCCCCGACCACTCCACGGGGCGGCAGATCTACGTCTCCGGCTCCGGGAGCTCGGGCGTGCCGATCACCGCTTCCGTGGGCGGCTCGAGCGAGCTGCCGGCAACGCTGCTCCCGTGCGTGAACTGCCACCGCGCTGACGGCCGCGGGATTGCCGAAGGGGGCGTGGTCCCGTCGAACATCACCTGGCTGGAGCTGACCAAGCCGTACAAAGCGGCCACGCCGAACGGCCGGAGACGCCCGGCCTACAACGAGCAGTCGCTCCGCCGCGCGATCGCGGAGGGGATCGACTCCGCGGGAAATCCTCTCCACGCCGCGATGCCGCGCTATGCGATGCCGCCGGACGATTTCTCCGATCTCGTCGCCTACCTGAAAGTCCTCGGAGGCGAGAACGTCCCCGGCGTCACCGCCACCGCGGTGCGCGTGGGGACGATCGTGCCCGAGTCGGCCGCCGGCGCGCAGATGACGGCGGTGCTGTCCGCGTACCTCGAGGACGCGGGCGAGATTCACGGACGCCGTGTGACTGTCGACGTGATGACGCTGGCGAAGCTCGACGCCGCATTGCGGAACGATCCTCCATTCGCGCTGGCCGGCGGCCTCATTGCCGGCGCGGACGCGCTCGTGGAAGAAGCCGTGGAGCGCGCGGCCATCCCGCTCGTCCTGCCGGTGAGCACGCGCAGCGACGCGTCGGCCGGCAATGTTCAGCGCTTCTATCTCTCTCCGGGGATGGAGGAGCAGTTGCATGGATTGCTTCGCTTCACCGGCCAGGCGGCACGCGTGGTCGTCGTCGCAGGCAACGACGAGACCACGGCCATCGCGCGGCGAGTCATTGCGCGGATGGAGAATCCGTCAGCCATGGAGCTCGTCCAATCCGCCACCGCCATTCCGGCGGACGTGACCGGAGCGACGCCGATCGTCTTTCTCGATCCAGCCTCGAAGCTCGGCGACCTCCCACGGCACGGAACGTCGCCGCTGCTGTTCCTCGGGAATCTCCTGCCCGAAGACTTTTTCGAAGCCTCGCCGTCGTATGGCGAACGGATCAAGGTCGCTTTGACCACCACGCCGGGCGACCTGACCGCGGGCGGCCTGGCGGAATACCGCGTCTTCGCCGCGCGCCACGGCATCTCCGGAACGAACCTCGCCGGGCAGCTCTCCGCGTATGCCGCGGCAAAGGTGCTGGTCCAGGCGCTCAAGCAGAGCGGCCGCGACTTGACGCGGGATTCGCTGCGCGCGTCGCTGGAGAGCCTTTATGAATTCGAGACCGGCGTCACCCCTCGACTGACGTTCGGGCGCAGCCGCAGGATCGCCGCGCCGCACGTCCACGTCGCCACCATCGACCCGAACAGCGGAGCATTCGTCCCCGCCGGAACCTTCAATACCAACGATTGACATGTCCAGAAAACCGACGGAAATCGATCCTCACGAAGTCGACGCTTACCTGGCGCGCTGCTGGGACCGGGCCACCGCACCGCGCGTTTCTGAATTCGCCTGCGAGCTCGGAATCTCGCGCGTCACGTTGAACCTCCGTTTCCAGGAAAAAATGGGCACCTCCCTCTCCGAGTATTTCGCAGCGAAGCGCGACAAGGCGGCTACCACCCTGCTGGTGGAATCCAGCCTGAAAACCGAGGATGTGGCTGTAAAGGCGGGATTCGGCACGCCGCGCACGTTTCATCGCGCATTCGCGCGCAAATTCGGCGTCAGCCCCGCGCGCTACCGCACGCTGAGCAAGATGTCGGGCGACTAGAAGTCGATAGTTATCACAATGTCCGTAGCTTGCTCCTGAACGATCTCCTATTCTTCCCTCGTCAGCTTCGCAACAAAACTCACAATTGAATCGAAGGGGAGAAATATCCAATGCATTACAAGTCTCTGTCGCGCATTGTGCGCACCACCATTGAGAGCCTCGCCGCAACGCACCTCCTGCTCATCGCCTTGGCGATGACGGCGCTCCTGGCCACGACCTCCGCCAGCGCGCAGACGGTCAACCAGGTGCGGCCTTATTCCGGCACCACCACCAACCCGTGCAACGGAGAGCTGGTCGACTTCAACGGCTCGATCCACTTCAATGAGAAGACGCAGATCGGCCTCGACGGCAGGATTCATTTCATCGCCAACAACAACTTCAACGCCTCGGGCGTCGGCCGTACCACCCGCATCACCTACAACATCGGTGGGACGATGAAGACGAACTCCAAGTTCCCCTCCTACCCGATCTCGTACCGCCAGAAGAGCAAATTCATCAGCACCGGCTCCGCGCCGAATTTCCACACCACCTTCGCCTTCCACGTGAACGGCGCCGGCGTGCAGACGAACGTCACGACCGAGTCGACCTGCAACTGATTCCGGAGAGACCGATGAAAACCAGGATTTTGATTCTGCTCGTCGCCGTGGCCTCACTCGCCGTCCCGTCGTTCGCGCAGTCCACCTCTCGCCAGTTTTACATGGACGAGCCGATTCAGGACGGCGGCGGCGCCTGGTCCGGCGCTTACGACTACGGCACCAGCCTGTACCTCGACAACCCCTGCACCGCCGTCCAGGACTGGGTCTACGTCAACTACTCGGTGTACCTGGAGCAGGAGGGCATCAAGCTGGCCACCAGCGACCGGTACAAGCTCGCCGAGACCATGTCCATGGCCGGCTCGTACTCCGCTTCCGGCACCTCCAACGCGGACATCACCTACACCGGAAAGGCGTTCTCCACCCGTCAGTACCACAAGGTGACCAGCACAAACGACAACTTCCATGTCGTGACCGTCATCGACGTCGATCCGTCCACCCAGCAAACGACATTGTCGATCGAGACGGCGTGCGGCACCGGCCTGCCCGACTCGCCGCAATGATCCTCTGAGGAGCTCACATGAAAACCAGGATTCTTTTTGTAATCGTCGCGGCGGCATTCCTCGCCGCCCCTTCCTTCGCTGCAGTGATCGTCCCGCGCGAACCGGTCGACCAGGTCGAGGCATATTCGGGCGACTACGACTACGGCACCGGCGCGTATTTAGACAACCCCTGCACCGCCGTGCAGGATTGGTACTACGTCAATTACGACGTCTACGTGAGCCAGTTCGGCTCGAAGCTGGCCGGCAGCGACCGGTACCGCATCAACGAGACCACCTCCATGGCCGGCTCGTATGCCGCCTCCGGCACCTCCAGTGCGGACATCACGTACACCGGGAAGGCATTCTCGACCCGGGAGTACCACAAGGTGACCAGCACCTCCGACATGTTTCACGTCGTCACCGTCATCAACGTCGATCCCGCCACACAGCAGACGACCGTGACCATCGAGACCGCGTGCGGCGACGGCACGCCGGCCTCGAAGCAGTAATACCCAAGGAGACCCTGAAATGAAACGTACTCTTCTCGCGGTGCCGGCGCTGCTGGCACTCTTCGCCCTCCCCGCCTCGGCCGGTGTCGTCACGGCTGGATCGGTGACCGTCACGCAATACTCTTATCCATACTTCACCGCCCTCGTGCAGGCCACCGGGACCATGCCGCTCGTCGACGCCCACCTGGTGGTGAACGGGACGACCGTCGTCCGGGCCGACAAGGTCGAGCTGGTCAAGCTCGACCCGCGCGGCACGTACGTGCTGTGGAAGATCTACAAGTACGCCGCCGGCGTGGTGAAGCCGGGTGACACCGTCACCGCCGTCGTGAGCGACCTGGACGGCGACAGCGACGACAGGACCGTCCCCTGCGGCGCCGGCTCCACGAAGAAGAAGTCGCAGGAAACCGCGGCCTGCCGCTAGCTTCCTCCTCCGGACCGCCGGCTCAGTCCGGCGGTCCGGCATCTTTCCATCCGGCAGCGCGCGGCGTCCTTCGGGAACGCAGGAATGACTCTTTTGTGGCACGCGGTCCGCACTTATACGCTGGCGAACCGCTAACCCATGAACCGAGCCGGAAAAGACGAGCCGTCATCTCCGCGATCCCCCTTTCCCTGGACCGAAGCCCACGAGCTCGCACGCGTGGCCCGTTCGCTGGCGCAGACGAAGGTCCTGCTCTGCGGCGACCATTCCCTCTATCGCGCCGCCCTGCGCATCCTCGTCGAGACCCGCGACGACTTCCGGATCGTGGCCGAGAGCACCTGCCAGGCCACTCCGCTCGAGTACGCGCTACGAGGCGAGATCGACCTGATCCTGATGGACCACGAGCTTCAGGCCTCCTCGCGCCAGCAGCTCGCCGGCCTCGAAAGACTCCTGGACCGCTTCGCCCCTCGTCCCGTCGTGATCGTCACCTCGGCCATCGACCCCCAGACCTGTTTCGCAGCCCTCCGCCACGGTGCCTCCGCCATCGTCCTCAAAGCCCGCGGCGAAGAGACCCTGCTCGACGCGATGACCAGCGCCGCGCGCGGCCAGGTCCTGCTCGAGCGCGCCGTCCTGACCGCCATCCTCTCCCAGGCCGCCCAGACCCCGAACGTCCCCCATATCGAACAGTTGAAAATCGACCAGCTCACCCCCCGCGAGCGCGAGATCGCCGGAATCGCCTGCACCGGCATCACGAACAAACAGATCGCCGAAAAGCTCTCCATCTCCGAAGCCACCGTCCGCCACCACCTCGGCGTGATCTTCTCCAAACTCGGCGTCTCCACCCGCTCCGAGCTCGCCGCCTACGGCTACCGCCACAACCTGGTCAGCACCGCCGCCCGCGCATCTACGGACGAGGAATCGGCGGCGGACACGGCGCGGAACTGAGCGTCCGCATCCGGAGTGCGGCGACCATGCATACTGGCTGCTCACAACCAGCGAGGCAGCATGAGCGAGACACCGAAGGTCGACAAGGTCTCCTTCCCGGGCGGATACGACATCACCGACATCCTCGTGGCCGTGAAGCTCGCCGCCGGCAGACATGTCGAGAACGTGCCGGTCGGCGAGACGGAACAAGTCCTCCTCCAACGCTATCTGGGCGAGCTTGCCGCGAGACATCCGGACAGCGTCCCGTTCAGCGATCCGTACCGGCTTCGAACCCAGGAGTTGTTCGACGAACGGCGCAGCCTGCTCAACAGCCACCTGAAGCTCTCCTGGTTCACGCTGGCTTACTGGGCTTATGGCCTCGTGGCAGTCCGTGCGGACCTCTCGCTCGCCGAGTACGACGGACTGCACACCTTCCTGACTCCGGTGCGGGAAGCGCTGCTGGAGCTCGGCGTCCGCGTTTCAGCTGAAGAGTGCCTCGCGGAATTCGATCGCTTCATCCCGCCGGATGCCATGCCGCGGACCGTGGAGGCGGCGACGCACACGTTCCTCGCGTTCGCCCGTTTTCTCCACTACGGCGCCCTGCGCCGGCGCCAGGTGGTGACGCCCGGCCTGACCCTGCCTACTGTCTGCCTGGCCTTCACCGAACAGGACGCGGAGGAAGCGTGCCGCGCCTCCGCCTACCTCACCACCCACGGAATCCCGATCGGCCAGCATCCCGCGGAGCTCACGCGAACGGCGCGCCTGCTCGTGCTCTTTTCCCGAGAGGCAATGGACTCCGAGCTGTTCTGGCGCAGCCTGGCGGATTGGAAAGAACACCAGGTCATCCCAATGGTCGTTTGCCTCATGCCCAAAGCCGAGCTCTATCGAGCGCCTCCCGATGACTGGCGCAAGGAGGTCTGGGCCTGGCTCGCGGCCAGCGTGGCGGTGGAGCTCAGCTCCGAGATCGACCGCTACGTCCCGCTGTTACGCGCGCTCGACTCACCCGATCCGAAGCAGTGGTGGTGGAACCCCGGAGACGCCGTGGAGCTCGGCCTCGCCGTCGACGTGCTGGGCCTCGGCATCCCACGTCCCGCGGCAGTCCGCCCGGCGGCCGATCCAACCGGAGAACCGTATCCGTTCACGCTCGCTGGCAGACTCCTTTCGGCCTGCTTCGTCGCGAGTGACCGCCTCGCGCGAGACGAGACCAGCGGACGGGATGCCCCGTATTTCGCCACCTGCTTCCAGCTCCTGCAGCTCCGGCAGAAACCGAACGGCGAGCCGTATGCCCTCCCGTGGTTCATGCTCATCTACCGGGCGTGGCTCTCATTCGCGGGGCAGTTGCCCGGGTTCGCCTACTCCGAGGAAGACGCCATGCAGGCGGAGCAAGAGCTCCGGTCAGCATTGTTCGCGCTCGGATTAGGCACGGACGAATCGGAGGTCCCGCCATTCATGAAAGCCTTCGCGAACCTCCCCTGGACGGAACCCCCAACGACGCCGGCCGCCGTGGACCAACGGACCAGCGCCTTCATCTTCCTCGTGTTTCACCTGAGCCAGGCCGCGCTGGCGCGTACGCAACGCATGCGTCTGCGCCATCCCTCGTACGACTCCTTCGTCAGCTACGCGCGGGCAGACGAGAGCTTCGCCCGCAAGCTCGTCGCCGACCTCGAAGCCAAAGGCGCCGACGTCTGGTGGGACCTGAACGCGATCACCCTGGGAACGCCGCTCGACGGCTCCCTCCGCCACGCCGTCGGCGATGCGAGGTTTATCCTGCTCGTTGCGACACCCGCCGCCAATAAGAGCCCTTACGTGCGCCTGGAGGTCGAGACCGCAATCCGCGAAGGGCTGCGCGTCGTTCCCATCACCCCCGACGGCCGGATACCCGGAGGCCTCCAGGCCCTGCTCGATTCCGCTCCCGACAGCATTGAGCCCGTCATCTCTACCGTCGATTCCGACGCCGCCGCAACGTCAATCCTCGCCCGCCTGGAGCGGTCCCCCTCCGAACAACTCCGCTGGATCCAATCCCAGGCCCCATACCAGAACCTGCGCCAGCACATCGCGCGAGCACGCGCGAGTCTGGCCTGACTCCGGCGCGCTCGTGACGACGCGTCCATGATGAATGCGCGAAGACAGCGATACGCGGACGGTGAGGAGGTCCGCATTGATGGAGGCATGAGAACGTGATTGGAGCGGGCGACGGGATTCGAACCCGCGACCAAGAGCTTGGGAACGGCGGAAAATAGAAACGCCAACCCTCGTCACCTCAGCCGCCAAGTTCCTCGCCTGCCAAGAGATACCGGCACGAAGAACGTCGAAACAGACGCTGTGCGGATTCTAGCACGTTCCTCTCTCGTACAAGGGTAGAAACTGCTGCGATAGACACCCAAATAGACACCCTGATGGACACCGCAAATGATGCCGCGGAAGGGGTTGTCGATGGCTGCGGACGAGCGATAGACACCGAACGCCCAATCAGCGTCAGATTCTGGTCGTGCGTTCGATCTGGGGGGCACCGCTACTCGCGCTGCCGTTACCTTGCGCAGTCTGAGTCGAGAGGGAGTTGACGGAACAGCCAGATAACACTGTCCGCGGCAGGCCCCGAGTGCATGAGTCCTCGCCGTACAACTCCGGAGTTATACGGGTGTCGCCGAAACCAGCAGGTACGCGAAGCGGCGACCGGAGTGCCGAACTGCGCGACAGGAACGTGTGCGATCCGTTAGGCTCCACGTGTGGTTCCTCCGGGCGGCCCGGCCGCGCTGTACGGCTTTCTGTTTCAGATCCTCCGAACGGCGGAATGGGCGCTGAAGATCGATGTGCACGCGCCGGAGAAGACTACTACGAACGTTACGATCATTGCGGAACCACCTGGCGGCGACGTCGACATCCGTTTCCCCACGCGGCGCCTGGTCCAGCAGTTCAAGGTGCGCGACGAAGGCACGTGGAGCCTCGCCGAGATCGTCGAGAAGACGCTTCCCGATCTGTATCGCGCGATCGTGGACGAACAGGAAGAGGTTCAGTACCAGTTCGTGACTAACGGCCGGATGGGAGCATGGGCCGCAGCGTATGAATTCTTCCAAGGCCTGGGCTCGCGAAATCCCGACATGCTCAACGCGACGGACGAGCGACTCGTCATGGGTGACAAACGTTACTCGGAGCGGTCGTTGCTCGATGAGATCGTGCGCGTGCTGCGCGAGCACAAGCCCGCGAAGGACGAAGACATAGCGACCACGCGTCGAAAGGCGTGGCATTTGCTCGCCCGGTTCGAGTTCGTTGCGACCGGAGATTTCGCCGACGCGGAGACAAGCGTCCGACGGCTTGTCGCAACCTACGTTCCCGACGATGCCGCGCTGGAGGACAAGGTCGCCAGACTTCGTGACACGGTCTTCTCCTATGCCACCTCGGGCAATCGCAGCTTCACGCCAGACGAGCTACTCAAGGCCGCGGGCATCGAAGGAACGACGTTCACCAAGCTTACTCGTGCGCGCGCGGCGGTTCGCCAGGTCACGCTCGCCGACATGCGTCATTTGCTCGACTACGACCGTTCGCTATCTGTCCGTTCGTTGCGCCAATGGCCAGGTCCGAATCGACTCTTCGTCTTCTCTGGCGAGAGCGGCCAGGGAAAGTCTTGGTGTCTCGCCGATCTCGCGTACGCACTCATGGAGACGGATCGCGGCGGCCTCGTGGTGTTCGTGTCGGCGACGGGAGATCTCGACACCGATCTCACGACAGCGATCCAACGCATCGTTCGCGATGTCCTCGACCATAACACCGCCGCCTCGTTCGCGCAGCTCGTCGCGCACGTGCGAAAAACTGTCCCCGACCTCGCCGATCCGTGGTTGACCATCTGTCTCGATGACGTCGCGTCATCCGCCGAGATCATCGCGCTGTGCCGCGCGCGACTCGACGATTGGGGTATCCGGGTCGCGTTGACCGCCAGCCCACGCCTCGCGCGTCACGAAGCACTGAAAGCCCGCGGCGCGATCATCGAGCCGGTTCCGGATTTCTCCGACAACGAACTCCGCGAATTCCTCCGGCGCCACGGCCGCTCGTGGACGGCGATCCCACCCGACGTCCGGCGGACCATGCGGCGACCACTGCTCGCCGCGATCTTCGCACGTGAAAAGGAGCAGTGGTCGCCCAACGTCGAATACGAGCTCTACGACGCGTGCTGGCGGCGCCTGTCCACCGTCCGCGAACAGCCGGATCATCCGGACGACGTGACGGCGATGCTGACGCTCGCCGCCGATTTCGCTGCCGGCGGACAGTACCCCTGGTCCCTCAAGAAACTGAAGCAACTCGAAATCGATGGCGCGCAACAGATGCGTCTCGAATCCATCGGCTGGCTGCGCGCTGACGAGCACGGGGCGGCGTCGATCTGGCACGATCGGCTGCTGAATTGGGCCGTGGCCGAGAACGTGGCGCAGGACGTGCGCGAGATCACGAACGATGTACCCGCCATCGCGGCCATCATCGAGCGATTCTGGAAGGACGCGACCACCAACGCGAGCGGACGCCCGCGGCTGACGTACGTGCCGATGGACGTGGTCTGGATCTGCGCGGCGCGCGAGATGTTGTCGACGAATCAGCTCGCCGCGGTCGTCCGAACGCTTGAACCGACGCACTTCTCGGAGGCACGCGAGTTCTACAAGCTACTCGCGTCCACCGGGTCGGTCATCGTTCCCGTGATCGCGCAGCGGTTGCGAGAACTGTCGGACGATGACCAAGATGCGCACGGCGTGGAGGTGAACGCCGGCATGGCTATCGTGTTGGCGCTGCGCACCAGCCCTCGCGCGGCACCCCCACACATCGTAGCGTTGCTGCGCGATCCGTTGCCGCGTCTGCGCGACATCGGAATACGCGCCGCGCGCGAGCTTCCGACGGGAGCATATGCGCCGGTTCTCTGGAGCATGCTGCTGGACCACGATGCCGCGGCGGCGACATCGCCTGGCGATTCGATGCAAGGAAGCCAGCGGCATTGGAAGCGATCGCGTCTCTACGGCGCCCTCGCGGCGTCCGTCGCCGATGCGCACGAGTGGTTGGAGAAGAAGATTCTCGCGCTGGAGACACCCGACCGGGACGCCGTGACACTCGCTTGGCTCCTGTCGACGCTCGCAAACGCCGCCGGACGCCTGCTGTGGCTGAAGGTGAAGGACAAACTCATCGCGTCGACGCCACCGGAGAAACCGGGAGGCCTCATCGCCTGCATCCGAAACTACGGCGACGCGGAAGAAATACCACGCCTCGAGGACTGGCTCGCGTCGCCGCACGACTTCGCCGCGCCGTCCGCGCTTGGCGCGCTCGCGATCGTCGCGCCCGACAAGGCATTGGACATCGTGGGCACTGGCGAGTCATCGCTCGTTTCCCACTTCGCCTCGTGGTGGCTTCCTTGGTTGATGCTCACGCGACGGCAGGAAACGCTCGCGACGACACGCGCACGATTGGCGCATGACCCATCGGTCGCCGAGTGGTTCAGGGGACACGAACACGAGCTCGATGCGGAAACGATCGACGCCTTCGTCACGCACCTCTCCGGACGGCTGCAGACCTTTCTCGGCGCCGAGTCCGTGTCGGAGCGATACCTTCAGGACTTGGCGCACGTCCTGCGGTCGGCGGCGCACTCCATCGGGATCGACCGGCTGCGCGCGCAGGCGGCCAGCCAGTTCGAACGACGGCTCGTCGCCGCGATTGGCAGGTTGCCCTGGGAGGAGACGCGGCTTATACCGGAGCCGTCGGACGACCTGCGAGTGCTACTGCGCCGCGTCAGCGAGCAGGCCGCGATCGAGGCGCTGGTCGCCGCGTTGAAGAGCGAAGGTGTCACGACGATCGAGATCGATTCGAGCATCGCATATCCCGTCCCCGACGTCGTGAAGGCGCTACGCGCGTTACTCCATCAACAGGCGGCAGCGTGGGATCGAGACGACATTCCGGAGACCGCGATCCGCATTGCCCGCGCACTCGCGCTCGTCGGCGACGACGAGGGTGTCATCGAGGCGGTGTGGGCGTTCGGTCCGAATATCATCGATGACGACGTGGCATGGCTGACAGGCGACCGAGAGCCGATGGACAAGGCGCTCGTGAGCCGTCTCCTCGATGCGCTATCGTCCACCGACGAAGCGCAGCGCGTGCGGGCCGTGGAAGGCTTGCGGATTAGCCGTCGACCTGAGTTCCTCGCACGGGTCCTCGAGCAGGCGGCGGAACCGGGCGCGTCCAGGAGCATGCGCTATCACGCGATACGTGCGGCACGCGATCTCGTGAAACGCGGCGTGGAGGTCCCGCGCCTTGCACAGGACCTCGTGCGCGGCGACTGCGACGACGTGCGCCACGTCCTCGCGGAGTTGCTGCTGGCCTCGGGCACGCCGGCCTCGCTGGACCTGCTGGCGGAGCTGGCGCGAAAGCTGCCGTTCGATCATGTCCGGGACGAGGCGATCGTCGAGCAGCTCGTGGAGACCTCGGAGCGCGGACGAGAGATGGCCGAGTTGCTGCGGTCGCACCTGTGGCCCTTTCCGCACTCGCCGATGATGCGGAACGATAGCGACGCCTGGGTGCGCCTTTTCCCCGTAATCGCGGATGACGAGCTGCGCCAGGCGGCGCTCGACTTCGCCCTCATCGAGAGCCACTCGATCGACTCGATCGCCGTGATCGAATGTGTCGCATCATTCGATTCCGATGCCGCTTTCGATCTCATCACGGCGGCGTTGAAATCGGATCGCAAGGGCCGTGAGGTACTACCACGCTACCTGCTGCGATTTGGTCCCCACCACGCCGCAAGCACGCTGCTGGCGCACCTTCCGGACGAACGGGTCGCTCTCGTTCGGTGGGCGTCGTGTCGCGTCCTTCGCTGGTCGTCCGATGAGTCGATCCGCGCTCGCGTCCGCGAGATGGCCGAGGATCCAGCGGCTGCGGTGCGCGAGGCGGCGTACGACTGCGCCGGATGGCGCGGCGACGTGTTCACCGCCGAGGAGTTGCGTGGCGCGGCGCTCAACGACGACACTTTCGCGGTCCGGATCGCGGCGCGTGACGCGCTACGACGGCAGCTTCGCCTCCGTCAGACGGCCGAGCTGCGCGCTCGTCTCGCCGCAAGCGGCGGCAGCGATGCATGGGTCTACGCAGAGGCATTGACCACGTACGGCGATCCTCACCTTCTCGCCAAGGAGGATGACGAGCTTTGTATTTGGCCGACGTTGGCGACGGCTCCTCGCACGCTGCGGAACACAGCCCACAAGTGGCTTGAAAGCCGTGCGAAAGCAATTGAGCGGGAGGCGGAGAGCGAGGATTTTCTCCGCGGACGTAGCGATCGGTAATCGGTTCTGCTCTCGCTGCTCCGCAACGTTGGTTTTAATGACCGGCACGCACGGCATACCATAGGAGGCGTCTTCAGCCCAGAGTCGTAGGAAGCGGAACGGAAGAAGCACTGCAGGCTACCGGCAGACGATGGTGTGACGCTCTGACTGAGGCTGATGGTCCATCGCTCTGCGTTCAGTCGCCCGCATAGCCACGTAGAATGCGCCGCTCCATGGCACGTCTTGATGTGATCCTGAATCTCGTAGTTGATCTCACAAAACGCATCCACCTTCGCGCAGGAGTCGTTCCAGACTCAACTGAACTCGCGCAGTTCGTTGCGCCGCGCGATCCCGTCAAACCGTGGGATATCGTCGGCGGCGCGCGCCTAGACTGGTTCGCATCGAACGACTACTACCGACGCTTGGACGGCTTCGCGGATCTTCTCATCGAAACCGAGGCAGATCTCGCGGGCGGTGACGCGAAGAGTTTTCGCGAGGTGTTCCTCAACACGCTGGAGAACCACGCGCTCGATCCGGCGTTGTTTAACCCGCACATCATTCGAACTGCTTCCGTGCCGACGCTCTTTGATGCGCGTGCCGACAAAAACGTGGCTACGTGGCGGCGGCGCCTGTGGGACACGATCCGCCCGGAACTCGCCGCCAGCATCCGTGTGTGGCTTGTGCTGTACCCCCTCCACCAGATCAGGGGGGAGGGCTTCCACCTCGGTCACGACGGAATCTCAATTCTGGATCCCGATGACGCAGCGGTGTGGCAAAGGCTTGCGGCGCGGTATCCGGGGCTGCGGGCGTGGAATCCGCGTACTGGTCTGCACGGGCATCCAGATGACATGCACTACTACGGTGGCGCACCGCCGCGCTGGCTCGCGTGCGAAGTCACCGGCACCGCGGCCGGTGCCACGAAGAATGCCGCGAATCGCATGTGGACGTTCATTGCCCTTCTGCTTGCGCACTACCATTCGATCTCGAAGAGTGTTCTCATTCGTCTGCACGCTCGCACGCCGTACATGTGCGGACAGTTCTCCACGGCCTCGATGCCGGATGACGCGATCTACACGCAGCGCGAGATCGGTGCGTTGCTCCCCCACCAGGTAAGCGAGCTCAACGTCAACGACGCACTGATCAGCTCTCTCCGCTCGTGGTACGCGGCACGGGACGCGGCGGACGAGGAGGGGCGTCGGCGCGCCACGATTGCATCGCACTTCGTTCATTACGGCATCAACGCCGACCGCGATGTGGAACGCTATCTCCACTTCTTCGTCGCGCTCGACGCGCTGTTCGGACAACGGGGCCGCGTCGAACTCGGGATACGGGACGGCTTCTCGAAGCTGCATCCCGGCGACACCGCTTGGGTCGTACGGGCGGCGGAACTCTACCAACTCCGGAACGAGCTTGCGCACGGCGGCACAAGCACGATCGAAACGTGGGATCGCCTCGATGCATATGACCGCCGGTTCCAAACAGAGCCGCTGAGCGACCTGAGCACCGCATCAACCGACGCATTGCTCCGCTACTTCGCCGTTCGCGATCTGCCCGTGCGGCGCAACGCTCGTGTGCGTGTGACCGAGCTGTTGTACGACATCGGGAGAGCGTTCCGGCGGTTCGGCCGGTAACAGTAGCCGCTCCAGCGGAGCGGGAGCCGCCGAGAGAAAATCGCTCATCAGTGGTAGACACTCACGCCGTGCTGGAAGGGATGGGGCGCCCGCCAGCGGGCGCCTCATCCTAGACACTCTCAGTTGCACAAACTCATCCACCACACCATGAACTTGTACGGATCGAAGACCACCGCGCCGCGTTCCGCGCCGGTCCGATCGATTCGTGCGGCGTCGAGCACCGAGTCCCACCGCGCGCCACGTGCGAGACGGCTGTCGAGCGCCGCAGCGGACCAGCCGGTCACGAGCCGCGCATCGCGATGCGAGAGTACGAAGCGCGGGATCATCGAGACGCGATGATCGGAGTTCGGCACCATGCGAATCCACTCGTACTCCGCCTCGTCGAGCAAAAACTTCAGCACCGCAGTCTCGCCGGGAATCGTCGGCACCGGCCGCGGTGGCAGGACGAGCGGGCGCAGCGCCGCGTCGCGCGGCACGTCGAATCGGCGGCGCGCGGCGAGATCGAGACGGCCGCTGGGCAGCGTGCGCGACATTCCTAGCGTGGCGAGCCTCAGACGCGCCGAAGAATCTCTGCACGCCGCGATGACCGCAGCATCGTCGACGAGGACGACGGTCATCAGAGCTTCGACCGTGAACCGCGTGGCGTTCATGCAGATGATCCGCTCGCGCGCCGGCATGGGCTCTTTCAGCGCGGGTAGCGCGAAGCTCTGTAAGCGGCGACTGAGGGCGTCGATCAGAAGGAGCTGTTCGTACGCGTCGCCGGGGAGGGGCGCTGCTCCCTCGGTGCGAGATGCGAGTTCACGAGTAGCCGTTCGGAAGGTCGCGTCATCGCGCAGACGAGCCGCTTCCTCTACGGCTACAGCACGCGCAAGCCGTTCCCACTCCTCGAACGACGCCACGCGCGTCATGATGCCTCCCGCCGCGCGCGCGTGCCGTTGATGCCGGCGTGCTCGACGCCGAGCAGCGCGGCGAGTGAGCCGTCATGATCTCGCCCGAACTGCACGAGTCGCGCTGCTCGCATCGCCACGGCATGGAGATCAGAGCCCCGAATGCCCAGTGCGCGAAGCCGCGGAAACACAACTTCATCGATGATTCCAGTCGACTCGCGCAACAGCAGTTCGTCGCGAAGATCGATCGCGGAGCGGTGCTGGACAGCGCCTGCCAGCTCCGTTACGGTACAAACGTCCGTCGGTTGTCTCACGTGTTTCTCCAATCGATGGACCGGGTCTGCGTTTGCCGCCCGAAGGCTCCGGCGTTGCCGCGTCGGAGTCTTGAACTACCCGAACGACCGCACATCCGTCCGTTGTCACGCCGCCGTCGTCGTCGCGTCAGTGGACCGGTCTCACCTCAGGCCACGACGACTGCAGCGTCGAATGGAGTTTCGCGGCCGGGCGAGTTTTGGAGAATGAGGCGGGAAGTAGGAAGAGAGTAGGAATAAAGGCGCTGGTGCGCCGAGAAGTAGCCCCATCATACGCCGTAGATGACGCGCCTCACGAACATCGACATCGCCGCCGTGGTCGAGCGCGCGGTCGACGCGCTCGCTGCCGAAAAGGAGCGTCGCAGTGCGCCGCAGGCGACACTGCTCGTCCTCGGAAGAGCTCTGGCACGCGACTACCGCACCGCGCCGGCCGATCTTCCGACTACGCGCAGCTTCTATACGAAAGATCGCCTGCGTCTGGCCTTCCCGGCCGTCGGCGCAACCGCACCATCCGAGAAGTCGTTTCACGCGACGCCCGATCAACTCGGACGGTGGTTGCAGGGTCGTCGGCATCGCGACCACGTTGCGGGCGAGCCGGTCGAGGTACAACTCGTCGGACCGACCGCGCCTCAACGTGGTGACGGTGGTATCGGCCGACATCTGTACCTGCACGTCGCCATCACTGCCGCGACGACAGGGAGCGTGCTGCACGACAGCCGCGCGACCCCGACGAGATTCACGCCCGCGGAGCTGGCGCCATACCACCCGCAGGTGGCGACGATCAACGAAATCCCTGCTCCGCTTCCGGACTTCGTCGGGCGTGATTTCGAGTTCAACGACATCGTCTCGTGGCTCAGCGGGAGTGAAGCATCGGCACCCACCTTCATCCTTCATGGACCGCCCGGCAGCGGCAAAACCGAATTGGCAATTCGCGCCGCACATGCGCTCTCCGAACAATTCTCGATTCGGCTGCTGATCGACGGCCGAGGTCTCGATCCGGTGCCGCCAAGCTCCGCGACGCTCCTACGAACGATCCTGCGCCGGTGCGGCCAGAATCCCAAAGACGACGGCGCGGCCGTTATGGACCTCGTCACCGCGCTTGTACGTGCAATCGGCGAACGGCGCGCGCTGATCGTGCTCGACAACACGCACGACTCGAATCAAGTCGCAGAGCTTCGAATGCCCGCGGGCAGCGCACTCCTCATGACCGCGCGGGAACCGATCGCCTATCCCGGCGCGCGCATTCACGACATCGGCGCACTCGATCGCGAGAGCGCCCGCGGCTTCCTCATTGCCGCTTCGGGCCAGGCATCGAGTCCGATTCCCGCCACATGGCGCCGGAGGCGCATCGACGGGATCGACCCTCGCGACATCGCCGTTCAATCAACTACCGTCGCCGATCTCCTGGCGCAGCTCTGCGGCTTCGCGCCGATCGCACTTCGCGCTGCCGCCAACCTCCTGCGCCTCGGCGAATACGCGCCGCTCGCGCTCGCCGAGCGAATGTTCGATGAACGGCACCGCCTCGATAGCATCGGCAGCGTCGGTATCCGCGCGCCGATCGCCGCGATCTTGAGCGTCGCTTACGGCCGACTGTCCACCCGCGGCGCACGCGCGGTTCGCGCGCTGGCAACGTTCCCCGCCAACTTCGATCGCGCCGTCGCGCGCGCGTTGGAAGTGGACACGGCAACTTTGGATGAACTGCTTGATCGTGGATTCGTCCAACGCCGTGGCGACGATCGGCTTCTGCTACACGATCTCTACCGGCTGTACGCCCGTACGCGCGCTGAAGCGGACGAGCCCGCGGCGTTCGCGCTCGCGCGGATGATGCACGCGGCCTACGTCATCAACATGGCCGCCCACGTCGCCAAGTTGTGGCGCGAGGGTGATCCGACGGCAAACACCGCACTCTCAGCGATGGATGCGGAATGGCCGAACTTCGATGCCGCCCACGCATGGGCCATCACCTACGCTGAACGTACCGGGGACGCGGTTGCGCTGGAGGAACTCGTACTCAACCTCCGCTGGCTCCTCGTCCACCTGCGCGATGCGGAGACGCTGCTCGCGTGGTCGCAGAAAGCGCATGACATCGCGATCGCGCAGAGCCGATGGGTGGACGCGTCGCGCCACCTCGTTTCCATCGCTATCGCTCACTACCTGCGAGGCGACAGCGCCGCCGAACAAGAGGCACAGGAGCGAGGGCTTGCGCTCGCAGAGCGCGTGAACGACGAAGACCTTATCCGTGCGCATGCGGCCAACGTTGCGGTCTCCTTGGAGTACGCAGGTCGACTTTCGGAGGCGCTGGCGCTCCTCGAGCGCGTCGTAGCTCTCGACGCGAAGGCCGAAGCGTGGCGCGGCGAGCTGTCCGATCAGGTGAGCCTCGCACTCGTGGCACTCCGGCTTCGCGATTTTCGTAAAGCCGAAGCTGCGGCGCAGCGCGCCGCAGAATTCGCGCGTGAACACGGCCAGCAGCAGGAGCTGGGAAACGCGCTCGGCATTCTCGGCAACATCTACGCCGAGGAAGAGGAATGGCAGCACGCGCTGGACTACTACGACGCTGCGCTCGACGCTTTCGAGGCCAGCAGATACCACGCCGGCGAGATCGTCGTCCGCGCGTCGATCGGACGAGTCCACGTCATGCGCGGCGACAAGCGAGGCATCGACGAAATCGATGAAGCGATTCGCGCCGCGAAATCCAAACACGACCACCGTGGTGAGTTGCACGGCCTAATAGCTCTCGGACGTACGTACGAACACTTGCGCGACTGGGCCTCGGCCGCGAAGGCGTACGACGCCGCACTGCCGATTGCCGAGGCACTACAGGATCGCCCACGGGAAGAGCTGATCCGTGAGCGTCAGCAGCACTTGTTGCCTGGGCAGGTCACAAGCAGGTGAATCGGCAATTCGCTTCCGCGTTCGAGCACATAAATTGAATGAAGTTGCTGTGAAAGGTCCTACGGCGACTGGCCGAAGTCGCAAACCGGGCCATACCAAGCTTCCGCGGGAAGAAACGGACACTTACCTGCGCGTCTGTGCGGCGGCGCTTCTTGCTCGCATTGCGGAATAATTCGTCTTCGAGGCATGTCGCTCTTGACGACATTTGGAGGCATCATGTCAGACCACGAATCCGAAACGCCCACTCCGGCGCAGATCGGGGTTGGATATCTAGCTGGCAGTCTTCTGCCTGCTCTAACGGTCCTGGCGATAGGAGCAGTGCCTACGCTGATCTTGGCCGTTGCTGCGCAGGCTGCGATCTTCATCGCGGTAAACAGCGACGGTAAAGGCGAGAAGTAGCCCTGACATTAGCTAGCGCTAGCGGCAGTCTCCACAAACTTTCCGGATCTGCAGGAAGAAAGCTACTGTTACGTGAGCTGAGTATTTCGCCTTCCAGCTAGCCGGCAGCGGCCTAATTTCGCGTTCAAGCCGACAGCGGGCCGGCCCGTGCACCAGCTCGGCGCTGAAGCGTTTCGGCTCATCCCACCGCGCATGGCGTCATGCCGCTTGCATCCGCGTCGACGTGTCAAATGCGGCTGAGCGGCACGCCGCTCTGCCGCAGCGAGGCACGGGGTCGCTGCGGCTTCACGTCGAATGTTCGACAACACCAGGCAAAGATCCACGGTCGTTCTGCCCCCACGAGTCGCGGTACGCGACGCATCTTTGGTGAATTCATCGAAATGTCTCGACTAGCTGCAAAACCTTCTGCGCACATCCCCATGAGAGCGACACGCCGCAGCCTCCGTGTCCATAATTGTGCACGACAAGCCGACCGTCGCCCAGTCGCTCCGCTTGAAGCCGGACTCCCGCTTTGCGTGCTGGCCGAATTCCTACAGGTTCTGCGAGGACGCTTGGTGAACGTTGAAGATTCAGCATCTTCGAACATCTAGCGACAATTTCCCTAGTCAGCTCGTGATTCGGCGCGATGTCCTCGCTCGTTTCGTTGACGCCGCCGAACACGCAGTCGTTCTCCCGCGGGATGACGTATGTAAGGGGCTTGTCGAGAGCGAAGGCTGGCACATGGGCGAGCTTCTCGACCACTGCGACCTGTCCCCTGTGCGCTATCATCTCATCGTCCACAACCAGCGCGCGGGCACCATAACCCGAGCAGTTGACAACCACCGGAAAGTCAGCCGGTATCTCCGTCAGCGCATTCAATGACACGCAGCGGAACAACTCATCGGTGAGTTTGGTACGCTTCTCAAGATACCGCAGGTAGCGTGTCGTATCCATGAGTGGCACCCGCACCTGAAAGGCGCTGAGATAGGGTGAGTCTTTTGAGGGCTGAAGACGCCGGTATCCGATACTCTCAGCCCACTCCGGCACATGGACATCGTCGTGCGCTGAACGATATTCGAAATCGATCATCGATACGCCGGTATCCGGAACGCGCGCGAGTTCCGCGAACCGGCCGTAGCTAAGTAATCCCCAGGCGGCAACGAGCGGTTCGGGTTCGGCATCGTACGGGAACCATACTGCGGCGCCGACGGAGGAGGTCGTGTTCGATGTACGGTTGGAGGAGAAAATCACCGGTGCGTAACCACCATGCTCGATGAGTACCACCGCTGTCGTCAGGCCGACCACACCTGCTCCAACAATAGCCACAGGCAGAGCTTCAGACATACGGCGATTGTCTCCCTGTAAGCGCATCAGCGCCTTGCCGACTCCGTGAGAGCATGTTCAAAAACATCCTGCAACTCCCCGAACGGCTCGATCCCGACAGAAATGCGTAGCATCCGGTCGTACTGGGCAAAGCGATCGAACACGCGCCCGGCCGGAATGAACGTCGTTGACAGATCCCCAAGGGTGATCCGGCATTCAAAGCCACCCTCGGCCAACGCATCCATGAAACGGTCGAGATCCTGAGACTCAGCGAGCTCGATCGCGATCATCGATCCGAAACACCTCTCATTCCGTTTGAACTGTTTCAGAGCGGTTTTGTGGTTCGCATGGCAGACCAACCCCGGATAAATGACCCGATTCATCTTACCGTGCAGGAACTCCGCGAGACGCAGCGCGTTCGCATTGGCGGCTGAGGCCCGGACGAGAAACGTGTCGGCTTGCTGAGCCAGCTCAAAAGCATCTCGCGGACTCAGAACGTTGCCAATCGTCTTCCGATGGTCTAGCACCGCTGCTCTATAGGTGGATTGCTCTGTGCCGCCGTCACGCATGCGCGGTGCGCCCTCTCCGCCGTCATTCCGCCCGCACACGATACCAGCAGTGATGTTTCCGTGCCCGCTGAGAGACTTAGTCACGCTGTGAACCACGAGATCTGCGCCGTACTCCAGCGGACTACAAAGCAGCGGAGTAGCGAAGGTGTTGTCGACGATCACCTTCGCGCCGACGCCGTGCGCCGCGCTTATGACTTCGTCCATGTCGAGGACGCATAGCGACGGGTTAGTGATTGGCTCGAAGAACACAACTTCGGGCCTTTTGGACTTGATATCCTTTACGAAGTCATCGGTCACCCCCTCGTAGGGAAGGAGGGGGAGGGGGGACGGGTAAACATTGAGTCCCCGGCGATACTTCAACACTTCGTCGAAATACTTCAGGGTGCCGCCGTATAGCTCGGACGTATACATCCAGACGCCGTTCGTTGGGGAACCGCTCTTCTGCAGGATAGATAGCGCGCAGTCGATCGCGGCCATGCCGGACGACGTTAACGCGGCCCAGGCATTTTCGTACTCCAACCCCGCCAGCAACTCTTCCGTGACGGCCACGGTCGGATGCCAGTAACGGCTATAGACGAAGCATCCCGACGAACCGGCCAGTCGTTGTTCCGCGGCAAATATCGAGGCAACGCCGGCGCGTTGGTCGTGATCGAGGGCTCCGGTAGTGGATGGATCGAGCGTCCGTGAATTTTGTGCTTGGTGGCTTGTCATGCGATTCCTCACTTTGTAACGCGGCGGAGAAGCCGGATTGCGTACGACAATCCTCGACTCCTCCACGAGAACGGCCGGCTCCTCCCATGGATGGTTCGCTCGGGGCGAGATGCCCAGCGTCATGACGCGGTCGAGAATCGCGACATCGCGAGGAATGACGAACTCCAACCGCACCGACGGTGCTTGTTTCACTTCGCCCGCCGCTCCGAGGCTCGGGTTGCTTCCGGGCAGGGGCTTGAACTGTTCGGTGCCGGTCGCCGACCACCACGCAACTTGCTCATACCGCCCATACCGGAGTGGCACGGTGCGGGCGATCGCTTCGACGAGTCCCTTTAGCGCATCGGGTGGGACGAACGTCGTAACGTGGTAGACGTCTTCGTAGTGCATTAGTTGTCCAGGCGCATGATTTCATGCGCGACAATCCAGACCTCTTCTTCCGGGTGGTCGGCGTATTTCTCATAGAGCTTGCGGATCGTGGTGCGCAGCTTTTCCGCGACGGTACTGGCGTCGTCCCTTACGCTTTCGTCGACCAGCCAATCGATCATACAGACAACGATATGGTCAGGCACCCAGCTTCTCGGTTTTTTCTGCGAATACCAACCACCGCCGAAAGCAGTCGGCCAGACGCTGCTGTGCGTGAAACCACCGCAATGGCGGTTTACTGCCTTTTTTCTGAGATAGCCGAAGACCTTGTGGACGACAAACGCCTGCCGAGCGTTGTTGTTCGGCAGGTGACAGATGATGCGAATCCGGGTCTCAGCCACAGCTCTAATCCCCGACCGATGCAGGCCTCCGCCGCCGGGCGACAGGAGATTCCGCCTGCGCAATCACACTACCCTTTCGGCATCGGATTCCTTTCAGATGAGGCACCGCTTCGGCCGGCAGGATCATCGTCCGCTCCGCCGCGATGTCACGCGGTACTCCGAACAGAGGGTGACGCCGGTCCCACATCCGCTCGAGTGCCTGCATCAATTCCGCGTCGGACGGAAATGTGATGGCTCGGAGCTGGTCGTCGGGGTACTGATAAAGAGTCATGTGCCACAAAAGTTCATTCATACGAATGCCCCCGCAAGCCTCTATAAACCCTCATCGCGGACATTTCTGCCCATCCTATCGAGGATAATAGCGCCGATTTGATCCACATATACAGCGTCAAAGAACCATGATTCGCAATAGTCGTAGTCGTAATACCTGTCGGAGGGGTTGGACAGCCGATCAGCCTTAAGCTGGCTCTTCGTGCCGTTCTTCTGATGCTTGAAGTCTTCGTCCGAACCGGACTCGTCCCATAATTTTTTGAAATCACTTCTGAATTTCGCTATGCCTAGCCGCTGTTGAGCCGTATTGCCGATAAAGACTCTCTCTTCTGCTATGCTCCGCTTTTCGTCCTTGAACGGAATTGGGGTGTATACGATATCCACTCCTTCAATTTGGTAAAGGCCGAAGTCGTAGTATGCGCTCGCTGGCACGCTTGCTTTTGCTATATATCGGCACTCGATAACACCTTGGATCCGTGTATGGATTTTTGCGACGTCATATGCGTACTGCACGACACGGCGAGCGCTTTCAGTGGATGGTGGTATCGCCGACAGTTCTTTGAACTCGGCACCGTTGAGCTGGGCGTCGTCGAAGATTCTCTTCGTATCGAATAGGAAAAGCAGCAGCAGGGTCCTGTCGAAAAATACTATCCGGCGTTTGTCACTGGCTGTCGCGGCCCTGTCGTTGATGTTCGTCAGATAAGTATTCCATGGTTTGCTGAAAGTCAGGCGTTGCTCGCGACCGTGTCCAGCATCGAGCGGCGGAATCAGGAAGCCCGCGAATTCTTTGAGCTCGACGTCCTCCCGGATGAAGAAATGATATGTGGGCGTTTCGCCATCCTCCTGTGCGCTCGCATTGTTGCTCTGCGTGCTGGGCACTCGCTTCTCCTTGGGTGGTTTTGGATGTGGTCGCCTGTAATAAGCTCGTTTGCCGTTGGCAGGAAACTTGACGTAAGGTGGATCAGCTACCTGTAATGCCGCTTCAAATTCCTTGACGCGCTTAGTCCTGCTGAATCGCTTGAAAGCCCAGTCGTAAAGCCTTCCAAAAAGCCGAGAGTGGTGAGCGCGATTGGCGATGACGGAAGCTATGACACCGAGAATAAATGTGATCAGGGTGTTGAGTACATAGAAGGTCGTTGGATCTGTGTAGTCACTCACGGCCCGATATCTCTCGTTTTTCCATCTGTTCAGTTATTGCTGGAACAACGATGCCCATCCTCGCGTCAACGGCAGCCAGCAGCATCCCTTCAGAGAGATCTCCCGCCAGTTGCTTCGGCTTGAGATTCGCCAACACCAAGACCACCTGTCCGACCAAATGCTGAAACTCGTCGGGAGTTCCGAGGTGGGCAATAACGACCCGATCACCCTCCAGCCGCAGTCGCAGATAGCCAGGTTTGCCAGACGTCGGCGTCTCTACCGAAATGACTCGAAGAGCCCTGAATTCGCAGGCCCCAACGGAATCCATGGTCAATTCGATCGGGTCGGCCGTCCCCTTGAGTGTTTCCTTCGACGCCTCGACCAGCGCCTTTACTAGCTCGGGGTCGACGCGGTCGATCAGTCTCTCGTAAGGCTTGACCGGTCGCTCCTCGAGATCCTCGGCGATGCGATCCCAGCTGAGATTTGGGATGTCGAACATGCGCGCCACGGCGCGGCCCCACTCGGGAAGAATGGGCTGTAGGAGTGTCGCCAGGATGCGAAATGCATTCAGCGCTGCTGTGCACACGGCGGCGGCGGAGTCGGTATCGGTTTTCGCGAGCTGCCACGGCGCGCGGTCCTGCAGGTATGCGTTCACCTCGTCGGCGGACTCCGCGAGATGGCGTACGACCTGATTGAATTCGCGTTTTTCATACAGTCCGCTGACGGAGGTGCAGCGTTGGCGCACGCTCGTCACCAGCGCCCGTCCATCAGCGTCGAGACGGCCTAGCCTTCCGCCGCAACTCTTGTGCAGAACGGCCAGCGTCCGGCTGGGGATGTTGGCCAGCTTTCCGACCAAGTCGCTGTTGACCCGCTGGATGAAATCGTCGAAGTTCAGGTCGAGGTCTTCGACCTTTGCGTTCAGCTTGGTTGCGTAGTAGTAGCGCAGATACTGAGGATCGAGATGCTCAAGGTATGCGGACGCATTGATGAAGGTCCCGCGCGTCTTGGACATCTTCTCGCCGTCCACCGTGAGAAACCCATGCACTGCGAGTTCCGTCGGTGTACGGAAGCCCGAACCCATGAGTGTGGCTGGCCAGAAGAGAGCGTGAAAATAGGTGATGTCTTTCCCGATGATATGCACGACTTCCGCTTCATCGCTGCGCCGCCAGTACGACCCGAAGTCCACGTCGCGCGCCCGGCACCAGGCCAGCGTCGTGGCCATGTATCCGATGGGCGCATCGAGCCAGACATAGAAATACTTACCGGGATAATCCGGAATCTCGAACCCGAAGTAAGGGGCGTCACGGGAGATATCCCAGTCCTGAAGCCCGGATTCGAACCACTCCTGGAGCTTGTTCGCCACCTCCTCCTGCACATGGCCGGAAGTCAGCCAGGCGCGAAGCCGGTCGGTAAAGTCGCTGAGCCGAAAGAAGAGGTGCGTCGACTTGCGCCACTCCGGGTTCGCATGACAGCGCGCGCAATAAGGGGCGATCAGGTCGCGAGGCGTGTACGTCTTCGAGCAGACTTCGCACGAATCGCCATATTGATCACCGGCGCCGCAGTTCGGGCATTTGCCGCGAATGTAGCGGTCGGGAAGGAACATCGCGTCGTTTGGGCAGTAGGCCTGCTCGATCTCGCCGGTGACGATGTGCCCATTCGCTTTTAGCGACCGGTACATCTCCTCCGACAACTCGCGGTTCTCGGGAGAGTGGGTGCTGTGATAGAGGTCGAATTCGACTCCGAAGCCGGCAAAATCACGCCGGTGCTCGTGCCAGACGCGGGCGATGAGCTCCTCCGGCGTGGTCGATTCCGTCCATGCCCGCAGCATGATCGGCGTTCCGTGCGTGTCGTCGGCGCAGAAGTAGACGACATCGCGGCCGCGCAATCTCCAGTAGCGGACCCAAATGTCGGCCTGGATATATTCGACGAGATGGCCGATATGAATCGGGCCGTTCGCATATGGGAGTGCGCAGGTTACCAGCAGCTTCTTCATGACACGCGGCTCCCATCGGCAAGACCGACATCCTCGGACAGCGCCGCGATGACGAACCCCGTGTGTTTCGCACCACTAACGGCTAGAGGATGCAGTCCGACCGCAACCACCACGCGAGAGCCCGCCGCGAGCCGCGCGGCAGTGCTCGCGGGCAGCAGTGCCGCAACCCGTTCGCCCGCTTCAATGTTAGCCGCCACGAGATCCATGGAATCGAGGCGCTGGACCTCGACAACGGTTCCGATTCGAAGATCGAGATGCTGGAAATCGCCGAGCTCGATGAGAGGCTTCATGCGGCCTTCCCCTCTGTCGCTTCCTGAAACGAGACCAGCTCCGCCGACCCGCCCAGGAAGCGCTCGATGAGCTCTACGAGCAGCCAGGCACCGGCGAGAAGATCCGCTGAGCCGATCGCGCGGTTACCCTGAATGAAAAAGATGACGTCGCGTGTGTCGGAAACAACCTTTGTGAAGTCACATTGAAGGACTTCCATCCGGCAGACGATGCGGTGATCGGGATCGACGTATCCGTATTCACCTGCGCACGTGCGCGACTCGGCGCCTTCCAATGGCTGAAAGACATCAGCTTCACTCAGGTGACGGAGTGTAATGGGCGTTCTGATCTTCGCCATGTCATGAGCGCCGATCGATAGCAACGTTTTCGCAGAAACGATGTTATAGCAGTCGACGACGGGCCCCGCCACCGTCAGGTCTTCGTGCCGCTTCACGTACTGTAAGAGCTTGTGAGGAGCGGAAAGCTCATCCCGGACGCCGAACAGTTGGTGGACGCGTTCGTACTCTGCCAGAACGGGATGAGAAGACAGTGACACCTTTTTCCACTGCTCGGCGAGCTGTTGCCCGGTTTTGCGGCGATAGTCAATCAACGCGGACGGAGTCCCGTCCTGGCTCACACCGCGGCCTACGACCACGGCGGTTGACAAGCCAAGACGTAGGAGATCCGGCGAAATGTCGAGCATCAGATCTGGAACGGTTTTTCCCACGGAAAGATATCGCGTCCGTAATGCCCATAAGACGCTGTCTGGTAGTAACTCCAACCGTCCGGCTTCAGCAGTCCGAGCCGCTCAATGATCGCTTTGGGAGACAGTGGCGAGTGATCCTTGGTGTCGTTAAGCTTCAGGGCGTCTCTGACTTTCTGCGCGATATCGACGCCTTCTTCATTCACCACCGTAAACATCTCCGGCTTGTGTTGGCCGATTCCGTACGCGAGGCTCACCGTGCACTGGCGCGCGCCTTCGATCTTGTGCTGAATCACTGCCTTGGCTATGTGGCGGCACATGTACGCGGCGCTGCGATCGACCTTTGACGGGTCTTTCCCAGAATAGGCTCCGCCGCCCACGGGAACGCGAGGACCATAGGCATCAATGACGATCTTGCGCCCGACCACGCCCGCATCGCCTGTCGGTCCGCCGACGACAAACCGTCCCGTTCCGTTGACGCGGACATCGCTCACCTCTCCGACGACGGGAACAACAACATGCTGCCGCAACTGCCTGTCCATCTCCTCGGAAGTAATGTCGGGAGAGTGCTGCGCGGCGATAATCACACTCTGCACGGCTCCGTCGGCATCGATCGTGACTTGCGTTTTGCAGTCGGAGCGCAGCCACGCAAGCGTGCCGTCTTTGCGCAGGTCGTGCAGCTTCCGGCAGAGGTCCCGCGCGAGGACCCACTCCTTCGGCATGAGCTCGGGCGTCTCATCGGTGGCATACCCGACCATGATCCCCTGATCGCCCGCGCCACCTTCATTGACGCCGGTGCCCTGATCTTCGGTCCGTTTCTCGCCGCCCTTTCCGATGTCCTTCGACTGCGCGCGGATGTGATTGATGACGGTCAGCTCGCCGTTGATCTGATCCGCGTCGTCGGCGCCGAATCCTCCACTCCACACGTCGCCGTAGCCGACGTCCTTCCAGACCTGGCGAGCGAGAGTGATAATGTCGAGCCCCGCGCGGATCGACGGCGTCAGCTTCACCTCGCCGGAGACGACCAGAAGGTTGTCTTTGACCAGACACTCGATCGCCGTGCGGATGTGCCTCACTGCTGACTGCTGAAGGTTCCCCGGTGGGTTGTCCTTGTCTTGCTTAGTAGCGCCGGCGAGGACTTCATCGAGAATCCGATCCGCAACCTGATCGCAGAATTTGTCAGGATGCCCTTCCGAGACATGCTCCGCAGTTCTCGCAGTTCGTTGAATCATTCAATCTCTCCTTAGAGGCGTTCGCCTCCGCTCCGCTTGCTGGCGCGTTTCTATCTTGGCGTGTTGTCGAACCGATGGACAGCACTACTCCTAATCGTCGTGGCGACGAATCGCTGACCTCTCTAGTATGGAGTGACGCAGCGGCAGAATTCCCTACCCGTCGCGATGAAGATTTACATCGGGCCGTCCATTTTTCGCGCGCCTAAAGTGTGATAATCCTTCCCCACGATGAACCCTCGCGGGACACTCTCCCCCGGCCAGAGCGCCACGGCGCAATTTCCGATCGTCGGCGAAAGGGAAGCGGCGCCATGGACAGGTGGCGAGTGGTCTCTGCGGGTCGATGGGTTAGTGGTGCGTCTACTGACTCTCGCGCTACCGGAGTTGCTGCGCCTGCCGCGGTCGGAACGGACATGGGACACGATCTGTGTCACCGGCTGGACTCATTTTGGTCATCACTGGGGCGGTGTGATGCTGTCCGACGTCCTTGCAGTCGCACAGCCGCTTCCGGACGCGCGCTTCGTGCGGTTCGTCGCTCACTCGCCTAGGAATCACGACACGTCGCTGACACTCGAGTACGCGAGTGAGCACGTGATGCTTGCGTATGACCTCGATGGGCAGCCACTCCCAGTGGACCACGGCGGACCTCTCCGCTCCGTCTGCGAAGGGAAGTACTTCTACAAGAGCGTGAAGTGGCTGACGCGTATCGAGCTGCTGGCAGAGGATGAGCCGGGGTATTGGGAACGAGACTCGGCCTACCACAACGAGGCGGATCCCTGGAAGGAGCAGCGGTACGATCCGAAGCCGCTTCCGGAGGCGGAATTCGCGCGTCGTGTTCGCGAGCGAGACTTCAGCGGCGCATTCGCAATCGTGGACGAGAAGTTCAAGACGCTGACCGGCACCGACCTCTCGGATTGCAACTTCGAAGGAGCGCGCATCAAGGCATGCAGGTTCCTGCGTGTGACCTTGCGCCGAGCCCGAGCCACGGGCGGAAACTTCACCCGCTGCATCTTCATCGATTCAGATCTTCGAGACGCGGATCTCTCGCGATGTGATCTTGAGGGAGCTGATTTTCGAGGAGCGGATCTGCGCGGCGCCGATTTGCGAGAAACGTTTCTGACTGCCACGCAATTCGCGGACAGACATCGCGAGACCAAGATTGAAGGCGCTCGCCTCCTCAGGTCAGATATCGACAAAGCAGGACTCGGAGATGACGATCGAGCGTTTCTGCTGAACGCAGCGAACGGCGCGATCTTCGACTGATCACGAAGCGCGATTACTCATCGGGCGGAAGCTTCGTCAGCGTGGTGCCAGCACGCAGCCTGTTTGCTGCTGGATGACGAGAAGCTTCGCGACAAACATCGGATTTCGTTGCGTCCGCCCGTCGCCTAGGTATTGACGTTTTCCCGGAAAAGCGTGCGTTCGCCGCGCTTACTGTTGCCCATCGGTGCGCGCGATTTCGCGTGAGCGCAGCGTCGCGCGGTAGCGGGCTTCGCGGCGCTTGTTCGTGATACGGAAGTAGATGAGCGTCGAGGAGATGTCGCGGTGGCCGAGCCAGTCCTGTACGTCCGCGACGTCCCATCCGGCATTCGCGAGATGGACTCCGATCGAGTGGCGGAGAACGTGGACATGACAACGATCAGGCGGCAATCCCGCGGTGACTGCGTAGCCGTGAAAGAGTCGATTGATCTCTCCGCCTGACAGCGGTGCAGCCGTTCGTCGACGACCGCGAAAGAGGTACGTACTTTTGTCGCCGCATCGAAGTGCCAAATAGCGGCGCAGCAGCCGTGCACTTCGCGGGTGGAGCGGGTACGCGTTGGAAGCGCCATGTTTGATCCGGGCGATCCAGACCTTCCCGCCGCGCACGTCGTCGAGCGTGAGGAGAGCTGCCTCAGTTCGCCGTAAGCCGTGCCGGTAGATGAGGTCGAAGAGCAGAACGTCGCGGATGTTGCTCTCCGGGATCGCGCGGAAGAACCGTTCGACCTCCTGCTTCGTGAGGTACTTGATCGCCTCCTGCTCGCGCCGCCGAACGGCCATTCCGTGACGTCTCGCACGGCCGGCGATTCTGACGCTTTTCCGGGAAGGCATGCGTTCGGGGGGAAGGCTGCGGAGGGAGGCACTTTCCAGTTTGCGGCTCCTCCAGAGACCTGTAAACACCGCCGCCGCGAACGCGAGCGTCAGCAGGTAGCCGAATCATGCGACGACGAGGACGAGATTCGGTGCGGCGCGAAAAGACTCCTAAACGAGGCGTCACCGATCGCGCGCTCATCCGCGAGCTGTTCATTCAACGCGTGCCGCTCTACTCGTTCGCCGATGCGCTCCGGCTCACGCGAATGACGCAGGCGGAGATCGACGGAGCGCTCGCCGTCGGTGGCATCGCGACGGAGCGATACGGCGAGCGCGTGGTCATTCCGTGGGAGGACGTCGCGCGGCTCGCGCTCGACCATTGGACACCGCGCATGATCAATGGCGCGCTCGGCTCCACCGACCGTCTCCCCGTCATTCCGCTCCTGAATCGCGTCCAGCAGATCGAGGTGTTCCTGCCGGTCTATCAGGTCCGGCTGCTCCACTACCTCGCCGAAGCCGAGCGGGGACAATTCCGCGCACGCCTGAACGCGAGCGATGTCCTCGAACGGCACCTCCTCGATCTCGCAAGCGCCGTCAACGCGGACGAGATCGAGATCGCCATACCGGGCTTCCGCATGGCGCTCCACTACCCCTACTTCATCTCGCGCGAGGACGACTGGTTTACCGCCTTCTGCTGGTACTGCGGCCGCGTGAGCGACGTGCCGGGCCGGCAGGTCTGCACGGATTGCCACGGCCGCCACGAGCCCCGGCCGCACCTCGGCGAAGACGGCATCCCCGAACTGGATGAGGAGGAGTAATGCCGCGCGATCGGGACAAGCTCTACACAACAGGGCGCGGCGGGGTGACACCTCCCGAGTGGGATCAGGCGATGGATCTCGTCTCGACGGGCGCGGTCCGCGACTTCCTCGAAGACCTGCTCGCGTATCTCGACGTGGGTCTGCCCGTCTCGCCGCTCGCGAACGACTGGATGCGCGAGCAAGCGGATCGCGCCGCGCAACTCGCAGAGCGGGGCATCGAGGAGATCGCACGCACGGCTGCTGCCCTCGAACGGATCGCCCGGCTCCTCGAACGCGCCGAGCAAGCCGCCCAAGAACGATCAACAGCAAAGGAGTCGCTGCATGAGTGACGACCTTCAACTGACCCGCCGCGGGCTCTTCCACTTCATCACCACGTTCATCGCTACGGCCACGTTCGCGGCGCGTCGGCCACTGTTCACGGTGCCCCGCGAGAACGCTGTCGACGTCGAGATTATCGAGGACGAACCGCCTCCACCGCGTCTCGGACGCTCGAAACTGACGAAGCTCGAAGTGTTCCTCAAGAGCCGCGGCATCAAGCCCGCGCACCTCGCGCGCGAGTCGGGCTACAGCCGGCAGCACCTCCTCCGTATCCGCACGGGGCGCATGGAGCCGACGCGTCGCTGCATGGTCGAAGTCGCGGCGGCGTGCGCGCGGCTCTCGCGTGAGCGCGTGACCGTCTCCGATCTTTTCGACCTCGTGCCAGTGTTGCGGCTCCTTCCGTCGCCACGAAGCAGTCGAGCGTTCATGGACGGAGGTGCGCGATGACCCGCCGTCCGTCGCTCGGACTGCCGGAGCGGTTCAAGCGCGGCTGCGATCTCGCGGTTCCCCGGAGCGGGTGACAATGCGAGATCCCGGTGACCTCCCGCTGGCGACCGTCGCGCTCACAGGTGTGCTCTCGCAGGGCGCCCCGATCGACGAGTCGAGCCTGCCGGAAGCGGCAGAAGTGCCCGCGGACCAGATCGACGCCCACGAGTACGTCCTGCGCGTGAAGGGCACGAGCCTCCGTGCGTTCGGGATCGAGCCGGCCGACCTCCTCATCATCGAGCCGCGGCCGGAAGGCCGTGCGGCGACGGGCGAATTGGTGCTGGCGGAGCTCGGCGAGCGCGTCTTCCTCGGCCGCTGGTGGATGAAGCAGGGACGGCGCGTCCTCATGGACGCCGTCATCCAACCCATCACCGAGAACGCCGATCTGCGCGTCATCGGCACCGTCACGGTGATCGTCCGGCATGAGACGCCGGGCGGGAGGAGACGGCAGTAGATCAAACCAAGGACCGCGCACGGCAGCGCCGCGCGCACGAAAGGCGCCTATGCGCGTCTGCAACCAGGAGGGAGATCACATGCTTGCGAGGAAGCCACGAAATCTCGATGACGGAGCACGCTACGCCGTCCGATCCACACACAGCCGCATCGTGCCGCCGACATCGCGCACGTGGACGCTTGCGGTGCACGAAGCAGGGCACTGCATGATGGCGTACCTCCTCGACCTCGGCATCAGCCGTGCCGTCATCCGGCCGGCGAACAGCACCGGGAACGTCTGGTGGCGTCACGCGGGACGACGCTATGAGCGCTTCCGCGACGAGCCGTACAGCCGCGCGGTGATCGAAGCGGATGCGCTCGTGGCGCTCGCCGGCGCCGCGGCGCAGTGGCTCTACCGCGATGGTAGCGTGCGCGCCGTCGATCTCGGGCATGACGATCGCGTCGCAGCGTCCATCCTGCGCCAGCTCGAATCAGCGGATGTGGTGATCTCAAACTGGCGCGAGTACCTGCGCCAGCGTGCACTCCGCATGCTCTCGGAGCAGCGGCACCAAGCGCTCACGGCACGCCTTGCCGGTCTCTTCGTCGAGCGCGAGCGCCTGCGTGGAGAGGACATCTACACCTTCCTCGAACACGAAGAGGCGCGCGTCGCTGAGTTCGTGCTGGACGGCACCGCCACGATCGAGGACTACGTGGGCCTCGTCGGCACCGACGCGTTTGCGCGACCGGTCGAGAGCCTGGGCCTTCCGAGTCGCGCGACGACGTGCCTGCGCGGTGCACGCATTACGACCATCGGCCAGCTCCTGCAGCACAGTTCCTACGATCTCGCACCGGTCAAGGGACTCGGGAAGGACACGCTGCACAAGATCGAAGAAGCCGTCACCGCAGCAGGACTGGAACTCGCGAACTATCCGCGGAGCAACTGCCGAGAGGTGTACTTCTCGGCCGCGAGTATCTACGCACGCGACGCCGAGTTCGCGCGAAGGAAACAGCGAAGCGTCGCCTCGGCACAGCAGGACGCGCTTGGGTGACGGCGAGGCCAGCACGCGCCTTCGATCCCGACGATCCTCACTCGATGAGCGAGAGAGAACATAGAACCGAACGAAAGCCGAGGACCCATGGCCAACCAGAACGCGATCATTACTGACACATGGTCGAATCCCGACTCGGAAGCGCTCTACCGGAATGAATGGCCGGACGAGCCGGCGATCCGAGCGCAGAAACTCGAAGGAGACCAGTGCGGCGGCTGCTCGTACTTCGCGCCCTTCAATCTCGATTTCGGATTATGCTGCCACCCAGCGTCGCGCCACTTCAGCGAAACAGTGTTTGAGCACTTCACCTGCCCCGTCCTCCTCGCCGAAGGATGGGGTGCGCATAGCTTCGGCGCCATCGAGCTGGACGAGAAGTGAGGGCACCGGTTCGTGTTGAGACGACCGTCAACACGACTTGACGGTCAGGGAGGCGTAACCCGCTCTACCACCGTGCGTTAGCTACCGCCGGATGGGGGGTATTAGGGACGAAAGTTCGGCCGAATGGACGAACTTCGTCCGAATGATTGCCGCCGCGTGAGAGGTGACGCTGACCGGGAAGCCGGCGAAGACTTCTCCAATCCACCCCGGAGGGCTCTCGATGGGTGCTCCTCCGGATGTGAAATGGAAGTACCTCGGCCACGGGCGTCCCTTCCCATCCCGCCTCTCCTCCGCGTCTCTGGCGTCCCTTGACGACGCTCTCACGCGGTCGGTCACGACCTACTGAGACAGGCACCGTCGCGATCCGTCGGCACCTTGCGGCACCTCCTGGTGCCCGTGCCTCCCTCGGATCGCACCCGTGCGGACCTCTCCCGGATCTCCGTGCGCCGATCGCCTGAGGGCGTCGTCGAACGCCCTCCAGACGAAAGGAGGAGAACCTTGCGATTCACACCACCACCCCGCTACCGCCGCTTGCCCCGCTGCCAGCTCACCCGCCACCGCACCCGCCGCGTGCGGAGAAAGGACACCCGCCATGCGCCAGCTCGCACGTGACCCGTTTGGCCGCACCACGCTCATGCGCGAAGTAGTCCGACCGCTCGCGCCGGGGCAGATTTGCTCGTGGTGCGGCAACGTGCGGATGTCGCGTCGATCCCGCACGCCCTTCCTGTATCGCTACGGCACAGAGCCGGACCCGGTACGCCCCCGGATGCAGTGGCACGACGGAGCGTTCTGCTCGAAATCCTGCCACGACACCTACCACCACTAACCCCACAACCGACAACCGAAAAGGAGATCGTCATGGCCCAACCCGAGGCCGCACGCTGTCAGTCCGTCTCGCTCGCGCAGCTCCGCGAGTCGCCCTTCAACCCGCGCAAGCACTACGACGAAGGAGGGCTCAACGAGCTCGCGGCGAGCATCGCCGATCGCGGCATCTTGCAGCCGCTCCTCGTCCGTCGCATCGAGGACGAGAAAACGCCCTACGAGATCGTCGCCGGGCATCGCCGCTCCCGCGCCGCGAAGATCGCGAAGCTCACCACCATCCCCGTGATCGTTCACGAGTTCACCGATCGCGAAGTCCGGCAGGTGCAGCTCATCGAGAACGCGCAGCGCATCGATCTCTCTCCGCTTGAGGAGGCGGAGGCGTACGCCGCGCTGCGCGAGCTGGGGCTCTCCACCCGCGACGTCGCCGAGCAGGTGAAGAAGAAGCCCTCGCACGTCGCCGCGCGCCTGACCCTCACGACCCTCCCCGAGAAGGTGAAGAAGGAGCTGGCGGCCGGCGTCATCACCGCGGAGCACGCGGAGCTGATCGGGCTCATCCCGAACGCCGAGCTGCAAGAGCAGGCCCTCAAACGCATCATCGTGGAGCACCCGCTCGAACCGCATTTCTCGTCCAGGGTCGCGAGAGGGGCCGTCCCGATCGCGAAGGCGCGCCGCATCGTGGAAGCGGAGTTCATGACCGTTCTCGAGAACGCGCCCTTCGACATCGCGGACCCGACGCTCTCGCCCCTCGGCGCGTGCGCCACGTGTCCCTTCCGCTCCGGCAACGATCGTGACCTGTTCGGGAGCGTTTCGGGCAAGAACGTCTGCACGAACCTCGCGGATTACCGGCTCAAGATCGAGAACCACCTCAAGCGGCTCCGCGAGCAGGGCGCAACCGTCCTGCTCACACCGCGCGAGGTGAAAGAGGTCTTTCCGTTCGGCAACCCGCAGGTCGCGGACGGCTACGTGGATTTGGAGGCGAAGTGCGCCGACGATCCGAAGAGCCGCACCTACGACCAGCTCCTCGCCGCGGAGCCGAAGCGCTCGACGGTGTTCGCGTTCGTGAACGGCCGCCTGCGCCGGGTCTTCCCGAAAGCGCAACTCGCGGCCGCCCTCGACACGTCCGGCCACGAGTTCCTGCGGCGCAAGGCCGAACGCCCGGCGGGTAACGACGCCGAGCGGGAAGCGCGTCAGCAGCAGAAGATCGACCGCGCCGTGCGGCAAGCGACCCTCGCCGCCTTCGCTGCGGCCATTCCGAAGGCGAAGCTCGGCCTCTCGGAGTGGATTGATCTTCTCGCCTCCATCGTCATCGAGGAGAAGGGCTGGCAGCTCGAAGACGTGCTCCCGCGGCACGGCTTCGGCGGCAAGCGTGACGCTCTCAAAGGCAAGTGCGAGGAGACGGGCAAGAAGCTCGTTGCGAAGATGAACGACGCGCAAAAGCGCGCCTTCGTCATCGACGCGCTCATGCACACCTGGGCCGGTCCGAACGCCGACGCCGGCAAGCGGGCCGTCTTCGCCAAGGTGGTCGCGCAACTCGGCATCGACGCCAAGGCAATCGAGCGGAAGGTGCGCGCGAGCTTCGCTGCCAAGGCTGCGGGGAAACCCAAGGCGAAGGAAGCGAACGCCGCGCGTCCCGTGCGGAAGAAAGTCGTGCGTCCCGCGGCGAAAGTCGTACGGGCGCGCGCCTGACCGGAGGGCTGATGCGATGGCACGGTTCTACGGCGAAGTCGAAGGCACGCGCGGTCGCGCGTCGCGCCTCGGCGCTTCGGGCATGCGGTCCCACACCCGCGGCTGGAACGTGGGGGTGGAGGTCGTCTGCACGATCCGCGACGGCGCGGACGTGATCGAGGTCTATGAGACCGGCGGCAGCCACGCGCCCAGCGCGAAACGGCTGCTCGCGACGGTCACGGAACGCAAGGAGTAGTTGTCTTGGGGGCGGCCGGTTTCGGCCGCCCCTCTTTGTTTGGAAGGTAGGGATTTTCGCCTCCGTGTCACTCCCACCTCTAGAGAGGTTCAACGCTTCATGGAGGAGAAAATGCGCAAATCGTTCTACGTCGGCTCACTCGCGGCTTTTTTCATGGCATGTGCGTCAGTCACCGTGACACCCCTGGCGCCGGATGGAACTGCGCTGACGGGGAAAGCAGAAGGAGTTCGGTACTACTTGCCGAAACCCTATCTACTGGTCACGGAACTTCCTTCCGAGACGGCGTCTAGCACGCCAGCGACCAATGCGCCCAAGTCGTCGAACCAAGTGCCGGCACCCCAAAATCCGGCCGTACCGTCACCCTTCACACCGCCGCCGGGCGGTGACGGCGGCGAAAAGAAGGAAGATGCCTCTGCAGCGGGAGCGCCTTCAACGAACACGAGCTTCGCGGCGTCCAATTCGCGGTACGTCCTGAAACTTATCTACTTGCCGGACCTGGAACATCCCATGAGCATCAGAATCCGGGCCGGCTTGGGAACCGCGCAGATGAAACCGACGCTTCAGGATGGATGGATGCTGACCGGACTTGACGCCAGCGCGGACGCAAAGACGGCCGAGATTCTCACCTCCATCGCAGGAATCATCGGTGCGATCAAGGGCGGCGGAGGCGACGCAGGCGGCGGCGCACCTGGCGGTGGTCCCGGCCAGGAGCGTGATTGTGAACTATGCTACTCCCCAACCGTACTTCGTCCAGGCCTGTATAAATTCGTCTACGACGACAAGGGCATGCTTACCGATCTAGTGCCCGTAAGGTTGTTCGACAGCAAGACGATGAAGTAGTGGTTACTAGCACGAGTAATACCCAATAAGCCCCAACGCCGGAGGACCTACGGTGGCTCTTCGAACAAGCTCGCCCGTTCCAATCGCGTCTGTCGCTCCGCCGCCCGGCGGTGGAGCGGACACGCCCCTCGCTGTCCCGTATCGATCGCAGAAACCATTCTTAAACCTTTGCTGGGCAGCGTGTTGCCAGATGGTGTTTGAATACTACGGGCGCGTAGTACAGCTCTGCCAAGTGGCCGCAACCGTCTACGGCGCTCATTGCTGCGATAATCTCGCGACGTGCGATCGGGCGACATGGCCCGAAACGGTGTACTCGCAGCCGATATGGCATTTCAAATGGCAGCGCATCGACCGTCCGTTCACGTTTGGGAACATTGAGTTCGAGATCAACGCGGGTCGGCCGATTCACGCTTATTATCAGTGGGCCGGTGGTGGCTCGCATGTCGCCGTCGTGAGCGGCTACTACTCGAATGGCGATGTTGAGGTGCTTGATCCCTTATTTGGACAAGGCCGCCTCAGTTACCGGTATGTTTTTGGCGCCTACGGCCACGGCGCGTGGAGCAAGTCCTACTTCCAGCTGGAGCCTCAATAATGGTCAGGCACTACACGCTTCCGGAAAATACGCGCGCGACCATTGCGCGACAGCTCGCTGAGCGGCTCACACCAGCCGCGCAGATTCTCGCAATGGACGGCGGCAGGATGGCGCTAGCAGAGGACTTCCCGATATCCACCCTGCAGCTTGAGAGCGTCCGGAGCAGCCAGGATAACCTCGCGCATATGCTGCACCGAACAGAGTATTGGCATCACCAAGTTCGGCACGGTGAGGTGGCGAGGGAATTCGCCACATCCACGCCAATTGGGCCCCTGGAATCGGACTGGCGAGTAGAAGGTGTATTCACGTCTGACATCGCTTCGCAATTAGATAGCGTGATCCTGTGGGTTGACGAGGCGGTGAAGGACGACGGCCTAGCCGAACTGTTGTATGCGCCGGCATACGGTCTCGTGGCGCTCTGGTGGCGTCCGGAGGCAGGAAACGACGTCGCGGTAGTTGTCGTCGATATGCCCGAAGTTTTTACGCATCTAGCCTATCGGCACGTCTATTCCGGAAGGGAGTTCTTGGAGAGGCTTCGGCAGGAACCATTCATTCAAGGCACGCCCGAAGAGTCTCCCATCGGAAGTAGCGACTGATGAAGGACGGACCCGACAGCATGCACGCTTGGCGTGAATCTCTCGCGGCTTCTTTGCGGAACGCCGGAGAACGATTCGAACGATTCGGCGTGTTGCCACAGCACCTCAAGGATGAATAGTTTGCCAATGGCCTACCATGCCGTGCTATCCCCGAGCGGCGGCTCGGTGAGCTTGACGTCCCCTAGAAAGAATTTCGCAACATCAGTCCATAAACTCCACCACTCGTGAGACTGGCCACGATCGGCAACGATCGCGGCCGGTTTCAGCACATCTACTTGCGGTTCCTGGCCCGCGGCTTCGATTTGGAACCCAAGTGCGCGGAGGAAGAAGCGCTTCTCCGCGACCGGCAGCGTCTCGAACAACGAATCCGCATCCACAAGCGACGCGAGGAACGTTCGCGCGTTTTGGAACTTTTCTGCGAGGTCGCCCTCCGCGTGCGCGGCGGTCAGCATCGCCTCGGCGCGGCGGCCGGCGAGCTCGCGGCGTTTGAAGTCGTAGTCATCCTGCGTGATCGTCGCGGCGAGGAGCAGATCGAGGAGCCGTGATTGCTGCGCGTCGAGCTGCTTAATCTCCGTCTCTGCGCGTGCCTTCTGTTGGGCAAGCTGCGTCTGCCCTCGTTGCTCGGCGTCCTGCAGGATGCGAAACGCCATCGCGTACTCTTCCTCCGTGATCGCGAGACGATGCAGCACCGCGGCAACATCGCGCAGGAGCGCCGTCTCGGAGAGCCGTGGCTGCGTACAGCGGCGGCGCATCTTGTTGCTGCACACGTAGTACGTGTACGGCTTGCCCGACTTCGACTTCGTGATCGTGCCGGTGAGCGTCCGCCCGCAACCACGACAGCGAACGAGCCCGCCGAGCGTGAACAGGTGCCGCTGCGGACGGTCCGTGCTCTTTCTGCGCTGGCCGAGCGCGCGCTGCACCCGCTCGAACAGTTCGTCGGAGACGAGCGGCTCGTGGGTGCCGGGATAGACCTCCCCCTTCACGACGAGGAGGCCACGGTAGAACGGGTTCGTGAGGATGTGGACGACGGTGGTGTGCGAAAGGCCGAGCTTCGTCGAGTTCACGCGGCGCTGCGGCTTCCGCACCTTCCACTCGTCGCGCGTGATGCGGGCGAGCGCGTCGATGCTGTACGCGCCCGTCGCGGCGAGGGCGAAGAGTTGCCGCACGTGAGGCGCCATCTCTTCATCAACAGCGATGACCGCGCGGTCGGCGCTCAGACGCACGTTCTTGTAGCCGAACGGCGCAGTCCACGCCCATTCGCCGCGCCGCAGCTTCTCCTCCATCCCGCGGCGGATGTTCTTCGAGAGATCCTTTGAATACTTGGCGGAGAAGCCAAGGAGGATGCCGAGCATCAGCTCCGAATCGGCGTCGTCCGCGTACACGCCGTCCGAGGTGATGATCCGTTTGAGGCGCTTTGATTCGAGCGCGAAGAGAACGGCGCCGGCATCGGCGGCGTTTCGCGCGAGGCGGTCTGCTTTCCAGCAGATGATCGTGTCCACCTCCCCCTTCCCGACGGCCGCCATCATCCGCCCGAACTCCACGCGTCCGGGCTTCTTCGCCGACTTCGCCTCCTTGAAGATCAGCGGCTCACGAATGCCGTTCTTCGCGCACGTCTCCACGGCCCAGTGAAGCTGGGCGTCGAGGCTCAGTGCTTGACGGTCGTCGGACTCGCTCGACTTGCGAGCGTAGATGGCGGTACGGGGCATGGATGGACGGGAGGATCAGGAGGTGCCGGATCAGCGACGCGGTCGAGCGCGCGGAGCGCAATGGCGAACGCCCAGAGGAGTTGCCGGTACTGGCGCAGTTCCTCGGCCGTTCCCTCCCTCCCCAATCGCTTCGCCAGGAGCGCCGGGAGCTCGCGCTCGATGTCGGGGGAGAAGGTATCCGGAGCCGCGATCGGCAGGGGTGCGTCAGGGAGCATGGGCTGCGCGGCAAGGACGGCGGCGCACCCGAGGCCGGATCATACGCTTCGAGCCGCGACACGCAAGAGTGATCCGTGCCTGCGGGGCACGTGTGCTACGCGAACGCACCGCGTCAGGATGCGATCGCGGTGTGCCCCCGCGGCACATCCAGCGCAGGACGCATCGCACAGAGCGCGCACCCCATCGGATGATGCGGTCGAGCCATCTCCGATGAACACCGCACTGCACACACATCGACTGCACGTTCTCACGGTAGACGCTCGGGCGTCTGGTTCGGAGCGCCGTGCGGCATCTTGGAGAACTCCTGTCCGACTTCGCCCGCGCGTTCTGCCATCGAAGCGTCGGATCGCGCACGGACAAATCCTCTCCAATCGACGCACGTCGTCTCCGTCAGGCGGAGGGCCGCGCCGTAGGCTTTGCAGTGCAGCACGCCGGTCGAATCGCTTCCTTCCTCCCACCCATGTCTCCTGATCCTCGCGAACGTGATCTTGGGGTCTCGCCCCCTCCCCCTGTCTTCGCCGCGCTGCCAGTGTCGAGCGAAGCACCGGCAGACAGTAATAGTCACGCCGAAGCGACGGGCGAAAGCGATGGTGCCAAGCGGTGGAAGACACCCGCGGGGGTGTCTCGCCGGGAAGACAGGCGGAAAGACACCCCTCCCTCTGGTGTCTTCGCTACCCCTTCCTCCAATGGGCTGTCTGTCTTCGACGGTCCCGAGGTGCCCCGTGACCGCGAAGCCATCCTCCACCTCGTGCGCATGCGGGCGCTCTCCTACGACCAGCTTGCGCGGCTCACGTATCACGGCGTGCATAAGACGGTCGCGCAACGTCGGATGCGCAAGCTCCGCGCATCGGGTTGGGTTCACGTGTGGGATAAGCCGGTGGCCGCCGGAAGTGGCCCCCGCTATGCCTATCCGACACAGCAGGCGTTTCGATGGGGTCACGAGCGGCTGCACGGCGTCCTCGAGACGCCGATCGGCCGTCTGGTCGAGCACATGTTGCCGAAAAACCCGCGGCAGCCGTGGGACTTCAAAACCGGGGTGACGCCCACGTTCCTCGCGCATACCGAGGAGGTCAATGACCTCGCGATCGCCTGGCGCCGCGCGCTCCCGGCCGAAGTCGTGTGGATGTCCACGTGGGATGTGCCGTTCCCGGAGCACATCGCATGGCGGCAGATGCCGCAGCCGGACTACGTGCTCGTGTTCCGACGTGACGGGCGGCTCCACGTCGTCTTCGGGGAGCACGACCGATCGACCGAGCCGGTGCACGAGCTCGCGCGGAAGCTCGGAGTGTACCGCGCGTGGTTCGAGACACCGGACGTGCTCGCGGAGACGCTCGGGTTCTCCACGTTCACGCTGCTCCTCACCGTCACAGGGGACGCGCCGATGCGTCGGCTCATCCGGCTCTCGGAAACCGCACGAGATAGCGGCGCCGCGGCCTTTACGCGGCTCTCCCTTTTCCCGTGGGCCGTCGCGCAGCCGCACGGTGCAGCGTGGTTCCACCCCGACGAACCGCCCACGTCCACACATCCTGACCTGAGCGGACATCCCGCCGCGCGTCGGCTCGCCCTTCCCGCCATCACATCCCTTCCCCCGCAGAACCATGCTTGACGAACTCTATTGCGGCTTCTGCGACCGCCTCATGCCGCGCGGCCTCGACGCCTGTCCGTCGTGTGGCGCCCCGGTTTTCGAGCTTGCGATGGACCCGCTCGATGCGGAGCTCCCACCGCCGCGGTTCGACGTAGCCGCTGAACTCCTCGATCCTGACGCACCGCAGCCCACCACAGTAGATAGTGGTGTGTCCGCTCACCCTTGACCACATGACCCGAGGATGTCGTAAACATCGACGACACGAGAGCCGCGGTGTCTCGCTCCGCACCAGCCCCGCAGGGCTTGCGCAACGGTCGGAATGGCGTTCAATGGAGGGAGAACCTACATCCACCCTACACGCTCCGGCGCTTCAGTTGTCCCCTCTGGCCAGCCTATGAACCGCCCCGCCCTCCTCATCCGCGAAGTCATGCGGCTCACGCAGGAGCGCAACTGGACGCCTACCGTCGTTGCGCAGCAGCTCGGCGTGGATGAGGAGACGTGGCGGCACATTCGCGCCGGGCGAAGTCCCGTCTCCATGAATCTCCTCCTCGCGATCGGGCGGGTCTTCGGCGGCGAACCCGCGATCCAGTCGGCGATCGTCCACTACACGGTGATCGATGGGCAGAAGGAACATCCGCCGAAAGCGGCTGCATGCACGGCGACTGCGGAGCTGCCGCACGCGCAGCGCTGGCGAATCGATCGATGGCTCGCGACGCTCCGAACGACCGACCTGCCACCGCGAGGCCTCTTCCTCACCGGGCCGGCGCCGCTCCTCACGCGCGGCCTTCGCGCTGTCGTCGCGAGCTGCGCTGCGCGAGGAGTGCGAACGCACACCATCCGCGGGAGCGACCAGCTTGCGGGCTCGCATGCGCGCGCCGCGGTCGAGGCCGAACTGCTCCTCGTGGAGCGCGTGGATTTCGCGTCGGATGCGGTGAAGAAGCTCCTCGACGAGCGGTCCGACACCCTGCGTCCGTTCGTCGTGACGAGCATCGTCGATCGTGAAGAGATCGCGGACGCGTATCTCCGCCGCCTCCTTCGCACGTGGACACGCCTCATTCGCCTCCGGCCGGACGCCGGAACCACCCACCCCACACGCCATGCTCGACGCGCCTGATCCAACACGGCTCTTCTTCCTCGGGCCACGGAACGCGCCGGTCGAAGAACTCTCGATCGTGCCGGTGGACTTCGCGCACCTCTTCTCGCTCATTCCGCACGTCGGACGCAATGCCGCGGTCCTGTACGTCGCGATCCGGGCCATGCGGCAGCGCGCAGGCGTCACTTCGTTTGCGATCAATGACCTCGCATGGATGCTCCGCGCGCGTCCGATCCGGATTCGCCTGTGGATGCAACGGCTGGCGCGGGAAGGGCTGCTCGTCTACCACATGACGAACGGCAGCTTCTCGGACGTGCTCCTGCTGGAAGTCGCGGCACGTCCGGACGCCGGCCGCACGCACGACCTCCCGACGCACTGGGTGCCGCACGTGCTGCCGCGCCTCAATCGGACGCGGTTCCTCGTCTACTTGTGGGTGCGGAGCCATGAGTGGGGCGGCCACACGGCCGAGGTTCGGGAGGAGCGGCTCGCGCGCGAGCTCGCCCTGCATCCGGTCCGCGCGCGCTTTCACCTGTGGCGCCTGCGGCACGCCGGGCTCGTCGTCTGGAGCCGGAAGCGGCGCGAGTTCACCGTTCGCGATCCGGCGCCGCTCTCGATCCCGCAGCAGGCCGCACTCCGACTGCGGGAACTGCGCGTTATCCCGTGGGTCGCGTTTCAGGTCGTACTCGCGATCGCAATGGGCGTCGCGCTCACGCTCTTCATCCTTCACCTTCGCCAGTAATGACCACCACAAAACGCATCCTTCGCTTCCGCTATGAGACCGCCGCCGCGCACGCCGCGAAGGCGTGGGAGCAGTTCTACCTCGATAACGACGGCTTCTATCACGAGCAGCGCGAGCGCGCCGGTGCGGCGCGCGGTGCCGTCTTCGCGACGTACCGCCTCGCCAACAACCGGCAGATGCCGGTCTGGCTGACGCCGGAGGATCTCGACCGCCATGCCATCGTTCTCGGCGCGACCGGCACCGGCAAGTCGTCGCTCCTCGAACGCATGGCGCGCCTCTGCTTCGACACGAAGCGCGGCATCGCGCTCCTCGACCCGCACGGCGATCTCTACGCGCGTACGGCAGCGTGGGCGAAGCATGCCGGCGTCAGTGACCTCACGCTCCTCGACTTCACCGAGCCCGACCAGCTCCCCGGCTGGAACCCCTTGAAGCCCATCCCCAGCGTCGATCCCGGCCGCCAGGTCGATCTCCTCATCGGCATCTTTAAACGCCTCTACAGCGACGAAGACGCGAAGAGCTGGAGCTATGGCGTGAAGGCCGAGGAGATCCTTCGCTACAGCCTCCGCGCCTGCATCGAGAGCGAAACGCCGGCGACGATCGACACCATGCGATCGTTCCTCCTCATCCCGGCGCTCCGCTCATCGCTCTTGCAGACGACTTCCGCGGAAGTGCGGTACTACTTCCACGAGCGCTTCTCGAAACGCGAGGAGATGCACGTCGCAGCAGTGCTCAACAAGCTGGAGCCCTTCCTCGGCTCGATGGCGGTGCAGCGCTTCCTCGGCAAGCCCACGAGCACGGTCGATCCACTCGCGATTATGGATCGTGGCGGCACGCTCCTCGTGAATCTCGCGAAGGGCTACCTCGGACCGACCGCCGACATCCTCGGCCGCCTCCTCCTCAACGGACTGGAACTCGGCGCGCTTCGCCGCGAAGCGGTCGCGCCGGAGGAGCGTCTACCATACACACTCATCATCGACGAGGCACACACGTTCGCCGGCAGTGACGGCGCGCTCGACGTACTCCTCACGGCCGCGCGGAAGTACCGAGTGTCGCTCGTCCTCGCGGCGCAAGCGCTCGCCCTCTTTCCAAGTCGGTTCGAGACGCTCGCCCTCGGTAACGCCGGCCATCACTTCTTCTTCCGGCTCGCGCAGCAGGAAGCGCAGAAGGTCGCGCCCGGTCTCTTCGAGCCGCAGGGCAACGTGCCGCGGGTCGCCGTCCGTGCCTACGACAAGATCGCGGACCCATACCTCACACCGGCCGAGGAGATGCGGGAGCGGGCGCGCGAACTCGCCGATCTGCCGATCGGCGCGTGCTACTGGGCGATCAAAGGAAAGGCGTACCGCGGGCGGCACATCCAAGTGCACTCGCCCGAAACGCTCACAACGCCGCTGGCATGATCTGACCAGTAAAACACCAGCGTCAATCACGCCCCAAGCGCAGATGAACCGTAAAACCGTCCTTAAACTACACTTACCCCAATCCAAACCGCAACAAAAACCACGCAAATTATTATCGCCGCAATATCCTCTGGACTCAGATCGGCCGGAAGATCATGCACACTTGCAACCTGCAAAAAACCGCGCTCTATAAGTATGGCATTCGTGTCACGCGCGAGCTCATCGAACATCATAAGTATGGAATCAACAAAGTGCAGGCCAAATACGCGCCCACCATCCTTGCGACCACGGGCCGTCCTCACAAGAGCCGCCTTGCCGCGAGCACGCCACCAAGCTTCGCCCACGCGACGATCGATTGTGCTTGACACAACGTAATATGTCACAGCGACCGTGACATACGCGTATTGTAGGAACGCCCAACGCGACAAATACTTCCGAATCCACAAAACGTCTGACGGGCAGACACGCAACGTACCCCGCGCAGCAGCCAAAAATAGCAGCAACACAAGTGCAACATACGCTGCCACGCCGCTTGTTAATGCACCACTCGCGCCGATCCTTTCCGCAAGCCAATCTTCGATTGAGAACATGCCTAGGCGATTCGCTGCCACGACGAATCCACTGACGGCCAACCCGATGACCCACCGCGCAGTCGGGCCTCGTCGGTCTGCCCGGAAGTCGAGGCTCTGACACGTCAAGATAATAAGCAACGAGAGTAAGAGAAAGTCCGCCGAGAACGTCGAATCATAAAATCGAAGCAGCGTTGCGACAGAAGCGACCCCGAGTGGAAGAAAAACAAACAAGAACTTCACCAGCGGATGGGACAGGTGACCTCTTCCTTCATATTGGAAGTTGCCGCCGAGCAACTCGTTGACGAGCTGTTGGGTTAATGCGTTGTTCGGCATTACTTCTTCCCTCACCCCAGTAGCGTAGCCAACGTATCGGCCGGACGGTTGCTTGTTAATACAACCGCGCTCCACGTCCTATTTTTGACGTACTCATTGAGCTTTGCAGCGATGCGTGCTCGCAGTTGCGGCCCGAGATTAGCGAACGGCTCGTCAAGAATTGCAAGAACGCATTGTGATGGCAGAAGAGCAAACGCCACAATCTTGCGCTGTCCATATGACAGAGAATCTAAAGCAATGTCCAAGGGGACGTCGAGTTCACGAAGCCAAGCATACTTGCCATCTAGCTCCGCTGGATCACACACCGAAGCTAGCTCGGACCGAGCTGACGATTGTCCGGACAACAGAAGCTCCGGCTCAGCCGGAAGGTAGGCCAACCGCTTACTTGCCGCAAGTCCCCGGATTGAAGTGCGAACGGAAAGCACACCCGATAACTCTGCGTTGGGCGCGCGTCCGTAGACGCAAAGGCCCGATCTGCCGAACCATGGATTGAATCGAAAATGGCCGGCAAGCGTTCGTGCGAACAAAGTCTTGCCCGCACCGTTGTCGCCGTACACGACATTCACACCTTCCGCAATAGAGTCGACACGAGCCAGACTGATCGATGTATCGCCTGCACGATACTCAAGTTCAATGTCAGAGAATATCTTTCGTCCACTACCTGATATGCAGCGGACGCTATGACTAGGAAGGTCCTGAAAGCTATCCGTGTCAGTGAGGGCTTTAACGTAACTATCTTTGTCCACCCCAAAAGCTGTGAGGTCATCAAGTCGGCCGCTAATATCGTCCACGGCCGCCCCGGTTGGTCGCGGGCGAACGTCGATTCGCTCCCGCGAACTGGACACCTCGTGATCGATTGCGCCGGACACAAAGACCGCGTCAGCGGGGTGCATGCTCGCGACCACATACTTGCCCTTGCAGTGTCGCTCGATCAGCCTAACGGTGCGTTCGGCGTACTTCTTGCTCAGTCGAGCAAAGGGTTCATCCATCAGAATTAGATCGGCCTCTGCTAACAGCGCGACGGCCACGCCAATCATTTGCTGCTGACCGGCGCTGAGCGACGCACCGGGGCGCGGAAGTGCGCTGGGAGCCCAATCTAGTTCATCCTGTAGGAGTGATCCAACCGAATCGGCAAAGTCCTGCTCGTCCAAACCCGAATCGGCGTACATCACCCGAAATTCTTCCGACAAGATACTACCGACAAGATTTGCCTTGGGCGATTGGCGGACGTTGATAACGCGCTGAATGTCCGCCGCCTGTAGTACGCGTACTGACTCGCGGTCGAGGGACCGCAGTCCTGCAAACGATGGGTGGCGGTAAAACAAGGAAAGCGCCGAGAGGAGTGTCGTCTTGCCGCTCGCGTTCAGACCCCATAATACAGAATAACGATCGCAATGCAGTTCGCCCGTCAGGACTCGCGTGCTGCCTCCATGAAACTCCAGTCGCGCCTGATCAAACGCGAGATGGAGAGTCATGCCTCCTCCCGTAAGTATGACTGCACGCGCCTTACAAACTTATTGTCCTCTGGCACAATTTTGAAGACGAAGGACGCGATTATCGCTGAGATTCCAAAATGGAACGGCGCTGCGACAGCGACTGCGGTCAGAATTACTTTAGCGCTGCCTGGAACCATTATTACAAATATGAGCCAAAAAATTGCGAAGCCAACAAGAGTTATCCAGAGATGGCCCAAGATGAGACGTCCCTGCGTGATCTTCTTCCTAGTTGCAAGGTCGAATACAGCTCCTGCGATAATATAAAGAGGTTTTAAAATAGTGGGTGGTCCGAGATAGGTTGTGAAGATGGCGATCGTACCCGCGACTGCATACATGCTTGCAACCGACCACCTACGTCGAACAACAACTTTGTTGAGCGTTATGAGGAGTGCTACCCACGGGCTTGCGGCGGTGATGTTCATGAGCGGGATCGGAAACGGTTCCAACGCGCTGCCACCGAGAGCCAACGCCGTCCCGAAGATGACGCTCCAAATGATGTATTGGATTCGCCCCGGAGGAACTGCAACCGCTGCCGGCCGCTGAAGCCGCGTACGAACTCGAGATTCGGGTGTTTCAGTGCCGTTCTGGCCATGCGACATCTTCGACTCCATTCGTCTTGGAAAACGGTTACAGATCGCTGAGTACCGCTCCTCGGAATGCTACGCCTTCACGACACATTTACGCAACACGCACTCCACGGCAGCGGCGACGAACACTGGAGATCCACCCGCGTCTCACCGTCCATTAGATTTCTTTCCGAAGGTACTCAGATTCAGAGCGCCGATAGCGTTTCGACCGCCAACGGGAAGTCACTCAACGCAGGTACAAGCGCGTCGCGCAGAGAGTCCCGACGTCGCGCCGTCGCGGTGAGGAGCAGGATCGCGGCGGGCGCAGGTCCTATCCATTCAGTGAGGAAGCCGATGAGTTCCAGGGTCTTGGGCACGAGTACGGTCTTCACTGACTCGCCGCCCAAATCCACCTCGATTGCTAGCGCGGCACCCGGATCATCGGCCTGCGGCTGCCAGAGGCAAAGGAGATCCGGCCAAACGGTGAGTTTCCCCGCGAACAATCGCTGAACCATCCATGCGGGTAGTAACTCGTCCGGTGCAGGCGTGCGGCGGCGCATCGCGAGCGCCGCGTTCACGATCTCCACCGTGTGCGCGAAGTCCTTCGCCGGAACGGGGCCGCCCGCCGGGAAGAGGTCGGACGCGGGTGCGAAGCTGCCATCCCCGAGGAAGTCGCGGCCTTTCTTCGTGAGCCAGCAGACCTGGATGCCGTTGCCGTGCAGCCGCTCGACGCCGAGATAGCCGCGCTCCGTCGAGCGGTCGAAGAAGCGGGTGACGATCGTTTCCGATACGTCAGGGAAGAGCCAGCCTTTGAGCTGCTGGCGGGTCATCATGCGGAAGCGGCCGACGAGCGCGTACGCCTCCAGATCGCGCGGGAGGATACGATGTTTCTTTGTCGTCGTCGCCATTACAGCACCTTGATTGTCACTGAGCAGTAGTCGCAGTCGAAGCTGCGCGACTGCTCGCCGCAGGATGTACAGCGGAGGCGGCTGCCGTACTCCGTCGCCCGGCATTTCGGGCACGTGGCGAGGAGGTCCAAGGCGTTCGTCGCTCCGCAATGCGGGCAGTCGATGTAGCCCTTCCGCATGAGCGCCGCCCCACGGGAGAGCTTCATGACTTTGCATGCGAAGACAATGACGTACACCGGGCTTGCGAGCAGGTAGAGCAGAGCAAGGCCGATCCATCGAAGTGTCTTATCCACGATCGCCCTCCTCGCCCTCAGATTTGCCCCGTGCACGATCCAGCAGCGCGAAGAGGTCCGAAATACCGCGCGTCGCGGTCCCACCGCTTTGCGGCCTTTTTACGGCCCCAGGCACGATCGACGGCGAGATGCCGCTGTGGCTCGCGAAGAGATCGGATTCCCATGTCGCGATCAGCTTCTCCGCGTCCTTCACCCGGACCATCGAGCGGCGGGCGATGTGCTGCTCAAACGTTTCGGTCAACACCTCGCGCGGGTAGCGCGTCGTCGGATCATCGAGGTCGCGCGTACGGAAACGGACTGCGGGGAGTCCCTTCTTCACAAGCACGGCCTGCTGCGTTGGCAGCTTCGCCATGTCGCGCACGAACGTCTGCCGCTGCTCGGATTCGCTCTTCCCCGGCGTCCGGCTGACGTGCGGGAACAGCCACAGCGCCTCGTCCTTGCCGCACTCGAACGCAAGCAGCCATTTCGAGTTCAGTCTCAACGCTTCGCATGTCTCACGGGGAATCGCATTCGCCGGGTCTTGCGAGACGGTCACGATGGAAAGCCCTTTCCAGCGGAGCGTGCGCGATGCTTCGAGCAGGAAGTCCGCGACCGCGGGCTGCTTCACGATGACGCTGACTTCCTCGACGAGCACCATCTCGGGAGTGATCTCCTCGCGCACGTTGGCGTCGTTCAGCACGTCGATCATGCGGTTGATCGCCATTGCCTTCGCGAGTGCCGGGGAGCGCTGCGGCGTCGGGCCGAAGTTGCCGAGGAAATCGGTCGCGCGATCATCCAGCGGCGCGAGCGCCTGCACCATCGAAGGGGATAGCCCGAAGCTGATCCGCGCCGGCGCCGACGACAGGAGGATGTCGAACTGCCGCACGATCGCCGTGCGCGTCTGCGTCGGCAGAGTCGTGTCGATGTGCTCGATCGAGTCGCGGAGCCGCGCATCGGTGATCCTTGGCAAGATCAGGCGCACGCGAAACTCGGCGTCGAGGAAGAAGGAGCGGACGAACTTGACCGTGATGCCGCACTGCATATTGATCGTGGCGGAGTACAGGAGGAAGACGCCGTACTCCATGAGGTCGGAGTAGTCGTGGCCGCTCATGTGGCGTGTCGCCGCTGCGCGCAGGCTCGCGAGAAGCGACGGCGACATCCCCTTTGGGACCGCGAAGAGGTTGAACCGGGTCAGCGCGTCGGCCGTCACGTCGAAGACCCGGAAGCGCGCAGCGAACGCTTCGCGCTCGGGGTCAGGGAGATCAAGGAAGTCGGCGGCGATGTGAAGCGACTTGAGGAGGTAGGTTTCGCCCTTTGGGTCAATGAGCTGAAGCCTCCGGGTGCCACTCGCCGACCAGCCATTCGTAATGATGACGAGGCCGTAGCTCTTGCCCGCGCCGGAGGAGCCCCAGACCATACCGTGCCGCCCGACTTCACGCGCGGCGATGCGGATCTCTTCGCCACTCGTGATCGTGCCGAGGACGAAGCTCTCGTCACCATCCAGCGCGGCGAGGGTCGTGCGCGCGTCGTCTTCCGAGGAGCCGCGCATCTCGGCGGCCATCGCGGCGGTGTTCTTGCGCGCGCGGGCGTAGGACTCCTTGCGATTGCCGAAGAACCAATCCGAGCCGGGCGGCATCAGTCGTCGTCCTCGTCGTCGGAGTCGAACGGGAACCGCCCCCGACTGCGACGTGCGTTCGGATTCATGGTGAAGGGCCGCTTTCCGCCGCCCCGGTTGAAGAAGCTCTCCCACGGATCGCGCGGCTTCGCCTTCGACGCGAAGCGGCTCCGCAGTTTCAGGACGCCGTAGGCGATGAGCGCCGCGATGACGACGGCTGCGATGCAGCCGAGGCCGGACAGGAGGTCGTGCGCGGGCGACAGAGCGACAGGACCGGGAGGTGCTGCTCCGGCCTCGGTACTCGATATCCCATAGAACAGTCCAACAATGAGCGAGGGTAGGAACGCGAGAATGAAGCAAACGCCCGCCCAGCGGCGGAGCATCGCACCAGCATCGGTTTTCGAGAGCGACAGGCTGAGAACGAAGAGCGCGCAGGCCGCCGCGATGAGAAAGCGAATGAGTTCTGCGAACACGAAGGTCTCCTGACGAAACAGGCGGGCCTTGCGGCCCGCCCGATGGTGTGATGCGGTACGTCGGCTTACTCCGCGTTGTGCGGGCCGTCGTTGTTCTTGTTCAGGTACGGGAAGTGGCGGCGCAGAAGCTCCGCAACTTCGTTGTCGAACGGCCCGGCTTCGACGTACGTGTAGTGGGCGTTGTGCTTCCGCCAGTGATGCACGTACGGGATGAAGACCTGCTGGAGCTTCTTCAGGCGGCGGCGGACGAGGCGGTGGTTCGCTTCGAGCTGGTTCGACAGCGCGGAGCGCTTCGAGGCGAAGTAGCAGTACGTCTTGCTCGCGTGCGCGAGCCTGCCGCCGAACAGCACGAGCACGTGCGCCGCAAAGCTGATGATGGCGAGGATCACGAGCATGAGGAACGGCACCGAGTCGTCGGCGACGACCTGCACCGACACGGCGGTAACGACGGCGGTGAGCGGCATCACGAGCGCGACGAGCACGCCGAGCGCGATCCAGAGGTAGTAGGCGGTGCGATTACCAGCCATAGCTCGGAACCTCCTCCTGCTCGCGCGCGTCGCGCGCTTCGACGATCTTCAGCGAGATCAGTACCTCGATCCCGAGGAAGAAGAGCGGAATCCCGTACTTCGCGATGAGCACGAGCATCCAGTTGTTCGTGAGGAGACTCGCGACGTACTCGGCGGTCGCGCCGAAGAGCAGCACGTCGATGCCATAGACGCAGCCGAGGGCGAAGAGGAACACGGCGTACTTCATGACGTCGCTGCTATGGACCTTGAGGAGATCCGGGTTGCGTTCTTCGAGCCGCTTGATGGCGTTCGCGGTCGCGACGACCTTCCCCTCGGCGTCGAGCACGTCGTGGCCTTTCCAGTTGATCTTCTTCGCGGTGGCGATGAGCCTCTGACGGCTCGCCTCCTCGTGGGCGGCGGAGCCGCCCGTCGTGATGTTGGGTGCAGCGGTGTTAGCGGGCATTGGGTTCTCCGTTGATGGTGATGTAGCGGACGGCGGCGGCGGTGGACTCGAAGCGGAGCGGACGCGGGGTGAGCTTGTCGAGGATGCCGAGCGCGCCGATACCATTGACGATCACGACCTGCCCATTTGACCGGAGCGCCGGCGTCGAGGCTGCGGTCGCGTTGTGATAGCCATCCGTAATGACGACGATCGCCGTCTGCGCCGGACCGCGGAAGGGCGAGGGCTCGGCCATCATGAGATCCCCGCGCGCGATCGCGCCGAGAATGTCGGTGCGCGGCGCGATTGGCGGCGCGGCGAGGAGCGGCGTGATCGCGGCGATGAACGCGTTGATGCGCGCGTTCGCGTCCGCCTCCCACGCGCGACGTTTCGCCTCGTACTTCTTGCGCTCCGCCTCCTCGCGCTTGCGCAAGTTCGCGTTGGCGAAGACGTTGCCAGTCGCCTCAGCTGGGAACGTCGGCGGCTCGGGCGGCTCAGGCACGTAGCAGCGGATGAGCGGCATGTCCGAGTCATCCGTGATGCGCCCGAAGCCGATCTCCCCACCGCTGACGCGCAGGCGGTCGAAGAGCGGCGTGAGGTCGTCGATCGACGCGCTGATGCGCGCCGCGTCGCGCGAGGCCGTGCCGTCGAGGAGCGCCGCCGCGCGGAGCGGCGCTGGCACCGCGATCGTCTGGACGACCGCGACGGCCTTCGGCGGCGGCCCCGCATGCTGCTGCGGCGACACCGACCCGATAGTGATGGCCGCGGCGAGCGCCGCGGCCGTGATTGCGATGAGTTTCATTGAGCCTCCTTTGGTTATCGCTGGCCGCTACGCGCGTCAGCGAGTAATGGAGGAATCGTGAAGGTGGGATTCGTGTTGGCCGCTGAAGCCGTCGAAATGACCGGCAGAAGCGGATCAGAATCGAGCGCGCGGGTGATCTCGCGCATGGCTTCTGTCGACGGCCGCGCGTAGCGCTCGGCCATGCGCGTGGTCGTGTGTCCGAGAGCTTTCGCGATCTTCTGGAGGCTGATGTTCTGGTCGGCCAGGCGGCAGCCGAAGGTGTGCCGGAGATCGTGCGGCCGGAAGCGGCGCGTGATCCCGGCAAGCTCCTTCGCGAGACGGAACGCGCGGCGCAGGCGCTCGGGCGTGTGCTGGCGTCCCTCCTCATCGACGAAGACGTAGACGCTCGCCACGGCGGGGCGCGTGCGGCAGATGCGAAGCGCCTCTCGGCAGGCGGACGAGATCGGGATCTCCGCCTCGTTCTGCGTCTTCTGCATGAGCACGCGAATGAATCCGGCGGACAAGTCGATCGATGACCATCGCAGGTTGCGGAGGTCCGACCACATGCGAAGGCCGGTCTCGGTGGCGACGATGAAGAACTCACGCAGCTCGCGGAAGCGCTCGAAGTACGCGAGCGCCGCGTCGCTGTCGCCGCGCATCCCGCCGCCGAAGCGGCGAGAGTGTGTGAAGTGTTGACTCGACTTAACGGGTCCGAGTTGACGGTTCACATCGAGGTAGCGGAGGAACGCCGCCTCGTCGGTGAAGGCGGCGAAGAACCGCGCGCGCTCGTCCGGCTTCAGCTCCAGCCGCAGCGGCACCTCCTTTTCGCGCGGGATGCGCTTTCGGATCGGATAGTCGGCGATGACATCCCGCTCGACCGCCTGCCGCGGCAGCATTTTCAGGACGCGTACAGCGTCGTTGATGTAATGCGCCGAGCAGTTGCGCGAGCGCATGTCGGCCATGAAGTCGATCACACGAATCGAGGTGATCGTCGTCAGCTCGTCATCGCCGAAGTAGCGCAGGAGGTGATTCTTGATGATCACCTCCTGCGACTGCTTCGTCGCGGGCGCGTGACTGGCGCAGATGAGATGGAGGTATCGCGCGACAAACTGCCGGAGCGTGAGCGGCCCTTCGACCGCACGGCCGCTTTCGAGATCGTCGCGAAACACCTTCCACGCTGCGAGCGCCTGCGCGCGCGTCACGTTCTCGACGGTCTTCCGGCGGCGAACCTTGCCGCCCGTTCCTGCCACGTAGCCGTCGAAGATGGCGCGCTTGCGCCGGCCGTCGTAGGTGAAGCCGGGGAGTTGCTTCATGGCCGCACCCCCGCGGTCACACGCGCGTCGGCGTCTTCGCGGCGCGCTCGGCGAGGAACTGCTCGACTTCGCTGAGGGGATACGTCACGTGCGTCGGCGAGACCTGAATCCAGCCTTTCGGACCTTTGCCCATGCAGCGCCACTTCGCGAGCGTGGCCGTTTTGATCCCGATGAGACGTGCGACATGAGGGGCGGAAATGCGATCTTCCATGTTGGATCTCCTTTGCGGGAACCACGGTGCAGGACGAACCGCGGGCGTCGGCTGAATGTGTCGAAACGACGCGGAGATCGGCGGGAAGTAGACACCCGATAGACACCACCATAGACACTCCTGGGTTTTGGAGTCGCCTGATCGCGTCTAAGTGCCTGATTCTATTGGAGCGGGCGACGGGATTCGAACCCGCGACCAAGAGCTTGGGAAGCTCCTACTCTACCAACTGAGCTACGCCCGCTTGCGGAAGGAAAGTCTCGTGTTTACCGAAGGATACGAGCGCCCGAAGGTTTCCCTCACGGCGCGGGGCACAGTTTATCACGCAGCCTGCGTCCACGGGTGGAATGGGTGTCGCGTGCGGCAGGCCGCTGGGGCGAGCACGGCTGGCGTTGGCAGCCGCTTTCCACGGGCAGCGTGACCGCGCGGACAGCCCTATCGCCGCAGCCTCACCTTCTTCTCGACGGCACCGACCAGCATGTGGATGCGGTGGCCGTGCTGTTCGGCCAGCGCATCGTCGTACTCGATGTGGACGACACCGGGAAAGGCGGCCGCGCGAATTGACCATCGCCATTCTCTGGCGATGCGGTGTGGGAGCGCGCGGGATCGAAGATTCGAAAGGGATGGTCTACGTCGCTCCGGCCGGCATTCGAACGGCGAGTGCGTTGCGGAAGTGGGTCGAGCGCGGCATCCGCTTTTCCGAAACGCCCAGGAAAGCTACGTTTGCGGCACTCCTATCAGTATGGGAGGTCTCTCTTGAACGACCCGATCCTCTACTGGAATGCCGTAGCACTCGAAGCGAACCGCGTCAGTCACACCAATGGAAAGTCCGAGCAAACCGGCCCGACGCTCAGCTCGCGTGCGCTGGCAATCGTCCATCTGGCGATGCACGACGCGTTCATGGGGACTGAAGGAGGAACGCAGTATCTGCCCGACCTTCCGCCCGGCCCGTCCGGAGCGAGCGAAGCGGCCGTAGCCGGAGCGGCGCATGCCGCACTGTCAGCTCTCTTCCCGAGCCAGAGGGAGTTCTTCGCCGTTCGTCTCGCGGAAGCCGGCGGAGCGATCAACCCCGGCCACGACTACGGCGTCTGCGTCGCGCGGCGCATCCTGGCCGACCGCGCCTGCGATCCGGGCGCCGGTGACGCCGGATACGTTCCATCGAACGCGCGCTACCGTCACCGCGTCGATCCCGACAACCCTCAGCAGGGATTTGACGCGCCATTCTACGGCGCCCGATCGAAGGGGTTTGCCATCACGAACCGGTGGGAGCTCTGTTCGCCCGCCACGCTGTCGGAGGCCGAATACATTGCGGCCGTGCGCCAGGTTCGCGCGAAAGGCATCGCCCCGGAGCTTTCCGGGACGCTTCCGCTCGGCTTTGACGGGCGGACACCTGATGAAACTCTGGCCGGCATCTACTGGGGCTACGACGGCGCCCTCGGACTCGGTACGCCGCCACGTCTCTACAACCAGATCATTCGTCTCGTCTCCATAAAGAAGAACAGCACCCCGATGGAGAATGCGCTGCTCTTCGCGCTGGTCAACGTCGCCATGGCGGACGCCGGCATTCTGGCGTGGGACCAGAAGTACATCCACGAGTTCTGGCGCCCCGTCCTCGGCGTGCGCGAGCACGATCCGTCGATGGGCCTCGCCGACGCCGCGCAGGACGGAATCTCCATGGTCACGGATCCGGGATGGCTGCCGCTCGGCGCGGCCGCCACGAACTCGATGAATCAGGCGTTCGCACAGCCGGTTGCGCAGAGCTTCCCTTACAACCAGGCCATCGTCGGACGCTTCAAGAACTTCACGCCGCCCTTCCCCGCCTATCCGTCAGGCCACGCCACGTTCGGCGCGGCCGCGTTCCAGATCACGCGCCTCTTCTACAACGTGCCACGCGATCAGCAGTTCGACGATCTGTTCGACGGCCTCGCGTTCGTGTCCGACGAATTCAACGGCGTCAATCAGGACAACCGCGGGACCGTTCGGCCGCGTCACCTCCGCAGCTTCGCTCGCGGCCTCTGGGACATGATCATCGAGAACGGCCGGAGCCGAGTCTGGCTGGGCGTGCACTGGGTTTTCGATGCGTTCGCGGTCGATGAAAACGACGACCCCGACCTGACGCGCAACGTCGGCGGAGTCCCCCTCGGACTGTGCATCGCCGAGGATATCTTCGACCACGGCATGGTCCCGTCGCCGGTTGGCCCGCGCGACACGCCGGCGTGCTGCTGCGGGCCGGTGAAAGAGCACGAGAAAAAGGGAAAGAAGCACAAGGGCGAAGACCGCCCATGCCCTCCATCAGTACAGCCGGCCGGGGAGAAATGCGACGTCCCCTCATGCCGATCGCGTGTGTAGCCAGCGGGAGAGCCGTCCGGTCCGCCGCCGTCGGACCGGGCGGTTACGAGGACCCTCTGGCCAGCGCGCGGTCCAGCGCTCGGCTGATGACGGGAATCCACGTGGCGTAGCCGCGGTCGTTGGGGTGAAACTCGTCGCTGCTGAACAGGGTTTTGTCGGTTTCGAACAGGGGCCCGGTTTGCTCCGCGATGGGCGCGAACGTGAGGCCGTAGCGCTCGGCCTGCTCGCGAAACACGCGATTGAGCGCGTTCGTGCGCCAGCCGGCCAGCCTGCGGAGCAGCCACGGAATCCGCGGCGGAGTGCTCATGTCGGGTGCACCGGTCATGACGATCCGGACGTCGCGATTGATCGAGACGAGCGCCTCGACGATCTGCCGCAGGTCGCGTTTCACGGAACCGGCGGTCGTGAGATGGGTGACGTCATTCGCGCCCGCGGCGAGCAGAACGACGTCGGGCACGAAGCCGTCGATGCGGGGCAGTTGTTCGCGCAGTACGTCGGTCACCTGCGCGCCGGACACGCCGAGGTTCTTCACGATCACTTGGCGGCCGGCGGCCAGATGGCGCGCCGTCATCACGGCGATGCCGTTCGCGTATGCACCGCCTTCACCGACCGCAGTGCTGTCGCCGAGCACGAGGTAGTGGAGCGTCTCGCCGGAGCCGAATGTCTCGATCTCCGGAGATGCGCGGCGGGACTGTTCAGGGCTGCGCGTCGTGCCGCACGAGACGAGCAACAGCAGTGTGATGGCAAGTGAGAACCTCATCTTCTCCGACCTGAACGATGTCGTCACGCCGATGCGGAACGCCGCTTACGCCGGTGCTCGCCGCGTCAGCGGCAGTCGGGATGGCCGCAGGCGCAGCGGCCGTTCTCGCTCTTTCCTTCACGGCACGAGGAGGAGCAGTACCCGTCCGACTGCACTTCGTTTCCCTGGCAATGACACTCGTCGTGAGCGCACTTGGTCATGGCGATCCCTCCGCCGCGTGAGGCTGCACGGCGGGTGCCCATCGTTTGCCCGGAACGCAAATCGCGACGTCAGGAAACGACGAGGTGCGGGATCGCGCGAACAACCTGCAGGCAAATGGCTTCCCGGGAGGGTGGACGGCCACGAGCGAGCACGCGTGGGTCCTGCTCCCGCCGAAGGGGCGAAAGCTGGTGAACTTCACGATCACGCCGAAGCCGTTGAACTTCCGCCAGCCATGGGGTCCGTACCGCCTGTACCTGATGTCGGGACTGGGCTGGTACCAGTGGAACGGCTCGGCGCAGGCCGGCCTGCAGGCGGGCGGCGGCGTGGAGTTTCCGCTGACCGGCAGCATCTACCTGATGTCCGGCGCCACGGTACACGCCGTCAATGGCGGCGTGCCGGCGGACCCGGTGTGGGTGGATGAAATCGATTGCGTCATCGTCGCAGTGATTCGCTCGAGCGACCCGATTGACCGCGCCATCCTCGCGATGACTCGGGTCGGTGACCCACCTGGTTGCGCCATCGTCGCGATGACTCGGGTCGGTGACCCACCTGGTTGCACCATCATCGCGATGATTCGGGTCGGTGACGCTATTCATCGCGACGTTGAGGCAGCGAATCGCGACGGCGGCGAGGTGAACGGCGTCCCCCGATCCGCCATCCGTTACTTCGGCAGGATCGACGGCAGGTCCGTCTTGTCGAACACGCCGACCAGATCCATGACCTTGCAGTCGAGGGCGACGGCCAGGCGGAGGATGGTGGTGAGGCTCGGCACCTTCAGGCCGTGCTCCATGTTCGAAGCGATTGCGGAGTCGATGACGACCTGATGCTGCGGAATCCTGCAACGGGCGAGGCTTTCGCGGCTCGAGTCGACGAACTTGCACCTCCATCGGCGGTTGTGCAGACACGCGCGAAGATCTTCGGTACCCGCTTGTTCTCAGAGGCGCTGCTCGAGCTGAAAGATCGTGCGGAGGCAGCGATGAAGGTGAAGGGATATTGACGACCAGCGACGCTCTCCGCTTCTCTGTCGCCCGCTTCGCGGGCTGGAAATGGGGCGTACCGTGGTCCCGGTCTGAAGACCGGGGCTACGGATCTCTTGCTGCCTTCGGCAGCAACCACTGGCGCGGTGACTGGCGTCACCGCATTCCGGATGTCGCGGCGCTAGAATCGCCGTTCCTGGTCAACGGAGGTGTCGATGCGGACCCTGGTCGCGGTGCTGCTTGTTTTCGTTCCCCTTTCCCTTGGCGCGGACGATCCGCATACTGATCATCAGCATGGGGCGCCGGATCTCGGCAAGATCGGGAGGGCGCACATCGGGACGTCGTGCAACGACGCTGCGCAGAAGGAGATCGATCGCGGGGTCGCGTTGATCCATTCGTTCTGGTACGGCGAGGCGGAGAAGGCGTTTCGGAGCGCGGCCGCGGCGGACGAGACGTGCGGGATGGCGTGGTGGGGCGTGGCCATGGCGAACCTGCATCCAATTTGGGCGCCGCCGACGCCGGATGAATTGAAGATCGGGAGCGAGGCGGCCGGGAAGGCGAAGGCGGTTGGGGCGAAGACGGATCGGGAGAAGGCGTTCATCGACGCCATCCACACCTTCTACTCCGGCGCGGACAAGCTGGATCACCGCACGCGCATGGTGGCTTACGAGAAGGCGATGGCGGAGTTGGAGAGCGCGTATCCGAAGGACCGCGAGGCGGCGGTCTTTCACGCGCTGTCGCTGCTCGGGATCGTCGATGCGAAGGACAAGACGTACGCGTACCAGAAGCGTGCCGCGGAGATCCTGAATCGCGTGCTGCCCGAGGAGCCGGAACATCCCGGCGTCACGCATTACCTGATCCACAGCTTCGATTATCCGGAGTTGGCGGAGCTGGCGCTGCCGGCGGCGCGCGTGTACGCGAAGCTGGCGCCGGGCTCACCGCACGCGCTGCACATGCCGTCGCACATCTTCACGCGCCTCGGCCTGTGGGAGGAGTCGATCGCCTCGAACCTCGCCTCGCGGGACAAGGCGGCGAATTACGTCGCGAAGGTGATGCCGGGCGCCGCGGCGTTCGACGAGCTGCACGCGATCGATTACCTCGTCTACGGGTACCTGCAGCTCGGAAAGCTCGACGAGGCGAAGAAGCTGGTCGACCGCGTGGCGGCGGTCAGGAAGATCGACAACCCGACCAGCTTCGCCGCGGCCTATGCCATCGGCGCGGTGCCGGGACGGTACGCGCTGGAGCGGCGGCAGTGGAAGGAAGCGGCGGCGCTGACGGTGCCGTCGGTCTTCGACTGGAGCAAGGTGCCGTACGCCGAGGCGAACATCCATTACGCGCGCGCCATCGGCGCGGCCCGCTCGGGAGACCTCGCCGTCGCGCGCGATGCCGTGGCACGTCTGGAAGCGATCCGCAAAATGCTGGACGGCTACTGGCAGGGTCAGGTCGAGATGCAGCGCCTCGCGGCGTCGGCGTGGCTGGCGCACGCGGAGAAGAACGATGACGAGGCGCTGAAGCTCGCCCGCGCGGCCGCGGAGGTGGAGGCGTCGACGGAGAAGCATCCCGTCACGCCGGGCGCGATCGTGCCGGCACGCGAGCTCCTTGCGGAGCTGCTGTTGGAGGTCGGGAAGCGCGAAGAGGCGCTGACCGAGGTGCGCCGCGTGCTGAAGGATGCGCCGGGGCGGAAGAACGCGATACTGCTGGCGGCGCGGGCGGAGAGCGGTACGCGATAAGGGTCAGATCACAAACGGGTTCAGGATCTCGACGCCGGCATTCTCGAAATCAGTGCGGTTGCGGGTCACCACGACCAGTTCGTGGACGAGTGCCGTCGCGGCGATGAGGCTGTCCTTGATCGGCATCGCGCGGCCGGCCTTGCGAAGGGACGCGAGCAGTTCCGCCCATCGCAGCCCGGTCTCCGCGTCCCATGGCAGACAATGCAGCCGTTGGACACCGGCGTCAAACCAGCGTTCGAGGCGTGCCCGCCGGCTTCCTCGCGGCAGAAGAAGGATGCCGAAACGGACTTCGCCGAGGATGATGGGATCGACGGCGATGTCGCGCTCGTTCTTCCTCAGCCAGTCGAGGACGCTGGAGTGCGGAGCCGGTTTCGTTGGCTCGCTCAGCACGTTCGCGTCGACGAGATATCTCACAGGGCGTCGGTCGACTCGGATTCGATCGGAACGAAGAACCCTTTCTCGGGACACGCGAGCAGCCAGTCGACGACGCCTTCATTGGGCGGGGGCGTTCGTCTCACGAGCCGATACTCGCCACGATCGAGACGCTCGACGGTGAACTCCTCGCCGGCCTCGATCTGATCCTGCTCGCGGAGCTCGGCGGGAAGTACGATCTGGCCTTTCGACGATACGGTCGTCTTCATCAAGAAGTAAGATAACGTCTTACACCGAAACAGTCAAACGCCTGCGCTCGGATCTCACCACTACCTGCGCAGGTCGTATGCGTGGAACGCGTATGCGAGCGCAAAGAACCCGAGCGTGAGCGCGGCGTAGGCTGCGGTCACCTGCGGAGTGGCCACGCCGTTCCAGCCTGCAAAGTCGAGGGATGGTGAGCCGCCTTTGTCGCTCATGGCGATGTAAAAGAACGTCAGGAAGGCGAGCAGGAAGGTTTTCGGGTTGGCGCTGGTGATGCCGAGGGCGGTGGCGGCGGCGGCGAGAAACAATAACCCGACGATCGACGCGAGAGCCGACGACGGGCGGGCGGCGATCGTGCGCGCGAGGGGGATGGCGAGGAAGGCCAGGGCTACATAGAGGGTGGAGAGGAACTTCCAGAGGACGAAGCGTTCGCGCAGGCCGGGCATGGCGAAGACCAGCGACGTGGTGGCGGCGCGTTTTTCGCGCGAGGCGATGTCGGCGAGGGCGACGGCGCAGGCGGCGAAGGCGAATGGGAGGACGGCGGTGGGGCTCGCGGTCAGGGAGGCGATGGCCAGGGCGATGATGGCCACGGCGGCCAGGGGGAAGGCGGCGATGGTGGCCATGGCGTCGGTGAGGGCGGCGCGTGGGATGGATGCGCCGCCGGGGAGGCGGTCTGCATAGACGAAGAGGCGGGCGAACGGCTTCGAGAGCGCGTTGAGGCGGCCGAGCCAGGTGCGGCGGGTTTGTTCGTTCGGAAGCGCGCGCACGCGGGCGGGGTCGAAGCGGTGGAAGAAGAGCCGCGCGACGAAGAGCAGGGTCAGGGGGAGCAGGGTGGCGGCGATGCGCGGGAGGAGCCAGCCCTCCCCTACTCCGAGGCCATCGAAGACGGCGATGCCGCGCGCGGCGTCGAAGTCGGAGGCGCCGATGGTGACCGAGGTGGTGTGGAACGCGGCTTTCATCTGCTGCAGCACGAAGCCGAGGCCCGCGAAGTCGAGCGCGGTGCTGCTCGAAGCGCCCGCGGCCATCCCTCCCATCCAGAGGAAGAAGTAGAGGACGTCGCCCGCCTTGCCGCGCAGGAGCGGCGTGCATTCGAAGAGGATGGCCAGGGCGGAGACGGCGGCGATCGTCGGCGGGAGGAGCAGGAGGTACTGCTTCGCGAAGACGAGCGGCTCGAGCGGCGCTTCGCCTCGCACCACCACCATGGCCATGGCGGTGAGCATGTAGCCGAAGGTGAAGATGGAGAGGAAGACCACGTTGCCGGCGAACTTGCCGGCGATGTATTCGCTGCCGCGCATCGTGGTGGAGGCGATGACAAACCCGCAGCGCGTCAGCACGTCGCGGCGCAGGGCGTTGGAGACGACGTAGAAGCCGGCCAGGCCGATGAACATCGCGCCGAGGGCGGCGGTGGCGGTGCCGACGGCGGCGGAGTTGTAGAGCACGCGGCGGCCGTCGATGGTCATCAGCGCGCGGCCGGTGGCGGGGTCCGGGATCCAGAGGTACGGGATCGCGGAGAGGAGCACGAAGATGACCGCGGTCGACGGGCGGCGCAGGCGGATCTGCACGTCGGCGCGGATGACCGCGAGCAGGCGATGAACTCGAGAGCTCATGCGACCGCCGCGGCTTCCGGGGCCTGCTGGTTGATGACATTCAGGAACGCGGCTTCGAGCGTGGCGGTATTCGTCTCGCGCATCAGCGTGGCGGGAGTTGCGAGGGCGAGGAGCGAGCCGCTTTTCATGATCGCGATCTCGGTGGCGATCGACTCGATGTCGGAGACGATGTGCGTCGAGAAGATGACCAAGCGTCCGGCGCCGAGCTCCGCGAGGACGTTGCGGAAGCGGACGCGCTCCTCCGGGTCGAGGCCGGCGGTCGGCTCGTCGACGATGACGAGCTCGGGGTCGTTGATCAGCGCCTGGGCGATGCCGAGGCGCTGCTTCATGCCTCCGGAGAAGCCGCCCACGGCGCGGTTGGCGGCGTGGTGGAGGTTGACCAGCTCCAGCATCTCCTGGACCTTCGCCTTGCTGCGCACGCCTTTGAGGGCGGCGAAGTAGCCGAGGAACTCGTACGCGGTGAGGTTCTCGTAGACGCCGAAGTCCTGCGGGAGGTAGCCGAGGCGGTGGCGGAGGGGGTCGGGCTTCGCGACGATGTCGGCGTCGTTGAAGAAGATGCGGCCGGCGGTGGGCCTGGTGACGGTGGCCAGCATCTGCATGAGCGTCGACTTGCCGGCGCCGTTGGGGCCGAGGAGGCCGACCACGCCGCCGCGGAGCGTCATGGAGACGTCGCGGACACCGTAATGACCGGAGCGGAAACGGCGGGAGACGGCTTCGATGCGCAACATGCGCGGTTAATACGGACGATTCGCGGAGTTGTTGCCGGAGGAACGGCGCAGGCCTCTGCATACAATGCGTCGCGTGAAGTTCCTCCCGGCGGCGGTGGCGTTCGCGATCGCCTTTTTCGCCTTCGCGTTTCTCTTCCTCGCCGCGCCGGTGATCCCGGACGCCGATTCGTACTACCACCTCGCGGTGGCGCGCGAGTATGCGAGCGGCGGCTATCTCGAGGCGCTGCCGTGGGCGCGGGCGAGCGTGCTGGGCGAGACGTTCGGGGACAAGGAGTACCTGTTTCACGTGCTGCTGGCGCCGTTCGCGTCGTGGACGGACGCGGCGAGCGGCGGACGGCTGGCGCTGGCGCTGCTGAACGCGGCCTTCGTCGCAGCGATCACCGCATACGCCACGCGCGCGTTCGGGTGGTGGAGCCTGGCCGTGCCGCTGTGGCTATACGTCGCCGCGCCGATGATGACGTTCCGGCTGATCCGGCTGCGTCCGGAGCTCGTGGCGCTGCTACTGCTCCTGGCGCTGCTGCGGCTGGCGTCGGAACGGCGATTCGCGTTCGTGGCGGCGGTGGCCGCGGTGTTCGCGTTGAGCTATACCGCGTTCCACGTCGTGGTCGGGCTGTCGTTCCTCTGGTTCTGCACGGTGTGGCGCGAGCGCGAGTGGCAGCTCCCGGCGGCGGCCGTGGCCGGGGCGGCGGCGGGGCTGCTCGTGCATCCCGGGTTCCCCGACAACCTGCGCATCTGGTGGATCCAGAACGTCGTCTATTTCCTGGAGAAAGGAAGGCTCGACGTCGGCAACGAGATCGCGCCGCCGACGGTCTCTCTCCTCCTCCTCACAAACCTCGGCTGGTGGGTCGGGCTGGCGCTGCTCTGGATGGGCGCGCGCGGTCTTCGTCCCGACCGGCGGCGCTTTCTCTTTACGTGCATCGCCGCCGGCGTCTTCGCGCTGCTGACGGTGGCGATGCAGCGGATGGCGGTGTACTTCGTGCCGCTCGCGACGCTGGCGGCGATCGTGAGGCTGGAAGCGCGTCCGGTGCGGCCGCGCGCACGCTTTGCGCTCGCGCTCCTCGCGACGGCGGCGTTGTCGCTGCCGGCGTCCGTGAAGATCTACCGCGACCTGCTCCCCGACCAAAGATACGACCAGGGATACGAGGCGGATTACACGGCGTTCGGCAAGGCCGTCCCCGCCGGCGCGAAGGTGGCGGCGCATTGGGGGCCGGCGGAGTTCTACACGTTCTTCGCTCCACAAGGTCGATACCTGAACGTGCTCGATCCGGTGTTCATGGCAGTCCGGGATCCCGAGCTGTACGAGGTGCAGCGGCGGGTGTTCGATGGGACGGCGCCTGATGTGCCGGGTGCAGTGAAGCGCGTCCTCGACAGCGACTACCTCGCGTTCGACGTCACGACACCGCTCTTCGAGCGCGTCCAGTTCGATCCGCGCGTCGTCCCGCTCTACAACGGCTACACGTTCCTCGGGCGCATCGACGCGCGGGAGATGCACCGGTTCGTGCGCGACTGGCGCGGGTACGCGTTCGCGTCCCCGTTCGAGGCGTACGTCGATGCGGCGCGTCTGTCGCGGACGCGGTGTACGCGGCTCGTGCGGGAGGAAACGCTCGCGGAGCCGGTCACGCGCATCTACGAGCTCGCGCCATTTGGTCCTGCCGAGCTGCGCATCGGCGAAGCGATCCGCGTGCGCGCGCCCGGCGTTGGGGCGATGCTCGGGAAGGGGACGCGGTTCCGGGTGCGGCTCGGTGCAGGGACGCAGCGCTTCACGGTCACGACGTGCCCTGCAGCGGGAAAGAACGGGTTTTATCTGGTGCGGCGGGATGGGTGATTGTCGCGAAGAGCGGTGGGCGAGACGCCCACCGCTCCACAGTCCGCGAGTCACTTGAGGTCGATGCATTGCAATCTACGGCAGAGGATGTCGCGATAGAACTTTCTCGCCGCCGAGTGTTCCTCAGCCTCGATATACCCCTGGAGGGCAGTGCTGATCGATGCGAAAGTCATTGTTGGCTTTTGTCCGCGGAGCTTCGCGAGCTCGACGTACGTCTTCGCGGCTGCCGCCAGCGCCACGTCGGGTCGCGCCGAGATCGTATCGACGGCATAGTCGGCGTCCGCTCCCGCAGCGCCTCCTCCTATCCCGCCAAACAGGGCGCCGCCGATCCCACGGCCCGTATGGCCGACACGCGAGCCATAACCGAAATGCGAGTACGTGTCCTGCAGCGCATGCAGGTACGTTCCAATGTCGGACGCCTGGCCGGTAGCGACGGCGGTCGCCCTGAGGGTTGCCAGCCTCTCCGTTGAGACGAAGTGAAAATCGCGCCGGGCTTGGAAATGCGTCGGAACCGTCGGGCTTCGTTCACCGTGGTCAGGTGCCTCGGTCGCAGCCGCGATCGCGGCCGCTTCCGCGGGCGTATACCCCGCGGCGATGGCCAGGAGGTTCGTGAGATCCCGATGAAAGTCGGTGCGGTACAAGCCGGTACTGTCGTAGAAGTTCACCGGCTGGTTCAGCACGTACGAGTAACGGTTCCACGTCTGTGGCCGGAAAGGGTTCGCAGCGGCGCGGTCGATCGAGAGGAAGCGCCCCCAGTTCGGGTTGTAGAAGCGGGCGTGCATGTAATCGAGGTAGGCGCTGTGCTCTCCGCCCCAGGTCTCGATGCCGTCCCGTTCGTGGCCCGTAAAATGTGCGGTCTGTTCGCGCTCGTAGCCGCGCGCGCGTTCCTGCTGGAGGCTCGTGATCTCCACGCCGAACGGAAAGTAGTCGTGCGTCGAGATCTGGCCGCCGCCGGCGTTGGTGACCAGGCGCGGCGTCCCGAGGTGGTCCAGGTGGTAGTGGCGCCGGCCGCCCTCGGCCGTTTCGCGCTGCGACGCGATCAGGCGCTGGCCGTCGTGATAGTCGTCCTCGCGCCAGAGGAAGTAATCCAACTCGACGCTTTCGTACTCGCGCACTTTCCGGCCGCCGAGATCCCGCAGCGTCCAGCGCCAGAGACCGCCGTCGTACCCGCTCCCGGGGATGACGGCGAGCCGTTCGTCGCCTGGCGTGTAGACGTACGTGGAATTGGACGCGTCATCGAAGTTCATCATGCCGAGCTGGTCGTAGGCGTAGCTGCTGACAGGAGAGTCGATGAGATTGCCCGCGTCGTCGTACGCCACGCCGAGGGAGGGGGAAAGACGGTTCGTGGAGACCTCTACCGGGAGGTTGATGGTCACGCCGTCGTTGACGAGCTTCGTGAGATTTCCTACCGGATCGTATTCATACGATTCCTGATGGGACGCGAGGCCGCTGTAGACCTTCGCGGTGGCCAGCCTGCCGATCCGGTCGTACGTGAACTGGTCCGTCTTCCCCAGCGTGTCGGGCCCGATGGACCAGACGTTGCCGGAGCCGTCGTAGGTGTAGGTGCCGCTCGTGAGGACGTCGACGCCGTTCGTGGTCAACAACGGCATCGTGGCCTCAGCGAGCGGAGCGCGGCCCCCGGCTTCACCGGCCGCGCGGCGGGCGGCGAGACCGACCACCATCCGCTGAACGCTGCGCACTTCCGCGCGCTGGCCGAGCGCGGCCGCCGCTTCGGCGGTCATCCGGACGACGAGACGCGCGCCGCTGCGCTGCTCGACCCGGGCCCCGTAGGCGGCGGGGTCGAACGCCGGCACGCCTTTGCGGGCCGGCTGCAGCACGATGAGATAGACGTCCTGCTGGGCGGCAAAGGCGTCGGCGGCAGGCTGCTGCGCCACGAGCGTGGACTGCGCAGCAAGGACAACGACGACTGCAAGAATGCGTGACGCCGCGTGCATGATCGAATGACGCGTTTTCATTGAGTTCTCTCCCGAAGCTGCTCGATGGGCGTGAAGCGGAACCAGATCGGGACCGGGTCCGCGTACGCCGAAACCGCGAGCTCGTGTGCCTGCAGCGCGTTGTCCATCCAGGTGCGAAGGGCCGTGATGTGGGCGGCCCGGATGAAGCCGTCCGCGGCGGGTGGCGCCGTTCCGGCCGGGAGGATCGCCGCCCAGGTCAACTCGCCCAGGCCGGCGGCGGCGCGGATTGCGTTGACAGCGGAGAGGAGCTGGTCGAAGTGCCGGTAGTCGACTCGCGTGTCCGCTCCCGCCGAAAGGTATGCGATCAGCGTGGCGAGATCGTTGTTGCTGGGGGCGGACTGGGCGCCGATGGCGGTCAGGGCGCGGACGCGATAGACGCACGCCGAGCCCGTACCGCAGGTGCTGTCGACGTACGAAAGCGACGACGTCGTGGCCACGGCGCTGAACGTGCCGCCATTGCGGCGCTCGAGCCGGTAATTGGCGGCGCCGGGCGTCGCGGTCCATTGAACGAAGACGCTGGACGTGCCTTGACGCGTGGCTACGAGCGACGTCGGCGGGTCGAGCGGTTGCTCGGGGGTGAGGACCGCATGGGCCGATTCGACCTTGCCGCAGTTGGACGTCACGATCACCCAGAACGACTGCTGCGCCGTGATCGGCGGGGTCGTGAAGGAGGACGAGGTGGCACCAGGGATCAGCGACTCCTCTTCGGACGACGTCGTGCCGTACCACTGGTACGAGAACGGGCCGGTGCCGGACGCGGTCACGGTGAGGTTTTTGGTGAGTCCGTGCGTCACCGGACCGGAGGACGGGCCGGAGGTAATCGTCGGCGCGGTACAGGTGCGCGAGAAACCGCTGTATGTGATCGCCTCGGGGCGTGCCAGTCCGTCGGGATCGGGAACGACCTGCTCGAGCACTCCGTTGGCGTGCGAGGTCCAGAGCCGCAGTCCGTTGGCGGCATGGTCGAGCGTGGCGAGGGACGCGCGTGCCGTGAAGGCACCGGTGGAGGAAAAGTCGCCGGCGGTCAGGCTCCTCGGTCCCCGGTCGTCATACGCGGTGCGTGTTCCGTCGTACGGAGCCTCTCCGCATGGGACGGTCGTGCAGACGGGATAGATGTGGTCGACCGGCCGGTCGAGCGCGTCGTACGCAAAGGCCTGCTCGAATTTCTGCAGATGGATTGCCGAATCGGGATCGTCGACGTACACCTGCCTGTCGACGGACGTCTCTTTGCGCGTAACCCGGCCGGCGCCGTCGCCGTAGGTCAGCGTTTCCGCGACCTTGATCAGACCGACGGTGGGAGACGGGTTGTAGCGGACGGCGGTGCGAAGCTTGCCGAGGCCGCGGTCAGACGCCGAGAGGTTGTCCTCGTAGAGCAGCTCTTTCATCGGCCGCCAGTGGTTCGCGGTGCAGGGATCGGCTACGAGCATGTTGCGAACGTCCATCCGGCGGAGCCGCTCGGCGGCGTCGAACGTGAAATTGGTGTCGTAACGGCAGTCGGCGGTGCGCTTCTGCCTGGCGTGCCCGCGGGCATCGTAGAAGTAGGTGATGGTGCCGTTCTCGGGATTCGTTTCGGAGGTCAGGAGTCCGGCGCCGTCGTAGACGAACGAACGGGGCGCGGCGGACGACTTGTTTACGGAAGTGAGCCGGTTGCCGGCGTCGTACTCGTACGAAGTGGTGGCGACGTTCGCGCCCTCGAAATCTTCAATGACGGAGGTGAGCCGGCCGAGGAAATCGGACGTCTCCGCGGTCTTGACCCACCCCCACGTCGTCGCGGCCAGGGCGAGCATGGACGAACGGATGGTCCGGCGCGAGCTCGGATATGCGAAGGTGAACGACGTGTCGTCGGGCTGCTGTACCTCCAGCAGCCGTCCGGTCGTGTCGTAAATCCACTTCGTCTGCTTCGTGCCGGCGGGCATGGTCTCCCGCGCGCCTGTAGCCGCGGGAACGACGACCGACACGGCCGACTTGTGACCCTTCGCGTACTCGGTCCAGGTGGCGGCCCACTCGTCGGAATCGGCCGTAGAAAGGATGCGCTGCCGCTGCTGCATCACCCGGCCGAACAGGTCGTAGTGCGCGCGCGACTCGGCCATCGCGTTGACGCTGCAATTCGTCACGCCATTGGCGCAGTGCCGCGACGTGACGCTCGGACCGGTGGTGCCGCTCGCTTCCGTGTATACGTGCTCCGTCCAGGCGCGTCCGGCGGGCCTCACGCCTGTCAAGCGGCCGAGCTGGTCGTACTTCAGCACCGTCTCCAGGCCCGCGGTGTCGCGCGTGCTGGACGGCAACCCCGAGGGAGGATCGATGGTCGCATCGAGAGCCTTGAAATTCATGCCCTCATAGCGCGTGGAGGCCAACGAGCCATATTGATAGGTGTGGTGAATGCGGTATTGCGGCGCGACGTTGCTCAGGTTTCCACTGCACGTGGCGAACCCCGCGCCGAGCGACTGCAGGTCACCGCCGTAGTACTCTTCCTGGGATACGTTTCCGTCGGTACTGCCGCCGCTCGCGTCCTGGTCCTTGAACACGGCGAGCAGGTCGAATTCCGAGGCCGTTGCACCGCGAAGAGCACGTCTTCGCAGTAAACGGCCGTTCAGGGGATCGAAGCAGGCCTCCGTGCGGGACCGCGACAGGACCCCGGCGGTCGCGTGGACGTCCTTCGTCTCCACGAAGTCGTAGTTTTCCGTGAGCCACGACTCGCTCGGGTCGATGATGCGCACGCCATCGCTGGCCGTGGTGGGGTTGTAGTTCGTCGTGGTCACGCGTGTGACCGGGCTGTCCGATGAGCTGGTGGTGGTGGTCCGGTAATGACCGAGACCGTCGAAACCGGAGTAAACCTCGGTCGTCTCGTTTCCGTCCTCGAAGACCGTCAACCGCGATTTGAGGCGGCGGTTGTCGTCCAGGGCGGCGGCGGTCATGTCGTATTCGTACGTGACGTACGTGAGCCGCTTCTTGCCGTCGGGGAGCAGCGTGCGGGTGGAGATGTACATCCCCTTGTACGGGTTCGGGTCGTCCCCTGCCTGCGCCAACCGTTGCGTGAACGGCGCGCCATAATCGCGCTCGCGCGGGTAGCCGGAGGTCCAGGTCGAGAAAAAATGCGCGGTGGACGACCCGTCCGGCGCCAGGACTGTGTTGATGGACACGGTCTTCATGTGCTCGTAGAGCGCCGAGCCGCTGTAGGTCCAGACTTCATCCGCGGCCTCGGTGGAGCCAGCGGTCTCCGTGACGTATTTCGTCCTGCGGCCTACACCCGCCGAAAAGGTCGGCGGCTGGAACTCCTCAGGCCTGACCGGATGGTGCTCGTAGTCGGGGGGAAAGCTATAGATCCGGTACTGCCATCCGTAGCGTCCCCGCGACGGCGTTCTCACTTCGATGAGACTGCCGGTGTAACTGCCGGGATTGTGGTGCGTGAGGATGTTGCTCAGTTGGTTCGGGACGGTGGTGCTGGTGACGGTGTCGCTGCGCACGCCGGCGGCGGGGGCACTCCCCTGCTGGGTCATGCCGATGTCGTAGGCCATGTCGTAGGACGAGCCGGAGGGAAGGCTCACTTTCGTGAGCAGCGGCACGAGGACCGTGGGAGACGGAAGATCCAGCGGGTCATACGGCTCCGGCCCGTCCGTCTTCTGGCGAGAGATGACCTGGTCGGAATAGGTGAAGAGGTAGTCGGCACGCTGCGAGGCGGAGCCGAAAGCAGCCAGGCTGGCCTGGCAGACTCGTTCTTTCATGAACGCGGCGTATTCGGGGCCAGTGGGGTGCAGATAGATGTAATGGGTGCGGTGTCCGTCCGCCACCTTCCAGGTCAGATAGGAGGTTCCGCACGCATCCTGATTGGCCGCCGGGATGCCGGCGGAGTTTGCGGGGTAAGGCGTGATGGTGACGGCGTTGTTGAAGCGGTCGTAGATCTTCCGGAGCGTGCCGTCGGCGGCGAATTCCCTGATCGTGCCGTCTCCCATCTCGAGCGTGTGGCTGACGATGGCTGTACCCGATTTGTTGATGGTGTGACGCATGTACGTGCCGGTGTGGCTGTAGTTGACGTCGGAGACGTTCAGGTTGGCCGAATGGTGCAGTTGGGGATACAAATGATGATCGCTGCCGTCAGGAGCCTGATAGACCCAGTACGGCGTCCCCAGTCGCGACTCGGTCGGTGAGACCAGCCGGCCGAGCGAGAACAACCAGCCCATGCCGGCGTTCAGCTTCCGGATCGGGACGCTCCACGTCATCCATCCCCTCTGGTATTGCTGAAAAGGGCCGTCGGCGATGCGCACTTCCCTGCTCTCGTAGTCCCAGTTGTTTCCGCCGTACACGAGCTTGAACCCGTACGACAGGTTTCCTCCGGCCACATAGGTCGGCCCGACCGGGAGCGCGACGTTCAGGTTGCCGTTGAAGAGATTGATCACGTCGACGTCGCTGACGGCATACGCCTGTTGCGGCTTGACGCCTCTCTCGTTATTGGCGTGCTGTTGTGCCGCGGTGCGGTGGGCGAGCGACGCCAGGCCGCAGAAGAGGAATGCGATGAGCCTTGCGCGGCTCATTCGTGCACCGCCGTTGCAGCTACATCCATGAGGTAAGGATCGACGGCGATGAGGACGTCGTGCGGACGGAAGGCGACCGGCGGCGCCGATTCACCGGAAACGGGCCGCATGAGGGCGGCGCCCGGCTGCACCGTTCCGAAAGCAACGTTGCCATCCATGCCGGAGCCGTCCATGAGCGACACCTTCCATGCGCCCTGGTCGGGACGGACCCAGATCGCCTCGACCCATTGCGCGTCGAAGTCGAAGGCGTCGAATTCCTGCCCGGAATTCCGCTTCATCCGGAGCGCCTGCGCGGGACGCACGTGCAACGGAGTGCCGGGCGGTGACGCAACCACGAAGTCGCCGCTCGAATAATCGACAGCGGCATAGATCGAGGTCGCGGCGACGGGCCGCTGCAGGTCGAGACGGGCCTCGCCGCGCTCGTCGCTCTGCAGCGTCACTGAGACGTTCATTGTGCGCATGGTGTAATTGCGCGCCTCGCGCACAATGCCGAAGACGATTACCTGCGCACCAGGTGTAATGCCGGTAATGACGACCGCCCCCTGCTCGAATGCAATCGCAGGTGGACCGATCTGCTCCGCGGCGCGCGCGGACTGCGCGCAGAGCGCCACCGGGATGCCGGTCAACACTGCAGTCAACACGACGCGTCCTGCAAGCCGGCGGCGATGACGAAGCCGTTCCATGATGAATCCGATTCGACCGTTCATATGACTCTCCGCCGCCTACTGCATCGACAGCAGGACCAGGATCTCGCCCACGCCGCCCTGTAATGGCTCGAGCGCCTTGCCGATGATCGTGCCGGGCTGATGGAACTCGCGGCCGTTGATCTGCATCGGCTCGGAGCGCATGGCCGTGCCGGAAATGTCGCTGGTCACGAGCAGGTCGCCGACACGAACGGCATGGACGCGGGCGTCTACACGGACTTTGACGCGGCCGGTGGTGGCGATCTGCTCTTTTTCGGCGCCTTCGACGCCGAGGAGGATTCCGGGAGAGGCGGAAACGACGCCGGCGACCGTCGTGTCGTACTGGCGGGACGACGGCATGACCTCGTTGTTCCGGTCGCGGTTCAGCACCACCACGGTTCCGGCGGCCATGTCGACCGTGGCCGGGACCCATTCGGCGAGATCCTGGTAGACCGCACCGATCACCTTCGCGCCGGTGATGTTTCCGGTGGCGATGATGTTGCCGGTGGTGGTGAGGTTGCCGGTGGCGGTGATGTTCCCCGTGGTCAGGAGGTTCCCGACCACGTGCAGTTTCGCGGAGGGGGTGGCGGTGCCGATGCCGATGTCGCCCGTCTGCGTCACGCGAAGGCGCTCGTTGGCCGGACCGGTGCCGCCTGTGTACATCCGGACGTTGCCGGTGGTGACGTTGCCGGAGCTCAGCGAAAGGCCACCGGTCTCCAATGAGGTCAGGGCAACCGTTCCGGCGGCGTGCGCGGAATTCGGCTGGTTCGTATACGTGGCGCCGGTTGCGGTCAGCGAGCCGCCGGTCCCTACGGCGCCGGAGTTGAGGATGAAGGACGTGTACGACGCCGGATTGGTGTTCTGCATCGCGATGTTGCCGAGCACGTGCAGCTTCTGCTGCGGGGTGGTGGTGCCGATGCCGATGGTGCCCGAAAAGAAGTTCGTGTCGTCGGGGCCGTTCTGATAGATGCCGAAGTCATTGATTGCTTCGGCGTCGGCGATGTACACGCCATAGCCGGTATTGACGGTGCCGCCACCCGACTCGACCGCGGCGTGAACCGCGGTCGCCGTGGTCACGGTGCCGGGGAAGCCGTAGTAGTTGCCGGCGTGGAAGTACCCGCCGGTGGCCCAGGTCACTGTGCCCGGTCCGTAGTTCCACGCGTCCATCTGGCCGGCGATGAGGCCGCCGGTGTTCGTCACGCCGAGGGGAACGGTGTTGACGGCGTTGACGAACAGCCCCGCATCGTCCTGCCTGATGGTCGCGTCCACCACAGCGTGCTGGTAGACGAACATCGCCCGTCCGTTGTCGGAGTAATTGTAGGTGGAGAGCTTGCCGTGATTGCTCGTCGCGCCGATGCTGACGTTTCCGTCGGCGAGAATGCGCATGCGCTCGGCGGAGCTCGTACCGAAGATCATCGGCCCGCTGGCGAAGTTCCAGAGCTGGAGCGCGTTCGCCCCGCCCGTCGCTCCGGTGGAGGCGGAACCGGTGCTGGAGAGCTTCGCCACCTGTGTTCCGCCCGCGAAGAAGCGCACCTGCCGCGACGCCTCGGCGGTGGCCGTCCCGGCGTTGGCGTTGTTGATCTCGATCCCGGTCGCGGCGTCCTGGTCGCGGCGCAGGATCGTGTAGCCGTCGCCACGGACCTTGAACAGCGCGGCGTCGCTCGCGCTCAGGACGGTGAAGCCGGACGCAGACGTCTGCGTGCCGAGCTTCAGGAAGACATCCGGAGTGGCGGTGGCGGCTCGCAGGAGCACACCCGAAGCGGGTGCGGTGGCATTGTCGAGCAGGAGGTCGCCGTGATTGCCGGTGACGTCGGCCTGCGCGCCCACTGCCGACGGCCGGTTGCGGCCGGACTGCAGCACTTTCAATGGACGATCGCCCTGCGGCACCTCCGGCGCCGCGGCTGGCTCCTCGGCCTCTTCGCGCCCTGGCATTTCGATCACCGGGATCGGCGGAGGCGCGGAGGGATCGACCACGGGATCCTGGGCCAGGAGTACGGGAGCGGCAAGGCAAAGTGCGACCAGTGCGACACGAAATGTCGGCATATCGATTCCTTTTCTCGAACGGGTGCGCCGGCGGCGACGATGCGCCTGCGCGTTGCGGATCTTTTGTTGGTTGTTGGACTGACTCGTTTCGTAGAGACTCAGAAACGAGCGGCGTATTGCCATGCGCTCTTTGCGAGCGCGGACGCGGAGGTGCCGGGATGCGCTTCGGCAAACGCGGCGAGCCGCCGCGCACCCTCGTCGAAGAGCCCTTCACGCATGCAGATCAGCCCCTGTTCGAGGTCGGAGCCGGAGCGGCGCGCTGCCTGGAGCTCCGCCAGCGCCTCCGCGGTCAACAACCGGAATCGCGCCGGCGGATCGGTCTCCGGCGGCAGCACTTTCTCGCCCGACCCGGAGCGGAGAACCACCTGCCACTGGTACGTCACGCCGCGTTTCAGGGCGGTGGGGCTGGTCCAGGCGGTCCCCTTCAACGCGGGGCTCTCCAGCACGCGGTTGTAGCGGCTGTCGAATACCTGCACCACGCCCATCTGCGTGCTGTCGTCACGGGACCAGCGGAATGCCGGCCGGTCCGCCTCGAGCACGACACCCACGGGGCCGAGCAGCGCGGCGGTGCCCGGCGCGACCGCCCCCGCCGATCGCTGACCGCCCGCTGTCCCCTGGAGCGAAGCGACGAGATTCGCGCTGGCGAGCGTGCCGCGCTGGAGCGCCGTCGCCACCCGGCGCAGCGACGGTGGGAGTTGCTCCAGGGGATTGCGATCGGACGCCGTGGCAGGAGCGGGTGCGAGTGCGGGTGGACTGTCTCGCGGAAGCGGCACAGTGGCCGGAGCACGACGGACGGATTCGACGCCGCGATGCGGCTCCGGTTCAGGCGATGCGGTGTTCCAGACGAGTGCGGCACCTCCGGCGACAAAGGCCGCGATCGCGGCCGCGATGGCGAAGCCGCGGAAGCGGGCACGAACGGCGACGACACGCACGGCTTGCCCGAGATCCGCGGCCTCGGCACGGCACATCGCGCAGACTTCCAGATGGTCGCCAGCCGCCGTTCGTTCGTCCGCGTCGCCGAGACCGTCCACGTATGCCGAGAGCTCTTCGAACGAAAGGTGGTCGCCGTCCAGCGTTTCCAGTGCCTGCCTCACCGCGACGCGGGCCATGGCGGAGTCGGCGACCGTGCGGCGGCACGAGTTGCAGCGGCCGAGGTGGTCGTCGGTCGCCAGCAGCTCCTGCCCTGAGAGCTTGCCGAGCCTGAAGCGCTCGAGGAGCCCGGCGTCGGGGTGATTCGTCATTTCGACCTTCCGTAATCCGGCACGCGTGTCTTCCGCAGGAGCCGCGACCGGGCGGCCCGCCTGAGATTGATGACCTGTTGTCTCGTCACTCCAAGCCGCGCGGCGATGAAGAGGTCGTCCGCGGGAAGGCGGGGCCAGATGAACGCGAATTCGTCGTCGCTCATCTCCAGCGCGCGCGCGATGTCGCGGACCGTCGCGACGGCGGCGACGGGGAGGAGGTGAGTGACCGACTCACCGGCGGAATCGCGAGCCTGCAGCAGCAGCGCAACTCGCTGGCGAAGCGGCAGTTCCAGGATCTCGTTCCACAACCTGCGCAGGTCCTGGAGCTGGATCAGCTCCTCGGCCGGATGGGTGACGGCCGAGCTGAGCTCGACCGCCTCGTCGAGCGACTGCGGGGTCTCCTTGCGCGGAATCCCGGCCGCGGCCGCAAGCACCGTGACCACGTCTTCGACGGTTCGCGGCGCACCGGCGGCGGTCAGTAGGGAACGAAGGTCGGGACGGAGATCGCCGCGCCCTCCGCCGAAGGCGAGCGGCGGCATCGGTGAGTGCTCATCTTGAGGATTGTCCTTCCACGCCGCAAGTCCACAGACCATCACGCCGCGGTAGGTCCAGACGGCCAGGGCGGGATCGTGATTCAGGAAGTAGAGCGTCCGGTTCCTCAGCTTCGCGCGGAGCGGAAAGTGCTTGCGGACAAAATCCTCGAACGCGTTGAAGGTAACGGTCGCAACGTAGTCGGGGAAGCTCTCGATCGGCGGGTCGTCGATCCCGAGCAGGCGGCGGAAGCGGCTCACGAGCCGGACGATGACGTCGTGCCGCAGGTCGGCGACGTACTCGACATCCATGCGTGCCCTCCTGAAGCGCGCCGACAGGATCTTTTCGATCCGGTCGTATGCATGCTCGGCCAGGATCGCCGCGACCGCGGCCTCACGCTCGGTGTCGGACCGCGCAGTCAGGACGCGGTCGAGCATCGGATCATTCAGCCGCCTTTCCGCCCTCGGGTCCAACGACTGCTCCTTCTGCAGAGAGAACACTCATTCATGGAGACGCAGACCGCGAGCCGATATTGCCATGCCAGGCCGGCTCACTGCGAAGTTGTGATCAGGACGAACGGCGACCAGTAGTAAGGATGGCTGAACCGGGGGTTCCGCAGCAGGGCGAGTTGCGCCTCGCGGAGGGCGAATGGGTAATCGGCGCCGCTCAGGCTCGCCTGCCGGTGAAACGCGATCATGAGTTGCGCGGTGCTCGCCGAGTCGACGGCCCATTGGCTGACGACCGTGTTCCTGCAGCCGGCCACCATCAGCGCCCACGACATTCCGACGACGCCTTCGCCGGGCGTCAGTCCTCCGTCGGCGGACTCGCACGCGGACAGGACGACGAGGTCGGCCCCGAGGTCGAGCTCCATCATCTCGCGCGCCTCGAGGAGACCGTCGTCCGTGTCGGAGGCGCCGAGGACGACGGCGGAGTACATCGGGGACGCGTCGTCGATGATCCCGTGCGTGGCGAAATGGAGCACGGGATACTCCGCGGCGAGCTTCTTCGCGGTCGTTTCGGTCGCCTGCGCACCGACGAGGGCGCGGCTCGCCGGGCCGTACATCTTCGCGATGGCGAACACCTCCGCGCGCGCGTCGGGAAGCGGGCCCAGACTCGCGCCGCGACTCACCGCACGCGTCGACACATCAGACCCGGGCGGGAGGAGCGGATCGGCCAGGGCGAGCAAAGCCGGCGCTGTCGCGGTCACGCTCCTCGGCCGCTGCCGGCGTTCGTGCCGCAGCAACGCCAGTGAAGGGGCGTAGGCAATGGCGATCCGCTCGATCAGATGCTCGCCGCCGGCCGATTGCAGTGCCTGAAACGGCAGGCGCCAGAGCATCCCGTCCGGGACGATGAAGAGGCGGCGCTTCGAGCCGATGCGCGAGGCAAACGGCGCAACGAGCAGGTCGTACAACGAGCGGGCGGATTCGCGATAGTCGAGATTCCGCTCTTCGATCCGGCCGACGAAATGACGGATGCGCTCCTCGAGCTCCACCTTCGGCAGCGCGATCCGATGGACGGCCACGTCGACGTCGTCTCCCGAGCGTTCGACGTAGAACGCGAACGTCTCCTGGTCCTGGACGGAAAAGGTCAGGAGCGCTTCGGCGGGATCCGGGAGCAGGCGATGCACGTCGCCGACGATGACTTCGGGACTGATGGCAACGGCCCCCCGAGGCTCCGGGCCGCCGCTCTCCATGCGCGAAAGAAAGACCTGCTGCTCGATGCGCTGCTCGGCCAGGCGCTCGCGGAGCACGGCGGTCGCCGAGCCGTCGCCGGACGCGAGGAGGCTCCGGTTCAGATCGGCGATGGCGCGGTTCAGCGCTGCGTATCGTTCCCGGTCGGCGGCGCTCATCGAAGGAAGCCGGTCGACCTGGCCACGAGCCATCGCCGTGGCCAGCGCCCGTGCGCGAAACCGCTCCGCGACCACGAGCGCGTCGCGCGGACGCCCCTGTCCGACGAGCAGGGCAACCAGGTCGCGATACGGCTGCGCCTTGTTGCGCATGAACGCGGACAGGGTCAACTCGTCCGCCCCGACCCCCGCGCGCTTCGCCTCGATCAACCCGATCGACGATTCGAGTGCCAGGATCGCCTCCGGGAGCCGGCCAGCGGCACGGAGGGCATGTCCCAGCGTCGCCCGAACCACCCAGGAGGGGTCGTAGCGATACAGCTGCGCCTTGCCGAACGACTGGCGAAGGAGGACGTCCGCGCTGGTCGCCGTGGCGAGGGCCTCCTCGGTACGCCCCTGGAGCAGATGAATGCGCGCGTGCAGTTGCAGCATGTCCGCCTTGAAATACTGCTCGTCGCTCAGGCGCACGAGCTCGAGCGCGGCGAGGATCTCCACCTCGGCTTCGCCATAACGGTGCGCGTCCGCCAGCATCTCCGCGAGCTCGAAGCGAGTCGACGCCACCGCCACCTGGTCCGGTTCACCGGGACCTGCCCGCGCCAACAACTTCCGCATCAGCGCCGCGGCTGCATCGTGGTTCCCCAGGGCACGTTCGGCGACGGCAAGGTCGGACGTCGCGACCGTGATGAATTCGCGGTCGCCCAGCCGCTCCGAGCACCGCAACGCCTCGGCGGCGTAATGCCGTGTCGCCTGCGCGTCCTGAAGGTCGCCGAACACCGTGTAGAGCTGAAACGCGGTCGCGCAGCGCCCTTCACGCCAATCGAACCGCTCCGCCGCCGACGCCAGCGCGGACGCTGTCATCACGGCGTCGCGATACGAGCCGCGGTAGACCAGCAGGTTCCCTCGCATGTAGAGGGCCTTCATGGCGGGGCGCGGATCATCGATCACGTTCAGCAGGGCGGCCGCAGCGTCGTACAGGGCCATTGCGGCTTCATGGCGGCCGTTCTGCCACTCGGCCGTTCCGGACATGAGCAACGCGGCGGCGCGCACGTCAGCAATGCCGGTTCCCTCCGCATATCTCCGTCCTTCCGCCGCCAGGGCGGCTCCGCGCTCCGGCTCTCCCGTGTGCAACAGATGCGCAACCCGCATCCGAAGGCTGAGGATCGCGGCGGCCGGCAGACCGGCGCTGCGCGCGACGGAGCTCACGACGTCCAGCGTGGGTGCAGTCGTCGCGACAAATATTGCGGTGTCCACCTCGTCAACCAGCGCCACGAGGAAGGTCTCGAGATCCACATACGGCGCACAGGCAGCGATTCCCTGCGGAGTGACATCGCCCGCGGCGACCAGCCGGCGGGCGAGCACGCGCTCCTCGACCATGATGTTCCGCAGCCGCCAATCGCCGCCGGAACGCTGCGCCTCGAGGTGCCAGCGGTCAGGGAAACGGATCGGCGTGCGGGAGGTGCCTCGCGCGGCTGCCGTGGCGTGGACGGTCACGCGCAGCGTCATCGCGGTGTCGGTCGCTGATTCGACCGACACCTCATGGGCGCGGATCGAGATGCAGTCGTACGTCTCGAGGTCTTTCCGGAGGAATTGCCAGTCCCGCGAAACCGTCGCCTCGGCGGTGCTCAGGGAAGCGAGAGCATCGATGTCACCTGACCGCAGGGCGCGGACGAACCGCTCCGCTGTCAGCTCTGGGGTCAGCTCCGCATCCGCCGGCGCAGCATTCGCCGTCAGCGCAAACACGCCGAATACCACGAGGAAGCGGAGCATGGGGCCAGTCTAGCGGCATTTGGTGCGCGGTGACCGCAGTCGCCGCTCGTTCCGCGCGTCCCCGCCCACCCAGGTCCCTCGCGGGCGGGGAGCGCAGGATGCGAGCCGCAGCGGCACACGCGTTAAACGGTGTGCAGTGCGGTGACTGCGGTGAGGGTGTCTTAAAACCATTTGCTTCACTCCTTGGATGAGGAGAGCGAGAGAGGATGTGTCGAGAGCTTCGAGCGGATTACACGACACAATATCTGTTACCGCCGGCGTTGGAGGATAAGTACAACTTGCGTGTTCGAAACGTATGAAGGCGCAGCACTTGCGCCCTGAGTACCGCTTCGCTCACTCACCAACCGGGAGAAAAACTACCGCATGAATTGGCCACCTTCCCATGCCACACAAACGGGGATCAGGAACTGTCGCAACTCGACGGCGCGTGCACTCTGCATGGCCGTCCTCGTCGTCCTCGGGCTGAATCTCAGCTCGGGAGAGGCGTAGCGCAGTCCTGGAGCCTCACCCTGGCCCAGCGTCAGGCGTACCTGAACTACTACGCGCCGTTGATCCTGAAACGCGGCGACGAAAACAACGCAAGCAGGGGCGTGACTGGCTCACCAACTTCGACTTCGACCGCGACGGCAACTTCTCCAACAACCGCCTCAACTGGATCAACATCGGCCAGTACCTCGCCGCCGCGCAGAGCGGGTCGGGCGTACAGCAACTGGCGCATCCGCCCGACTTTCTACACGTCCCTCATCGAATACATGAACGGCGGCAGCAAGTCGCTCGTCCTGCTCTATCACGTGTACAACGCGGCCGACAAAGACGGCAGCGAGCTTCACGACTGGGAGCGCGTGGAGAGCGTGCTGCACGGCGTCTTCGGTACGCCCGGCGTGGGCGGCGAGTACGTCAACCACGTCACGGTCACGCTCCACAAGGAGCACCACACCCGCCGTTACTACGACTACGACATGAACTTCATGCAGACGTCGACCGGCAAGCACGTGCTGCTGTGGCAGGCCGACGAGAGCAACTGGGATGTGATCAACACCGCGCGATTTCGCCCGCGCCATCGGAGCGGCTCGATCGGGAGATCTCGCCGTCGCGCGCGAGGCCGTGGCTCGGCTCGAGGCGATTAGGAAAATGCTGGACGGTTACTGGCAGGGCCAGTTTCGAGATGCAGCGCCTCGCGGCGTCGGCGTGGCTGGCGCACGCGGAGAAGAAGGATGACGAGGCGCTGAAGCTCGCCCGCGCGGCGGTGGAAGTCGAGCGGCGACGGAGAAGCATCCAGTGACACCGGGCGCGCTCGTCCCGGCGCGCGAGCTCCTCGCCGAAATGTTGCTGGAGCTCGGGAAGCGCGAAGAGGCGCTGACCGAGGTGCGACGCGTATTGAAGGACGCGCCGAACCGGAAGAACGCGATCTGGTTGGCGGCGAAGGCGGAGAGCAGCACCCCGTAAACGGTGCGCTCGCCGTTCGCTAGCGCCGGCTGGATGCGGCGGAGGCCGATTTCGGGGAACACTCGTTCCGGAGGTCGGAGTCGTAGCCGAACCGCGTGAGCTGGCTGCACGCACTGGACAGCAGTTCCTTCGCAGTCTGTCCGGCGACCTGGGGTGCCTTCGCGTCGAGGTTCCACACCCGGACCACGCCGTTCTTCTGCGTCATCAGCCACCGCCCGTCGCGGGAGACGGTGAAATCCGCGAAGCCGGCGTCGGGGATGATCGCTCGCGATCGGCGGTGAGTGAGGAGATCGATCGAGTCGACGATCGACATGTTTCCGGAGCGGGTGATGGTGGTGTTCGCGCGTGTGCCGCGCTCGACCCTGTCGCTCATCAGATCGTTGACCAGTCCCTGACGGACGCCTGTGGCGATGTCGTAGTAATCCAGCACCCGCCGCTTTTCCAGCGTGCCCGCGGCCACAATCCATTTGCCGCCGACGATCGTCACGTGGTCGGCGGGGGGAGAGAAACGCTGCGAGCGGACCCGTTCGCGAGTCCGCAGGTCGTAGACGATGCCCTCCTGGGACGCGCCGCCGCTCGTGACCTGGATCAGGAGGTAACGAGCCGAGTCGTCGAACGAAGGTTGCAGGGCGATGTCGGTCCCCGGGCTCCCGCCGACGTCGCCGAGGGGTAGATCCCGCCGCGCGAGGATGCGCGACCAGAGGGCCACGGGCGCAGCTGCAACGGTGTCCGACGTCGTCACTACGGAGGCACAGTCCAATGACACGGCACCGCGATTCGTGACGTCCGGGAGGGGGACGGACCGCTCCTGTCCGCTGACGGTGTCGAACAGCGAAAGCCGGGGACCGGCACCTTCCGCCAGCAGATTCTTCGCTCCGCAGCCATCCAGCAGCCATGGGTTCGAGGCCAGCCGGATGCGCGGCGAGATCAGCCGTCCGTCGGTGTGCCAGACGGAGGGCCTGAAGATGAACTTTCCGGCGCGCGGGTCCTCGTCGACGCTCATGGCCACGACGAAGCCTGCGTCCCGCGAGAACTTCGCGGCATACCAGTACCCGGGAATGGGCGACGGGCGGCACCGCGGCGGCCCGCCGCCCGCGAGATCCCAGACGCATACTTCCGTCGCCGACTGGGTCAGCGCCAGCCGGTTGTCCGGAGAGAACGAGAACATGTTGATGGGAGCGTTGGGCCTCCGCAGCCACGCTGCGGAGGCGGACGTCACGTCGAGTGCAGTCCGGAGGGTCGCGATCGTCTCCGGAAGCTCAGGAGCCTCGGCCACCGCCTTTACCGCCCAGGCGAGAGCGTCCATGGGGCGGTCCTCCCGCAGCATCATGAGGCCCACTTCGTTCCTGGCGGTGGCGAGCGCGCGTTTGTGGAGGTCGTTCTCGACGACGCGCAACGCGGTGGCCTTCCGGGAGATCCGGTATTGCTCGATCGCGAACCAGCCGACCATCAGCGCTCCGGCGATGGAAAGGAGGACGATGAGCCGGAGCCGGGCCGCGGCGCGGACCTGCTGCCGGCGAGCACTCGTCTCCACGTATTCTTCGAGGGTCCTGGAGGGGAGGATGTCCACCGCGTTGCTGGCCAGCCAGGCCTGTGCATTGCGGACGTCGATTCCGGTGAGCAACAGCTGGTCGGACTTCCCTTCCTTTGCCCATTGAGAAGCTCTTCTCTCGAGCGACCCGGCACGGTTGCCGACATCGGCTTCGCGCCGCCAGATCCGGTTGGATTCCATAACCGGCTTGATGAACCGCTCGTGCGAGAGCTCGCACCAGGTGGCGGTGCCGCGCGGCTCGGTGCGGATGAGGTACTTCCGCTCCAGGGCCGCGATGATGTCGTTCGAGAACCCCGCCGTCATCGTGGCGCCTTTGTAGACCATGGACCGCTGCCCTTCGTCGTTGATGAAGGTGCGCTCGAACCACGAGCGAAGCTTGCCGCTGTGGAAGTGGTGGACCGTTCCGAAGTCCGCGGTGATCTCATTGATGCAGCTCGTGTAGTAGGCGCGCAATGCCTCCTCCACGTTCCCGTAGACCTTCACCGCGTCGGTGTCGATCTCCACCCATTCGGCCTCTGCACCGGTGCGCAGCTGCTGCGTGGAATCCCACAACTTCAGGCAGACGATCTGGAGCTGGACGGCTTCCGCAAACTCCTCGTACTTCGAGCGGGAAGCCAGCGCCTTCGGCAGCGACATGAGGTTATTGAGGAGTTTCTCCAGCGCCCTCGGCTTGAACCGGACGTTCGTCCCTTCGAGCGGTTTCTCGACCGCTTCCGCGGCGGCCGTACGGCGCAGCCGCTCGAGGCGGAAGCGAGCGATGCTGGTGGTCGGCAGGTCGGGCGCATACGATTCGAACGAGGCGAGATACTCCTCGCGCATTCCGAAGACGATGCGCAGGCGCGGATCGGCGGCGAGAGCGGCGGTGACGTCCTCGAAGAAGCGGCCCCTGTCTTCCCACCGCTCCGGATAACGGGTGAAGAGGTCCTCGAACTGGTCGAAGAGCAGGACCCGAGGCATGCGGATCGCGCCGCGGCGGACCTCCGGCTTCGGCTGTTTTTCGAGAAACTCGGTCAGCGTGGCCGAGGCCATGCGCAACGGCCGCCTGATGTTCGGACCGGTGAAGGAGCTCAGGGCGTTGAACGTATAGACGTTCTTCACGCCCGACTTCGACGACTCGGGGGAAGCGACGCGAAGCGGTCCGTACACTTCGCAGGGACGGCGCTCGAGGAGCGGCTGCAGCTTCGCCTTCAGGAGGGACGTCTTCCCCGCGCCCGACTGGGCATACAGCAGGGTGATCGGAGTGGCGGTGATGATCGCGAGCAGTTCCCGGATCTCCTCGTCGCGGCCGAAGAGCTTGTTTTCGTCTTCGCGCTCGAACGGACGCGGTCCGACGTAGGGGTTCGAGACCGCAAGGGCTGCGGCGAGGGCCGCGCTCATGCCGTCACCTTCGCCTTCTCCATCGCTTCGCTCAGCTCGCGGCAGAAGTCCTCGGCGGTCCCCCAGAACACTTTCACGCTCTGCAGGCCGTAGTGTTTCGCGAGGTATTTGCGCTGACGGTCGGCGCGCGCGATTTCTTCGTCGCTGGGCGGCTCCCCCTCGGCTTTGGGCTTGATCTGCACCGCGACGTGATTCGCCCCCTCGGCCCGCTGCATCCATGTGGAGAGGCGGCGGAGGATCACCTTGAAGTCGAGGTCTTCCAAGCTGTAGCCGATGAACAGCAGCGACGTATTCGTCAGTGCCGTTCTCACCTCGGACGGAATCAGGTTCTCGAGCTCGGACGTGGCCACCAGGAAGTCGAGGTAGTCATCCTCGGTCAGGACGATCGACTTGGGGATCTCCAGGATGCCGTGGAGGTGATAGATGACCGGCGACAGGACCGAAGGCGTGCGTGGGAGCTTCGCCTTGGTTTTCGACCGCTCATACCAGCGGCAGTGGTCCCGTTGTGGCTTGTACTCTTTGGCCTCCGGCCCCGTAGGCGCCGCTGCCTGGAGGGCCTTGAACATGAAATTGTCGTAATTGGTGGTGATGTAAAAGGGAAGGTGGAGGCGAGCCAACGTGATGTGCGGCTCGTTCGGGTTGGTGAAATCAGGCGGGCCTGCATTCTTGAACCTCGCCACGAGGCGATTCTTGGTGTTGAAGCCGCCGACGTCGACGGCGACGTACTGTGCGACCTTGACGAGGTTCTCTTTGTCGGGGAAGGGGTATTCGGCGTCTTTTGCCCATTCGGCAGACAGTTTCTTGCCGGTCGGCAGCACGCCGTAACACGCCCCGGAGCCGATGAACGGCGTGCACTGCTGCAGCGCGATACTGAGGACGAGGTCTGACCAGTCCTCATCGGTCCAGACATAATCGTCGTCGGCCACGCGAATTTCCCAGTGAGTCTCTAACTGGGAGGGGCGCCGGGGAAGAATTTCCCTACCGCGTAAATCGGAATGAACGCTGCCACCCTCACCACTTCCGTCGCAATGCGTGCTCTACCTACTGCTCTACTGGCGACGGAATGTGATCCGAAGGCGCGGCGCGGGTCAGTCTCGGGATCGCGGTCGGAACCGACAAAGAGTAGTGGACCACGACACGGTACCCACCAACATGGATAAGTCCGGACGCTGAAACGACAACTTTTTCATCCGTCGTGACGCGGCCGCGGCACCATCGGGTCTCGGGATGACGCTTCGCGCTACTTCTTGATCATCATCCGGGGGCCGGCGCTGTCGGCGACGATCCGGGTGATGTGGGCGGTGCTGGCGTGGCGGCCGCGTTTCTGGATGGGCAGGCGGGTGTAGACCTGCGTCGAGAGGATGCTGGCGTGGCCGAGGATCTCCTGCACTTCCTTGATGTCGGTGCCGGAGGAGACGAGCATCGCGGCCATGGTGTGGCGCAACGAGTGGGGGGTGACGTGGCGCTTGATCTCCGCGAGCCGGACGTGCTTTTTGAAGATGTTCTCGATCGAGTAGATCGTGAGGCGCGTTCCGGAGCGGCCGACGAAGAGGGCCGGCGTGGAGAGGGTGCGCTCGGCGCGCATGTCGATGTAGGCGCGCATGGCGTCGACCACGTCCGCCGAGGCGAGCGTGACCAGGCGGCCGCGGGTGGCGCGGCCGGTGATCTGGATCTGCTTGCGGTCGAGATCGACGTCGCCGACGTTCAGCGCGACCAGCTCGCCGATGCGGATGCCGGTGGAGAAGAGCAGCTCGAGGATGACGTTGTCGCGGACGGCGCAGAAGTAGCGGTTCCGGCTGCCGGCCGACTGGTCGCGGGACGTCGCGAGCTCGGCGACCTGCTCCTTGGGAGCAGCCAGGAGCGCGCGCACTTCACGGCCGGAAAGGACGGTCGGGACGCGGTTCTCGACCGGTTTCTTGATCTTGAGCTTGCGGGCGGGCGACTCGGAGACGATTCCCTGCTCCTCGAGGAAGCGGAAGAACACCTTCAGCGCGGCCACCTTGCGGCGGACCGAGGTGTCGCGGTACGGGCCGCCGCCGAGCTTGTCGAGGTAGGCCTCGAGGTCGTCCGGCGTGATCTCCACGGGGGAGGCGTTGCAGATGTGGACATGGAACTGCGCCAGGTCAGACTGGTACGCTCGCAGTGTCCGATCGGACAAATTTCGCACCTGCTGCCCATGTTCGAGGAATTGGGCAATCGCCTGCTGCACGTTCATAGTCATGTCTCTGAGTTGCTGGATTTTGGGCTGGGTGAACCGGATCGAAGTCTACGCGGCACTGCTCTTTTGTCAAGAAATTATTTGCTCGCGGGAATATGCTGCAAAAGCATCCTGATCTGACACTTAGGTGAAATCGATTGCGCGGTTTACGTCTTTTCGTCCGGCCGATTGAGGCCGCGGACCATCCGGCGGTCAATTCTTTTCTGGAACGTAACGCGTCGTCCGGCGCCGCTCCGGCATGCGGCCTGCTCGGAAAGCTTATTGGCGATATCGTGGCGGTGGTCGCACTCGACATCACCGAGGACGCGTTGCGCGTCGTCGACGTCACGGTCTCGAGGGAGCTGCGCAAGAAGTGGATCGGCCGAGTGATGATGCGAGAGGTCGAGCAGCTCGCCGCGAAGATGGATCGCCACCGCATCATCGTTGAAGACGCACGCGACGCGCACGAGTTTTTCCGGCGGGTCGGATTCGAGAGTGAGGGTGAGAGATGGGTAAGAGTCCTGCCGTCCTAGTCGTCTTATTGACCGCAACGTTCGTCGCCTGCTCGCAGCCCGCCGCGAAGCCGCAGGCGCAGCAGGACGCGTTGCCCGCCGTGATCGCGAAAGCGGAAGAGCCGGAACCGATGGATCGCGTGGGGCGGGCGAAACATGCGCTCGCTCTCTATGACGCGAAACGCTACGACGAGGCGGTGCCGGAGCTGACCGCGGTTGCGGCCGAGTACCCCGAGGTCGCCCCCTTTCTTCGTTTGAGGATCGTGGAGTCGGAGCTCGCGCGCCAGAACCTGCAGCAGGCGGCCTCGGTCGCCGCGCAGCTCGTCCTGCTGAGCGACACCACGGCGGCCACCGTGGCGCGCCTGCGCCTGCCGGTGATCTACGCGCAGCTCGGTGACGCGGCCTCGACCGACTCCGCGTGGCAGCAGGCCATGCAGGGGACCCTCGACGAGCTGACGGAGCAGGACTTCGTCTCGATGGCCACGGCGCTGGCGAAAGCAGGGCGGAACGACCTCGCGTCGAAGACGCGCATGCGCCTTCTCACCGACTACACGTCGGGACGGTACACGGAGCAGACCTACGGCTTCCTGAAGGACGAGCTGGCGGCGCTGCCGGTGGCGGAGAAGATCGCCCTGGCCGGGAAGCTGTCGCGCGCGAACCGCTACGACCAGGCGCTCGATCTCTTCTCGAAGATCCCCGGCGGTGCGCCGGAAGCGCGTGCCACGCGGCTGCGTGCGCTCTTCAACTCGCGCAACTACACGCAGCTCCTCGACGAGACGAAGGACGTGCAACTCGGCGACTCGTCGCTGGTTGCGCTGCGGGCGCGTGCAGCGTGGCGCGCCGGACGTCCGGAAGAGCTCCTGGCGGGTCTGGAGCAGGTGGAGAAAGAGTTCCCCACCAGCAAGGACGCGGCGGAGGCGAAGGTGGTCCGGGCGAAGTACTACGTCACGGACGTCGTCGATTACGCGAAATCGATCGACAACCTCACGCAGGCCATCGCGGCCGGCGCGCACGGGAGCGACGGCGAGAATCTCTGGAACGTCGGCTGGACGTACGCGCTCTGGGGCAAGTACGACCAGGCTCTGAAGACGTTCGACCAGTACATCCGCTCGTATCCCGATGGCGACTGGAAGACGAACTCGCTCTTCTGGTCGGCGAAGATCTACGACAAGCAGGGACGCGCCGCGGAGCGGGATACCAAAGCACAGCAGATCGTCGCGGAGTATCCGTTCAGCTATTACGCGTACCGGGCGAAGGAGCTGTGGCCGAATGCCGTACGGGCCACGGCGGCGGTGCAGGCGTTCCCGGACATCGAGGCGGAGCTGGCGAAGGTGAACGACGCCCGCTTCACCACCGTCCGCGAGCTGCAGACGGTCGGCCTCGACCGCGCCGCCGCGCGCGAGATGAAAGTCCTGGCGGCAAAGTACGCGTCGAATCCCGGCGTGCAGTTCATGCTCGCCGATGTCTACGTGCGTGGCGGCGAGCCGTTCAAGGCGAACGGCGTGCTGCAGCGGCAGTTCCGCGACTTCATCCGCCACGGCGGGACGAACATCCCGCAGCGTTTCTGGCAGATCCTCTATCCCCTCGCCTACTTCGAGACGCTGGAGAGCGAGGCGAAGCGGCGCAATCTCGATCCATATCTCCTTGCGTCGATCACTCGGCAGGAGAGCGGGTTCGAGCCGACCACGGTCTCGAACGCCGGCGCGGTCGGGCTGATGCAGATCATGCCGGAGGAGGCGTCGCGCATCGCCACCGCGGGCGGCCTGGGCGAAGTGACGCGAGAAGATCTCTTCGATCCGGAGACGAACATCGCGGTGGGCGCGGCGGAGTTCTCCCAGAAGCTTGCCACCTGGAATGGAAACCAGATCCTTGCGATCGCCTCCTACAACGCGGGCGAGCGGCCTGTTGGCACGTGGATTGAGAAGACGCCGATTGATGACATCGACTTATTCGTAGAGTCGATTCCCTACGCGGAGACGCGTTTATACGTGAAGACGGTTACCCGGAACCGCTTCGAGTACAGGCGGATTTATGAAGGCAGTAACGCAGCACAGCTCGGGTCCGGCACGACGCCTTAGCGCAACACTCCTTTCCTCCCTTCTCACCCTCCTTCTCACGACCACCGCCGCCGCCAACACGCAGATCGTGCTGGAGCACGGCAGCAAGCGAGACCACTCCGGCGAGTACACGGGCGTGGTGGACCTGGCCATCAATCCGGGATTCGACGGCGCGAAAGTGTCGGTCTCGGTCGACGGCCAGAAGGTCGCGGACGGCCTGCTCTCGCCCTATCACGTGGTGGTGGACTTCGGTCCGACGCCCGTGCAGCACAAGATCTCGATCACCGCGCGCTCGCCGAAAGGCAAACGCGTGCAGTGGACGGAGACGATCAACCGCGGACTGCTTCCCCTCGGCGTGAACGTGAAGGCGATCGACGCGCAGGCGGGTCTCTTCGAGGCGGAAGCGACGTCGCCGAAAGACGACCCGATCGCCGAGATCAACGTCTGGGACAGCGGCCACGTGGTGGTGAGCGTGACCGAGCCTCCGTATCGCTTCACCGTTCCCCCTGCCGTGCTCGCGAGCGGGTTCGTGCAGGTGACGGCGAAGACGAAGTCGGGCGAGGAGGCGGCGGACTTCTGGTCCGCAGCCGGCAACATCGTCGTCGACGAGCTGCAGGTGCGCACGATCCCGATCTTCGTGTCGGTGGTGGACCGTCACGGCAACACGCACGACGACGTCGACCGCGCGCTCTTCCGCATCATCGACGGGAATGCGGAGGGGAAGATCATCGAGTTCGGGAAGGCATTCGACCAGCCGATCTCGATCGCTCTGCTCATCGACTCCTCGGCCAGCATGCTCTATTCAATGGAGCACGCGACGAAGGCGGCGGCCGAGTTCGTGCGGCACGCGATCAAGGACGGCGACCGTTGCAGCGTGACGGCCGTGCAGGAGGTCCCGCGCCGTAAGCAGCCGCTGACGGCCGACCGCGCCGCGGTCGCGCAGGCGCTGCAGGGGATCCGGCCGCAGGGACGCACCGCGCTGTACGACGCAATCGCCAGCGCGATCCGCGAGCTGCGTGAGGAGACGAACCGCCGCGCGATCGTAGTCCTGAGCGACGGCAGCGACACCACGTCCAACTGGTCGTTCGAAGAGATCGAGAAGCTCGCGCGCGAAGCCGGCATCCCGCTCTACTTCATCGTCTACGAAGGGGGCGATGACGAGCAGCTGCGCGACCTCGACCGCCTCCGCTTCCTCGCCTCGCAGACCGGCGGCTTCGTGGCCACCGCCACTCAGCAGAACCTGAACGCCAGGTACGAGGCGATCGAAAAAGACCTGCGCGCGCAGTTCGCCATCAAATACCAGGTGTCGGACCTCGGCGGATCGAATGAGTGGCGCCCGGTTCGTGTTCTGGTGAACTCGCCGCAACTGACGGCGCGCACGATCAAGGGCTACTTCACGCCATAATCGGGCGCGCGCCGCCTCCGCCGCGCCCTTTCATGGATCGAAACGCACCCCTCATCGAACAGCTTCGTGCACGCGTTGCGCGCGCACCGTTCTTCGCACCGCTGCTCGAGCGCGAACGCCGCCTCGATGTCACCGGCGCGACGATGGAGGCGCGTGCGCTGCTCATCGCGGCGATGCAGGACCGCCGTCAACGCCGCGTGGCCGTGATCACCCCCGGAACCAGCGCGGGCGACGATTTCGAGACCGCGCTGCGCCTCTTCCACCGCACGCCGGAGTGCGTGTCGGTTTATCCCGCACCCGCGCTCACCGCCTACCAGGACGTGGCGCCCTCCCTCGGCGTGGTGCGCGAAGAGATCCGCGCCCTCGGCCTCCTGATCGACGACGCGGTGGACGTACTCGTGGTCCCGGCGCGCTCGCTTTTTCAGCGTCTCCCCCGCCCGGACGATTTTCGCCAGCGCATCATCCGTCTCGCACCGGGCGACGACCTGGAGATGCGCGACCTGCTGGAGCGGCTGGTGGAGAACGGCTTCGTGCGGACGGATCTCGTCGGCGAGGCGGGCGAGTTCGCGTTTCGCGGCGGCATCCTGGACGTCTTTCCACCGAACACCGCCAGCGCGGTGCGCCTCGAGCTCTTCGGAGACACGATCGACACGCTGCGCTGGTTCGACGTCGAGACGCAGCGCTCCGCGGACGAGGCGGGAACGGTCACGATCTACCCGATGACGCAGTTCCCGGTGACGCGGGAGACGCGCTCGCGGCTGGCGAAGCGGATCTCGCTCGACTTCATGGACCCGCATTTCAAGCGCGACGTCGCGGAGAAGATCGAGAAGCTGCAGGAAAACGGCTCGTTCAGTGGCATCGAGCACTACGTGCCGGTGGCGGTGGAGAGCGTCACGCTCGCCGAGTACATCGCCGAGTTCGACGTCATCCTGATCGAGCCGGACCAGATCACCACCACCGTGGCGAAGTACGAATCGCTGCTGCGCAACGAGTACGAGGCGTCGGCGGAAAAAGGACGCGCGGTGTATCCGCCCGAGAAGCTGCTGGCACCCGCTCCGGAGGTGCTGCAGTTCCTCGGCCGCGCACCGGTGGCGATGTCCGACGTACACGTGGCGACGAAAGAATTCACGGAACTGCGCATCGCCACGCACGCGATCGAGCGCTATACGAACCGCCTCAGCGACTTCGCGGCCGAGGCGCGTGGCAGCACGCGCGAGCAGATCTTCTTCTGCGCCACGAAAGGCGGTCACGAGAAGGTCGAGCGCCTGCTCAAGGAGTTCGACGTCCCCTACTCCGAGAACCGGCTCGGCGGCGCGCTGACGGTCACGGGCGGCAACCTCGCCCGAGGATTCGCGGTCCCGGAGCTGAACATCGTCGCGTACTCGGAATGGGACCTCTTCGAGCCGCCGACCTCCACCCGCATCGGAGGCAAGAAGCGCAAGTCGGAAGCCTTCGTCTCCGACATGCGCGACCTCAAGGCGGGCGACTACATCGTCCACGTCGACCACGGCGTGGGGCGCTTCCGCGGCCTGCAGCGCATCCCCTTCGGCGGGACCGACGAGCGCGAGGTGATGGAGATCGAATACGCCGGCGGCGGCAAGCTGCTGATGCCGATGGAGAACCTGAACCTGATTCAGCGTTTCACCGCCGGCGAGGAAGCGCAGCCGAAGCTGGACAAGCTCGGCGGCACGAGCTGGGCGCGGACGAAGGCCTCGGTCAAGAAGGCCATGCGCGACATGGCGGACGAGCTGCTCAAGCTCTACGCGACACGCCAGATGGTGCCGGGCCACGCGTTCGGCAAGGACTCGCCGTGGCAGTTCGACTTCGAGGACGCGTTCGAGTTCGACGAGACCGAGGACCAGATCGGGGCGATCGAAGACGTGAAGTCGGACATGGAATCGCGCAAGCCGATGGACCGCCTGCTGTGCGGCGACGTCGGCTACGGCAAGACCGAGGTGGCGATGCGCGCCGCGTTCAAGTCGGTGATGGACGGGAAGCAGGTGGCGGTGCTCGCGCCGACGACCGTGCTCGCATTCCAGCACTACCGCACGTTCCTGCGGCGCTTCGCGTCGTTCCCGGTGACGGTGGAGCTGCTGACGCGCTACTACTCCGCGAAAGACCAGAAAGAGATCCTGAAGAAGGTCGAGACGGGCGAGATCGACGTCATCGTCGGCACGCACCGCATGTTGTCTAAGGACGTGGCCTGGAAGGACCTCGGCCTGCTGGTCATCGACGAGGAGCAGCGCTTCGGCGTCGCCCAGAAGGAGCGGGTGAAGTCGATCAAGAAGTCGGTCGACGTGCTGGCGATGTCGGCGACGCCGATTCCCCGCACCCTGCACATGTCGCTGGTGGGCATCCGCGACATCTCCGTGATCGAGACTCCCCCGAAGGATCGTCTCGCCATCCAGACCGCGGTGGTGCCGTACGACGAGCAGTTCATCCGCGAGGCGGTGGAGTTCGAGGTGAACCGCGGCGGGCAGGTCTTCTTCGTCCACAACCGAGTCGATTCGATCTATCAGATGAAGGAGTACCTGGAGAGGATCGTCCCCGGCCTGCGTGTGATCGTCGGCCACGGGCAGATGGACGAGCGCGAGCTGGAAAAGGCGATGCTCGCGTTCATCAACCGCGAGTACGACGTGCTGCTGGCGACCACGATCATCGAGAACGGCATCGACATCCCGGCCTGCAACACGATCCTCATCAACCACGCCGAGCGCTTCGGCCTGTCGCAGCTGTACCAGCTCCGCGGCCGCGTCGGACGCAGCGATCGCCTGGCGTTCTGCTACCTGCTCGTCCCCTCGGACCGCGTTCTCTCCGGCGACGCGCGCAAGCGCCTGGCGGCCATCCAGGAGTTCTCCGACCTCGGCGCCGGCTTCCGCATCGCGGCGCGCGATCTCGAGATCCGCGGCGCCGGCAACATCCTCGGCGGCGAGCAGTCCGGCCAGATCGCGGCGGTCGGCTTCGAGATGTACACGAAACTGCTCGACGAGACCATCCGCGAGATGAAGGGAGAGCGCATCGAGGAGGAGGTCGAGACCTCGATGAACCTCGGCGTCGACATCTACATCCCCCGCGATTACATCGGCGAAGAGAACCTGCGCATGACCTTCTACAAGAAGATCGCGTCTGCTTCGACCGCGGAGCGGCTGACCGACATCCGCAACGAGATGCGCGACCGCTTCGGCGCGCTGCCCGCCAACGTCGACAACCTCTTCAACTTCGTCCGCGTGAAGTGGCTCGCCAGGCACCTCGGCGTCATCTCCATCACCCGCGACGGCGCCCGCGGCGTCCTGAAGCTGACGCAGAACGCGAAGATCGACCCCAACAAGCTGCTGATCTTCATCAGCGAAAACCCGCAGGCCAAGTTCTCCCCCGCCGGCGTGCTGTCGTTCCCCCTGCGCGAGCAGGGGGCGGAAGTGATCAACGCCATTGAAGGCGTGCTGCAAACGATCGCGGCGTAGCGCCAGTTTGGAGTGCGGTGACCGCAGTCACCGCTTTGACTCTGCGCCTGCGACGGCGCACGCACAATGCGGCAGCTGCGGCTGCCGAAGGAAAAGCGGTGACTGCGGTCACCGAACTCCAAACGAACAATCGCTAGCCGCGTAGCGGAACATTAAGTGTCTCTACTCTTTACGCGCATGCGATCCCATCTTTGGACGCATGAAAACACTGCTGAAATTCGCCTCTCTCTTTCTTCTGTTCACCGCGATGCCGCTGTTCGCCCAGACCGGCGCATGGAGAGCGGTCGGCTCGGTCGGGATCATCGATGAGAGCTCACTGAGCCTCTATGCGTTCAACCAGTTCGACCTCGAGTTCAAGACGGGTCAGGTCGGCACCATCGTCGCGCGGTATCCGGTCTTCCCCGCCGGGGACGACACGCCGGACTGGGCGTCGCTGATCATCGGCGGCTCGGGCTCGGGCGTGACCGTGAAGCTGATCCAGGCCGGCCAGTGCATCCCGCAGAACCCGCCCACGGTGCTCTGTACGTACGGCCCGAGCAACGCCTCGCTGCACTTCTGCCAGCCGTGCGATGAGTTCCAGGGGGCACTCGACTTCTCCTCGTATGCCTACTACTTCGAGGTCGAGCTGACACGCGCCACGACGGCGACGAACCCGAAGCTGCACATGATCTCGCTCGAGTAGCTCGCAGCTCGCAGGAGACCGGGTGGTCTCCTGCGAGCGTGGAGCTGAAGTCACTGCCCGTTTTCGTCGAGCTGTGCGTCGTTCCAGGGGTTGGCCACGATCGACACCCAGCCGTCGCCGGTGATGTTGTCAGTGCTGGTGCCGTACGCGACCCAGGTGAAGTCGGTGGTGGTCACGCTCGTTACCTCGAAGGAGAGGGAGAGCAGTCCGTGGTTGCCGGCCGGGATCCCTGTCTGCACCATGCTCAGGGACGGCACGGTGACGGTCACCTCGGTGTCCGGATTGTCCTCGGCGAGGACGGTGAGCCTGAACGTGAGGTCGTCTTCAGCGATGTTGAGCAGACCGTAGTTCGTCCGGTACTGCGCGTCCTGGCGCAGGCCGAGCACGACCCCGTCCGATTCGTTGGTCATGTACTCCGGCTCGACGCCGGGGAACGGCTGGGAGACGGTGCCGGTGGCATTGGGCTGCGGCGTCCAGATGCGCGAGTAGATGTCGATCGCCGCATCCGGGTCGACGTCACCCGCTTCGGGGTCCAGCGGAAGGAAGATGAGGCTTCCGAGCCCTTGCAGCTCGAGGAACTCGCCGACGAAATCCTCGGCCGTGACGATGCTCGTTTCCGGCAACACGATCACGATCAGCTCGAACCCTTCCGGATCGCCGTTCGGCAGCCACATGATGCCGATTGCCTGTTCTGCTTCGCTGTAGTTGGCGAAGGTGACGTCGGAGCGAAAGAACGTGCCGTTCGCACCCTGAACGCTACCGGCGGCCGGGAGCACCAGCGCACGCGCCGACCGGTTGACGACGATGGCCGAGGGCGTGACCCTCCGCTGTTCGGTTTCGCGCAGTTGCGCCAGCAGGTGCAGCGCACGCGCACGCGCGTTCGGTATGCGCTCGGCGTGGAGAGATGCGGAAGACACGGTGCGGAGCTTCGGGAGGCGCGCGTTGCGCGCGTACATCGGGACAGCAAGGACGAGGACGAACAGCAACACGCTACGTCGTTTCATGAAATCTCCCTTTTCGTTCTGCTGAGACGCGACATCTAAACACTGCTAAACTCATGCACGCTCGTGCTCGCCCGCCGCGTCGCAATCCTGTTGCCGATTTGTTTGGTCCTGCTCACCGCCTGCAAGCGGAAGCCGAGCATTTCGCCCGACGTGATCGCGCGCGTGCACGACCGCATGCTCACGCTGGCCGATTTCAAGCGGTATCTCGACCGCAACGCCGGCACCGACCTCGCCCAGCTCACGCCGGAGGTCGCCAGCGCGATGCTCGACCAGTTCGTCGAGGAGATCATCGTCTCGGAGTACGCGGCCTCGCACGGAGTGGAAGTGCCCGCGGACCAGATCGCGTCCGCCGTCCGCAATGAAGCGGGCGTCACCGTGATCGAGAAGCGCGACGAAATGCGCCGCGAACGGCTGATCGCGAGTTTCGCTGCCGAGGTGCCGGATGTATCGCCGGCCGAGGTGCAGGCGTACTACGACCAGCACCAGGGCGACTTCAAAAGTGGCGAGGAAGTGCGCGTGCGCCAGATCCTCGTCAATGATGAGGCCCTCGCTAAGCAGATCCGGGAGGAGCTGAAGAACGGCGCCTCGTTCGCCGACCTCTCCGCCAAACACTCCCGTGCGCCGAACGCCAAGCGCGGCGGCGAGATCGGCTTCGTCAGCCGCGGCGAGCTCCCGAAGATGTTCGAGGAGGAGATCTTCCGGCTCGAGGCCGGGGAGATCAGCGACGTCATCCGTACGGAGACGAGCTTCCATATCTTCCAGATCGACGAGCGCCGGCCGGCCGGAATGCTCGACCTCGCCGAGGCCGCCCCCCTCATCCAGACCCGCCTCCGGGAGGATGCGATCCGGCAGCGGCTCGCGAAGCTGGTGGCCCAGAGCCGCCGGGACTCGAATCTCGCCATCCTGACGAGGCGGCTCCCGTTCCGATACTCAGGAACCCTCCCGAAGTCGGACGACGAATAAACCGCCCTGTAACTTGTTCTTTCGAACGCACGTCTCAATCTCGAGCGCCATCATGAAAAAGACAATTCTCAGCATTGCACTTGCCCTGACCTCCGTGACCGCCTCGGCCGAGGTCGTCGAGGGGATCGTCGTCCGCGTCGGCGACCGCATCGTCACCCGCACGCAGTACGACCGCCGCCTCAAAGAGGTGTACGCGCAGATCGAGCGCGGCGCTCCGGCCGAGCAGGTGTCGACGCTGCGGCAGGAAGCGCGTGCCGGCCTGGTCAACGAGCTGATCAACGAGCTGCTCATCAAGGACCGCGCGGACCGCCTCGGCATCAGCGTCACGCCGGCCGAGGTCACGGACGCGATCGGACGTCTCAAGCAGCAGTACGGCATCACCACCGACGAACAGTTCGAGTCTTCGCTCCGCTCCTCCAACCTCACCCGCCCCGAGCTCGAAGCGCAGCTCCGCGACACGCTCATCACGAACAAGGTCTTCGGCCGCGAGCTGCGTGGCCGCAACGAGGCCACCGACGCCGAGCTCCGCGAGCGCTACAACCGCGAGAAGGAGTCGTACCGCCTCCCCGAGCGGGCCCACCTTCGCGAGATCGTCGTGCTGAAGCCGGAGAGCGGAAATCTCGACGAAGTGCGCACGCGCGCCACGGAAGTCGGCGAAGCGGCGCGCAAGAGCGGTACCGATTTCGCGACCCTGGCCTCGACCATGTCGGAGTCGGGCACGCGCGAAAAGGGCGGCGATCTCGGCGAGGTGGCAAAGGGCGACCTGGTTCCCGAGCTCGACACGGCCGTCTTCAACGCCGCTGCCGGAACGGTGATCGGGCCGATCGAAACGAAGTCGGCGTGGCACATCGTGAAGGTCGAGCAGCGCCTCCCGTCCGAAGTGCCGGCCTTCGAGTCGATCAAGGACAAGCTCCGCCAGGAAGCGAGCGACGAGACCTTCCAGCGCGACTACAAGGCGTACATCGAGACGCTGCGCAAGGATGCGTTCGTGCAGATCAACGACAAGATGATCCCGCAGGGGTGAGGCGCTAACACCCCTTTCTACTTCCTGTATCGCAAAATCGTGAAAAACGCTCCCTCGGATCACCGAGGATGCTGCATGCGGTAGATTTCCGCCGCTGTTTTCGCGCCTCGTTTTAGTCTCGTCGCATGAGCAGCATCGATGAAGCGATTCGAGCGATCCGGGAAGCAAGACCGCGCAACGTCGTCGTCATGACGGGGGCGGGGGTTTCGGCCGACAGCGGCATTCCGACGTTCCGCGGCGCCGGCGGTCTATGGCGCAACTTCCGGGCGGAGGACCTCGCCACGCCGGAAGCGTTCCGCCGCGATCCGGCGCTGGTGTGGGAGTGGTACGAATGGCGGCGCGGCCTCATTCGGAACGCGAAGCCGAACGCGGCGCACGAGGCGCTGGCGCGTCTCTCCGACGCCGTCGTCGTGACGCAGAACGTCGACGGCCTGCACGCCCGCGCCGGGTCGCGGGACGTCGTCGAGCTGCACGGCAACGTCTTCCGCGTGCGCTGCGTACGCGAAGGAACGGCGCAGATGCACGAGGAGCCGTTCGCGGAGCTGCCGCCGCGTTGCGAGACGTGCGGCGCGCTGCTGCGCCCGGGCGTGGTCTGGTTCGGCGAGGCCTTGCCGGCGGAGGCGGTCGCACGCACGGTCGGCGCGATCCACCAGGCCGACATCCTGCTCGTCATCGGCACGTCCGGCGTCGTCTATCCGGCGGCCGGGTTCGTGACGCTGCACGAAGGGCTGTCGATCGAGATCAACCCGGAGACGAGCGGCGTCAGCTCCTCCTGCACGTTCGCGATTCCCGCCCGTGCAGCCGAAGCGACACCCGCCATCGTCGACGCACTGCTGGAGGTACGTTCATGACCGACGTCATTTCCGATCTTCCCCGCGACGACCGTCCGCGCGAGCGTCTGCTGATGCACGGCCCGGAAACGCTGTCCGATGCGGAGCTCGTGGCCATCCTCCTCGGTTCCGGCGTGCCGGGAAAAAACGCGATTCAACTCGCGCGCGACCTGTTGCGCGAAGGGATGTCCGGCCTCCGCAACCGCGACGCGAAGCACCTCGAGAAGTTCCCGGGCGTCGGCCCCGCGAAGATCGCCCGTATCTCGGCCGCGTTCGAGATCTCGCGCCGCATCGTCAACGGCGTCCCGGACGAACCGCCCGCGTACGACGCGGCCATACTCGGCCGGACGCTGGTCGGGAGTTTCGCGCGCGTGCGGCAGGAACGCCTCGGAGCGACGTTCCTCGACGCGCGCCATCGCGTGCTCAAGCAGCGCGAGATCTACATCGGCACGATCAAGACGGCCCTCGTGTCGACGCGTGACATCATCACCGACGCGCTCCTGAACTACGCCACCGGCGTCGTGATCTGGCACAACCACCCGTCCGGCAGTCCGGCGCCGTCGGACGATGACATCGCCTTCACGAAGAAGCTGAAGTACTCGCTGTCGACATGCGACATCGAGCTCGTCGATCACCTGATCATCGGAGCGCACGGGTACTACTCGATGCAGGACAGGGATCTGCTGTGATCAGGCGCCCGCGTGGACTTCCGACGGCTGGACGACCGTCGTCCAGCCGAAGCGATCCGGCGAGGTGCCGAACTGGATGCCCTGGATCTCGTCGAAGAGGCGCTTCGTGACCGGCCCGAGCTTCCCGCCGCCGACCTGCAACACCCGGCCGTCGCCGAATACCAGCTCGCTGATGCCGACCACGGTGGCCGCCGTCCCGCAGGCGATCGCCTCGGTGATCGAGCCCGACTGCACGCCATCCGCGACCTCGTCGATGTCGATGTCCTCTTCGCGCGCCGGAATGCCGAGCGTCGGTCCGAGCTCGAGCAGGCTGTCGCGCGTGACGCCCGGAAGGATCGTCCCGTTCAGCGTGGGCGTAATCAGCTGGCCGTCGCGGACGAAGAAGACGTTCATCCCGCCAAGCTCTTCGACGCGCTGGCGGCGCGCCGCATCGAGGTAGAGGACCTGGCTGCAGCCCCGCTCTTTCGCGTCGGTGATCGACTTGAGCGTGACGGCGTAGTTCGCCGCCGCCTTGACGCCGCCCGTGCCGCCCGGTGCCGCGCGGGACGTAGCCTGTTCGACAAAGACGCGCATCGTCCCGGTGCCGGCGACCATCTCCTTGAAGTACGCGCCGGAGGGAAGGGTGAGGATGTAGAAGAGGAACTCGCTGGAGCTGCGGACGCCGAGGCAGGCCTCGGTGCCGATCATGGTGGGGCGGATGTAGAGCGAGCCGGGCGCGCCCGGGACGAATGCGCGCTCGATGTCGACGAGCCGCTGGATCGCCTCGACGAAGAGCTGTTCGTCGACCACCGGCATCCCCATGCGAATGGCGGAGTCGTTGAAGCGCGCCGCGTTCATCTCCGGGCGGAAAAGGCCGACGCTGTCGTCGGCGCGGCGGTACGCCTTCAGCCCCTCGAAGATGGCCTGGGCGTAGTGGAAGACGTTCGTCGCGGGATGAAGGTTGAAGCCGTGCAGCGCCTCGATCTTTCCATCGTGCCACCGGCCGCCGCGATACTCCGCGACGAAGAAGTTCGGCGTGCAGGTCCGCCCGAACTCGATGTCTTTCGGGTCGAGCGAATACGGAGGAGTCCTTTGCGCCGACAGGTTGGCGATTGTGATCACGTGAGTTTCCTTCTCCCGGGCGCGCGGCTCAACCGTCGCGTCACCCCACCATATCTCCGACGTCCCTGCGATTCAAGCCTTCACGACCGGTGCCGCCCGACTCCCGATACACTGCGCGACGCACATGGATCTCGAGGGTAAGACCGTGGTCATTACTGGTGCGTCGAGCGGCATCGGACGCGCCGCGGCGCTCGAAATGGCGCGCCGCGGGGCGAACGTGATTCTCGGCGCGCGCCGGCTGGACGCACTGGAGAAAACCGCCGCCGAATGCCGCGCTCTCGGCGTTCGCGCCACGGCGGTCGCCACCGATGTCACAAAACCCGAAGAATGTGCGCGGCTCGTGGCGGCGGCAGGCGATGTGGACGTGCTCGTCAACAACGCCGGCTTTGCGATCTTCGACGGCATCGCCGAGGCGACAGCCGATGAGCTGCGGGCAATGATGGAGACGAACTACTTCGGGATGGTGCACTGCACGCAGGCGGCACTCCCGGGCATGCTCGCCCGCGGCAGCGGCGCGATCGTGAACGTCGCCTCGATCGCCGGCATCATGGGTTACGCGCGGATGGGCGGCTACTGCGCCACGAAGTTCGCGGTCATCGGTTTCACCGAGTCGTTGCGGGACGAAGTGCTGCCGAGGGGTGTGCGCGTTGCACTGGTCTGCCCCGGCACGACGGAGACCGAGTTCTTCGTCACGGCGGAGCGGGGGAAGATGCCCGGCGCCTCGCGGCTGATCCTCGCGGTCTCGCCGGAACGGGTCGCGCGGGCGATCTGCGATGCCGCCGAGGATGGGCGCTATCGCCGGATCCTGCCGCTGTTTGCCGCCGTATACATGCGAATGAAAGAAGTCTTCCCTCGCCTCGCGCATTTTCTGATGCGCCGCGTCTCAGGCCTCCTGGAGCGCCGGTGACCCTGCCCCTCAGGCGCACGCCTGCCACGAGAGCGATCATCACCGCGATCCTGATCGGGTTCGGGTACGAGATCTACACCGGAGCGTGGACCAATCCGGAGCAGTTGGCGGAGCTGGGCGCGGTCATCCGCTATTACATCTTCGAGCAGGGGGAGTACTGGCGCCTCCTCTCGGCGATGTTCCTGCACGGCGACGGGACACCGCAGGGGGGCATCCTCCATCTCGCCCTGAATGTCATCGCGCTCGTCCAGATCGCCAGCCTGTACGAGCTGATGTTCGGCTCGCGCCGCTTCCTCGTCATCTACTTCACGACCGGCATCATCGCGTCGCTCACCAGCGCGCTCGTGCGGCAGGGGCCGTCCGTCGGAGCGAGCGGCGCGCTGTTCGGCATCCTCGGCGCGTTCGTGCTCTCGGTATGGCGCTCGCCGCGCTACCGCCACGAGCGCTTCGCGCGCAGCATCGTCAACCAACTGCTCTTCTGGATCATCGCCAACATCATCATCGGCTTCCAGATCCCGCAGATCGACAACTCCGCCCACCTCGGAGGCCTCGCCGCCGGCGTCCTCCTCGGCGCGATCCTCCCCCACCGCCCACCCCCACCACCGCCACCCGCCCAGATGGTCATCGACGTACGGCCGCGGGAGGACGGGGCGCTGTAGGCGTATGGAGTGCGGTGACCGCAGTCACCGCTTTCACTGCGGGCCACGAAGCTGCACGCGTGGTGCTCGAGGCGCAGAGTAAAAGCGGTGACTGCGGTCACCGCACTCCAAACTAGCCGCGGCGCAAAATCAGCCGTAGATCCGGCGCGGCGTATAACCGGTCGTTCACCGCGTGAATCACGCGCTGCAGCTCCGGCGCGTCGGATGGCAGGATCGGGATGCGCGCGCCCTCGGGGAGCTCGTGCACCGCGCGCACCTCGTCGATCTCGAATCCATGCTCGCGCGCGAGGACGGTTAGGGCGGCCGGGTGGCGTGGGGCGATGTGGGTCGGGTCGCGCCAGAAGTCGGTGGCGGCGAGCGCGAGGGACTCCGCGTTCGGGGTCTCGATCATCAGAAGGCCACCGATGCGCAGCACGCGTGCGGATTCACGGAAGAGCGCGAAGAGCGTATCGGCGGGCAGATGCTCGACCACGTGCATCGCCAGCACGGAGCCGAGCGAGCCGTCTGCATACGGCGCGAAGCACTCCGGCACTCCGGCCAGGGCGACGTCGAAGCCGCGTTGCCGCAGGTCGGAGACGGAGCGTTCGTTCGTATCGACACCGCGGGCGTCGACCTTCGCCTCGCGGCACGCCGCGAGGAACTCGCCGCGGCCGCAGCCGACATCGAGCGCCGGCTGATGCTCCGCGGCCAGACGTACGTACGCGACGACGTCGGCGCGCACCTCGGCTTCTCCGCCGCGCAATGCGTCCTCCAGCCGCCGGTACAACACGTCCGGCGCGGTCGCGGGAACAACCGGATTGACCGCATCGCGGACGCGGACTGCCACCGTCTCGATCTTCTGGTCGAGCGCGGCGATCAGCGCGTCGTTGCGCCTGGCGGCGACGACGACCAACTCGCGCAGGCGCGTGCTTTCCGCGGCCAGGGCGGCGGAGAGATCGCGCTGCAGCGTGTCGATGTCGGAGCGCAGGTCGCTCCGCACCGCCGCGACGTCGTTGCGCAGGTCCTGCAGCAGGTCGAGCAGGACGAGGTTGTAGTTCTTCTGGCGCTCGGCGTCAGGCTCGCCGGCGCGGCGGAAGAGGCGCCGCACGAGGCGCAGCAGCCACTCCTGTTTCGACGGACGCGGGCGATAGCGCACATCGTCGCGCCAGACCTCGCGCCAGCCATCCGCACCGGCGGGAGCAGCATCGACGTAGCGTTCGTCAGCCATGCAGAAAAAAGAGCGGCGGGCCGAGAGCCCGCCGCTCCACGAGTGCGCTGATTGTACTTACTCGGCTTCGGTCGTTGCTTCCGGCGCCGCGGCTGCTTCCGCGACCTGCTCCGCGCCCTGGCCGACCACTTCGACCTGGATCTGCGCGGTGACGTCGCGATGCAGGCGCACTTCGACGTCGTGGACACCGGCGGTCTTGATCGGCTGCGCCAGCTCGATGCGGCGTTTGTCGACCTCGATGCCCTTGGCCGCCAGCGCGTCCGCGATCTCGTTCGCGGTGACGGAGCCGAACAGGTGTCCGTTCTCGCCCACGCGCTTCTCGATGCGGATCTTCACGCCCTTGACCTTGTCGGCGGCCTTCTGGGCCGCGTCCTTCTCCTGCTGCGCGAGCAGCGCCCACTTGCGGCGCTCGTGCTCGATCTGCTTCATGTTCCCCGTCGTCGCTTCACGCGCGAGGTTCTTCGGGAGGAGGAAGTTGCGTGCGTAGCCGTCCTTCACGGTCACGACCTCGCCGCGCGTTCCGAGTCCGCGGATCTCCTCAGTCAGAATGACTTTCATGAGAGTCGTCCTTTCGCTTCTTCTTGAAATGTCTGAAATCGAAAAATGAATCGAACAGTCCCGCAACGCCCAGGAGCAGCGGCGCGACGCCGGTCAGCATCAGGAACACCAGCAGCAGCCAGCCGAGGGTCTTCCCCGCGAACCCTCCTCCCATGGCCAGCAGGAGAGAGCGGAAAATCGCCAGCCCCTGAAGGATGTAGAGGAACGCCACGACGGCCAGCGTGTTCGCCGCAACCTTCTGCAGCAGTCCGGTGGCGAGCGGTGTCAGGCCGCCGATGATGAATGCGAAGAGCACCCAGTCCGGCAGCGAGAGATTGCGGAAGAAATAGGCTCCGGCCGCCTCGCCGTCGCCGCGTGCTGCCGCGAGCTCGCGCCACGCCTGCAGCCGGCCGAGCATCAGCAGGCTGAGGACGAACATCGTCGCGAGCGCGATCAGCATCACGCCCGGCAGCACCGTCATGCTGTAGTGCAGCCAGCGCTCCATCGTCTGCAACGCGTCCGCGGGGGCGCCGTTGACGCGATAGAACTCGACGATCTTCGAATTGCTCGCCTTCGCCATCGCGATCTGCATCGCGAACGGCGAATAGTTCACCAACGTGCGCGAGGCGATCTCCGTCACGGCCAGCCCGAGGGCGCTGCCGGTCACGAGGAAGATCAACACCGGTCCGAACTTCTCCGCCCGTTGCACGAGCGGCAGGACCGCCAGCGACGGCAGCAGCAGCACGAACGTCAGGGCCGCCACGTTGCTCCACGCCTGACCTGCTTCGTCCGCCTTCGCAACCGGAAGGGCGGCGACGTACAGCGCGATGAACGCCAGCACGATCGCGGCCGTGATCCATGCCGCGCGGCGCCCGTTGCGGATTCCGCAATGGAGCAGTGCCGCCGGCACGAACACCAGCATCGACGTGACGACCATCAGCACCGTCAACAGAGCATGCGCCGCGATGCTGCGCGCGACGCGGCCCGTAGGCCGGCCGGGCAGCGCCACGGGCTCGCTCTGATGAAGGGACGTTTCGATCATCGAAAAATCAATCTGCGGTGAACGGAAGCAGCGCGGCGATGCGCGCGCGCTTGATCGCGTTCTGGAGCTTGCGCTGGTGCAGCGCGCAAGTGCCTGAGATGCGGCGCGGCAGGATCTTGCCGCGCTCGGGGATGAACTGCTGGAGCGTCTTCACGTCCTTGAAGTCGATGTACTCGATCTTCTCGACGCAGAACTTGCAGACGCGCTTGCGGCGATAGAAGAACTTCTTCTTGCCGCCCTGCTGCGCGCCCGGACCGCCGCGGCGGTCGTCGCCACCACCACCACCCGGGCCACCTGCGCCCGGACCAGACCTTCTCGGTGCCATCGTTGCCATCGTCGTTCCTCCTTATGCCTGCGGCGCCGGTTCGTCGGCACCCGCGGTCATGGCATCGGCAGCGGCGTCGCCCTGCGGGGCGGCCGTCATCATCGACGGCGCAGCCGGACGGACGCGCTCCTTCTTCGGATTGCGCTTGGCGAGCTTGTCGGCGCGCTTCTGCTCGAGATCGGTGCGCACGATCACGTGCCGCAGGACGCGGTCGACGTTCTTCATGCGGCGATCGAGCTCGGAAAGCGAGCCGTCGCTCTCGAGCACGAAGAGGTGGTAGATGCCCTCGTTGAACTTGTGGATGGGATACGCGAGACGGCGGCGTCCCCATGCATCTTCGCTCTTCAGGGTCGCACCGTTGCTGGTGGCGATGCCCTTGAAGTCGCTGATGAGGGTCGTCGCCTCTTCCTCCGTCACTTGCGGAGAAAGGATGAACAGGACTTCATAAGTCCTCATGAGACCTCCTTCTGGCCTAGCGGAATCCCGCGCACACGTCGGGATCCAAGGAGCTGGCAGATTGTTAAAGAATAGTCCGGTACCCGAGACGGGCCGGCAAGTGTACGGAAAGCATGCCGGCCGGGCAATCTATTCCGGCCGCGCGATTTACCGCTCCCGCACTCGCTGTTGCTCTACTCGTTGTTGAACGGCGCTGACGATGAGGCTGGCCGCTGCGTCCGCCTCCTCCGTCCAGTCGAACGACTCATCCTCCAGACGGCCATCGAGCCCGTCGTCGAACATCGGATGGACCACCGGCGCACCGCCGCGGCAGATCGCATCCCGCAGCGCGAAGAGCGTCTCCGAGGCCAGCCCGAGCGCCTCCAGGCACTGGGCGAGCCGCACGACCGAGAGCGGATCTCCCTCCGGCGCCCGCGCGAGATGCAGCAGGTGGAACAGCACCCTCGTCGTCCCGTTCGAGGCAATCTGCCCGGTTCCGATCCCGAGCGAGTCGTACCACGCGACGACCGCCGCCAGCGGCAGCGGCTCGATCCGCTCTCTCCCGCCGCCGCCGATTGACGCTGCCCACGCCTGCTCGAACAGGCGAGCATCGAGCGCGATCTCGTTGGTCCGGAGCTCGCCGCCGGACGGTGCGATCACGCCGCTGAACGATCCCGGCACCGCGATGTTGAACAGCAGAAATGCGTCGTGAAAGAACAGCTCGATGAACGCCGGCAGATCGCGCGCGTGAGGCGTCTCGCGTCCGTCGGTCACCACCAGCGGGACACGCAGCGAGGGCTGCTCGGCGTTCGCTGCCTTCCAGTCCGCACGTACGCTGACCGAACCCGATTCCGTTTGATAAAGGCGTGCGTGCAACGCGGTGGCAGCGCTCGTCCAGACCGCCTGATCCGCCGCGGCCGCGAGGGATTCGAGATTCCCCGCCAGGCGAGGCGTGCGCGTGATTTCTGCGTCGAAGTGCTGCTCAGTCATCGTCGTCGTCTCCGAGCAAAAGCATCTCGCCGCGCCGAGGCGACGCCTCCATTCTCTACGCCCGGTTCTAACTCGCGCCGAGCCTTCCCTCGGAGCGAGGCAGCGCAGCCGCACGAATCTTCTACGAATCGTGGACGCGATTCCGAGGGAGTTTCCGATCCGAGGAGATTCCGGCCGCTCCGGCCGCCGCCGGAGAAGAAGTCCTCGGAAAACCCGCGATTCCGAGGTAGTCGTATGGAGTGCGGTGACCGCAGTCACCGCTTTGACTTCGGCAGCCGCAGCTGCCGCCTTGTGCGTGCCGCGTCGCAGGCGCAAGTCAAAGCGGTGACTGCGGTCACCGCACTCCAAACCCGCTACATCGGCAGCCAGTACGACAGCTTGATCAGCAGCACGTCATGGGACGGCGAGGTCGAGATCGCACGCAGGTCGCGGTTGAACCTGAAGTCGCCCACGCGGACGACGTCGGAGCGGTTCTCGTTCCAGACCACGTACAAGGCCGAGCCGGGACGGAACTCCCACCGCACCACCGCGCTGCCGCGAACGCTGCGGAAGTTGAAATCAGGATTGTCCACGGCGCCCGTGAACTGCTCGTAGTCGCGCGTTCGAGCGGCGGCGAGCGAGCGATAGTCGTGGTAGTCGCCCGCGGCGATGAACGGCTGGAGGTAGAGCTGGAACGAGAGGCGCGGCGTGAGCGTCCAGTCGGCGCGCGTGCCGAGCTCGAAGGAGCGCTGTTCGAGCTCGCCGAAGACGTAGCGGCGGCCGTACGTAGCCGTCGCGGTGCCGTCTCCGAAGTCGTCGACGTACGCCGTCGGATCGTGCGAGCGCGAGAACGAAGGCTCGAGGCTCAACGTCAGGCTCGACGACGGCCGCGCCGTCAGCGCCACTCCGACCGTGCGCACGTAGTAATCCGCGGCATCCGCCTCCAGGTGACTGTAGACCTCGAAGGAGAAGTTCTTGCGCCTGTCGCTGTTGAGCGAAAGGTCCGAGCTCCAGCTGCGGGGCGTGCGCACGAGCGGGCCGCCGCGGGTCAGCCGGTCGGAGAACGCGCCAGGCGAGACGAACAGCGACGCGTGTGCCCCCCAGTAGCTGGCGAACGTCGCCGATCCGTCGAAGAACGCGCCGCGCTCGATGGTGTCGCCGGCGAAATTACGGTTCTGCCACACGCCGAACCATCCCTGTTTCTCACGGAAACGCTTCGTCGGATTCTGGTTGACGTACTGCATCAGCGCGTGGCCGGAGATGATGTCGGTGCGCTGCATGAAGCCGATGTCGTTCGTCTCGTATCCCGGAGAATACGCGTGTACCTGCACGTTCGGACGCCAGATGCCGGTGGTTTTCGAGACCATCGCACGGCCGCCCCAGCCGGAGAGCGAGGTGCGCGCCGGGTCGAGCTCGACGTGCCCGGCATCCGGCCGCTGGAAGTAGCGCGAGGACGACTCCTGCGTGAGCCGGATCGCTTCGCTGGTGCCGCTCACGCGCGAGCCGACCGCACTCCCTTCGAGCACCCACGTCTTGTTGAAGAAGCTCGTGTACGCATCGACGCCGGCGGTGAAGGAGGAATCGCGCAATGACGAAAGCTCGCTGGGAACGTCCCGGGTGACCGAAGTGAACATCGCGCCGACGCGGGCCGCGTCGCCGACTTGTCTGGTCGCGCGCGTGACGAAGTAATTCGTCATCGGCTCGGCCTGCCGCCGCTGGGGCTCCCGTTCTCCCGCCCTGATGAACCGCGCGTGCTCCGTCGCGGTGAGCGCGTTCAGCACGCCCACGGACCAGCCGCCCGGCAATGATCCGGTGATCTTGGCCGCACCGAGGATGGTCGTGTCGGCCGGAGCGACCGCGTACTCGGCGTCGGTCGGGAAACGTTGCGGGGCACGGCCGATGCGGCGCGTATAGAAGAGGCTCGGCGCATTGAAGAAGTTGAAATGCGTCGGCGCCGGCGTGTCGCCGAAGCGGAAGACGTTCAGCCCCTCGGTGAAGAACGGCCGGCGCTCCGGGTAGAACGTCTCGAAGTCGCTCAGGTTCACGACCGCGGGATCGACCTCCACCTGCCCGAAATCAGGGTTGATCGTGCCGGTCAGCGTGAGGCTCGGCGTGAGCGCGTATTTCACGTCCAGGCCGCCGTCGGCGCGCTGCTCGCGCTGTTCGAGCAGCGGATTCCTCTCATCGAAACGGGTCCGGACGTCCGAGCGCGCCACCGCGTATGGCACGAGCTCGAGCGGCCGTCCGCGCCGGATGCCTTCGAGCCCGACGATGTCGGCGAAGTGGGAGACGAACCCGGTCTCCCCCTTGCGGGTGTTGACGATGCGCACCCATTCGTTGTTCCGGACGGTGCGGCGCGTGATGTTCAGTCCCCAGGTGTGCACCGGCCGGTCGGGAAAGCGGAGCTGCGAGTACGGAATGCGCACCTCGGCGATCCAACCGTCCGCCACGATTCTCGCGGACGAGCTCCAGACGCCGTCCCAACTGCCGTCCTCGGAGATGTCGTTGTACAGCAGCGAATCGATCTGCACGTCGGCCGGCGTGACGGTGAAGGCGTTCCCGGAAAGACGATCGTGCTGCGGGTCGATGTTGATGGAGAGGAAATCGCTCTCCACGAAGGTGTCGCGCCGCACGAGCAGCGCCGTCGGCCGGTTCGTATCCTCCATCTTCGCGCCGAAGTAGATCGCATCGTCGTCATAGACGATGCGGATGCTGGTGCGCATGGTCGGAGGCTGCCCGTCATCCGGATCGTGTTGCGTGAAGTCGGTGAACTCCGGCGCGTTCTGCCACGCCGCATCCGAGAGATCGCCGTCGATGGCCGGCGCAGCCGTGACCCGCACCGCGTGCAACGTCGGCCGCTCCGGCCAGTTCGCCGCGAAAACGTCCGCGCAGACGAGGATCGAGAGGCAGCCGAGCAGAGCGCTTTTTGCCATTGATGCTGCAACGTTACTCATGCGCCGCATTTGTGCAAGCCACTTATCAGTGACGGGATGTGACACGAGGCGGGACTGCGCTACGATATTCACGTGACCGCGGACGAGCTTTTTCGACTGCACGATCCCGGGTGGCGCCACGAGCTCGTGCGCGGAGAACTCCGCCGCAAGCCCTTTCTGAACGCGCGACAGGGCGAGGTCATCCCCGAACTCGCCATCAGCCTCGCGGACGCGAGGGCGTTTGGCAAATTCTACGCAGCCACCGGTTACCTGCTCGCGCGTAATCCGGACACCGTTCGCGTAGCCGAAATCGGGTTCGTCCGGAACGACCGAGTCTCCAGAACGGCCGGATATCTGGAAGGAGCACCGGACGTCGCGTTCAACATCCTCGCCTCGGGCGACGATGTCGAGGAGAAAACACGTGAATGGCTCAGCGCGGGAGCCTCGGCCGTGGTGATCATCGACGCTGATACCGAGACCGTACGCATCCACCGCACCGGCTCCACCACGTCCGTGAATGACGTCCTCGAAATCGACGACGTCATCCCCGGGTGGCGTCTTCCGCTCGCCGAGCTGTTCGCCTAGTTCGAGGCCCCCGTCGCCGACTCGCCGACGAACCACTCCGTCAGGGCCTCTTTCGCGATCTCGTTCGAGACCACGTGCTCCCCCGGGAACTCGATGAACTCCACCTCGTAGCCTGCCTGGTCAATGGCGCGGGCGATGGAGCGGGAGGTGGCGATCGGGAGGACGTCGTCGCTCGTTCCGTGGGCGAGGAAAACGTGCGGATGCCCGCTCGTGCTGCGGAGGCGGATGAAGCCGGGGGAGAAAGCCATCACGTGCGTGAAGAGATTGCCGTTCATCAGGCCGAGGGAGAGGGCGTAGGTGCCGCCGTCCGAGAAACCGCCGATGGCGACGCGCTTCGGGTCGACGGGGTAGCGGTCGAAGACGTACGCGAGCGCGCGGTCGATGTAGATCACGTCCTTGCCGAAGCGGTCGAGCGGGTCCTGTGCCACGTCGCGCTGCGCGATCTCCCACGTGTAACCGCGCGAATCGGGTGCCACGACAATGGCTCCGATGTCGTCCGCGAACGAGCGGATCTGCTGCAGGATCTTGTCGCCGTCGTCGAGCGAGCCATGGAGCATCAGGATCAGCGGCGCCGGTTGCGCCACGTTCGCCGGCACGTAGAACCAGCCGTCGCGGACGTTGGCCGCATCGGACAGATCGAGCTTCTGCAGGCCCGTGACCTGTGACGGAGTGGCCACGGCTTTGGGGTGGGCATAGATGCGTCCCAGCTCTGCGAGCTGATAACCGCCACCCTGCCTCTGCTGCTGCGTGGCGCAACCGGTCATCGTGAGAACTGCAAATGCGAACATCAGGTATCGCGCGATCATGATGCTGGAAAACTAGCGCCTCGCAGCGACGCGTGGGTGACGGTCAGATGTGGAAGCGGTGGACGAACTGTTTCGATGTTCGCGCGGCGATGAACGATGCAACAGTTCCGCCGGAGCGCGAACTTTCCCGCCGCTCGGGCGTAGGGCCCGGCACGTCGAGTGCTACGTCCTTCCGGTGATGAGCCGATCGAAGTGGTTGCGCCGCCTGCTTGCGGGTACGTGTGCGCTCCCGGCGATCGGCACGCTCCTCAGCCTGAGCCGCCGTCCGCACTGGATCTTCCGGATGTGGGACTTCCCGCGCGTGCAGATCGCGACCGTGGCCGCGGTCGGCGGCACCTCGTACGCCCTCCGCTTCTTCCGCGGGAGCGCGGCCGACTTCGCGGTGCTGCTTCCCGCGACGGCCGTCGTGGCGTGGCAGTGCTACCGCATCCGCACCTACACCCCGCTCGTGCGCCCGACCGTCCTGCGCGTACGCCCCGAGGAGGCGGATGCAGACAACCGCATCACGCTGATGATGACGAACGTCCAGATGGAGAACGGCGAGCACGCGCGGCTCCTCGAGGGGGTCGAGCGTGCGAACCCCGACGTCGTGCTGGCGGTCGAGATCGACGACCGCTGGCACCGGGCGCTCGAGCCGCTCTTCGAACGCTACCCGTACGCCATTCGCCGTCCGCAGAACAACTACTACGGCATGGTGCTGCTCTCCCGCTTCCCGCTCGTCGACCCGAAAGTCGACTACCTGATCCAGGCCGACATCCCGTCGATCCACACCCGCATCCGGCTCGAGAGCGGCGTCGAGGTCACGCTGCACGGCCTCCATCCCCGCCCGCCGGAGCCGGTCCGCGACCAGCCGTCATCCCCCAGGGACGCGGAGCTGGTCGTGGTCGGACGGAGCATCGGCGACGCCGACGACGAGCCGACCATCGTGGCCGGAGACCTGAACGACGTCGCCTGGTCGCCGACCAGCGAGCTGTTCGTGCGGCTCAGCGGCCTGCTCGATCCGCGCGCGGGCCGCGGCTTCTACAACAGCTACAACGCGAAGAGCCGCCTCTTCCGCTATCCGCTCGATCACGTCTTCCACTCGAAACACTTCAAGCTGGTGCGCCTCGAGCGCTGTCCGTCGATCGGCTCCGATCACTTCCCGATCCTCATCGAGCTGCAGTACGTTCCGGGCGCGGAGGTCGAGCAGTCCGAGTCGGAGAAGAGACCCGGCGACGAGAAGATCGCCGACGAAAAGCTCGAGCAGGAAGCGCACGACGCGGCCACCGGCGCCGATCGTCCGAAGGAGTGACATGCGCGGCAAAGCGTGGTTCGTGCACCTCTACACCGCGTCCGGCGTCCTCTTCGCGCTCCTGGCGACGCTCGAGCTCTGCGACGCGCAACCCGACGCGCGGATGGTGTTCATCTGGCTGACCATCGCGGTGCTGATCGACGCCACCGACGGCCCGCTCGCGCGCCGCTTCGAGGTGAAGAAAGTGCTGCCGCAGATCAGCGGACGCACGATCGACGACATCGTCGACTTTTTGACCTTCACCTTCATCCCGATGCTGCTCGTCGCGCGCCTCGAATGGGTACCCCGCCCCATCCTCCTCTTCGTGGCCCCCGCCCTCATCGCCAGCCTCCTCGGCTTCGCCAACGCCGGCGCCAAGGACGAATCGGGCGGCTTCTTCCTCGGCTTTCCTTCCTACTGGAACATCGTCGCCTTCTACCTCGGCATCGCCGCCTCCCATTCGCTGCACTGGCTCAACGGCATCGTGCTGCTCGCGCTGGCGGTGCTGACCGTGCTGCCGGTCGGCTTCATCTACCCCAACCTCGCCCCGCGGCGCTGGAAGGCGGCCATCATGATCGGCGCGCTGGTCTGGCTCGCGCTCATCGCCGCCATGCTGCCGCGCTACCCCCGGCCTGCGCCCTGGCTGGTCTGGTTGTCGCTGATCTATCCCGTTTTCTACACTGTGGTGTCGGCGGTGGAGTACCGCCGCCATGTTCTGGCGCAGCGAGTGCAGGCGCCGGTTTGAATCTGGAGGTATGCAATGAGCGAAGACATCAATTCGGGTTTGCTTCAGGACGTACGTGATCTCGATGCCCATCCACTCTCGGCCAGCCCTGCTGACGGCACGGACGCCACGAAGTCCGACCAGGACCGCACCGACGGCGACCCTGGCGACAACGAGGGCGATGCCGACGGCACCGATGCGGCCGACACCGACGCCACGGATAAAGGCGATTCCGACGGCACCGACACCGGCGACGCCGACGGCACGGACAACGCGTAGTATCGTGCGCTGTGGAGGGACGGGCGCCTCGCCCGTCCCTGACTTTTCCCGAGGTATTCCACTTTGACCACCACCTTCGCCTCGGCGCTCGGCAACGTCAGCGTCGACGACTTCCTGACGCGCATCTGGGGACAGACGTTCGCGCATCTCCCCGGCACGCGCGGACAGTTCCGCGACCTCCTCTCCTGGTCCGAGGTCAACGGGATGCTGCAGAAACACCGGCTGGAGCCGCCGCGGCTGCGGCTGGTGCGCAACGGCGAGTTCGCGCCGAAGAACGAATACCTTCGCTACGAAGGCAACCGCGTGCCGTTCGTCGTCCCGGAACAGCTCTCGGAGAAACTGCGCGACGGCTACACGCTGATCGTCGATGCCGTCGATGACATGGCGGACGGCGTGATGCGCCTGGCCGAGGACTTCGAGCGGGTGCTGCACGAGTCGGTGCAGGTGAACATGTACGCCGGCTGGCGCGAGCAGCAGGGCTTCCATCGCCACTGCGACACGCACGACGTGGTGGTGCTGCAGGTCTTCGGGAAAAAGTACTGGCGCGTCTACGAAGGCGGCCGCCCGCACCCGCTGAAGGACGACATCGCGCCGAACAAGACCGCGCCGGACAAGGTGGTGTGGGAAGGCGTGCTCGAAGAAGGGGACGCGCTCTACATCCCGCGCGGCTGGTGGCACGAGGCTTCAGGCATCGGCGAGGTCACGCTGCACCTGACCTTCGGCATCCACCAGCGCACGGGCGTCAACCTGATGCACTGGATCGCGGACCAGCTGCGCGGCTCGACCGACTTCCGCGCACCGTTGCGCCGCTTCGCCTCGCCGGAAGCACAGGCGGAGCAGCTCGCCGGGCTGCGCACGCAACTGCTCGCCGCCGTCGACGACGGCATCCTCGAGCGCTACTTCGCGCACCGGAACGCGCGGGCGCGATCGCGCGGCTGGGCCAGCCTGCCGTGGACGGTCGCCGACCAGACACCGGCGATGTCGGCGCGTGTGACCTTGGCCGCCCCCCGCGCGCTGAACATCGTCCGCGATGACGGCTCGATCCGGTTCGATGCGAATGGCCGTGCGTGGCAGTTCGCCGCGGCGGCCGAGCCGCTGTTGCATGCGCTCGAGCGCGGGCCGGCCACGGTCGCGGAGCTCTGCACCGAAAGCGCGCTCGACGGGGCGACGGTGCAGCAGTTCGTGGCCGAGCTCGCGCGCCATGGCCTGGTGAACCTCGCCGGCGAGCCGGACGCGTGATCGAGCGCCGCCGGCTGTTCTGTTCCGACTCCGCGAGGGTGCGCGGCGACGACAACGTCGCCACCGCCGCGCGCGTGGACGTCTGGATCCTGGTCGAGCTCCCTTGCACCTGGGGACGCGAGCCGATGACCGACGCCGCGTTGCCGCCCGCGGTCCGGGAGACGCTCGAGCGGGCGGAGCACGAGATCCCGCGCAGCCGCGTCATCTTCATCCGCAAGCGCGTCGAGCCGCCGCGCGAATGCCGCGTCTACCTGGCCCGCAGCTCCCCCACGCCGGGAGTACTCCCCCTCGACCTCCCCTCGATCGACGAGGTGGCCACGGTGCCGTTTGCCGCCCTCGCGGCCGAGCCGTTCCCCGCGGTCGAGCGGCCGCTCATCCTGATCTGCACGCACGGCCAGCACGACTCCTGCTGCGGACGCCGCGGCTATCCCCTCTTCGACGCACTTCGGGAGCGCCCGGAGATCGACCTCTGGCAGTGCTCGCACATCGGCGGCGACCGTTTCGCCGCAAACGCGCTCGTCCTCCCGTGGGGCATCTACTACGGACCGGTCGAGCCGCGCGAAGCGGAGCAGCTCGTCACGAGCGTCCTCCGCAACGAGATCCTGCTCGCCGCCTACCGCGGACGCAGCTCCATGTCCCGCCCCGTCCAGGCCGCGGAGACCTTCGTCCGCCGCGCCACGAACATCGCCGGCCGCGACGCCTTCCGCCTGCTCCGCCGCGAGACCCTCGTCGACGGCCGCATCCGCATCCACCTCCGCGAAGCCGGCGGCACGCTGCACGAGGTGACGATCGAGCACTTCATCGAGTCGGAAGACGCGTACACCACCTGCTCCTCACGCAAATCGCAGCCGATCCGCCAGTTCCGGCTCGTCCAGCACGCGATCCATTAGTGTGGTGCCACGCGGGTGCATTTCCTGCACGTCGCGTACGGCATCCAAGGATTTATCGACGACATCGAGAAGCTCACCGAAGACAACTCCGACTTCCGCCGCGTGCTCGACACCGGCCAGCAGATGCGCTCGTCGTCATGGCCCTGACGAGTAGCGTCAGCGCAACTCGTCATCCCGAGCGTCGAGTGAGGGACCTGGGTGGGTGGGGACACGCGGGATCCGCCTCGTGCGACTCGCGCAATTGACGCAGGCAACACGATCGAAAATCGGTCGCCACCACGAGCAGCGTGACCCCGAGCAATCTGTAAAACGTGCCCATCCGCCGATCATGGCTCAGCTGGCTTACGGTCTCGAGAAAGAGTTTGGAGTGCGATGACCGCGGCGTGGAGGGCGTTTGCATGCACGGTTGTCTTCACAAGCCCGGATCTCGTGAGCTCAGCCTCGAATGACGCCCCCATCTCCACCGCTCTCGAGGTGCACCCCCAGCGAGGTCCAGGTGCAAGTCCAGCCGCTGGACGTGCACGTCCAACCGGGTCTAGGTGCAATTCCAGCCGCTGGACGTGCACCGCCAACCGGGTCCAGGTGCAATCCAGCCGCTGGACGTGCAATGCCAGCGGCGTCCGGGTGCAATCCCAGCCGCTGGGCGTGCAATCCCAGCCGCTGGGCATGCACCTCCAGCCGTCTAGGTGCAATTCCAGGCCGGTGGGCGTGCAAGCCCAGCCGGGTCCAGGTGCAAGCCCAGCCGGGTCCAGGTGCAATGCCAGCCGCTGGACGTGCAACTTGTGGAGGTGCACCTGGAGAGCGGTCCGGGTGATCGTTCGTGCTCCGGAGGTGCTGGTGCCGTCGTTCAAACTGCGACACGGCCCGTGCCCCATGTGGGCGAGCCTCGCTCAGCGGTGAGGGTGCACCCTGACCCGCCTCGAGGTGCATCCAGCAGAACGGGGCTTCACCCTTGACCACCGTCACGGCGCATCCGGCCGCGGGGGAGGTGCGCCTCGACGGACGTCAGCGTGCTCCCTGACGACCATCAGCGTCGCCGCATCGCCGATGGCGAGCCCTCCAGGCGCTGAACACCACATTGCTTGCGGCATCGCAAGGAGAGTCCGTCTCCGGAGAACGAGCGACCGGGATCGATGACGTCGGAACGTGCTACCAGACGGGTGACACCGGTTCGCGCAACACCTCGGCCGTCCACCGGTCCAGGTTCTGCTCATTCGCAGGCGCGACGATGTGCTCGACGCTGCCCGCAAACGCCGCATTCTCGAATACCTGCACCCACGTGACGGTCGTTCCGCCCTCCGATGGAGCGAGGGTGACCGTGAGCCGAAACTTCGGCTCGCAGACATGGTCCACCACCACCTTGTGCGGCGGATCGACCTCGGCAAAGACGCTTTCGTTCGGATAGTTGTGCCCGTCGGGACCGTGCATCACGAACTCCCACCGCCCGCCGGGCCGGACCTCGCAAACGTCAAACGTATTCGTAAATCCAGCCGGCCCCCACCAGCGAGCCAGCCGTTGCGGGTCGCTGATGGCGGCAAATACCTGGTCCGGCGTGGCGGGAATCTCGCGGGTACTTCGGAAGATGCTCATTGCCGTCGCAATGATAAGGCGTCAGACCAGCGAGCGGACTCGCCCTACTGCCCCAGCGCAGCGCCAGCGGCGCGCCTTCCCCCCCGGCAGAGCATCGCGAGTTGCGCCCGCAGCCGGCCCGCGATGTACGAGTACGGCGTGGTGCGCGCATGCGAACTTGCAAGAAAGTCAATTGCGCGGCGTAACGAGTCTTCGATGTGATGAGTGTGCTCATTCCCTCCGGCACCACCAGGCGATCTCTCGCGCCGAGATCATCCGCGCGCTAGTGGCGTTCATGAGTCGCAGCAACTTCAAACAGTTCGCGACCGTCGAGGAGATGGTCACGTTCCTCGTGTCGTACTTCCCGCGCATCCCGAATGGTGGCCGCCTGCCGCTGCTCCTCGAATCGAGCTTGTTCCATCCCGGACGGGCCGGCTCGAGCGGCGGGGCGTCGACTGTGACGATTACGCTCCCCGCGACCTGCACCTGGACGGCGATGAGCACGGCGGAGTGGATGCTGCTATCGGAGACCGCAGGCACCGGAGGGGCGACGCTCGCCTACACGGTGGGCGCGAACCCGACCACGAGCGCGCGTTCAGGCTCGATCACGATCAACGACCAGACGTTCACGGTGACGCAGAGCTCCGCGGCACCGTTCGGTGCGCCTTCCGGCCTCGTCGCGACCGTGCTTCTCGACGACGCGGCACGCCCGTACATCGCCGTCACATGGAACGCGGTCGCGGACGCTGCGTATTACGATGTCTCGGTGCAGCGCGCGGGGAGCACCACGACGATTCCCACGACCGAGCCTTCGCTCGTCCTCGCACCGGCAGAAACGGTGAGCGGATCGCCGTACCTGTTCAAAGCACGGGCGGTCGACGCCGCTGCCACACAGTCGGCGTACAGCGCGCCCGATCTCGCCACCGTGGTTGTCTTCGCGGACGATCCGATCGTCCCGTTCGTCACGCGGGCAAAGCTCGTCCACATCACGGAGCTTCGGACGGCGGTCGACGCTGTACGCGCGCTGGCAGGACTCTCTGCCGCAATATGGACCACGATTCAAGTCGGTGCTCCGATTCAAGCTGCGCCGATCACGGAGCTACGCACCGCGCTGGATGCTGCGCGCTCCACGTTGACGTTGCCTGCGCTGTCGTACACCGACCCCTCGTTGAGTGCGGGCGCCCGGATCAAAGCGGCGCACGTGCAGGAGCTGCGGAACGGGACCAAATGAGCAAACTCTCGACCGCCGCGCTCGTCCTCCTCGCCGCACTCGCCGTGACGAGCGGGGGCGCGTGCCGGCGCGCTGACGCGACCCGCCCCGATGTACCTGCGGATCGCGTCACGATCACGACGCCGCACGACTGGGCAATGTTCGCTGCGGGCGATGACATTACGGTCGAGGCGGCGATCGAGATGCGCGAGCCCGTGCAGCGCATGGAGTTCTGGTCGAACGGCGGCGTCATTCGCACGCTCGACCGCCCACCATTCCGCATGACGATCCCCAAGGCCGGTGCTGGTAGCTACCGCATCCACGCCGTCGCATACACGGCCCACGGGAAGTTAGCGAGCCAACAAGTCTACGTCGGCGTCCGGATGCGTGAAGAGGATCGGATGCACGAACTCACGGCGGAGGAGGCGGCGGGGCTCATCGGCGGGGCTGAACCACAAATTTTTATCAATGCACCGACCTCGGATCAGACGTTCAAAGCTCCAGCCGACATAAAGATCGATGGCTGGGTTGCGTTTCCCGCGGCGGCGATCAAGCAAATCAGCGTCGTCGCAGATAGCAAGCCACTGACAACCGTTACGACGCCAACGTTCACGCATTTCTGGAAACGCGTCCCACAGGGCCGGCACACGATCGTCATTCAAGCTATGGACGCCGAAGGGCGAACCAGCACGCGGACCGTAATTCTCGACGTTCGCTAGGATACGAGGCACCCCTCCATGGCTCGCAGGCCATCGGTGGCCGGCGCGTCGGCGCAGCTCCGGATCAAGTTGACGATCGAGCATCTCATCGAGAGCGACGACGCGTTCACGACCTGCTCGTCGCGAATCACAGCCGGTCCGGCAATTCCGGCTCGTGCGGCACCTCATGCACCAGGTGTTTGGAGTGCGGTGACCGCAGTCACCGCTTTGACTGAGTGCCGAGGACGCTGGACGCACAAGGCGGCAGCTGCGGCTGTCGGAGGAAAAGCGGTGACTTGCGGGAGGCTGTCTCAAAACTATTGGCACGTGGTTCGCGCATCCACTGCAAGGCGAATAAGCCGGCGTAAATTGATGGCATTGACCACTGCGAGTGTAAAAAACATCGTGTAACGCAGCGTTTCGCCCACTTGAATTTCGCGAATTTGGGTTTTGACACACCCTCCTCCGGTCGCCGCACTCCAAACTTACATCTCCGGTGGCCCGCTCGTCGTGGTCGTCGTGTCCGTTGGCGGAGGCGGAGGCGGATCTTCTTCCGGCTCCTCCGGCGGTTCCGCGGTGGTCGTGGTCGGCGGCGGCTGTGTCGGCGGCGGGAGTCGGGTTGGGGGTGGAGGTGTGGTCGGGGGCGGGGCGCCGCCGGTGGTGGTCGGGTCGCGGAAGACGCCTCCGGTGAGCGTTGAATCCGGTGGAACTTCGAAGCCGCCGGTGTCGGCGGGCGGGAGGCCGGTGGTGTTGGTCACGATCGGGTTGCCGAACTCGTCGAACATCGGGACGACCGGGGAGGCCGTGGGCGTGGTGTGCGTGCGGCACGGTTCGGTCGGCTCGGTGCCCTGCTTGAATGCCTCACGCACGATCATGTTCGCGGGGCAGTTTGCCGTGGCGCGGCCGCCGCTGGTCTTGTCGACGTCGGCGAACGTCACACCGTTCGGCACCGGGAAGGCCTGGTTCTGTTCGCCCGCGGTCGCGACGAGCATGTAGCGCGTCCACATCGGCACCGCGGAATCGCTGCCGGAGAGGCCGGTCGGGTCGTTGTCGTCGAAGCCGATCCAGGTCAGCGCGAGCGTCTGCGGGGTAAACCCGATGAACCAGGAGTCGCGCTTGTCGTTCGTCGTGCCGGTCTTTCCCGCCGCGACTTTGCGGAAGCCCATGGAGCGCGCACCGGCGGCGGTGCCGCGATTCACGACGCCTTCCATCACGTGCGTGAGCAAGTAGACATCGCGCTGCGGGAACACCTGCTGCGCCTTCGGCTCCCCTTTTCCTTCCAGGCGGCGGCCGCGGTCGTCCATGACGAAGCGGATCGCGTGCGGCGTCATGCGCGCACCCTGCCGCGCGATGGTCGAATACGCCTCCGCCATCTCGATCGGGGGAATGCCGGCCGCGCCGAGGAGGATGGACGGGTTGTCGGATTCCAGCTCCGTCTCGACGCCGAGCGTACGCGCCGTCTTGAGGATCGGCTCGATGCCGCACGCCAGCCCGATGCGCACCGAGGCTGCGTTGAGCGACTGCTCGAGCGCGGTACGCACGGTCACGTTCCCGCGATACTGCCCGTCGTAATTGCGCGGCGACCAGTCGTCGGACCAGCGGCGCTTGAGCACGAACCGCGTATCGCTGACGAGCGTGGACGGCGTGATGTTCTGCCCCGAAAGGCTCGGCTCGAATGCGGTCAGGTAGACGAACGGCTTGAACAGCGAGCCGACCAGGCGCTTCGACTTCAGCGCGCGGTTGAACTGGCTCTGGTCGTAATTGCGGCCGCCCACCAGCGCGCGGATCTCACCGCTGGGGATGTCGATGTGGATCAGCGCCGCTTCGAGCCGCGGGTCGTGGTTACGGAGGCGGCGGCTCCCCTTCTCGATGCTGGCGAGGCTGGTCTGCACCGCGCGCGTGGCCGCATCCTGCGCGTCGAGGTCGATGGCCGTGTAGATGCGCAGGCCGCGTCCCTTCACGTCCTCGACGCCGTAATCGGTGGCCAGCTCCTGCAGCACGCGGTCGACGTAGAACGGCATCGAGCTGAGACTGGTGCGCTTGCGGTTCGGGCGGCGCGGGAGGTTCGTGGAGCGGGCCTCGTCGTACTGCGCCTGGGTGATCTTCTTTTCCTTGAGCATCAACTGCAGCACCGTGTTGCGGCGCTTCATCGCGGTCTCGGGGTTGTTGAACGGGGAGATGTTGTTCGGGCTGCGGATCATCCCGGCGATCGTGGCCGCCTCGGCGATGTTGATCTCGGTGACCGGCTTGCTGAAGTAGAAGCGCGACGCTTCGCCGACGCCGAGGATCGAGATCGAGCGGTTGCGCCCGAGGTAGATGTCGTTGAGGTACGCCTCGAGGATCTCTTTCTTCGAATAGCGGGCGTCGAGGATCACCGCCATGAACGCTTCGATGAGCTTGCGCTTGTACGTCCGCTCGCTGGTGAGGAAGTAGTTCTTCACGAGCTGCTGCGTGAGCGTCGACGCCCCCTCGGACACGCCGCCCGAGGCGACGTTGCGGAAGACGGCGCGGAAGATGCCCAGCGGATCGACGCCGGGATGCCGCCAGAAGCGCACATCCTCGGTCACGATCACCGCGTCCTGCAGATGCTGCGGCACCTGCTGCAGCGTGACGGGACTGCGGTTCTCGAGCTGCTCGCTGAGGACGGACGTCAGCAGCTCCGGCTCGAGCGCGGCCTGCTCGATCGGACGAGCCTCGCGCAGACCCACGACCGAGGCGACCTTCGTGCCGTCGATGGCCACGCGCAACTGCTGCGCGGGGAAAGTGCCGGTGGGATGTTCGAACGCACGCGTGTAGATGTCGATGCCGCCGTCGCCGCGCAGGAAGTCGCCGGGGTTCGCGAGGCGCGGGGCTTCGCGGTAGCCGAGGCGGTCGAGCTTCTCGAGCAGATCCTCGGTGCGCATCGCACTGCCAGGGGCGAGCGGCGTGTAGTCGGCGTAGATGCGCGTCGGGAGCCGCAGGCGGCGCACCTGGAAGCGGCTGACCGATTCGCGATACACCCAGATGCCCGCGATCACCGTCAGCGCGATCAGCGACAGGACGGTCCAGGAAATGATGCGGAAGATCGTGCGGCGCGGCGGGAGGCGGCGCTTCCGCGCGGCCTTCGGCGCCGGTGCCGGCTCGGGCTCGGGCTCGGGCGTTGGGGTCTCGATGGGAGGTTCGCTCATTGTTTGTTGCCGCGGCTACTGCGCGACGATCGTCAGGTTTCGGCCGCCGTTTGCTCCGTCGCGGCGGTAGGAGTGAAAGATCGAGCCGTCGCAACGCGTGCAGAGCCCGGAGTCGGAAATGCGGTCGTCGCTGAAGCCACGCTCGCGCAGGAGGTCGATGGTGTATTTCGCGAGATCGACGTGTGCCTTCGCGCGGCTGCGGTCGAGATAGCGGTCTTCGAACTGCGCCGCCACGTCCTCCCCTACTTCGAAGCAGCAGACGCGGATCGAAGGGCCGAGGTAGGCGTATGCCGAATGCGCGTCGAAGGCGGTGTCGCGCGCGATGGTGTCGATCGTGGCGCGCGTGATTCCCTGCACCGCTCCGCGCCATCCGGAGTGCACGTCAGCTATGACGAAATGGGAAGGATCGACCATCGCAACAGGGAGGCAGTCTGCAACCTTAATGCCGAGCGCAACCTCTGTTTCATCGCTCCAGAGCGCGTCGCACGCATCGCATTCACGCCAGTCTTTCCCTGCGTTTGCGCGGCTCACGTTGGTGCTGTGGATCTGCGTGCAGGTCGTGAGCGTCGCCTGAATCCCGAAGCGATCGCGCAGTGTTTGCGCGATCGTTGCGGCGATGTCCGGATTGAGCCGTCCGGGGAAGTCACGCGTGGTGCAGAAGACGGCGGTGTTCTCCGGCAGAGAGTCGGGGACGGCGATGCGTCCGAGGTGTTCTGTTGTTTCGATACGCCACATAGCATTTACTCTATCGCGCGATGAGAGACCTCGATCTCGGCAACGGCATCACCGTTCCCGCCGACCTGTTGCGCGCCGTCACCTCGCGCAGCGGCGGTCCGGGCGGGCAGAACGTGAACAAGGTCGAGACCCGCGTCACGATCGAAGTTCCGGTCGATGCACTGCCGCTGCCCGACGACCGCAAAGCTCGCGTCCGCGAACGCCTGGCCGGCCGCATCAACCGCGAAGGCGTGCTGCGCGTGACCTCCCAGGTGGCCCGCACCCAGGCCGACAACCGCGACCGCGCCCTGGCGCGCATGGAAGAGCTGCTCCGCGAGTCGCTCGAGGAAGAGAAGCCGCGCAAGAAGACGCGCGTCCCGAAGTCGGTGAAGGCGAAGCGGCTGGACGAGAAGAAGCGCGTGGGCGAGAAGAAGAAGTTGCGGGCGCGGTTCGAGTGATGGGTGACTTTTCGCTTGTGGCACGGCCCCTCACCCGGCCGTTGGCCACCCTCTCCCCGCTCGACGCGGGGAGAGGGGCTACTAAGTTTCACTCTCGCGAGAGGTGAGAGGTTGTAGCCCCTCGCCCCGCGATGAGCGGGGAGAGGGATGCTCGGCACCTGCGCGCGGCGATTGCGGTGCTGGTGCGACCCTCGATGAAGCGACGTTAGAAGACCAGGTGCCGGGCCGGGTGAGGGGCCGCGCCACGGAGCAGCGCGTGACCTACGACGCCAGCGCCCGCACCTGGGCGATGCGCGACTTCAGCTGCTCCGTCACCACGATCCCTCGCAGCAGTGAGGCAGTCTTCTCGAACTCCAGCACCATCGTGTCGACGGCCTGGTTGCCGTTGCCGTTCATGATGCCGTCGAGGGCGTGCAGGAAGTGTTTCTCGATCGTCTTGTGCGCGCTGTCGCCGATGAATTCCTCGGCTACCGCGCGGATACGCGCGGCGAGGTCGACTAGCTCGCCATTGTCGTGATCGAAGTCGTGCTCAATTTTTTTTTTTAGCTGCACGAGCTCGCCCGTGATCATGCCGTACAGGATCTTCGCCACGTCGAACGACGACATGTTCAGCTCGTGGCCGATCTCGACGATCGAGCGGTGGCCGTTGATCCTGGTGATCAGCAGCCACTCGTGCGGGTTGAGCGTGACCTGCTCGTGGCGGTTCTCCCGCGCCAGCAGCTCCGGGACGTGATCGACCGAGGGGATCTTCTTCGAGAGCACGCGCCACTCGTCGAGGCGGCGCGCCGCTTCCATCAGCAGGTTCGTGTTCGACTTGGTGATGGTCTGGCGGTCCGGCTCTTCGCTCGGGCTGAACTGGAACTCGCCCTGGTTCCAGATCGCGAGCGAATAAATCGCTTCCTCCCCCACCAGGTCGCCGACCGTCGCGTGCACCATCTGCCCGTTCTTCAGGAAGATGAACCCGCGGTCACCCTCACGTGTAAGGGTGAACTTGCCGGTCTTACCCGACACGCTCACCAGTTGGATGATGTCGGGAAGCGGTAATTCTTTGAGTGAGCCCTGGAATGCCATGGGGGTCGTCGGAGAGACTAACCCAGCGTTCCTGACAGGTCAAGGAGTGGTGAACAATGCTTCATCGCGGGGCTCGACCGCGCTCAAAATCCACAATCCAAAGGCCAAACCGGCGATGACTCCGGTAGCGATGCGCAGCTCGTTCGTGCTCTCGCGCAAGCCGGTCAACTGGGTCAGTCCGTCGAGCGCGAGCGGCGCCAGTGCAGCGAACGCGACCACGCGCATGGTCTTCTCGCGCAGCCGCGGGATCAGGCGGAAGAGCGCCAGCCCGCCGAGGATGCCCGCGTAGATGGCCGCGCAGCGGGCGCAGATCGGCATCGGGACATGGAAGAGCTCGAGACAACGCTCCGGCTTACCGTGGCAAAGCGTCCGGAACAGCAGCCGCCACTTCATCGACGCGCCGTGCGAGATGGCCCACGAACAGAGCGCCGAGAGGCCGAGGATCATGGCCGGGATCAGCGCCACGGCGCTGAGGACGATTTTCGTGTCGCGCTTCATCTGCTCGCGTCGAGCCGGTGGACCTGCGCGAACGCGTGCGCGCTGATGAGCAGGGACCAGAAGCCGGTGAAGATCACCCCGATGCAGAGCACGCCGATGCCCGCCTCGCCGATGAAGCGGGCGATGACCAGGATCAGGATCGCCAGCAGGTAATTGGCGACGTTCACCCGGATGAACCGCCAGATGCGGCCGAACTCAAAGGCCGCACCGAACCGCTGCTCCACCATCGTGAAGAGCAGGGAGGCCGGCAGGAACAGGAAGATGGCCAGCCAGAGCGGCAGGAGCAGGCACGCCAGGCAGCCGAGCGTCAGTCCGCCGAGCGCCTGGATCGCTTCATGGTCGACCATGTCGAGCGCGATCGAGGGGAAGACGAACATCACCCCGAGGATGAACATCGGGACGAAGTAGAGGAGCATCACGCCGATCAGGCGCGCCCCTTCGCTGAAGAAACCACCGAGGTCGTCCCACTCCGGGAGCGGGCGCGGATGGCCGGCGGCGACGTTCCGCGTGACGTGGGCCACGTAGCCGAAGACGAAGAACCAGCCGACGATCAGGAAGCCGGCCAGGTAGAAGAGCCCGCCGATCAGGATCTTCTGCACCCAGCGCGGGTCGTCGAAGACGTACGAGAACGGCTTCGCGAAGTCGAACTGCGGCGTCGCGGGAAGCGCCGGAGGCACGACCGGTGGAGGCGGTGGCGGTGGTGGCGGCGGTGTGTACTGCACGTCGCTCATGGAACGAGTGTAACCGCCGCGTGTAACCTGGAAGAAATAACAAACGTCATACCTTGTAGCCAGCGCCCTTGCACGAACAGATCGATCTCGTCGTCGTCACCGAGGAAAAGAGAAAGACCGGCGGTCTCAGCATCGCCACCGTCGTCTCTTTGATCCTCCACTCGGCGTTGATCGTCTGGTTCGTCACCCGGCCGAAGGACGCGACGCCGGTCGAGAGGCACGAGCCGCTGGTCCGTTACGTCCAGCTGCTGCAGCAGAATCAACAGGGTAAGAAGAACGAGTTCGTCGAAGCACCCGGCCCCGAGGTCTCGATGAAAGCGCCGCTCACCGCGCCGCTCTCGAACCGCAACCGCCAGGCGAGCATGCCCGAGCCGACCGGCCCGATGCCCACCAACCGCCCCGGTGACGGGCGCGGCCTCTACAACCCGCCGTCGCGTCCGCAACCGCGCGGTCCACAGCAGGCCGACCAGCCGCAAGCCCAGCAGGCGCAGCAGGGCGTGGCGCCGTCGAACGGCTTCGACGCTCCGCAGACCTCCGACCGCTCCCGCGCCACCGCTGCCTCGAACGAGACCTTCGTCTACCGCGAGCCCGCCAGGGCCGCGGCCGCGATCGACTGGCGCTCCGCGGTCAAGTCGGTCCGCGGTCCGATCGGCGGCGGCGACGGCATCGACCTCGGCAACGCCGGCGGCGGCGACAAGGGCTACGCGGAGCAGGGCCCGCTCTCGTTCGAGACGCAGTGGTACGACTGGGGCGACTACGCGCAGTCGATGGTCAGCCGGATCCGCGTGAACTGGTACGCCAACATGCCGCAGCTCATCCGCACCGGCATCGCGGGCGTGGTCACGATCCGCTTCACGATCCAGCGCGACGGCCGCATCACCGACGTCATCCTGGTCAACTCGTCCGGCCATCCGCCGTACGACTTCGCCGCGCGCAAGGCCATCGAGCTCTCGTCGCCGCTCAACCCGCTCCCGCAGGACTTCCCCAATCCCAACGAGCGCGTGACGGCGATGTTCTATTACAACCGCCGAATCAACTAAAGTCGCGGTTGTGCCTCGCGAGATCCTGATCAAGCGCCCGGTCACGATCCTCCTGCTGGTGGTCGTGACGTTCGCGATCGTCGCCATCACGGTCTGGATGGCGGGCAAGAGCTACGAGAACTTCGAGCCGATCCCCTTCGACGACGTCCGCTTCATCGCCAAGCGCCTCGACCGCCCGGTCTCGACGCACATCCTGGCGGTGCTGATCGTCCCGATGATCGCGAACGTGCTGCTGTTCGTCCCCTGGGGCTTCCTGATGTTCATCGCCCTCTACACCGTCGACCGTCCGACGCTGCAGACGTACATCCTCACCATCCTCCTCGGCTTCTCGTTCTCCCTCGGCATCGAGGGGTGGCAGTACTTCCTCCCCTCCCGCGTCGCCGACATCAACGACGTGATCTGGAACACCACCGGCGTCGTCCTCGGCACGTTCGCAGGGCACCTGCGGCTGCGGGTAAGGTTTGATTTTCAGTAGGCCCGAGAGCCGGCGTTAGGCTTTGGGCGTTAGGCTCTTGGGGTTTTGCGCGCGCGGCGATGCACCCCAAACGCCCAACGCCCAAAGCCCAACGCCCTCCCCCCGGCTACAATCTCCCCTCACATGCTCCCCGAGCTGAAGGCCCTCGAAGCCGCGCTCAAGCAGATCCTTTACGGCTGCGTGGAGCACGTGCATGCGACGAAGGCGGCGCTCTATCTCTCCTCGTCGCACGATCTCAATGCGAAGCAGTACGAGATCGTGACGAGCTACCAGTACAACCCTGCCGGACGCAAGGTGGTCAGTGCGAACGACGACCTGGTGGACCGGCTGGCGGTGAAGCGGGCGCCGTTCTTCGTGAACGGGCTCGGCGCGGACCAGCGGCTCGCGGAGATGCTGTTCCAGCAGGGGAACGACCGGCTGCTCGTGACGCCGCTCTTCTCGCGCGGGCGGCTGCTCGGCTTCATCGACATGCGCGACAAGGCGGGCAAGAAGCCGTTCGAGGCGCCCGACCTCGGCGCGGCGACGAAGATCGCCGAGCAGATGCTGCACGTCCTGGCCTCGAACAAGCTTTTCGGCCTCGCACCGATCGCGCTCTCCGAGGACCCGTCGAGACCGGCGGCGCCGAATCTCGTCCGGCCCACCCCCACCGTCGCACCGCCGCCGGTGCGTCCGGGGCAGTTCTTCTCCGCCGAGGCCATGCGGTCCATCGAGAGCGCACGCACGCAGATGTCGAAGCGCCAGCTCAATGCTTCGCCCACCGGCAAGCGGACGCTGGGCAGCGACGAGCTGGAAGCGGTCCGCCTGCTCCTCCCCGCGGCGCTGGCGATCCCGGGTGCCGTCCTGGTCTGCTTCAGCGCGATCGGCCACATCGCCAGTCCCCAGGCCATCATGGCCATGGCCACGGTCAGCGAGGAGGCGCTGGAGAAGCTGCAGCAACACCTGCAGAACTGGCTGCGCCGCGCGAACCAGTCGCACACGACCTCGATGCGGCCGCAGCTCAGCTACCCGTTCGGCAGCCTCGTCGTGCCGTTGATGGCGAGCGACATCAGCACCCTCCTCAGCGCGCCGGTGAGCCAGCAATCGGTGGAAGGGCTCGTGCTCACCGTCGCCTTCGACCGCCCTCCCGAGGCGGAGGCGCAGCGCGCGCTGCAGATCTTCCTGCGGCAGGTCGAGCAGTCGATCGAATCGTCGATCGCCGCCACCTCGGGGCACAACGACCGGCAGGCCATGGCGGAGAAGCTCCTCGAGCCCGACTTTCAGAAGTATCCCGAGCTCGCCGATCACTGCCGCGAAGTCTCCGTCGTCGCGGACCGTTTCGCGCGCTCGCTCGAGCTGCCGGCCACGCAGGTCGAGACGGTCCGCCTCGCCGCGCTCGTACACGACGTCGGACTGCGCCTCCTCGACTACGAGCGTCTCTACAAGCGCCTCAACCTCACCGCGGAAGAGATGCGCGGCCTCGGCGAGCATCCGGTGGTCGGCGCCGCGCTGGTCGAGCCGCTCCTCGGCCCGGAAGTCGCGCAGGCCGTGCTGCGCCACCACGAGCGCATCGACGGCAAGGGCTACCCGAGCCGCATGAGCGGCAACCAGATCCCGCTCGCCGCCCGCATCATCCAGATCGCAGATGCGTGGGTGGCCATGACCGCGCGCCAGTCGTACCAGGCCTCGGTCCTGCCGGAACAGGCCGTCAACCGCCTGCGGGAAGGGGCCGGATCGCAGTTCGATCCGCAACTCGTGGAGCGTTTCCTGCGTAATCTGCACGACATCGCGAGCTGACTTCCCGCGAGAACTTTCCCCTCTCCCTCGCGTACAATCTCGCGCACTCAGTCCCACCAGGAGACACCCCGATGCGTAAAGTCTGGATTCTTGCGGCAGCTCTGCTCTTTGCCATGTCCGCGACGGCTGCCGACCTGACGGTCGACGAGATCCTCGCGAAGAACGCCGAAGCGAAGGGCGGAATCGAGAAGCTGCGCGCGCTGAAGTCGATCCGTTACAGCGGCACGCTGTCCCTCGGCGGCGGCCTGGAAGCGCCGCTGGTCATGATCAAGAAACGCCCCGAGAGCATGCGCATGGACTTCACGTTCCAGGGCATGACCGGCACGCAGGCCTTCGACGGCACCACTGCCTGGGCGGTCATGCCGTTCATGGGCAAGAAAGACCCTGAAGCGATGACGGGCGACATGCTGAAGGAAGCGAAGCAGCAGGCGGACTTCGACGGTCCGTTCATCGACTCGGAGAAGAAGGGCTACAAGGTCGAGTCCCTCGGCAAGGTCGACCTGGCGGGCACCCCCGCGTACAAGCTGAAGCTGAGGCGCGAAGGCAACGACACGTTCGTCTACATCGACGCCAACTCGTTCCTCGACATCAGGACCGAGGCGAAGCGCACCGTGCAGGGGCAGGAAATCGAGAGCGAGACCACCATCGGCAACTACAAGGAGTTCGAGGGCCTCCTCATCCCGACCCAGATCGAGATGAAGACCAAGGGCGCCCCGGCCGGCCAGACGATCACGATCGACAAGGTCGAGATCAACCCGGCCGTCGAGGACGACGCCTTCGCAATGCCGAAGAAGGCGGAAGCGGCGAAGCCGTAATTTCCCCTAAACTCCCCACGTGCGGTCCCTGATCGACAACCTGCGCGCCCTCCCGCGCCCCGCGTGGGTGCTGTTCGGCGGCACGTTCATCAATCGGTTCGGCTCGTTCGTGATGCCGTTCCTGGCGATCTACATGACGCGGGAGGGCTACACGCCCGCGCAGGCGGGGCTGGCGGTCAGCACCTACGGGGCCGGCCACATCCTCGCCTCCTTCCTCGGCGGCCATCTCGCCGACCGCATCGGGCGCCGCCACACCATCGCCCTTTCCATGTTCGGCTCGGCGGTGATGATGATCGCGCTCTCACAGGCTCACACGCTGCCGACGATCCTCCTCTGCGCGTTCCTGGTCGGCGTGGTGGGCGAGATCTACCGCCCCGCCGCCTCCGCGCTCCTCGGCGACCTGGTGCTGCCGGAGCAGCGCGTGGCCGCGTTCGCGATGTACCGCTTCGCCATCAACCTCGGCTTCGCGGTCGGACCCGCAACAGCGGGGTTCCTGGCCGACCACTCCTTCCTCTACATCTTCGTCGGCGACGCCGTCACGTCGTTCCTGTACGGCGTGGTGGCGCTTCTGGCGCTGCCGCACGGCATCCGCTCCAGCGGCAAGGACGAAACGCCGGCGGAAGGGCTCCGCTACGCGCTCCGCGACCGCGCCTTCGTCTTCTTCCTCGGTGCGACGATGTGCATGACCTGGATCGAGTTCCAGCTCCACTCCACGCTCCCTCTGCACATCACGGCGATGGGCTACTCGCCGAAGACCTACGGCATGCTGATCTCGCTCAACGGCCTGATGATCGTGCTCTTCGAGCTGCTCCTCACCGCCTGGACGCAGAAGTTCCCGCCGCAGCCGCTGATCTCCCTCGGCTACGGCCTCACCGCGATCGGCTTTGCTCTCACCGGCTTCGCGGCCGGTCTGCCGATGCTCGTCCTCACCGTCGTGATCTGGACCCTCGGCGAGATGATCTACGCCCCCGTCACCGGCGCGTACGTCACGGGGTTGGCCCCGGAACGCTTCCGCGGCCGCTACATGGGCCTCTTCCATTCGACCTGGTCCGCCGGGATGATCCTCGGCCCGCTCATGGGCACCTGGCTCTACCAGCAGAACCCCAACGCCCTCTGGACCGCCTGCATCTTCGTCGGCGCGCTGTCGTCCCTGCTCGCGCTGGTGAGACCGTCAGCGCTCCGTAGCGTCACGCCCCCTTCGCCGCAATCTTCACGATCGTGATGTTCGTGTCGCACATCAGGAACAACGTGTCGTTGTCCACGCCGCCAAAACAGAAATTCGCCACGCCGGGCGCGAGGATCTCGCCGAGGAGCTTTCCATCCGCGCTGTACACCTTCACGCCGGTCGCCGACGAGCTGTAGACCCGCCCCGCGGAGTCCACCTTGAGCCCGTCCGGAATCCCGGGCGTCACGACCGCGAACAGACGATCGCCGGAGAGCTGCACTCCGCGCACGTCGAAGGCGCGGATGTGGTGCGGCAGGTTGACGTAGTACGTCCCCGGCCCTTCGATCGCGCCTGAATCGTTGATGTACAGCACCGACTCGTCCGGCGAAAACGCCAGCCCGTTCGGCTTTTTGAACGAATCCGCGACCACGACTACCGACTGATCCGCCGGGTCGTACCGGTAGACGAAATCGCCCACCAGCGGCTGGTTCCTGAACCCCTGCAGGTACCCGTAGCCCGGATCGGTGAACCAGATCGTGCCGTCGCTTTTCACCACCACGTCATTCGGCGAATTGAACGGCAGCCCGAACCACGCATCGACGACGGTCGTGACTTCACGCGACTCCAGGTTCATCCTCGAGATCGCGGCCGAGGTCATCCGCGTCCCCTGCTCGCAGATCAGCAGTTCGCCGTTCCGGTCCAGCGTCATCCCATTGGCCATGTTCGTGGTGGCGGCAAACGTCGACACCTCCAGCGACTGCACCGCGAGCATCCCGATCGACACGCTGCGGTCGCCGGGCGCAGGGATGTTCGTGACCACCGGCACGGTCGTGAACAGCACCGCATCCCACTCCCGGACGTACACAGGCCCCTCATGCGCATTGACGCCCGGGACGACACTGTATTCGGGGGAAGGCCCCAGCACGTCGCCAAACTCGGGCGCATAGGTCACAAAGGGCGAAGCAGCTGCTGCAGACATCGACATTCGTTTCTCTCTCCTCGTACCGGAGAGTGCCGCACCGCCCGTTTCCCTACCCGTCAGGAACTGTGGCCGTCGCACTGCATCACGCCCGTACGCTCCGCGCAGCGGTGCCTTCGCTCCGCACAACCGTGCACTCCCTTGGCACAACGGTGCACTCGCTTCGCACAACGGTGCACTCGCTTCGCAGAACGGTGCACTCGCTTCGCACAACGGTGCATTCGCTTCGCACAACGGTACATTCGCTTCGCACAACGGTACATTCGCTTCGCACAGCGGTGCTACTCGCTTCGCACAACGGTGCCACCCGCTTCGCACAACGGTGCACTCGCTTCGCGCAACGGTGCATTCGCTTCGCGCAACTGTGCCACTCGCTTCGCGCAACGGTGCATTCGCTTCGCACAACGGTGCCACTCGCTTCGCACAACGGTGCACACGGTTGACACCGCGGTGCGCAGCAGTTGACATCACCTCGCAAGGCCTGCGCACCGTTCCGCCAAGCCTGCGCACCGTTCCGCCAAGCCTGCGTACCGTTTCGCGAAGCCTGCGCACCGTTTCGCGAAGCCTGCGCACCGTTCCGCCAAGCCTGCGCACCGTTCTGCAAAGCCTGCGCGGCGTGGTTGCGAACCTTAGTCCGCTTGCTCGTTCCAGATGAGCTGAAACTCGAGCTCGTTCACACCGTCGGCACGCTCATGCTCGATGTTGAACGTCGCGGTCGCGGGGATGCGCAGACGCTCGCCGGCGATCTGAATGACGAAGCCCTTTCCTTCCTCGAGTGCGTCCGCGAGGCGGCGCAGCTTCTCCACGAACTGGCGGCGGGAGTACGTGCGTTCCAGGTCACGAGATCTTTTCATGCGGCGCAGGATACATGCGCGCCGTAGCCGACATGTAGAGTGCGCGCATGCCAACGAAAACAAGTGCCGGGCTGCTGCTGTACCGCTTCCGCGAGGAGCTCGAGGTCTTCCTCGTCCATCCGGGAGGACCGTTCTGGGCGAAGAAGGATGCCGGCGCGTGGTCCATCCCGAAGGGGGAGCTCGGCGAAGGTGAGGACCCGCTGCAGGCGGCGATCCGGGAGTTCACGGAGGAGACGGGGTTCACCGTGTCCGGCGACTTTCATCCGCTGCGCCCTCTACGTCAGGCGGGCGGGAAAGTGGTGCACGCCTGGGCCGTCGAAGGAGACTGCGATCCGGCGGAGCTGCGCAGCAACCTGTTCTCGATGCCCTGGCCGCCGAGGTCGGGGCGCATGCAGGAGTTCCCGGAGGTAGACCGTGCCGCCTGGTTCGGTATCGCCGAGGCGAAGGAGCGGATCCTCGCCGGGCAGGCGGGGTTTCTGGAGGAGTTGGTCGAGATTCGGCGATAACACGTTCGCGGCTTTTGGAGTGCGGTGACCGCAGTCACCGCTTTGACTGCGTGCCTGCCGCGGCGGACGCACGAGGCGGCAGCTGCGGCTGCCGAAGGAAAAGCGGTGACTGCGGTCACCGCACTCCAAACTACTCTATCGCCCTAGCCGCGGGACGATCCACGTCCGCCCACCCGCCTCGAGCGTTTCTGCCTCGAAGCCGAAGAACCGCGACATCACTTCCGGCCGCATCACCTCGCCGGGCGTTGCGTCGAGCGCCAGCGTTCCGTCCTGCATGACCAGCATGCGGTCGCTGTGGGCGGCGGCCCAGTTGAGGTCGTGGGCGGCGAAGACGACGGTGCAGCCGGTGCGGTCGACGACTTCGCGCAGGAGCAGGGAGAACTGTTGGACGTGGGAGAGGTCGAGGGCGGACAGGGGCTCGTCCAGGAGGATCAGGCGCGGGGTGCCGGCCAGGACGCGGGCGAGGAAGATCCGTTTGCGTTCTCCGCCGCTCATCTCGTCGAGATAGCGGGCCGCCAGGTGGGCGGCGTCGCAGAGCGCGAGCGCCCGGTGGGCTTCTTCCCAATCGCCGTCGCTTTCCCAGGCGAAGCGGTCGAGGTAGGGGGCGCGGCCGGTGACGACGACGTCGACGGCTCGCATCGGAAACGCGGGATCGGGGTCCTGCGGGAGGTAGCCGACGCGTTTCGCGTACTCCTTCGCGGGCCATTGGGGGAGCGGCTTTTCTTCGAACGCGATCTCGCCTGTTTGCGGCGTGTGGACCCGGGCCAGGAGTTTGAGGAGCGTCGATTTGCCGGAGCCGTTCGGGCCGGTGAGGGCGATGAGCTGGCCGGCGCCGAGGTGCAGGGTGACGCCTCGTACCGCATGCACGCTGCCGTAGCCGTAGGAGACGTTGCGGACGTCGAGCATCAGCGCTCCCCTCGCAGGACCGACAGGAAGAAGGGGACGCCGAGGACGGCGGTGAAGGCGCCGATGGGGAGCTCGGTGGTGACGACGAGGACGCGGGAGAGCAGGTCGGCGCCGACGACGAGCGTGGCGCCGCCGAGGGCGCAGAGCGGGAGGAGGAAGCGGAAGTCGCGGCGCCAGATCAGGCGGATCAGGTGCGGGACCAGCAGTCCGACGAAGCCGATGATGCCGCTCACGGCGACAGCCGCGCCGGTGATGATCGAGGCGGTGCCGAAGCCGAGGAGCTTCACTCGCTCGACGTTCACGCCGCGCGCTTTCGCGTCTTCTTCGCCGAAGGCGAGGAGGCGGAGGTCGTTGGCGAGGAAGGCGAGGATGGCCAGCGCGATGACGAGGCAAGTGGCGACGAGGGCGACGTGAATCCAAGTGGCGCCGAAGAGGGTGCCCATCATCCAGCGCAGGGCGGCGGTGAGGTCGGACTGGCGTGAGAGCGAGAAGGCGATGAGGATGACGGCGGAGAAGAAGGCGTTCAGCACGAGGCCGGAGATGAGCAGGCGCGTGGGGTCGGTGTGGTCGCGGCGCCGCGCGAGCAGGAACACGGCGGCGGTGGCGGCGATGGCGCCGCCGAAGGCGACCAGCGGCACGAGGCCGGGGTAGCGGGTCCAGCGGAGGGCGGTGGCGATGGCCGCGCCTGCCGCGGCTCCGCCGGAGACGCCGAGGGTGAAGGGGTCGGCGAGCGGGTTGCGGAGCAGGGTCTGGAACGTGACGCCGGCCACGGCGAGCGTCGCGCCGATGGCGGCGGCGAGGAGGACGCGCGGGAGGCGGAGGCGCAGGAGGATGGTGCGCGCCGCGGCGTCATCGAGCGAGACGGAGCCGAGGGTGACCGCGAGCGCCATCGTGACGGCGAGCAGCGCGGTGAGGATGAGGATCGGCTTGAGCATGCGTGAGCGGGGAAGCATCGCAGAATGCGGAGCGCGGCGCATCGTGGATTTGGTGTCGGGTATCAGGTGTCGGGTGTCTGGGGTGTTTCGCCCGGGCGATAAGCCCCAGACACCTGACACCTGACACCTGACACCTGACACCAATTCAATGACGGCTGTCGAGGATCGCGTTCAGCCGCTTCGCAGCTTCGACCACGCGCGGTCCCGGGCGTTGGAAGATGTCTTCGTCCACCGCCACGATCTTCGCTTTCAGCTCGGGGACGCGTTTCTGGAGGGCGGTGAGTTGTTCGGGCGTCACGGCGCCGCGGGGGTAGAGGATGAGGTCGGGGGGCGCTGCGACCAGCGACTCCAGCGAGTACTGCGGCCAGCCGGTTACTTCCACGGCGTTCGTCGCGCCGGTGAGCTGGAGGATGTCGTCGGTGAAGGTATCGCGGCCGCCGACGTAGAGCGGATCGGTCCAGACGGCGAACATCACGCGGGGCGGATTCGGGCGGACCCGTTTCTGCGCGGCGATGGCGGCTTCGAAGTCGCGGACCACGCGGCTCGTGTCGACGTCGAAGAGCCTGCCGAGGCGGGTCATGGCGGGGGGGATCTGGTCGAGGCGGTCGGTGCGGACGACGAAGAGCGGGACGTTTGCGGCGGCGAGAGCGGGGGCGAGGTTCGGGTGATTGCCTTCGGTCGAGGCGATCACGAGCTGCGGGCGGAGGGCGACGATCTTTTCGAGGTTCGGCTGCATGCCGCCCACCTTGGGGATGGCGCGGGCGGCGGCGGGGAAGTTCGAGAAGTCGTCCGCGCCCGCGATCCTCTCGCCTGCCCCGATGGCGAAGATCATCTCGGTGAGATTCGGGGCGAGGGTGACGACGCGCGTCACGCGCGAGGGGACGGCGACGTCGCGGCCGAGATCGTCTTTGACGGTCGCGGCGGGACGCTCTCCGGCGCAGGCGAGCGCAAAAAAAACCGCGGCCGAGGCCGCGGTGCGTGCAACTGCAGCAAGCAGGAGACTAGGAGTCGCTGCCGTCGTCATCGTCGAGATCGTTCGGAACGCCGAGACGGGTGCAGGCGGCGGAATACATCTGCTTCGAGGCATTGATCGCGGACTGCAACTCGGCGATGCGATCCTTCACCTTCGCCAGCTCCTCTTCGATCTGATCCTTCAGGTCGCCGATCTCTTCACGGGTCACCTGAAGCGTGGTCTCGTAAAACTTGCGCTGCTGGTCGGTCAGAACCGGCATTTCAACCCTCCAAAAGAAAATTCATCATAGCTTGAACTCAACCGGGACCGTGACCCACGCCTTGACCTTCACGCCGTCCTTGGTGCCGGGAGCGAAGCTGGAGCGGCGCATGGCGGAGACGGCGGCTTCGTTCAGGCCGCCGCGGCTGATGCCGCGCACGACGCGCACTTCGAGCACGTTGCCGGTCTCGGAGACGAGGACATTGGTGATGACGGTGCCTTCCACCTTCTGCTGCCGGGCCATGGACGGATAGGGCACGGTGCCGCGGCGCAGGACGCGCGGGCTGACCAGGCCGTCCGTGCCGGGGGCGATCAGATCCCCTTCCCTGGCGCGTTGCGCGGGGGCGGGTTGCTGCTGCGCGGGAGCGGGACGCGTCTCGGCGACTTCCGGCTGCGCTGCCGGGGGCTGCGGCTGCGGCTGCACCGGCGCGGGAACCGGGGCAGCCGGTTGCTGCTGCACGGTTGCCGTGGGCGGCGGAACCTGCTGCGCGACCTGCGGCGGCGCCGGAACCGGACGGGCGGCCGTAGCGGCCGTGCCGGTGGCAGGCGGCGGTGCCGTTCCCTGCTGACGGGCGAGTGCCTCGAGGCGGGCGCGCTCGGCGGCGATGCGCTTCTGCACTTCCGCATCGACGAGCGACGGATCGATGCTGGCGGTCGTGGCGGTGAGCGCCGCCGTGTCCGTCGCCGTGAGCGGGGCGGTGGTCAGTGCGGCCGGAACGGCGGTCGACGTGCCGGCGGCGACGGTCGACGTCGTGGGCGGTTGCCCGGCGTTTGCCGCCGGTTTGCGGGTCATGAAGTACGCCGCACCGCCGCCGACGGCGATCAGCGCGAGCACGGCGGCGATGAGGCCGGCCTTCGACTTCCGCTCCACCCGCTCCGGGATGTCGCCGTACGACACGTCCACCGGCGGCACGGCAACGGCGGGAGCAGGAGCGGAGGCGAGCATCGGCGCCGGAACCGGCACCGGCGTGAACGCCGGCGATGCTGCCGCCGCGATCGCGGCGGCGGGGGCGATGACCGGCGCCGCGAATCCGGGCGACGGCGCGGGCGTAATGGTCTCTTCTTCCGCGAACGGCTCCGGCTCCGGCATGACCGCGTCGGGGCTGGAGAGGCGGTGCATGTAGATCGCGAGATCGGCGCTGGTCGGCGTGGGGCGGAAGCTGTAGAGAATGGCGTCGAGGTCGCGCGCCATCTCGCCGGCGGTCTGGTAGCGGTTGGCCGGATCCTTCTGCAGCGCCTTGAGCACGATCTTGTCGATCTCGGGCGTCACTTCGTCGTTGTAGAGCGACGGCGGCTGGACCTGGGCCTCGCGCACCTGTTCGAGGATCGAGAGCTCGTTGTCGCCGCTGAAGAGCTTGCGGTTCGTGAGCATCTCGAACAGCACCGTGGCCAGCGCGAAGACGTCGGAGCGGCGGTCGATGTTGCGGCCCCAGGCCTGCTCGGGAGCCATGTACTGCAGCTTTCCCTTCAGCGCGCCGGCCTGCGTGTGGGACGCCTTCGACGCCGCCTTGGCGATGCCGAAGTCGCACAACTTGATGTCGCCTTCCTGCGAGATGAGGACGTTCTGCGGCGAGACGTCGCGATGGACGAGCCCCATCTCCTTCTCTTCATAGTCCTTCTTGCGGTGCGCGTAATCGAGCGCCGAGGCGATCTTCGAGGCGATGAAGAGCGCGAGCTCGACGTTGAGCGGGTTGTCGCGCTCCTGTCCCTGGCGGAGGATGGTCTTCAGGTCGAAGCCATCGATGTACTCCATGGCGATGTAGTAGGAGTTCTGGATCTTCCCCAGGTCGTAGATGTGGATGATGTTGTTGTGGTTGAGCTGCGCGGCCAGCTTCGCTTCATCGACGAACATCTCGATGAAGTCCTGGTTGTCGGAGAGGTGCGGGAGGATCTTCTTGATCGCGACGATTTTCTGGAAGCCTTCCACGCCGCGCATGCGCGCTTTCCACACCTCGGCCATCCCGCCGGTGGCGATCTTTTCCACCAGCACGTACTGGCCGAACTTCGTGCCGTCCGCCGGCTCCTCTTCTTCCACCTTCGCCGGCTCGGGCGCAGCTGTGAACACCGGCTGCGCGACCGGAACGCGGTCGGGGACGTACGCGCTCATCTTCTCGGTGTTGAAGCGCGGCGCTGCGGGAGCGGCGGGTGGAGGAGTTGCCGGCGCCGGCGTGGCCACGGGAGCGGGCGGAACGGGCACGTTCCCGCCGCTGGTGGTCTTGCGGGCGTTCTTCTCGAGACCGGAGAGCGTGTCCTGGAACCGCTTGTCGAGCTCGCCCGTATTCGTGCGCACCTTGGCAGCAGCGGGCGCGGGCGGCGCTTCCTTCTTCCGAGGGACGTTCATCCCGGCGAGGGTGTCGGCGAGCATCTTGTCGACGTCGCCGGTGCGGGAGGTGGTGGTCTTCTTCACCGGCTTGTTGTCGTCGACGAGGTCGCCGAAGATCTCGTTCGAGGTGAACTGCGGGGCGGGCGCGTCGAGGCGGATGCCGAGCATCTGCTGCACTTTGCCGAGGAACTCGGTCTCGGCGTAGGGCTTGGGCAGGATGTCGGAAGCGCCGACGCGCTGGGCGTCCGCCTTCGGACTCTTTCCGTTATAGCCGGAGACGGTGAGCAGGATGGGCGTCTCCTGCAGCGGCTTGCGCCCCCTGATCGCACGGATCAGCTCCGTCGTGCTGACTTTCGGCACGACGGAAGAGAGGACGATGAGCCGAGGCTGGTCGCCATCCAGAGCCTTCATCGCCTCCTCGCCGTCACGGGCGAACGTCATGGTAAACGGCTGGCCCGCCAAGGCCTGCCTGACGCGGTCGGTGTAGCGAGGCTCGTACTCGACAACGAGAATGTTTTCAGACATGTACGTGAGGGCCCATGGTTTGGTTGGGTTGAGAGGGGGGATTTTGGCACAAGTTGGTGTCGAGTGTCAGGTATCGCGAAGAACTGGTGTCAGGTGTCGGGTGTCCGGTGTCCGGGAACCGTCGTCCGGGCGAGAAGCCGCAGACACCTGACACCTGATATCCGACACCATCTCTGCGACGTGCTTGATTTTCCCAACACACTTCCCCCATACTCACTCAGCACCTCGCGCGACGATCTAGCGTCAGGCATTTCCCGCTGGGCGTTTTTGAGATTGACTCTCCGCCCCGATTTCGTCGGTTCCCAGGATTCGCAGGTGAAAGCTCATTAGGCGTTGATTGAGTTCGAATGACACCAGACAACCGTACTCCGCGTAAGCGGCGGCGCCGCAAGCGCCGCACGGGCGCCGAGGGCCAGGCTCTCGGCAACGGCCCGGCACCAGGCAACGAAGCACAGAGACCGCAGCAGTTCGCTGACGGTGGCGGCAGCGGCCCCGGCCGCCGCAGACGGCGCTCGCGCCGTGGCCGTGAAGGGGGCGGCGCCGGCGGCGGACGCCCCCAGCGCGAACAGAACGGCGGCGGCAGTCCCGCGCCGATCGACATCGCGCCGGGAGAGCTGTTCCCGGCCAGCGGCGTCCTGTTCATCAAGCAGAACGGCGCCGGCCTGCTCGTCGACCCCGCCAACAACTACTACGCCCAGCCGGGCGATACGATCGTGCCGCGCTCGACGATCGAGCGGCTCCATCTCCTCCCCGGCCTGCTCCTCGGCGGCTCCGCCCGCCGCACCGGCAACGGCCTGGAGCTGATCGGGCTGGAGACGGTGGAAGGGATGCCGCTCGAGGAGTACCGCGAGTCGCGCCGCCCCTTCTCGGAGCTCATCTCGATCGACCCGAACGAGGTGTTCAAGCTCGAGACCGAGCCGGAGCGCCTCACCACCCGCGTCCTCGACCTGCTCGCGCCGCTCGGCAAAGGGCAGCGCTGCCTCGTGGTCGCGCCGCCGAAAGCCGGCAAGACGACGCTGCTCAAGGACATCGCCCACGGCATCAACACGAACCATCCGGAAGTCGTGCTGTTCGTGCTGCTCGTCGACGAGCGCCCCGAGGAAGTCACCGACTTCCGCCGGTCGGTCGAGAAAGGCGAGGTCGTCGCGTCGAGCTCGGATGAAACGGCCGAGAGCCACATCCACCTCGCCGAGATCATCCTCGAGCGCGCCCGGCGCCTGGTCGAGGCGAAGCAGGACGTGGTCATCCTCTGCGACTCCATCACCCGCATGTCGCGCGCCTACAACAACGAACAGCGCGGCAGCGGCAAGATCCTCTCGGGCGGCATCGACGCCCGCACGATGGAGAAGCCCCGGCGCTTCTTCGGCGCGGCCCGCAACGCCGAGGACTGGGGCTCCCTGACCATCATCGCCACGGCGCTGGTCGACACCGGCTCCCGCATGGACGAAGTGATCTTCCAGGAGTTCAAAGGCACCGGCAACACGGAGGTCGTGCTCGACCGCGGCCTTTTCGAGCGGCGCATCTTCCCGGCCATGAACATCGGCCAGACCGGTACCCGCAAGGAAGAGAAGCTGCTGCCGCCGGCGACGCTGGCGAAAGTCATCACGCTGCGCCGGGCGCTGGCCGGGACCGACCCGATGACCGCGATGAAGATGCTGCTCGAGCGGCTCCAGAAGTTCCCGTCGAACGAGGCGTTCCTCAAGAGCTTCTGAGGAACGCCAAATCGTTTCACACGAACTTTGACCCGTTCGCGTCCGACTGATCTAAACTTACGCATCGTACACAGCTCAGTTCCGCGCGTCGCACTTTGCGCCGCGCTCTGTCCACCCTTCAGTACTTCATCATTTTCAGGAGGATTCATGTCTGCTTTCCGCCGTCTGGTTCTTATGACCGCGGTTGCGCTGCTTGCAATCGTTCCCCTCGCGCAGGCCCAGGTCACGACCGGCAACATCGCCGGAACCGTGTCCGCTGCTGATGGGAGTGCATTGCCGGGCGTGACCGTGGAAGCCATCCACACGCCTACCGGCACGCGCTACGACTCCGTGACCGGGGAGAACGGGCGTTTCACCATGCAGGGCGTCCGCGTCGGCGGCCCCTACAGGATCTCCGCAACGCTCGAGGGATTCCGTACGTTCGAGGCCACGAACGTCAGCGTGGCCCTCGGCTCGACCGTGGACGTCCCGGTCACGCTGCAGCTCGCGGCGGTCTCCGAGTCGATCACCGTCACTGCCACGACGGACGACATCATCAATCCGAACCGCAGCGGCGCCACTTCGAGCGTCTCGGAAGATCAGCTCGAGACGCTGCCGACGGTGAACCGTACGCTGCAGGACTTCGCGCGTACGAACCCGTACGTCAACGTCGATCCGCAGGACTTCTCCGCGACCCGCATGACGGTCGCCGGCAAGAACAATCGCTACAACTCGATCTCCATCGACGGTGCGGTCAACAATGACCTCTTCGGTCTCGCCGACACCGGCACGCCGGGCGGTCAGGCGGACGCGCTGGCGATCTCGCTCGACGCCATCCAGGAGATCCAGGTTGCCGTTTCGCCGTACGACGTCCGTCAGGGCGGCTTCACCGGCGGCGGCATCAACGCCATCACCCGCTCGGGCACGAACGACTACGAGGGCTCGGTCTTCTACTCGAGGCGCGATCCCGAGTTCGTCGGCACGGGTCCCGAGGACAACCCGATCAGCGAGTTCGACGCCGAGCAGTACGGCGGACGCCTCGGCGGCCGGATCCTCCGCGACAGGCTGTTCTTCTTCGTCAACGGCGAGTCGAGCGACCGCGCAGAACAGGACGACTACACCGCCGAGCGGTACCGTCCCTGCGCTGACAACGCGCCCCCGGGCTGCGTGCCGGGAATCGAGAGCATCGAGACGGTCCGCGACTTCCTGGTCGAGCATTTCGGCTACGACCCGGGCGGCCTCGGTGACATCGCGCGTACGAAGACCAGCGAAAATCTCTTCGGCCGCATCGACTGGAACGTCAACAACTCGAACCAGTTCACCGTCCGCCACAACTACGTCGAAGCCTCCAACGACGTCATCCAGGACCGCACCGCGCAGCGCTTCCGCTTCCCGACGTCGACCTACTTCTTCGCGGACGAGACCAATTCGACCGTCGCGCAGTTGAACAGCACTTTCGGCAGCAGCTCCTTCAACGAGGCGCGCGTCAACTTCACGACCATCCGCGACGCCCGCACGACCCCGGGCCTCTTCCCCGGCATCGAGATCGGCGGCACGGGCCCGCGCGCCGCGGACATCATCGCCGGCGCGGAGCAGTTCTCCACGGCGAACTCGCTCGACCAGGACATCCTCGAGCTCACGGACGACTTCTCGTTCCTGAGCGGCAACCACACGTTCACCGTGGGCACGCACAACGAGCTCTTCGAGTTCGCGAACGTGTTCATGTCCAGTGCTTACGGGCACTACTACTTCCCGACGGTCGCGGACTTCCTGGCCGTCAATCCGTCGCGCTACTTCTACACGTACAACGAAGGCGGCGTGAACCCGGGACAGTTCAAGGTCAACCAGTACGGCGTCTACGCCAGCGACCAGTGGTCGCTCCGGCCGAACGTCACCATCACCCTCGGCCTGCGCGCCGACATGACGCAGTACCCCGACAGCCCGCGCTTCAACCCGATCATCCAGACGGCGACCGGCTTCGACAGCTCCGCGACGCCGGATGACAGCCCCACGGTCTCGCCGCGTTTCGGCTTCAACTGGCAGATCGGTGAAACCTCGCAGCTCCGCGGCGGCGTCGGTGTCTTTGCCGGCCGCACGCCGTACGTCTGGGTCTCGAACGCCTACGCCGGCACCGGCATCGGCCAGATCTCGATCGAGTGCTCCAAGCCGGCCTGCACGCCGACCTTCGAGGAAGATCCGTTCAACCAGCCGACGAACTTCCCCTCGGGCGGCGCGGCCTTCGCGGCCTCCATCACCGATCCGGATTTCCAGGCTCCCCGCCTGTGGCGCGCAACCCTCGGCTACGACCAGATGCTGCCGTTCGGCATCAACGCCACCGCCGAGGTGCTCTACTCGAAGACCATCGAAGACGTGTACTACCAGAACGTCAACTACGTTCCGAACGGCACGAGCCCGCTCGACGGCCGTCCGCGTTACTCGCGCCGCCCGAACAACGGCGTGACGAACGCGTTCCTGCTCACGAACACCGACAAGGGCGACCAGATCATGGGCTCGGTCCAGCTCAACAAGCGCTTCGGCAACCTCGTCACGCTGGCCGCTTCGTACGCGCACCAGGACGCCAACTCGGCGTTCGACGGCGGCTCCTCGACGGCCAGCTCGAACTGGGGCTTCCACCACACCAAGGGCGACATCTTCGAGCCGGAGCTCTCCCGCTCGGCGTACGAGACCACCCATCGCGTCAACGTCAGCGGCACCCTCAACTTCGAGACCGTCGGCCTCACGCACGCGCTGGGCCTCTACTACAACGTGCAGTCCGGCCGTCCGTACTCGCTCATGTTCGGGACCGACATCAACGGCGACGGCTCGAGCACGAACGACCTCCTCTTCGTCCCGGAGAACATGATCCTCTGCCCGGCGAACGCTACGGCTCCGAACGCGACGTCCCCGTGCGGTACGCGGACGGTCAACGGCGTCGTGGAGCCCATCGCCGCGCTGGACTCCGCGATCTTCTACAACTTCCTCACGACGGCAGGTATCGACGATCGGGGACGTATCCTCGACCGCTACGAGCTCACCGAGCCGTGGACGCGCCAGCTCGATCTCCACTACGACCTCGGCCTGCCCGCGTTCGCCGGCGTGCGCACGATGCTCACCGCAGACGTGTCGAACATCCTGGCGATGATCGACCGAGAGAACGGCAACGTGCGGTTCGTGTCGAACCAGAACTACACGCCCGTGACCTTCACCGGTATCGACGCCGCGAGCCAGACGCCGATCTATCGCGAGCGCGCCTCGGGCACCGTCAACGAGAACTCCCAGTTCGTTCCGGCCACCGATCGCTCCCGCTGGCAGGCACGCCTCGGCGTCCGCGTCAGCTTCTAATCGTCCTCTCAACGTGGTAAACCGACGGCCACCCGGAAACGGGTGGCCGTCGTGTTTTCGGAGGGAACGATGAAAAGCACTCTGCTCGCGCTGTTGACCTTCTCTGCACTCGCCTGCGCGACCGCAACCCCGGTGGCGAGCCCGCAGTGCAACCCCGGTCACTCCATCCTCAACGCCACGCTCTGGGTGCAGTCCTCGGCCGAGTACCACGCGTCGGCGCTGCAGACGTACACGAACGCGCGGCGCGCGCTCGACGCCGCACTCGCGCAGGGCTCCGGCGGACTTCCTCCCGCGGTGATCCTCGATCTCGACGAGACGGCGCTCGACAACACACCGTTCGAGACGCGCGTGATCCGCAAAGGAATGACGTACGACTCGGCGATGTGGAAGCAGTGGACGAGCGAGGGCATCGCACCAGCCATCCCCGGCGCCGCGGAGTTCCTGAAGTACGCGCAGAGCCGCGGCGTGCGCGCGTTCTACGTCACCAACCGCGACCTCGACGAAGAGCCGGGAACGCGGCGCAATCTCGAGACGCTCGGCTTCCCACTCGAAGCGGGCGCCGATACGCTGCTGATGAAGGGCGAGAACGGCTGGACGAGCGACAAGAGCGGCCGCCGCAACTACGTCGAGCAGTCTCATCGCGTCCTGCTGCTCCTCGGCGACGACCTGAACGACTTCGCCGACGCACGCGAGAAGTCGCGCGCGGAGCGCGAGCAGATCATCGCCGCGAGCGCTCACGAATGGGGCACGCGCTGGTTCATCCTCCCCAACCCGATCTACGGCTCATGGGAACGCGCCGCCATCGGCAGCGGCGGCTCGCCGTGCGAACAGCTCCAGCGGAAGATCGACGCGCTGCGATGAGAATGTTGCTGGTTGCTGGTTGCTGGTTCAGGGGGCTGTTTCGCCTGCGCCATGACGCGATCAGAGTTGGTCCACGCGAAAAGGCACCCGGAACCAGCAACCAGCAACCAGCAACCGTTCTCGCGCTGCTCGCGCTTCTTCTCACCGCACGTGCATCGGCAGCAGACCCGCCCCGCCTCGTCGTCGTGATCTCGGTCGACCAGCTTCGCTTCGACTATCCGGAGCGCTTCGCGCCGTGGTTCACGCCGCGCGGGTTCAAACGCTTCGCGAGCGAAGGGGCGACGTTCACGGATGCGCGCTTCCGCTACGGTGCGACGTTCACGGGGCCGGGTCATGCGGCGATCGGCACGGGCCTCACGCCAGCCGAGAGCGGAATCACCGGCAACAGCTGGTTCGAGCGCGACGCACCGGTCGACGTGCGGGCGTGGGAGTGGTATTTCGACGACATCACCGCCTACCGGCCGCAAGACGTCCCGGCGGCGCCATTCACTGCCGCGGGGGACGCGTGGTGGCAAGCGGGCGGCTCGCCGCGCTACTGCACGTACGACGACCGCGTGCAGGTGACGGCGGGGAAGACCACCGGCATGTCGCCGGCCGCGCTGATGGGCGACGCGCTCGGCGACCGCATCAAGGAAAAGCATCCCGAGGCGCGCGTGATCGGCGTCGGGTTCAAGGATCGCGCGGCGATCCTGATGGCCGGCCGCGGCGCGGATGCCGTGTACTGGTTCGATTACCGCCTCCCCGGCTTCATCTCCTCGACGTACTACCGCTTCAACCGCGACGTCCTGGCGTTCAACGCGCTCATCCCCGGGTACATCCCGGCGAGCGCGCAATGGACGCCATCGCCGTACATCCCGCGCGAGGAGCTGCAGCGCGCGACGTTCGATACGCCGGAGGCATGGCCGCTGAAGAACAACACCTACGAAGGGACGTTCCCGCATCCCATCAAGAGCATTCGCGCGCTGACGTACTCCCCGTTCGCGCACCAGATGCTGCTCGATTTCGCGCTGCACGTGATCGCGACCGAGCACCTCGGCACACGCACGAACGGCCCCGACGTCCTCTTCGTCGGCATCTCTTCCACCGACTATCTGGGCCACTACTACGGTCCCGACTCGATGGAAGTGGCCGACAGCATGGCCCGCCTCGACCGCGCGCTGGCCGATTTTCTCGACGCGCTCGAACGCCGCTTCGGCGATGAGGTGGTGGTGGCATTGACCGCCGATCACGGCGTGCAGCCGAATCCCGAGATCGTGAAGCTGCGCGATCCGCGAGCCGACGTAGGCCGCATCGACGTGCGCACTCCCGATCCGCGCGCGCAGAAGATCTCCGACCTCCCCGCCGTACGCATCGAGATCGAGCGCGGCCTCGCGGGCCGCCTCGGCGTAAAGTTCGAAACGGGCGCTCCGCTCTCGCACACTCTCGTCTACTTCTTCGAGGAACCGTGCCTCTGGCTGAACTGGCCGCGGGTGCGCGCGCTGGGACTCGATCCCGAGCGAACGAAACTTGCTCTGCGCGACGTCATGCGCTCGCTGAAACACCACGGCCTCGCCGGCGCCTGGACCAACACCGAGCTCCTGGCGCCGAACCCCGGCGCCTCGCGCATCGAACGACTGATGCGCGAGTCCTTCCACCCCGACCGCTCCGGCGACGTCCTCATGGCCCTCCGCCCCGGCTGGATCTGGGCCTGGGGTTCCAACAGCACGACACACGGCCAGCCGGTCGAAAACGACATGCACGTCCCTTTGATGTTCTGGGGCAAAGGCGTGAAGCCCGGCACGTACGACGTGGAGGCGTCACCGCTCGACCTGGCGCGCACGCTGGGAGCGCTGCTGGGGGTGGAGGCGGGCGGGCGGACGTCGAAGGTGTTGCCCGTGGAGTAGAAGGGACGTGCGCTTCTCGCCTGTGGCACGGCATCCACTCAGAGCGAACCCTCGGCGTGTCAACTTCACTTCCGCACGCCTCTCTTCTTGGTGCTCCTGCCGAAGTCGATGTAGATCGTTTCCCAGCCGTAGTGCTGGTCGCCGCGGTAGTCGACGTAGACCGTGTTCGCCGTTGCCAGGCCTGTGGCGATGAACGTCGATCTTGCTGAATCGACCGGTGTCAGCGGGCCAACGCGGCGGTTCTCGAAATGGTCGGCGTCTTCGACCGCGATCGGGCCGGTCGGCGGATAGCCTTCCACTCCGATGATCGTGATCAGCAGGTCGTTCGTGCCGGAGATACGCTCGGCGCGGATGCGCGACGGGCCGGGTACGACGTCGATCTCGAGATATTCCAAGTGTTCGTGAGCGGCGAAGTTCGCGTCGCCGGAGTAACGGACGCTGAACTGGTGCGCGCCGAGCCTCGGCGTGATCCGCAGCGTGGCCATGCCGTTGCGAACCGGTACCCTGCCGAGCGGCGTTCCGCCGGAGTAGCGGTCGGTGAATTCGACGGTGCCGGTCGGCCGCTCGCCGCCGGTGGTGAGGCCGCTGACCTGCAACGTCAGTTGTCGTGGTCCGAAGCCCCACTCCCCTCGAGCCGACACCCACTTCAGGATCGGCGTCGCTTTCAGCGGCGTCGAAGTCCCGTAGACGAAGACCGTCACCCCGTGCGCCTGCGTCGGCTCATCGATGGCGATGATGACCACGCCGCTCTCCAGTGCCGGCGCCGCGATCGTGACCGACTGTTCGTTCGCGGGGATGGTGACGGTCTGCGGCAGCGTGATCACGCGATACCAGGAGGAGATGAGACGGATGTCGCGCGGCTGATCGCTGACTCCGCGCGCCGTCACCGTGATCGTGACCAGCTCTCCGACCCGCGGCTCCGCGGGATGGACGTAGAGCACGTGCTCGAACCGGTCCGCGACGGACCACGTGGAGGCGTTGTTCGCCGACGCGCTGTCGCTCTCCCACTGCGTCACCTTCGCCACGATCGATCCGCTGCCGAACTCGAATTCACCGAGATCGTGCAGACGCGACTGACCTGCCTTCAAAGCGAACGGCGACGTGCACTGGAACGACTCCCGGCCCGGCGGCGTCGCGTGACAGAGCACGACGTTCGATGCGCCGGACGGACCGGCGTTCTCGACGCGCAAGCGCGCACCCTCACCGTACGGCACCAGCGAGACCACGAGATCGACGGCGACGTCGTCGTCTTCGATGATTCCTCCCGCCACCGCCCGCTCGAGCGCCACGCTCGCATCCGTCAGACGCACGAAGAAACCGCGCACGTTGCCGGGAACCGAATCGCCGGCGATCGGGATGGTCACGGTCTTTACCGTCTCTCCCGGTGCGAACGTCAGCCTGCCGGCAGCGGCGGTGTAGTCCTGCCCCGCTTTCGCGGTGTCGTCGGCGGTGCGGTAATCGACTTCGACGGGTTGCGCGGAGGGGCGCGTGAGACGGACCGTCATGGCGATCGAGCCGGCGCTCTCGCCCGCGCGCGCATCGTCGATCGCGACGGCGACCTCACCCGGCAGTTCGTAGGCCCACAGCTCTCTCCCGGCCGCACCGCGTGCGGAGAAGTAGAGCGTGTCGCCGGCACGCGTGGGCTCCTCCGGCGAGGACGAAGCAGTTCCGGCCGATATGTCCATCACCAGCTTCGTCCCCTCGGGTGTCCCGTCGGTCTGCCACAGCTCGCGGCCGTGCTGCTCGTCCGTCGCCGCAAAGTAGGTGATGCCGTCCGCGACGAAGTACACCTCCGCATCGCTCGAGCCGCTGCTGATGTCGCGCAGCAGCCGCGTGCCTTCCGCGGTGCCGTCGCTCACCCACGGCTCGAATCCGTGCACGCCGTCGTCGACGCCGAAGATCACGCGATCGCCGAGGGAGACCGGCTTCACCTCGCGATCGTCCGCGGCGGCAGCGAACTCGCGAAGGAGCTTCGTCCCCGCCGCGGTGCCGTCACTGGTCCAGAGCTGTGCCGGCGCCGACCGCGGGCTGTATGTGAAGAAGATCGCATCGCGGCCGACGGCGTATTCGGGATACTCGCCGGGTAGCGCCAGCTCCTGCACGTCCGCCGCGCTCCCGGACAGCTTCCGCAGCGCCCCGGCCGTGAAGAAGTAGAGCGACGGTCCGAAGGAGAAGAGATTCGTGCCCGGATAGTCGTCGTTGGCCGCCTCGGCGACGAGACGATTCCCTCCCGGCGTGCCGTCCGTCTCGTACACCCTGCCGTTTTGCGTGAGGAAGTATTCACGCCCCGCAAGCGAGACCGGCAGCAGCGGAGCTTCGCGGAATCTGTCGAGGCTCGTGATCGGAACCGTGCCGGCGCCGGTGCCGTCGGTCGTCCACACCTGGTGGCCGTTCTCACCATCTTCCGCGAGGAGGAAGAGCCGTCCGCCAGCAACGCCCGCCTCTGTCACGCCCGGATAGTTGGGAAACGTCTTCACCAGAACGGCCGTCCCGCTTTCCCCTTCGATCTTCCAGAGCTCCTGGAAATTCGTCAGGTAGAGCGTGCCGCCGAACGACACGAGCGGCACCGGCAGGTCGACGCGCGACCCGTTGCGGATGACCGCCTCGGTGCCGGCCGCGGTGCCGTCGGTGCGCCAGATCGCGGGGCCGAGGCCATCGTCGGCCATGAAATAGAGCCGGTCGCCGTGGGCGAACAGATGCGTCGGATTGGAGAGGCCGGGAGCCGCCTGATGCGGTGCGGCGGCAGAACCAGGGAGAGCGATCGCACAGAGCGACAGCACGACGAGCAGGCGGCGCATGGGAGCGCAAATGATACTAGAAGGGGTTTACGCGACGACAGACCCGACCAGGTCGTACGGGTGCGCTTCCGTGATCTCGACTCGCGCGAACGCGGGGAGATCCTTCGGCAGGAGGTCGATGCCGTCGTTGATCAGGAGGCGGCCGTCGATCTCCGGGGCCTGCGCGGCGAGGCGCCCTTCGAGGAGGTGCTCGGTCTCGTCGCAGACGCCGGTGATCAGCGCGTCGAAGGTCTGTCCGACTTTCAGCTCGTTGCGGGAGAGGGCGATCTTCTGCTGCAGCTCCATCAGCTTCGCGCGGCGGCGCTCGGCCGTCTTCGCGGATGGAAGGTCTTCCATGCGCGCGGAGAGCGTCGAGTCCTGCGGCGAGAAGGTGAACGCGCCCATGTTGTCGAACTGCGCCCACTCCACGAAGTCATGCAGCTCGCCGAAATCATTCGGCGTCTCGCCGGGATGGCCGGTGATGAACGTGGTGCGGAGCGTGAGGTCGGGCACGAGGTCGCGCATGCGCGTGACCATCTCGCGGTACTCCTTCGGCGAGCCGGGACGGCGCATGCGCTGGAGGACATTCGCGGAGACGTGCTGCAGAGGGATGTCGCAGTACGACGCGAACCGCGCCTCGCGTCCCATCAATTCGAAGAGACTCCAGTCCAGCGAGCCGGGATAGGCGTACAGGAAACGGATCCAGCGGAAGTCGGTCTCCGCGAGGAGCGTCTTCACGAGCGACGTCAGCCCGTGCTCGAGGCCGATGTCTTCGCCGTAGCGCGTGGTGTCCTGCGCGACGAGGTTGAGCTCCTTCACCCCTGCCTGCTGCAGCGCCTGCGCTTCGCGCACGATGCCGTCGAGCGTACGCGAGCGGAACTTGCCGCGCATCTGCGGGATCGAGCAGAACGTGCAGGGGTTCGAGCAGCCTTCGCTGACCTTGAGGTACGCGTGCGCGGTGCCGTGCGTCAGGACGCGCGGGAAGTCTTCGTAGAGCCGCTGCGACATCTTGCGCCGCGTCGGCGCGAGGTTCTGTAGATCAGTGGGCGCGGCCAGGCCGGTCACGGCTTCGGTGATCTTCTCGAGGTGGTCGAGGCCGACGAAGGCGTCGATCTCCGGGATCGACTCCTGGAGGTCGGTGCGGTACTTCTGCACCATGCAGCCGGTCACGACCAGCCGCTGCACGCCGCGCCCTTTTTTCTCCGCGATCTCGAGGATCGTGTCGATCGACTCCTGCTTCGCCGCGTCGATGAACCCGCACGTGTTGACGATGACCACGTCCGCCTCGTCGAGGTCGTTCGTGATCTGCACGTGCCCGGCATCCGCCTGCAACTGCCCCAGCATGATCTCGGCATCGACGAGATTCTTGGGACAGCCGAGGGAGATCATCCCCACTTTGCGGACAGGCATTTCTGCTGCTACGGTCATGGAATGGCTTGTAACAGCCTGGGTTCGTGGGGTGTTCCACGGGGATTGAGGATTGAGGATGGGGAGCGACGCTGACGCGCCTCCTCAATTCTCAATCCTCAATCCTCGATTCTCAATCCCTCCCTCGCCTACTTCAGCTCCCTCTCAAACAAAGCAAGCACCCTCTTGTACTCATCCGCCCAGCTCGTCGGCTCCACGAACGTGTGGTCTTCCAGCGGGTACATGGCTGCTTCCCAGTTCTCCTTGCGCAACTCGATCAGGCGCTGGACCAGCCTCACCGTGTCCTGGAAGTGGACGTTGACGTCGATGACGCCGTGGCAGATCAGGAGCGCGTTTTTCAGGCCGTCCGCGAAGTAGATCGGGGAGGATTTACGGTACGCCTCCGGGTCGCTCTGGGGCGTGTTCAGGATGTTGGAGGTGTAGCCGTGGTTGTAGTGGGCCCAGTCCGTCACCGGGCGCAGGGCCGCGCCTGCCGCGAAGACGTCGGGGGTGGTGAAGAGCGCCATCAGGGTGATGAAGCCGCCGTAGCTGCCGCCGTAGATGCCGATCCGTTTCGCGTCGACGCGCTGCTCGCGTACGAGCCATTGCGCCGCGTCGACGTGGTCGTTGAGGTCGACGCCGCCCATATGGCGGTAGATGGCCGTACGCCAGTCGCGGCCATACCCGGATGAGGCCCGGAAATCGAGGTCGAGCACCAGGTAGCCGCGCTCCATCAGAAGGTGGTGGAACATGTACTCGCGGAAGTAGTTCGACCAGCCGCGATGCACGTTCTGCAGGTAGCCGGCGCCGTGCACGAAGATCACGGCCGGGCCGCCGTTCCAGTTCGCCGGCTTGTAGATGCGCGCCGGCACCTGCGCGCCGTCGCGCGCGGGGACGTTCACGATCGGGACGTCGAGCCAGGGATAGGTCGCAAACTCCGGCGCGGGAGAGGTCGTCGCGCGCGTGCTCCCGACGTACAACTCCGCCGGCTTGTTCGTGTACGAGTAGACGTCCGCCAGCGTGGTGCCGTCCGGCGATGGGACGGCGTTGTGCCAGCCGGCGGTGGTGGTGAGCTTCGTCAGCGCGCCGCCGTTCACCGGCAGGCGGTAGAGATGCCGCTCGTACAGCGACTCCTGGCTGGTGGTCAGGTAGAAACTCTTGCCGTCGTCGGAGAGCCGCACGTCATCGACTTCGTACTTGCCGCTCGTCAGCGCCCGCGGCTCGCCACCCGCGAACGGCACGGTGTAGAGGTGCAGCCACCCGGTGCGCTCGGAGATGAACCAGACGTTCCCCGTGGCAGGCACGAACCCGGCGTTCCCCTCGGACAGCCAGTGCACCCACGCCGGGTCGTGCTCGTGAAAGAGCACGCGCGACGTGGCGGTCACGGGATCGATCGCCAGCAGCCACCAGTCCTTGTTGTCCGCCGCGCGCACCGGCAACACCCCACGGGAGCCGTCCTCCGACCAGAAGAGCCCCGCCAGCTCGACCTCCCGTTCCGGCACTTCCTTCGTCTCACTCTTCTCGGTGGTCGCGGTCTGCTCGGTCCGTTCCGTCGTCTCCGTGTGCTCGGTGGTACGGTCCGCCGCTTTCAACCCGTGCTTCAGCCACTGCGCCTTCCCGTCGGCCGTCGACAGGATCGCGACGCGCGACGCTTCCTGCGCGTCGCCGACTTTCGTACGCGCCGGCAGGTCGGCCGTGTAGCCGCTGGCGGTGACGTACGACGGGACCACCGGCTCCTTCGCCTGCTTCGCCTCCACGGTGACGAACGCGATGACGTACCTGCCGTCGGGCGTGAGCTGCAGGTCGGCGACGGACTGTCCGCTCTCGAGCTTCATCGGCGCAAGCGCGAGCTCCCCCTTCCGCTTCCCTTCTTCTTCCTTCCGCTCCGCCTCGCGGCGCGCGACGACGTCGCTGAGCTTCTTCGCCTCTTCGGCGATCCATTTCTGGCTCTCGGTGCGGTCCTTGTGCTCGTCCTCGAAGAGCGTGACGTGCGCCCCTTTCTCGGCGGCGCCGACGATGTTCGTTTTCTGCTCGACCGAGCCATCGCCCAGCGAGACCACGAAGAGGTTGTTGCCGCGGCGGAACGTCACCCCTTTTTCATCGTGCGTGAAGCGCGCGTTCGACTCCGCGTCGGTGGTATCGGTCAGTGCGCGGCGGCGCTTCGCGGCCGCGTCGTACAGAAAGACGTCGCCGTTGACGACGAACACCGCACGCCGCCTGTCGCGCGTCCAGCGCGCGTTGTTCGGCGTGGCGTGCTTCGCCTCTTCCTCCGACAGCTTGCGCAGCCCTTTCGCATCCCGCCCGACCACGTACGTATCGAAGTTCTCCTCGGTGGGATCGGAGTACTGCTTCCACTCGAAGAACACCTGCTGCCCATCGCGCGACCAGCGCACGCTCTTCGGTGCATAGCCGGACAGGCCGTACCCGCGCATGATCGTGTCGACCGTCAGCTCGAGCCGGTTCTGTTGCGCGGAAAGCGTGAGGGAGAGAGTCAGTGCGAGCGCAGCGAAGAGCGTCCGTCTCATGGAGCCGGAATCATAAGCTTCCACATCGCCGCTGCGGCACCGTTTACAAGAACGTGTTTGCGCAGCGCGTGGTTCATCACGCAGGTGTCGAGCAGCAGCATCTCATCCGTGTCGTCCGGCGCCTCGAGCGTGGCCCCGAACGCGCGTACGACCTGCTCCACGGTGCGGTCGTGCATCGCCGCGATGGCCTCGCTGACCGGCTTCTCCGGGTTCACTTCGTGCGTTGCCGCAAGCGCATCGCCGCGGAGGATGAACGTGGCGGTCCTCTGCGCCGCGAGCCAGTCGATGGCCGAGGCGAGCGTGACGAGATGCCAGTTGCGGTGCTTCCGGTAGAGCTTCGCGATGGCTCGGTTGCGCTCGCCGGCCGGCTTGTAGACGTTCGGCTGCACTTCCCACAGCAGCGCGACGTTGTGCGCGCTGTCGAACGTCCCCGAGGTCTCGCCGACGGAGCCGGGAATCGTGTGCTGCTGCCCCGCCGCTTTTCCGATCGCGATCGCGTCGGCCAGCTCGCGCGCCACGACGTCGAATGAGATCGTCTCCGCACGCCCGCCGAAATGAGCGTTGCGGCCGAGGATGAGGATGCCATCGGGTACCGGCTGGCCGTCGCCGGCGATGCGGCGCGCGACCTCGGGCAATGGGCCGAGCGGCACCGCCGCCCCCGAGGCGCGACCCTCGGCCGCGCGCGGATGCCAGAGACTCGCGGTCGGCAGCCCCTCCAGCCAGCGCGGATGGTTGCGCGTGAGATAGCGCTCGACGACCTGCTCCTTGAGCGTGAGCGTGTCGTCCGGCTCGAGCATCGTCGCCGCCGTCACGCCGTCAGCCACGTCCGCAAAGACCTCCAGCACCTCACCGCCGAGGGAGAGATAGAGGTCGTAGAGAGCAGCCTTGGTATCGGGGCGAATGCCGTAGGCGGTGAGGACGCGTTCGATGTGGGGAGGGAAGGACATTGGTCAGTCGACGTCAGGCTTCAGGTGTCCGGGAAGTCGGCCGGTCACGCCGACAAGGGGGGTCCCTTACCGCGGCTCGTATGCCATAGCGACAGCACGTCGAGTGTCCGCTCTTCTTCAGAGACGACATAGTAGAGATGGTATTGGGTCCGACCAAGCAGGATTCTACGTAGACCGACAATCATCGGATGCGTAACGCGTTCGCCGGCAAACGGCAGCTCCTCGATCAATACGTACGCCGACTCCAATTCCTGGGTGAGCAGCGCGGGTGCCGCCGTGCGATGCGCTCGCCACCATTTTGCGGCTGCGCGAATCTGTCGTTCCGCCCGAGGCGAGACCCTGAAACGGAAGCTCAACGGCTACAGGAGGCCTTTCAGCTCGCGAAGCAGCTCCCGTCCGTCCACGAAATCGCCTCGCCGGATGTCATTCAGAGCAGTGACCAATTCTTCCTCTTCGTCCGGAGTCAGTTGAAACCCCGATTCCCCGGCTGCGAGGATCGCCACGGGCGTACCTTCCTGAAGGTCCGTCTCGATCTCGATTTTGCCACCCACAACGCGGCCAGCGATGACTTTCATAAGGCCATTCTACGCCGCGTACCGCAACCGCGTGGCGTCCAGCAACCGCTGCACTTCCACGACGGCGGTGATGTCCTGCAGGCCGGTGCGGATGTCCTTGCCGTGGGGGATGCCCTTGGAGAACCAGCCGATGACCGTGCGGGCTTTGTGGAGCTTCCACTTGTCGATCTGCGGGGCGGTGTCGATCTTCGAGAGGTACTTCTGCATGGCGTCGATGCGGCGCTCGATCTCGTTCTCGATCGACTCCTCGCCGTTCACGTAGGCGTGGATGTCGCGGAAGATGAACGGATTGTGCAACGCGGCGCGGCCGATCATGACGCCGTCGACGTTCGTCTGCTCGAACATACGGATCGCGTCGGCGGCGGTCTTCACGTCGCCGTTGCCCCACACCGGGATCTTCAACTCGCTCTTCACCTGGGCGATGTAGTTCCAGTCGCTGGCGCCGGTGTAGGCCTCGTTGCGCGTGCGGCCGTGCACCGCGATCGCGGCCACGCCGAGGCCCTCGAAGCGCTTGAGGAGCGGAATGACGTCGTCCGACTCCCACCCCTTGCGCACCTTGACCGTGACCGGGATGTTGACCGCCGCCTTGATCTTCTCGACCACGCGCGCGGCCTTGTCGAAGTCCTTGAGGAGTGCCGAGCCGGCGCCGCTGTTGACGACCTTCCTGACCGGGCAGCCCATGTTGACGTCGACGATGTCGACCCCCTCGGCTTCGACGATTGCCGCCGCGTCGTCCATCCGTTCCGGGTCGCCGCCGTAGATCTGGATCGCGACCGGGCGCTCGTTCTCGTCGAACGCCAGCATCTGGTGGCTGCGATCGTTCTTCCGCGTCAGCCCCTCGGCCGAGATGAACTCGGACACGACCAGGCCCACGCCTCCGAGCTCCTTGATCAGCGACCGGTAATACGTGTCGGTGACCTCGGCCATCGGGGCGAGCGCGAGCGGCTGCGCGATGTGCACGCTGCCGATCGAAAACGAGCGCTCGAGAAAATTCGTCATTTGGAGTGGTGTTCAACGTGCGGACGGGCGTGCTTCTTCCGAGGCAATGGACCGGGCCGTTCCGGCGTTACAATCGGTGCCCCAACTCGTCCATCACGGAGGAAATTCGATGCGCAGACTCATCATCGCCGCGGCGCTCACGCTCGCGACTGTCAACGTGGATGCCGCAACTGTCGCCGGTGTGACCATCGACGACCAGATCACGGTCAACAACCAGAAGCTCGTCCTCAACGGCGCCGGCCTGCGGAAGAAGCTGATGTTCAAGGTGTACACCGGTGCGCTCTACCTGCCGTCCAGGCAGACGAATCCGACCTCGATCATCACCGCCGACACCCCCCGCCGCATGGTCATGCAGTTCCTCATGGGCGTCGACAAGGGCAAGATCGCCGAGGCGTGGACGGAAGGGCTCGTGAACACGCCCAACGCCTCCCCCGAGGTAAAGACGGCCTTCAAGACGCTCTCCTCCTGGATGGAAGACATGGAAGAGGGGCAGAAGATCGTGATGACCTACGTGCCCGGCATCGGCACGACGGTCGAAGTGGCCGGCAAGAACAAGGGCACCCTCGGCGGCAAAGCCGTGGCCGACGCCATCCTCAGCACCTGGATCGGCGCGAAGCCCGGCCCCGGGGCTGATTTCAAGAAAGCGGTCCTCGGCGGGAAGTAGTTCTTCCCTGATCGATTGATCGAAGCGCGCTGCTCCGGCAGCGCGCTTTTTTTGGAGTGCGGTGACCGCAGTCACCGCTTTGACTCTGCGCCCGCGGCGCCGAACGCACAAGGCGGCAGCTGCGGCTGCCGAAGGAAAGCGGTGACTGCGGTCACCGCACTCCAAACTGTCGGCGCACCCTCACTCCGCTCTGCAGACGAAGAACAGCTTCACCGTCTGCGCGTCGACCGCGTCCGCCTCGTTGTACGGGTCGAAGTCGATGACATCCACCGGCACCAGCTTCGCCTCGGAGAGCGCTTTCGTGATCTCGCGCTCGCTGTAAGCGCGCTGGCGGTGCTGTTCGTGGATCTCGACGCGTTTGCCGTTCATGTCCGCCCACCCCGTGACCATGGCCCGGCCGATCTTTTCGCGAGAGCGGTAAGTGGTCGCAATCTCGAGGTGGTAATCGCGACCCTTGGCGATGAACGGATCGGAGATGCCCCACACCTCGGGGTAGATCTCCGGGTGGTTCATGTCGAAGAGGAACAGCGAATCGTGATCCATCACCGCGCGCACGGCGCGGAACGCGGCCGCGAGCTCCTGAGCCTCGAGGAGGTGATTCAGGCTGTCGTAAAGGCAGGTGACGCGGGCAAAGCGCCCGCTGAACGGCAGCGCACGAAAGTCGCCGGCCACGAGCCGCGGCGAGCGGGTGCGCGCCATCTCCAGCATGGCCACCGAGGCGTCGACGCCGGTCGACGTCCAGCCGCGGGTGCGGAAGTAGTCGACCACCAGGCCGGTGCCGCAGGCGAGATCGAGATGCGTCCGTTTCGCCGTCGGATACTGCGCCAGCAGGTCGTCCAGCATCCGCTGCGCCGCGCGGAAGAAGCGCTCGCCGAGAGCACGGTCATAGGCATACGCGAACGCGCCGTAAGCCTCGCTGGCAGTGACTGTTCCTCCGGTCGTTACTCGGGCCAAGAGTAGAAGCCCTCGCCCGTTTTCTTGCCGAGCTTCCCCTGCGCGACGAGATCGCGCAGCAGTTGCGGTGGCTCGAAGCGGGGGCCGAGCGTCGAAGCGAGGTATTCGGCGATGCCGAGGCGCACGTCGAGGCCGACCAGGTCGGTGAGCCGCAACGGTCCCATCGGATGGTTGTAGCCGAGCTCCATGGCGCGATCGATGTCGGCGGCCGAGGCGACGCCTTCTTCGAGCATGCGGATCGCCTCGAGCCCGATCGCCACGCCGAGACGCGAGGTGGCGAAACCGGGGGAGTCGCGCACGATGATCGGCGTCTTCCCCATCTGTTCCGCGATGGCGCGGATCTGGTCGACGGTGGCGTCCGAGGTGCGCTCGCCGCGCACGATCTCGATCAGCTTCATCAGGTGCGGGGGATTGAAGAAATGCATCCCGACGAACCGGTCGCGGCGCTCGACGTTCGAGGCGAGCTTCGAGATCGAGATCGAGGAAGTGTTCGAGGCCAGGATGGTGTCGGCGCCGCAGAAGAGATCCGCCTGCGCGAAGAGGTCGGTCTTGAGCTCGTAGCTCTCCGGCACCGCTTCGATCAGCAGGTCGGCGCCGCTGACGGCCGGCTCGAGCTCGGGCACGAGCTGCACGCGCGCCAGCGCCTCGTTCGCGGCGTCGCCGGTGAGCTTTCCCTTCTCGACTCCCTTGCGCAGGATCGATTCGAGCGCCGACCTCGCCGCCTCGAGCGCGCCCTCATCGACGTCGAAGAGCACGGTATCGAAGCCGGCTACGGCCGAGAGGTACGCGATGCCGCGCCCCATCGTGCCGGTGCCGAGGACGGTGATCTGCCGGATGGTCATGCGAGGCGAAGTCTAACAGTTGGTTGCCGGTCCCCTGGTGCGTGACCTGCTATTCTTCTTCCGAGGCGATCATGAGCACCGGCGCATCTGTAATCGTTCGCGATCCCGAGATTCTGTCGGGTATGCCGGTGTTTTCCGGTACTCGCGTTCCCGCGAAGAATCTCATCGATTACCTCGAGCACGGCAGATCGGTCGACGAATTTCTCGACGATTTCCCGACAGTCAGCCGCGACCAGGTGATCGCTGCCCTGGAAGAGGTCAAGGAGTTGCTGACCACTCATGCGACTGCTGTTGGATGAGTGCCTTCCGAAGCAGCTCAAGCGCGAGTTCGTCGGGCATGACGTGCAGACGGTCCCGGAGGCGGGACTCGCCGGGGTCAAGAACGGCGAGCTGTTGCGACGGGCCGCCGAACGATTCGACGTGTTCGTGACGGTGGACGCGAACCTGCGTTATCAGCAGAACGCTTCGAAGCTGCGTATAGCGGTACTCGTGCTGCGCGCCGTCAGTAACGACATGTCGGATCTTCGTCCGCTGATCCCGGAGGCACTCGCGTGTCTGCAAACCCTGACGCCGGGTGCAATCGTCGAGCTCGGCGTCTGACGCGACGCGGAACGTCTCGCGTCAGACGCTCTTCATCGCCAGCGAGATGATCTCGCGGTGGGTGAAGAAGTTCACGGCCGGGTCGTCGAGGTGGAACGTGTAGGTGAAGCGCTCGTCGTTGTCGGCGATGAAGGCGAACTTGTAGTAGCGGTTCTCCGAGCCCTCTCCGAACTCCTTGATGCTGGTCGTGGCGGCCGGTTCCGCGGCGTCCTCCACCTTCAGCACGCGATAGAGCTTGTGCGCGCTGATCGGGAGGTCGTCCGGCGGGTAGTGGATGAACTGGATGGCATAGATCGCCTTCGGCTCGATGTCGCGCTGCGGGTACTCCTGCAGCCCCTCCCCGGCCACGCCGGTGAACCAGGTCTCCTCTTCCTTGAAGAGCACCAGGTTCGCGGAGTTCTCGGTCATCGGCAGTGCGCCGCGGTCGAGATGGATGTGCTGCTCGGGATCCGACGTGTCGCGGAGTTGCGTGAGGAGGTCGATCAGGTACTGGATGCCCTCGCGCGTGCCGGTGAGGGCGACTTCGTCGTCCTCGTCGGAGATCCAGACGTCGAGCCAGGCTTCCTTCGGGAGCTTGATGCGGCTCTCGAGCGTCTCGCGCGTGACGGCGGCAAAGCCGAGGCGTTTCGCTGCGGCGAGCAGGAACTCGTTGCAGTGAGGGTCTTCGATCAGGTTCTGCCGTGCGTACTCCAGCGCGGCCTCGTACGCACCCTTGCGGCCGAAGTCATGGCTGAGGTCGAAAGAACTGATGATCTGATCGAGAATCTGGGCGTAACGCTCGGTGGCGGGACTGGACATAGGTAACACGGCTAAAACGTAGAGAAATCTATCATATTTCAGGGGGCAGCTATTAGGTGTCAGGTGTTAGGTCTTAGGAGAAACACCGGCGTCGCCCCGGTTGTCCTAATCCCTAAGACCTAAGACCTAACAGCTACCAGCTAATCACCAAACCGTGTCTTCCCGGCGTCGTACGTTCGTCCCCGCCAGGTGAGCTGGCGCTTCACGCCGGTGATCCACATCGAGCGGACCAGGATCCAGCCCCAGATCAGCATCATCGGGATGTGGCCGAAGAGGGCGTTGTCGAGGCGGTAGCGGAAGGCGGTGTAGAGCACCACCCGCGACAGGACGATCAAGGAGACGGTGGCGAGGCCGATGAGGTCGCCGGTCACGGCCAGCGCGTACGGCAGGGCGTGGCATACCAGCGCGAGCAGCAGGACCACGGCCGCGGCGACGTAGTTGCGGTTGAGGACGGCGAAGGAGTTCTTGGTGAAGCCGTCCACGATCTCCCGCAGGCCCTGGTACATGCGGAGGGAGATCAGGTCGTTCGCCAGCGCCACCTCGCTGCGCCGGCCGCTGCGGCGGACCAGGCGTGCGAGCGCCACGTCGTCCACGACGGCGTCTTTCAGCGACTCGTGGCCGCCGATGGCGTCGTAGTCTTCGCGGCGGATGAGGTTTCCGGGGCCGCCGCCGGCGCCGAAGAGCGGGATCCGGGTCTTGTTCGCCAGCCAGAGCGGCAGCATGGTGAACGCGACCACGGCCAGGTTCGGGATGGCGACGTGCTCCCAGAAGCCGTGCAGCTCGAAGTGCGGGAGGAGGGAGAGCATCGACGCGCCGCTCTCCTCGAGCCGCGCCACCGCGGCGGCTACGGCGTCGGGGGCGTAGATGATGTCGGCGTCGATGAAGAGGAGCAGCTCGCCGGTGGCGCGCTGTGCGCCGAGATGGAGGGCGTGCGGCTTGCCGAGCCAGCCGGCGGGCGGCTCGACGCCGTTGACCGCTACCAGCCGCGGGTCGCCGATGGAGCCGAGGATCGCGCCGGTGGCGTCGGTGGAGCGGTCGTCGACCACGATCACCTCGAGCTCAGGGTACGTCTGCGCCAGGAGCGCGCGGACGGTGCGCTCGATACTCCGCTCCTCGTCGCGGGCCGGGACGATCACGGAGACGCGCGGCGTCGCCCGCGGCATGGCGCGGGGGCGGAGCCGCGGGACGAACAGCAGATTGAGGACCGTCCTGCCGAGGGTCAGCAGCCAGAACGCGAGGACGGCGAGCGCGAGGAATCTCATGAGCGCAGAGCGCGGGAGCGCTCTGCACTCATGACTTTACGCCGTTCCGATGCGCCGCTGCGCATCGAGCGCGTAGGGCGACTCCGGGAACTCGGTGGCGATGCGGCGATAGGCGTCGAGGGACTTGTCGTGGTTGCCCTGGACCTCGTACGCCTGCGCGAGGAGCACGAGCAGCGCGTCGCCCGGGAGCTTCGGCTCGGTCTTGGCGAGCTCACCCTGCAGCTCGGTTGCGACCTGCGCGGCCTCGCCGCCCTCGAGCCGGAGCTGGTAGAGGCTGAAGAGCGCGGTGCCGACCAGGATGTGGTCGTCATGACCGTCGACGAACTCCTGGAGCGCCTTGCGGGCCGTGCCGCTGTCGCCGCGGGCCATGGCGATGCGGGCGAGATAGAGCCCGGCCACGTCGCTGGCGTCGCTGCCGGAGTACTCGGCCTGGACGGCCTTGAGCTGCTTCTCGGCCGCGGCGGAGCGTTCCGGCTCGGTCTTGAAGCGCGGTCCGGTGGGGGCGGGCTGCCCCTGCGGCGGATCGCCGACCGGCGCGTCGAAGGTCTCGATGGCGGTGGCGAGCGCCTGCTGCGCCTTGGTCTCGCGGGTGTTGCGGTAGAAATAAATGCCGTACGCGATCAGAGCAATGGCGATCGCGGCGCCCGCGATGATGAGGAGCCCGCGCTGGTTCGCACGAGCCCTCGACGACAGTACGCCGATCTCGTCGACGAACTTGTCGTGCCTGAGGTCATGCCGATGTTGACGATCCATGAAGGGAACTGCCTCCGTAAGAAGAGGGGTGACTCTAATTCAGGCGCGGGGAACCGTCAATTCGGAGCGGGGATTCCCGGGGCGGCTGCGCGGCTGCGCCGCGGGTGTCAGGTGTCAGGTGTCTGCGGTTCTCGCCTGGACGCCCCAGACACCTGACACTCGACATCCGTGAGAAATCGCAGATAACTGACCACTGACAACCGACAACATCTACAATGTCGTCATCCATTCGCCGTCCACATCCCGGGGCATTGATGTTGCAGTGCGGCGACCCCAGAATTCGATCTCTGATTCAGAACGGGAGCACCATGATCGCGCGGCGCGCGTTAACGGGTTTGGTCGTCGTCCTCCTCTCCATCGCTCTCTCTGCGTCTCCGCGCGCCACCGCCGCGAAGAGTGCCGCCCCAGGTGATGGTGCCGAAGGTCCGACGGCGACGGTGCTCTGCTACCACATCGTGGAAGCGCCGGCAGCGCCGCGGATGCACATCGACCGCGAGACGTTCCGCCAGCAGCTCCAGTACCTCGAGATGACCGGCTACAACGTCGTCCCGCTGCGCCACGTCTACGAGTACGTGACCGGCAAGCGCGCCTCGCTGCCGAAGAACGCGGTGGTCATCACCATCGACGACGGCTGGCGCAGCACCTACACGGAAGCGTTCCCGGAGCTGCAGAAGCGCAAATTTCCGTTCACGGTATTCATTTATCCGAACATCATCGGCAAGACGTCGAACGCCCTGACGTGGGCGCAGATCCGCGAGATGTCGAATGCGGGCGTCGACATCCAGAGCCACGCCCTCACCCACCCCTTTCTCACCAAGCGCAAACATCGCTCGATGAGCGATGAGCAGTACGCAAGCTGGCTCGCCAGAGAGCTGGCGGAATCGAAGCGCATCCTGGAGAAGGAAGCGGGCAAGAAGGTGCAGTTCATCGCCTACCCGTACGGCGATTACGACGACCGCGTCGCCGAGGCGGCGGGCAAGGCCGGCTACACCGCGGCGCTCACCTGCGACTTCGGCCGCGTGAAGAAGGGGAGCGATCCCCTGAAGATGAAGCGCTTCGTCATCGACGACAAGATGGACTTCGCCGCCTTCCGCAAGTACCTCGGCGCGACGCCGATGCAGCTCGCAGAGATGACCCCGAAGCCGGGCAACGTCGACGGCGGCATCCGCACCATCTCCGCGAAGATTCCCGGCTTCCAGAACCTCGACCCGAAGTCGGTCGGCATGGCGCTCCTCAGCCTCGGCTCGACCCTCCCCTACTCCTACGACGCCCGCAGCGGCGAGGTCACCCTCCGCCTGCAGGAAGCGGTGGCGTCGCTGAAGTCGAAGTACCACCGCGCCGTGGTCTGGGCCACCGACCGCACCACCGGCAAGCGCGTCGAAGCAACCTGGGTCTTCCGCCTCCCCGACCCGAACGCCCCCAAGCCACCGCAGCAGGCCCTCCCCCCGGTCACGCCGCGAGTCGTGGCTGCGTCGATGGTGCCGGGAGCAGCGGCGAATCCGGCGGGTGGGTCACCGAAGAAGTAGAATCGTTCCGTGCGGCCTTCAGGCCCAATGGCGTCAACTTAAGGTGGATCGTACGACCCCTCACCCCGCTGGGCGCTTGGTCTTCTGCATCGTTACTCTCGATTCGGACCTGGTTCGACACCACCGCGCGCAGGCGCCCATCTCCCTCTCCCCTAAAAGGGGCGAGGGGCTACAAAGCAGCGCGTCCCGAGCGTGGGGGGGTTGTAGCCCCTCGCCCCGCGTCGAGCGGGGAGAGGGATGCTCGGCACCTGCGCGTTCCGATCTGCAGTTCCGGCGCGTTCCTAGTGACCTGTCCTTAGAAGACCAGGTGCCGGGCCGGGTGAGGGGCGGTGCCTCAGGCGACGCCGGATCAAGGCAGCTTGATCTCGGGATCCTCGTCCTTTTCGCGGTAGAGGATCGCCACCTTGCCGATCGTTCCGGCCACTTGCGCGTCCGTCGCCTCGGCCAAGCGCGTGGCGATGTCGCGGCGCTGCGCGCCTTCGTCGACCTCGATGCGTACTTTGATCAGCTCGTGCGAGTCGAGGGATTTGCGGGTTTCGGCGACCACGTTGTCGGTCACGCCCGCTTTGCCGATGCGGACGATCGGGGAGAGCGGGTGCGCGAGGCCGCGGAGGTACTGGCGCTGCTTCGTGGTCAAAACTGCCATCATTTCACCTGTCGCGCACGCTGCAAGAAGTCGTCCGGCGGCTCGAATCCCGTCAGGCGCGCGGCCTGCGATTCGGTCCCGTTTGCGTCGAGGAAGACGATCGTCGGGACGCCCACGATCGCGTACTGCCGCGTGAGCGCTTTGGTCGTCGCGTCCTCGGAGGCGGTGAGGTCGGCTTTGACGCGCACGAAGCGGTCGAGCTCCACGATCACCTTTGGGTCGTTGAACGTCTTCTGGTCGAGCTCCTTACAGGGCAGGCACCAGTCGGCGTAGAAGTCGATGACCACCGGCTTGCCCGATGCGCGTGCGGCAGCGAGCGTGGAGGCGTTGTACTTCGTCCACTCCACCCCCTCGGCGTGCCTGCGCGGGATCGCGAACGCGACACCGGCGAAGAGCAGCAGCACGCCGACAGCGAGCCGCAGCGCGCGTGCACCTTTGGCGCGAGAGACGAGGAGGAAGACCGCCCCGATGAGCAGCGCCGCGGCGATGCCGTACTGGTAGTAAAAGTCGCCGGTGAGCGGGCGGAGGAAGTAGAAGGCCATGGCGATGAGCACGAAGCCCATCCCCTTCTTCACCGTCACCATCCACTCCCCCGGACGCGGGAGCGCGTTGAGCATCACCAGGTACGGGAAGCCGAGGCCGAAGGCGAGCGCGGCGAACATCACGCCGCCGAGGACCGGGTCGCCGAGCTGCGCGACCAGGGTGATGAGCGAGATCACGACCGGGCCGACGCAGGGCGCGGCGACGATGCCGATCACGAGGCCCATGGAGAGCGCGCCGAGCAGGCCGGCGCGGCCCTGGGACTGGTTGGCGATGAAGCGCGGCACCTGGATGTCGAACGCGCCGAACATCGAGGACGCGAGGATGAGCATCAGCAACGCGAATCCGATCAGCACCGCCGGCAACTGCAGCCATGCACCGAACATCTTCCCGCCGAGCGCGGCGAGCACGCCGAGGGCGGAGTAAGTGATGACGATGCCGAGGACGTACATCGAGGAGAGGGCGAAGCGGCGGCCGCGGCGGCCGTCGCTCTGCATCGCGAAGAAGCCGAGCGTGATCGGGATCAGCGGAAAGACGCAGGGGGTGAGGTTGAGCGCGAGCCCGCCGAGGAAGAGGAGGCCGAGCGTGAGCGGGAGTCCGCTGGAGGCGAACGTGCGCGCCAGACGGTCCTGCGGCAGGGCGTTCTTGGGGGCGGCAGTGAGCGGGGTGAAGGAGCCGGAGGACTGGTCGCCCGGGCGAGGAGTCCCAGAGGCCTGATGCCCGGCGCCAGTCGGAGCCGGAGCGGCGGCAATCTTGGAGACGTCGATGTCCACGGTGGCCGTGTTCGGCGGCAGGCAGACGGTATCGCTGCAGGCCTGGAACTTCAGCGTCGCGGCGATCTTCGTGGCGCCCGGCTTCAGCTTCGCGCGGAAGGGGATGTTGAACCTGCCGTCGAACACCGCCAGCTCTTTGCCGCCGGTGAACTCGAAGGCTTTCATCTGGTGCGGCGGCCAGGCGGGCTCGCCGAGCAGCTCCGCGGTGGCGGGATCGAGGGCGAGCTCGGTCGCGATCGCGAACTCCTCGAGCGGCTTGTTCGAGTTGACGTGCCACCCTTCGGCGATCGTGGCCACGATCGTCCCCTGCACTTCGTCGCCGTTGCGCTGCTGCAGCGACCCTTCGATGGTGGCTTTCGGCAGCGTATCACCGCCCGGAAAGCCGAACTGAGCAGCTGCGGGGAGGGCGGCGAGAAACAGCAGGACGGCAGAGGCGATTCGTTTCATGTACTTCTTTGGACGCTACTTGCTGCCGGTTCGTTTCTCGAGCTCAGGCAGCACCTGGTCGATGTTCCGGTTCAGCGGCGAGTTCGGGAAGGCAGCCTTGAATTTGCGGAACTCGTCGCGCGCGCCGACCAGGTTCCCCTGCTGCATGTAGATCTGTCCCAACAGCAGGCGCGAGCGCTCCACCGATTCTCCGAGCTTGCTCACTCCGTTGAGCTCGTTGATGACCTTCAACGCCTCGGGGTGCTTGTTCTGCATGACGAAGCCGACGGCGAGCTGGTAGTACGCCTCGTCGCGGATGGCGGCGGGGACGCCTTTCTCGGTCATCAGCTTGCGGAGACGCGGCTCGCTCTTGTCGTAGGAGGAGCGGGCGATGAAGTCTTTCGCCAGCTCGAGCCGGCCCGCGTAGTCTTTGGCGAGCTTCGACTCGTTCTTGACGCGGCCCATGAAGACGGTGTGCTTGTCGCGCGTCTCCTTGAGCATGCGCGCGAAGTCGGCCGGCGGGGAGTAGCCCCGGATCATGCCGGCGACGGTGAGGTCGGGAGTAAGGAGGAGGAACGTCGGGAGGGAGGTGACGCCGAACTTCTGCGCCATCTGCGTCCCTTCTTTTTTGTCCTCGGTGTCGAGGCGGAGCAGGACGATGTCGTCCGTCGCCTTCTGGAAGGCCTCGGAGGGGAAGACTTCACGCTCGAAGCGATGGCACCAGCCGCACCACTCGGCGAACATGTCGACGAGGATCAACTGGTTCTTCTCTTTCGCGACCTTCTGCGCCGCCGCCACGGTTTTCAGCCAGGTGCCGGCGAACGTCTGAGGAGCGAGCGCGAGCGCCAGTACGGCAGCAAGGATTGAGCGTCGTTTCAAGAGCAAGGGCCTCCGGGGTGGGTGAACGGGAGGCGTTTTGGCGCTATTCCGACGTTGGCGTTGGTGTCAGGAGCCGCTTCGCGGGGGTGTCTGGGGTTTTCCGCGATCCGGCCACGTCCAGGCGAGACACCCCAGACACCTGACACCCGACACCATTACTCGGCAGCCACCGCTATCTTCGACAGCGCATACTCCCTGGCCGCCTTCACGAACGCCTCGAAGAGGGCCGTGGCCGAGTGCTCGCCGTTCATGTCCTCGGGGTGCCATTGCACGCCGATGTAGAAGGGGTGTTTCGGGTCTTCCAGGCCTTCCACGAGGCCGTCGGGGGCGTGGGCGGTGACGCGGAGGCCTTCGGCGACGCGGCCGATGGCCTGGTGGTGCGAAGAGTTGACGTTGCACTCGACGGCCGGCAGGAGCGTCGAGAGCTTCGTTCCCTGCTCGATCATGATGTCGTGGCGGGCGCGGTCCTCCGGCTGGCTGGCGTGGCGGATCTCGGTCTCGAACTGGGAGTCGATGTCCTGGATGAGGGTGCCGCCGGAGGCGACGTTCATCATCTGCAGGCCGAGGCAGATGCCGAGGGTCGGGATGCGGTGCTGCCGGGCGAACTTCGCGAGAGCGAGGTCGTTTTCCTGGCGGCGGGCGTCCATCAGGTCGGTGCAGGAGGGGTGACGCTCGTCGCTGTAGAGCGCGGGATCGCAGTCGTCGCCCCCGGCGAGCAGGATGCCGTCGAGCTGTTCCATGATCGCGGCGGCGTTCTCGGGCTGCGGCGGGATGATGACCGGGATCGCTCCCGCCCTGCGCAGCGACTCGACGTAGGTCAGGAACGCGAAGGCACGGTCGCGCTGCCCTTCGAGGTGCTGCACGTCCGAACCGATTCCAATGATGGGCTTGTTCAATGTTTCTCCTGAGCGGGCATTTGCAAAATACGGGCGATGATCCCGGATTCCTGCACGAAACGGCAAGCAGAACGTCATACGCGTCCCGCGGCGCGGCTCCTCGTCACTGAAACGGAGGACGAGATGAACACATTCAACCAGATCATCGCCGCGCTCGGCGGAGGCGCCGGACCCTGGACCATCGGGGACGACCCGGAACTCACCGTAACCCTCAACCCCGGCACCCGCTCCCTGATCGCTGCCCTGAACGCCGGCGTCCATATCACCATCTACGAGACCTCCTGGAACGGCAAGCAGACGATCATGGACTGCACCGCCGCCCCGGTCGAGGTCGGCCCTTACTCCCTTCACACCACCGCGGGCGGCCAACGCTGGTTCCGGCAATTCAGCGACGGCTCGTGGGTGTGGGTCACCGATTGCGGCACGCCTACCGAGAGGTACCTCAAGGCCTTCGACGCGATGATGAAGACCCTCGGACCGAAGCTTCACTGAAGCTGCGTGGCTCCGGGTGCGGCGTCGCCACTCGCCGCACCCGGATCAGGCAGACCTTGCAGTTTTCTTCTTCGCCGGCGCCTTCTTCCTGGCCGAAGCCGTCTTCTTCTTAGCCGGCGCGCGCTTCTTCGTGGTGGACGCCTTCTTTGCCGGCTTACGGGCCGCACCGGTCGCCGACTGTCCGAGGCTGCGGCTGAGCACGGCCAGCAGGTCGACCACTTCGCCGCCGCCTTCGTCCTCGTCGCGGCTCGCTGCCGCGGGCGCGCGGACGATGTCCTCTTTCTTCCGCTCCTTCGCGGCGACGAGCTTCTCGAGGCGTTCCGCGTAGTCGTCGATCAGCTCGTGCAGGTCGAGCTTCTTCGCGTGCTTTGCGATCTGGTTCTCGAACTTTTTCACTTCCGCGGGAGGCGTCTTCGGGACGTCCGGGAGACCGACGTCTCCCGGCTTGCGGATCTCGTCCGCGAAGCGGAGCGTCTCGGCGCGCAGGATGCCGTTCTCCGCGATGATGGCCACGAGGTGCTCCTTCGCACGCATCACGAACGTCGCGATCCCGGCTTGGTTCTTCTTCTCCATCACTTCCGCCAGCAGCCGGTACGCCTTGTTCGTGCCGCCGGAGGGCACCAGGAAGTAGCCTCGCTGGAAGTAAATCGGATCGATCTCGTCGCGGTCGACGAAGAGGCGCAGGTCGATCTCGCGCGACTTGCGCGGCTCGATCGCTTCGAGCTCGTCATCGGTGACGACCACGAACTTTCCTTTCTCGATCTCGTAGCCGCGCACGATGTCGTCCGCGTCGAGCGCCTTGCCGTCCTTCGAGCAGACGTAGCGGCGCTGCACCGGCGCTTCGTCCGGACCGATCATCTTCAGCGAGATCCCGCGCGGACGAGTGGCGGTGTAGAGCGCCACCGGGACGGTGACGAGGCCGAACGAGATGGTGCCGCTCCAGAAGGGACGCAGTCCGGATGGTTGGTCGAAATCCTCGTCTTCTTCAGCCACTAGCCCTCCTCTTCGCCGGTTTCTTCATGCCCGCGAGACTGGCCTCGAGCGCATCGGCGAGCTGGTCGTCCTTCTGTTTCTTCGGCCGGAACGCGACCACCTTCGGCTTGTGTCCCTTCGACTTCGCTTCGACGAGCTCCATCACCCGCGCGCGGTATTCATCGCGATACTCCGCCGGGTCGAATTTGCCGCTGAGCGAGGAAAGCAGCTGTTCCGCCATGTCGAGCTCGCGCTGCGCCAGCTCCCGCCCCCCGGGCGGCTTCAGCGCGTCGGCGGCGATGATCTCGTCGGCGTGCCGCAGGGTGATGAGCACGAGATAGCCATCCTCGGCGACCAGCGCGCCGACGTACTCCTTGTCGCGCATGACCCACCGCGCGACGCCTTGCTTCCCTTTGCTCTCGAGCGCGGCCGCGGCGGCGAAGTAGCCTTTCTGGTCGCCGTCGGGGCCGAGATAGTAGGCGCGGTCGTACCAGCGATGGTCGATCTCGGAGGGCTCGACGAAACGGGTGACCTCGATGTCGCGCGAGTCTTCCGGCTCGAGTTTCTCGAGCTCCTCGCTTTCGAGCATCACCATCCGCCCGCGCGTGATCGGGAACGCTTTGCGGACACTCTGGTACTCGACTTCGTCGCCGGTATCGGAGCTGACGAGCCGCTGTTTCACCGGCTCGTGGTCGGTCTTGTGGAGCAGCCGGAAGTGGACCTTGCGGTCCTGCACGGCCGAATAGAGCTTGACCGGAACGCTGAGCGTGCCGATTTTCACGACGCCTTTCCAGATCGCGCGCGCCGCCATCGTTTGCGCCCTCCTTCCTCCTGACATTCGGAGCAGAAGACCTCGCCGTCGACGTGGATCGCACAGACCAGACACTGCGCCCGGTCGCACGCCACACACCGCGCGTCGACCGCCGCGGAATGCGTCCGCTCACACCCGGCGCAAACTTCCTCGGAGCCGGTGAGCCAGTACGGGAGCCAGCGACGTTTCTTCTTTACTGCCACGTCTGGTTCGATTTGCTCGGATCGTGCCTGATACAGGGTGTCGGGTATCAGGTGTCAGGTGTCTGGGGCTTGGCCGAGAGGTGGACGCTGGAGCAATGGAACGAACGGCCGTTCGGGCACCGGTTCCGGGACCGGGCCAGCGTCCTGGTGAAAAGGCAGCTTTAGTGCTACTTCACGAAGATTTTGACGGAGTCGCGACGGCCAGCGCTGTCGATGGCCGTGACGATGTGCCGTCCCGGCACCAGCGGCCACTCATCGCTGACCCTGCGCCCGTCGATCTCCCACTGCACGTTCGCGGTCGCGCGCAGGCGCAGCGTCTGGAACTCCATGCGCAGTGTCGGGTCGATGAGGTACGTCGCTCCCTCGGGGGGATTGGTGATGCGGAAGCGCTCCTCGGGGCGTTTCGAGGCGCGCTGCGCGCGGGCGGCGGTGCCGGCCCAGGTCCTGTACTCGGCGGGCCAGTCGATCTCTCCGTCGTGGTGCCACGTGCAGAAGCGGGGTGGCTCGTTCGTGCGCAGCCATTCGCGCTGGATGGCGGGGCAATACGTGGAGGGGCGGGCGCCGGAGAGGGCGCAGATCTCGAGCTCCTCGACGTCCGGCGGCTGCGCGACGATGTCGGCCGTGTCGCCGATCGGGAGTGAGCCGCGCGCGCGTTTCATCGCCGCGAGCATGACGCCGTTGAAGATCGGCGCGGCGCCGGTGATGCCGCTCGAGCCGCGCAGGGGGGCGCGGTCGAAGTTGCCCACCCAGACGCCGACCGTGACGTCGCGCGTGTAGCCGATGGTCCAGTTGTCGCGGTAGGCCTGCGAGGTGCCGGTCTTCACCGCCACCGGGAACGGGAAGTCGAGCGCGCCGCCGCTGCCGAACGCGTATTCGCGCGCCTCCGGGTCCGAAAGGATGTCGCTGATCCAGAACGCGGTGCGCCGCGAGAACATCCGCCGCCCGTCCACCGTCTGCCCTTCCCGGGCGAACGCGGCGTACGCGCGCACGAGCTGCTCCAGCGTCACTTCGGCGTCGCCGAGCGTGAGGCCGAGACCGTAGTAATCGGAGGTCTTGCTGAAGGAAAAGCCGGAGTTGCGCAGGAGGCGGAGCAGCGACTCCGGCCCGAGCTTCGCCAGCATCGCCACCGCCGGCACGTTCTGCGACCCGGCCAGCGCGGCGCGCACGCGCAGCGGTCCGCGATAGCGGTCGTCGTAATTGCGCGGGGTATACACCACGCCGTCCTCCGCGGTCGGAAAGTGCGAGGGGATGTCCGGCAGCACGGTCGCGGGCGAGTAGCCGCTTTCGAAGGCCAGCGCGTACGTGAACGGCTTCAGCGTCGATCCCGGCTGCCGCGGCGTGGCCACGCCATCGATCGCGCCGCCGAACGTCTCGCCGAAGTAGTCGCCCGAGCCTTCCCACGCCAGCCACTCCCCCGTCGCGTTGTCGAGCACGGCCACCGCCACGCTCTTCGCCCCGTGGCGTAGCAGCGTGGCGCGATGCGCGGCGATGATGCCGGTGACGTCGCGCTGCAGGTTCGCATCGAGAGTCGTCTGGACGCGCGCGCCGTGTTCCTGCGCCAGAACTCGTTCGACGTAATGCATCGCCAGCACCGGCTGCGCGGTGGGCGAGAAGCGCAACCGCTCCGCGCGGGCGCTCTTCCGCTCGTCCTCCGGCAGGTTCATGCGGGCCAGGATCGACAACTGCCGCGGTCTCGCCTTCTCCGGGTCTCGCAGCGGATTGAACGCGCTCGGCCGCTGCGGCAGCGAGGCCAGGAACGCCGCCTGCGCCACGGTGAGCTGCTCCGGCCCCACGCCGAAATACGCGCGGCTCGCACGCGCCACGCCGGTGATGCGGTTCCCGTACGGCGCGTGGTTCAGGTACATCGCCAGCAGCTCGCGCTTCGTGAAGCGCCGCTCCAGCCGCAGCGCGAGCACCGTCTCGCGCAGCTTCTGCCCGAGGCCGCGCGAGCGCGACTGCAGGAGCAGCTTCGCCACCTGCTGCGAGATCGTGGAACCGCCTTCGACAACGCGCATCGCGCGGACGTTGTGGATCGCCGCACGGGCAATGGCAATTGGATCTACACCAGGATGTTTGAAGAAACGGCGATCCTCGGCCACCAGCGTCGCCTCGACCACGCGCTGCGGCAACGCGGCAGCTTTCAGAGCTTCGCCGCGCGTCCCGCTGCCGCCGAGGGATTCGTAGAGCACTTCACCGTTGCGATCGACGACCGTGACGGACTGCGACTGCGTGAGCAGGCGCTCATCGATCGGGCCGAAGCGCAGCCAGGAGAGAAAGCCAATCACGACGACCGCCGCCCCCACTGTCATCCTGAGCGAGGGGGTGCGGGCGGGGGGAAGCGAAGGACCCCCTTCGTCCAGGCGACGACCCGTTCCGTCGGCGGGGGGTCCTTCGCTTCCCACCGCGCCCCCACCCCCGCTCAGGATGACAGTCACTTCACCTCCACCACCGCCGTCTCCGTCCGTCCGAACACCTCCGGCTCGTACATCTCCTCGGCGTGGGTCGGGGCGGCGATGAAGGTGCCTGAGGTCGTGGCGCGGACGAGGTAGGTGAAGGTGTGATCGCCTTCGCCGAGGCGGGTGGCGAAGACGTTCACGCGATCGTCGTGGCGCTCGACGTGATCGAAGCCGCCGCGCTCCCACCACGCCCAGGAGACCTGCTGGTTGCGCTGCTGCGCTTCGACGAGCTCCGTGGCCGTGGTGGCGAACCAGGTCTCCACCGGCTCCGTACCGGCGGGCAATGGATCCGTGATGGCGACGAAGCGGCGCTCCTTCGGATTGCGGATGCGTAACGTGACGGTGATGAGATCGCCCGCGTTGAACGACTTCGACTCGGGCGAGCCGGCCACGGCGTACGAGCGCTCGAGATGGAAGCCGCGGTCGAGCCGCTCGTGATGCATCACGTTCGCGGCGTAGCGGAGGCGCAGCATGTAGTACAGCGTCCCCGTTCCTTCGCGCGTGAACGTGAGCGGCGCGTTCGCCACGCCGCGCTTCAGCAGGTCGGCCATCGACCACTGCTGCGACTTCGCCTCGGTCGACCGCCCGCGGAACTCCTGCCGCGCGAGCGTTTCGTTGCCGAGGTTGAGCGTGGCCAGGAAATCGGGCGTCTCCGCTTCATAGCGGCGGTAGAAGTCGACCAGCGACTCGAGCGACCACGCGTTCTCCTGCGTGTCGTCCCAGCGGCCGCCCTTCTTGCGGGCCTGCATCAGCCAGCGCACCATCCGCTTGACCAGCTCCTCGTCCTGCCCGCCACGCACGAGCGTCCCGAGGACGATGGCGGTGGTGCGGACGTTCGAGCTCCAGAGCCACTCCAGGTACGGATCGCGCAGCTCTCCGACGTGCGCCGTCCCACCCTCCGTGAGGATGGCGTTGTTGATCCGGCGGCGCAGCTCGGTCTTCTGGTTCGCGTCCTTCGCGGCGTCGAGCAGGAACGCCAGCGCGAACACCGGCATCCGGTCGCGGTACTCGTACACGCGATTCATGTGGCTGTCGGTGTTGCGGCCGCCCTCGGCCAGCACCTTGATGACGAACGCCTGCCACGCGTTGTACGCGGGACGCCATCCTTCGTTCACCGGCGGCGGCTCGGAGAGACGCCCGTCGAGATACGTGTAGGCGCGCGTCAGCATCCCCTCGTCGACGTTGTAGCCGAGCTTCTTCCCGCGCTGGAACACGTGCACGACCCAGCTCGTGAGGTACGGCGAGGTGGCCGTACAGTCGCCCGGCCAGAACGAGAAGCCGCCGTCGCCGCACTGGAACTTCGACAGCTCCAGCAGGCTCCCCTGCACCATCGGCTTCGCCTTCGCGGCGTCCATCCCCGGCAGGTCGAACGCTTCGCCGAGATCGGCGGCCAGCATCAGCGCGAGCGACTTCGACGCGCGCTGCTCCGCGCAGCCGTACGGATACTCGACGAGGTAACGCGCCCCTTCCGCCAGCCCCACCATCGCGGTGGACGACATGTCGACGCTCAGTCCGCCGAAGCCCGGCACCACGTTCTGCGGCAACTCGAACCTCTCGGTGGCGGTCGGTTTCGCTTCGCCGTACGCGGCCACCGTTTCAGGCGAGACGAGCACGCGCACCGGGATGATGTCTTCGAAGGCGTCGTTCTCGCGCCCCATCTGCACGCGCATCCTGATGCGCGCGTCGCCGACGGCGTGGGCGAGCGCGTCGAAGCGCACTTCGCTGTTCGCGCCCGGCTTCAGCTCGACGGTCTGGTTCCCGGTCACGGAGAGGATCGTGGGATCGAGCGATTCGATCGAGACCGTCGCTTTCCCGCCTTTCTTCAACTGGTTGTGTACGACCGCGCCGAACCGCGCCTTGTCGCCGACCGCCAGGAAGCGTGGCCACGCCGGCGTGAGCATCAGCGGCTTGTTGATACGGATCTCCGCCTGGTCCCAGCCGAAGCGCGACTGCCTGTCGCCCGCCACGGCCATGATGCGGTACGTGGTCAGCGACTCCGGCAGCGTGACCTCGGTGCGGGCGCGTCCTTTCGCATCGGTCACCAGCGAGCCGACCCAGAAGGCGAGCACGCGGAAGTCGCGGCGCAGCGTGCCCGGTCCCGCATCGCGGCCACCGCCGCCGCCGTCGGTCGCGCCTTTCGGCGTGAGCACGCGGCGGCTGACGATGCGCTGGCGCGAGTCCATGTTTCCGACCTGCAGCGCCTTGTCGAGATAGATCGAGTCGAGCACGTCGGGCGTCGAGTACCCGGTCAGCGAGAGCACGCCGTAATCGACGGCCCACAACGTCACCTCGGACTGCGACGGCTTGCCCGCGGCGTCCTTCACGTTCACTTCGATCTGCGCTTTGGCCGCGGGGCGGAACTCGTCGCGATTCGCCTTCACGTCGACGCCGAGGCGCTTCGACGCGTCTTCGACCTCGAGCTCCACGTACCCGAGGCGGAAGGCCGGCTTGCCGGGATCGCTGCCGTCGACGCCGGGGTCCTGCTTCGTGCGCCCTTTGACGAGCAGCACGGAGACGAAGAGGTTGGGGATGTCCTTCTCGGTGATCGGGACTTCGATGGTCTGCTGGGTCGACGTGAGCGTGAACGGCTGCCACGTGCGCACGCCTTCGCGCTCGGTGGTGAGCAGCGCGGTCGCGGCCTCCCAAGGCGACTTGATCATGATGCGGGCGCGCTCGCCGGGCCGGTAGGTCTTCTTCTCCGGCACGAGCTCGATGCGGTTGTGGTCCTCGCGGGCCCAGGCGGTGTAGCCCTGCCCGACCGCGTAGAACCAGCTGCGCGTGGTGGTGGAGCGTCCCTCCTCGTCTTCGGCGCGGGCGATCAACAAATACTGCCCACCCTCGGTGAGCGGGATCTGCAGCGCCACCGGCGTGGTGCGGGTGGTGACGTCCCACTCCCCCGCCGCCACTTCCTTCCGCTCGCTTTCCCAGTCGTAAAAGCCGTGGCCTTCCGCCTGGCGCACGCTCGTCCACTGGATGCGCTTCAGCTCCACCTTCACGTTCACGCCGGCGACCGCGAGTCCGTCGAGCCCCGCCGCGATCACCTCGGTGTCGATGCCTTTGTCGGCATCCGCAAAGTACGGCGGGCGGCGCAGGCCGATGTACCACGGCGCGGGATCGATGACGGTCGAGGCGCGGCCGGCGATCTGCTGGCGCGTGACGTCGGTGACGACGCCTTCGAGCCGGTACTGGAACGGCGCGCCCGCGGCTTCATCGGTTTCGAGCTTCAGGGCGAGATCACCTTTCGCGTCGAGCTTCGCCTCCTCCTGCGAGATCTGGATCGTGCTGACACCCTCCGCATCCCAGTCGCGTCCGAGGAACTCCCAGCGGTCGGCGGGCCAGCGGTCGGTGATCTTCTGCGGCGCATCGAGCACCTCGACCTTCGAGTACGTCCACTTCACCGCTTTGCCGGACATCGCGCCGCCGAAGAGGTAACGGCCGCTGATGCGGCCGTTGAGAGGTGTTCCGGCCAGGCTGCTGTTGCCTATGAGCGTGGTGTCGACGCGGAAGTCGGGACGGCGGTACGCGGCGACGAGGAGCTCGCCGTTCACGGTGCCGCGATGCCGCGGCGTGGTGGCCTGCACGGTGTACGTGCCGAGCGGCGCTTCCTGCGGGATCCGGAACGTCCACTCCGCGCTCGACCAGGCGTTCACCGGGACGGTGCGCTTGTCCAGGTCGCGCGCGTGCGCATCGCGCAGCACGACTTCGACGTTCGTGCCCGGCGCGAGCAGTTGCATCCCGTTCGGCGTGTCGGCGCGCGCAACGAGCTTGAAATGCACCTCCTCCCCGAGCTTGTAGACGCCGCGGTCGGCGAAGACGGTGCCGCGCAGTTGCGGCTCCGCCTCCGAGAGGTTGTACTCGACGCCGAAGTCCCACGGCATGATGCCTTCGTTCCAGTCGCTGCCGACGTAAGCGACGTCGCCGTCTTTTTCCGCGGTGACGATGAAGTGCAGGTTGCCGAGAGCTTCCCACTGCGAGTCGTAGTCGTCCGGCTTCGGATCTTTCTTGCGGCGCAGGTCGGTGTTCTGTGCGACGGCGATTCCCTTCTCGTCGGTGGTCCCGCTCCAGAAGACCTTGTTGGCGAGATCGCGGATCGAGACCGTGGCTCCGGCCACCGGCTTTGCATCCTCGAGCCGAGTCACCAGCACGACCGTGTTCTGCGGGCTGTCCTTCACGCTGATGCCGAGGTTCGTGGCCTGGACGAGCGTGGAGACGGGCGTGGGATCGTAGACGCGCGACTTCGCGAACGCCTCCCCCGGCTGGACCGCGGCCCATGCCAGGCCGAGGTTGTCGTCGCCGATGGCCGGCTTCAGGTCGAGACCGATCGCCGCGATCTTGTCGCGCGCGGTGTTGAGCGTGCGTGTGACCGGCTTGCCGGGAGGGGTGACGTTGAAGCCGCTCTCCCGCAGGCGGAGCATGGTCGGCATCAGCTCTTCCAGCTTCAGCGGCGAGAGCCACTGCTGGACCGTCTTGAAATTGCGCGCGTGGAACGGGAGCACCGGACCGCCGGTCGCCTCCCAGACGCCGTGCCCCGAGCCGAAGCTGACGAACGCCGATTTCTGCCAGTACTCGATGGTGCCGGTCCAGGCGTAGCCGAGCTTCTGGCCGTCGTCGCTGACGAGCGACGGATCGACGCGGACGCGGTAGCGGTGCCCCGGCGCGATCGTGTATCCCAGCTCATCGAGGCCGTAGCCCCAGGAGGGATAGTCGTACTCCGCGGTCGCCGCCTTCGGCTTCACGGTGACGTGGTTCGCTGGATCGGTGATGTCGGTGAGCGTGACCGCCTTGCGTGCCTCCTCGAACTTCACGCCCGAGGCAGTGCGGAAGTTGAGCAGGTTGCGCGATTCGGGATCGCACTGTGCCACGCACTCGACGCCCTGCACGAAGAACGTCGGCTCGAGCTCGAGCGTGAACGTCTGCTCCCGGCCGCTGCGCGCGTGGCGCGCCGACTGGGCGAGCTTGTCGCCGAGGAGGATCTCGATCCAGGTGTCGGAGGGGATGCCCGGCTTCGTCTCCAGCACCACCAGCTCCTTGCCGGGGATGAACCGCTCCTTGTTCCAGTCGGTGGCGATGAACGAGAGGATCGGTTGCGCGTCCGCGGCCGCGGCAGCGCGCGCCTTGGCCGCTTTCGGCTCCCCTTCCGCCGGCACCGCCGGCAGCTCGAGCTGGTGCGCCTGCGTGCGCAGCTTGAGATACGGAGCGATCACCGCCGCCTCGACCGGCTGGTTGAACCACAGCCCGATCACCACCGCACCGTTGTCGCGGCGATACCAGTCCGTGCGCATCAGACGGATCGTGGGGGTGGTGAACGTCCAGCGATACGGCTGGTCGAGCGTGCGGCCGCTGATTGCTTTCGCGCTCTTGTCGACCGTGACGGCGAACTCGGTCGCATACGGCAGCGACGCCGCGGGGGTGAAGATGAGCGTGGTCGTTCCCGACCAGCGGAACGTCCCCTTCACCGCCGGTTCGATTTTGAAGAACGGCGCCGTCACCGGCTGCGGGATCTTCCCGAGCGCCACCATCGGCTCGGAGAAGACCACCCGGATCTCATTCGCCTCCGCGAGCGTCGCCGTCTCCCCCACGGGCCCGACGCTGACCACGCGAAGCCCCTCGGCGGCAGCGAGTGTCGTTGCGAGCAGAAGAAAGAGGAAGACGCCGATCCGTTTCATGCGACGTGCAGTGTAGTGGGTGCGTTCGGCAAACGACGTGACGCAGGCAGGGAAAGATTGTGGCGGGATTACGTTTGGAGTGCGGTGACCGCAGTCACCGCTTTTACTGTGGGCCTGCGATCCCACTCGCGCGAGGCGGCAGCTGCGGCTGCCGAAGGAAAAGCGGTGACTGCGGTCACCGCACTCCAAACTACGCCGGCGCCGGCCGTCCGAACAGGAACCCCTGCACTTCCTCGCACCTTTGTTCTTCGAGGAACCGCACCTGCTCCTCGGTCTCCACGCCTTCCGCGGTTACGCAGAGGTCGAGGCCGTGGGCCATGGTGGCGATGGCGGCGACGATGGAGCGGTTGCTGCGGCTGTTCTCGATCTCCTGGACGAACTCACGGTCGATCTTCACGCGGTCGATGGCGAAGCGGCGGAGGTAGCTGAGGGCGGAGTGGCCGGTGCCGAAGTCGTCGATGGCGATGCGGACGCCGAGCTCGCGCAGCTCGGCGAGCGTGGCGATGGTGCGGCCGGTGTTCAGCATGGCGGTGCTTTCCGTGATCTCGAGCTCCAGGTAGCGCGGCTCGAGGCCGCTCTCGTGAAGCGCCGCCGCCACGACGTCGCGCAGGTCGCTCTGCTGGAACTGGCGCGGCGACAGGTTCACGGCCATGCGCAGGTGCGGGTAGGAAGACTGCTGCCACGCCTTCGCCTGCAGGCAGGCCTGCCGCAGCACCCACTCGCCGATCGGCACGATCATGCGCGTCTCCTCGGCGATGGGGATGAACTCCGAGGGAGGGATCAGCCCCTCGCCGCCGCGGTTCCAGCGGAGCAGCGCTTCCATCCCCGCGACCTCGCGCGTGTCGAGGTGGATGAGCGGCTGGAAGTGCAGCACGAGCTCGTCGCGCTCGATGGCCCGGCGCAGCGCGTTCTCGACCGAGAGCCGCTCCGCGGCGCGGCTGTTCATCGCGCGCGTGCAGAGCTGGTAGAGGTTGCGGCCGATCTCCTTGGCACGGTACATCGCGCTGTCGGCGTTCTTGAGCAGCGCCTCAGCGGTCTCGCCGTCGTCGGGAAACATGGCGATGCCGATGCTGGTCGTCACGTACAGCTCGTGCCCTTCGATGCGCAGCGGATACGCCACGACGTCGAGCAGCTTCTGCGCGATCTTGGCCGCGTCCTCCGCTGCCGTGATGTCCCCGAGGAGGATCGTGAACTCGTCGCCCCCCATGCGCGCGATCGTGTCCCCTTCGCGGAGCACGGACCGCAGCCGCGCGGCCACGGCGCGCAGCAGCTCATCGCCGAGGCTGTGGCCGAGGGTGTCGTTCACGTGCTTGAACCGGTCCAGGTCGAGGAACATCACCGTCAGCGGCGACTGCTGCCGCTTCGCGTGCGCCAGCGCAATGGTCAGCCGGTCGCGGAAGAGCAGCCGGTTCGGCAGTCCGGTCAGCGCATCGTGGTACGCCTGATACTCGATCTGCGCCTCGGCCTGCCGGCGCTCGCTGATGTCGCGGGAGACCGACACGATCTCCGCGACCCCGCCCCAGGAATCGCGGATGGCGCGGCTGGTGGTCTCGAACCAGACGTGCGAGCCGTCTTTCCGCCGCACGCGATAGCTGAACGTCCGGGACGCGTGTGCACCATCCTGCAGCTCGGCCACGGCGCGATGGAGCACGTGATGGTCGTCTTCGAGCACGAACTCGAAGACGGCGTGGCCGATGAACTCGGAAGGCTCGTAGCCGGTCAGCACTCGCACCGCATCCGAGGCGTACACGAAGACGCCGCTCGCATTCGTGCGGGCGATGAGATCGGTCGAGTTCTCCGCCATCAGGCGGTAACGCTCTTCGCTGGCCTGCAGGGCACGGAGGGTGCGGTCGCGCTCGATGGCCGAGGCGAAGATCTCGCCGGCGATGCGCACGAGCGAGATCGTCTCGTCGCTCCACTGGATCTCGCGCGTGAACGACGTCGCGCCCACGCTTCCCATCACCTGCTTCTTCACGATCATCGGGACGAAGAGGACGCTGCGGATGCCCTGGCGCTCGAAGATGCGATGCTCGTTGACTGCTTCCGGCGGGAGGTCGTCGATCGAGGAGACGCAGATGTTCTCGAGCTGGCGCTCGACGCGGTCCATCCACCAGGGAAACGCGGCCGCGGGAAGGTCTCCGTACTTTTCCTTCCGCTGCGGGATGCCGGGAGCGTCCCATTCGTGCGTCATGCGCGCGCTGAGACGATCTTCCGCGAAGAGGAGGACGTGGCAACTGTCGGCGCCGACGAAATGGCCGATCTCGTCGAGCGCTCCGCCGATCGCGGCATCGAGCTCGTCGTCGCCGAGGTTCATGAAGCGGGAGGAGATGCTGGCGATGAGCTGCTCGAACTCGACCCGGTGGCGCAGCGCTTCCTGCGCCTGGCGGCGCTCGGTGGCGTCGATGGCCATGGCCACGAGGTCGGCCAGGGAGGTGGCGAAGTTCTCCTCCTCCACCGTCCAGGTCCGCTCCGGCCCGGTGTGCTCGAAACAGATCACGCCGGTCATGTGACCTACGCGGCGGATCGGCGCGTCGAGCATCGACGTGACTCCGAACGGCCCGAGATAGGTCTTGGTGAAGGAGCTGGTGCGGGGATCGAAGCGCGCGTCGTGCGCGGCGATGACGCGCTCCGCTTCCAGCGCGGCGAAGTAGATCGGATAGCGCATCGCGGTGAGCTCGCCGCCGCCGGAGTGCGTGCGCGGGGTGCGCTCGAACAGCTCGACGCAACGGATGGCCTGCCGGTCGGGGGTGAAGAACCAGACGCCGACGCGCTCCACTTCGAGCGTCTCCGCCGCCGCTTCCGCGATGTCGCTCAGCGCCTCGGCCAGGTTGCCCGAGTGGATGGAAGGTCTTCTCGCCAGCTCGACGAGCACGCCGTTCTGCTTCCGGAGCCGGCGCTCCGTTTCGCGTAACAACGTTTCCAGGTGCGGCGAGGACTTTCGACGAAACGACGGGGGTTCGGGCACGGCGAAGCTCTCTCGGGAGAGTATTGCACTGAAACCGGTTTCGCCGGGTGTCCGATATGGGACAACCGGACTTGGTATCGGGTATCAGGTATCAGGTATCCGGGGTGTGTCGCCCGGGCGAAGAACCCCAGACACCTGACACCCGACACCCGCGCGAAGCGCGCTACACCTTCTCCAACGGATACACCTTCACGTTCACCTCGCGCGCGTAGTGCCGCAGCGCGGGGTGCTCGGGGCGCTTGATGCCGGCGGCCCAGATCATGGTCTCGTCGACCAGGGGGACTTCGGCGCGCTGCGCGGGGTAGGGCTGGTGATGGATGCGGGCGCGGTGGAGCTGGCGCTGCTCGTCGACGGTGTAGAGGATGTAGCGCTCCAGCAGGAAGTGCTCGAGCGTGCCGGGCTGCGCGTGGAAGGTCGGTCCTTCGATCGGGGCGTAGCGGAGATGCGCGTTCGCGGGGAGCGCGCCCCGGTCGTCGGTGCGCTGCGAATGGAACTCGACCTCGGCGCCGGCGTTGAACGAGATGTTCGCCGCGAGGTACGGCAGCTTGTAGGCGGCGCGGGCGGCGGCGACGGCGATCGCGCTCGAGGCGTCGAGGCTGAAGAACCAGACGCCGGGATCGCGTCCGCCGACGTGCACGTAGGTGCGGACGTTGATCTCGTGGAAGCTGGAGATCCACGGCAGCGGCGGCACCATGACCGGGCGCGCGCCGGTGACGGTGAACGGCACGAGGCCGACGTACGCCTTCCCTTCGAACGTATCGAGCGTCAGCCCGGGCGGCACGAGCGACTGGAGCTCCATGGCCGGCACTTCCCAGTGCAGGAAGAGGAGGTGGTGCCAGTTCTGATGCATCAGGACCGGCCGGTCGGGCTCGAGCGTCGGGGTGACGCGGTCGATCGTGTCGTGGATATGCATCACGAGAAGAGCATCAGGAGAAGAGCATTACTCGAAGAGGTCGTACTCGGCGACCGGCAGCTCGACCGGCTCCGCCCAGCGCCACGTCTCGAACACATGCAGGTCGAAGAGCACCAGCACGACCTCCCGCGACATCCGCCACCGTGCATGCAGGCCGTCGCTGAATCCCATCTTCGATTCCTTGATGACGTGATTCAGGCCGTAGATCACGGTCTCCTGCTGGCGATAGCCGGCGCGGGAGCAGAAGCAGTTGAGGGCCGCTTCGATCTTGTAGTGCGACTGGTATTGCGTCGGGACGGTCTCGAAGACGTCGCGCCTCATCACCCGGATCCCTGAGAGCACCGGGCCGCATTTGAGCTTGAGATGGAAGAAGTTGGCGACGGCCCCGCGGTCGCGGACGCCGATGTTCATGTCGCACTCGCCGCGCACGACGGGGCTCACCAGGGCGGAGATGTGCTCCTCGGTGACGTTGTACATGTCGCCGTCACAGAAGAAGAGCGTGTCGTTGGAGGCGTTCGCCACCCCGACGGCCATGGCGAAGCCCTTGCCGTGGTTTTCCCGGAGAGCGACCGTGCGGACGCCGTCGAAGGTACGGGCGATCTCGACGGTCGCGTCTTCCGAACCGTCGCTGACCACGATGACCTCATCGATCAGCGGGCTGCTGGTGAGAGCCCGGAGGACGGCAGCAATCGTCTTCTCCTCGTTGTAAGCCGCGACAATCGCGGTCGTCCTCGTCCTCACTGGGGCGTCTCCTCGGGAGTTGGCGTTCCGGGCCTGGGGTAGTGCAACGGGTGGACCACGGCGGATTCTAGCCGAAGTTCTGACACGCACTTTGCAGAAACGGCGCTGAGCATGAAAACCTCTCTCAAGCTCGGCAGCCTTCTCGCCTTCGTCAGCATCGCCTCGGGGATCGCCCTGCTTCTCTCGGGATGCTCGGCGCTGCAGGGCGCCCTGCAGATCGAGAACCCCCGCTACAACATCCGGAACATCCACCCCCGGATCGACATCGCCCTCCCCCTCTCGGCGTCCTCGATCGATATCGATTTCGCCATCGAAGTGGACAATCCGAACCGTGTGGGCCTGCGCCTCGACCAGATCGATTTCAACCTCTTCATCAACGACTCGCGGGTTCTGGACAGCATCAGCCAGCAGAACATCAACATCCCGGCCAACGGCCGCGGCGACGTGAACCTGCGCACCCGCATCGGCTACCAGCAGATCCGTTCCCTCTGGAACGAAGTGGTGGACGTGATCCGCGGCGAGCGCGCCCGCTACGAGATCCGCGGCAACGCGTACTACAACACGCCGGTGGGAAGACTGAAGTTTCCGGTGACGGTGTATTCGAGCCGATAAAACGTTGCTGGTTGCTGGTTACTGGTTGCTTGTGAGGCTTCGCGACACATCACAAGTAACCAGCAACCAACAACCAGCAACCGCTCCTTAGCTGGCGTCCCTCACGACCGTGATCGTCCGGGCCACATAGCGCCCGTTGTCGTTCACGCCCGTCACTTCGATCTCGTCGCCGCGCTCGAGATCGGTCACGTTGTACTCCTTGTTCTGGTAGACCACGCGGGTGCTGTTGTCGTAGTAGATGGAACCGCGCTGTCCCTGATTGTTGTCGCGCAGGTTGTTGATGTAGGTGACATCCAGGTCGATCCTGCGCGCGCCGGTGTCGACATACGTCACGGCGCCCTTCACGTCCGACGAGGTCGTCGTCGACGGGCTGCCGAGGATGATGTCGCCGATGCTTCCGAGTCCGCCGCCGTCGCCGCCCATGGAACCGCAGGCTGCCGTCAGCAGAAGCGCCGCCAAAACGAAAGTAGCTCTTCGCATTTCACTTCTCCTTCAGCCACAATCAGGAGCAAGGATCGGGCCGATTGAGTACGAATAACACGCGAGTCACTATTCCCGCGCTCGCCGCTATCCTCTATTTCTCTCAAGGGTTTCCCTTCGGCATCGTCAACGAGACGGTCAATCTCTACCTCGCCTTCACCAAGGTCGACCTCGGCACGATCGGGCTCATCGGCAGCGTGGGGCTGGTCTGGACGCTCAAGTTCTTCTGGGCGCCGCTCCTCGACACCGTCTTCACCTACCGCACCTGGATCTTCGGCTCGCTGGTCGTGCTCTCGCTCTCCCTCGCTTCGCTCGGGACGCTCCCGCCGGCCAGCGCGGCGTTCTGGGCCGCGCTGCTGGTGTTGGTGTTCGCCTCCGCGACCCAGGACATCGCCATCGACGCCCTCGCGATCCGGATCACCCCGTCCAACCTCCTCGGCGTGGTGAACTCCGCCCGCGTGGCCGCCTACCGCTGCGCGATGATCGTGGCCGGCGGCGGCGTGGCCATGCTGGCCGACCGCACCGGCTGGCGCGGGGCGTTCCTCGCAGCCGCCTGCGTGCCGCTGCTCATCTTCGCGCTGGTCGCCTTTACCGTCCCGCCGGAGCGCGGCGTGCGCGAACGGCAGGAGAATCCGCTGCGCGGGCTCTGGCACTGGCTGCAACGCCCGCAGGCGTACCTGCTGCTCGCCGTCATCCTGCTCTATCGTCTCGGAGACAACGCGCTGACACCGATGATCCGGCCGTACTGGGTGGCGCGCGGTTTCAGCGCCACGGAGATCGGCAACGTCACCACCACCCTGGGCATGATCTGCACGATTCTCGGCGCGATCGCCGGAGGCGCGTTCGTGACCCGCTTCGGCATCTACCGCGGGCTGCTGACGCTCGGGATCGTGCAGATGCTCTCGAACCTCGCCTACGGCGCCGTGGCCATGTCCGAGGCCGGGCGTCCGGCGCTGTACGGCGCGGCCATCGTGGAGACGTTCTGCGGCGGACTGGGCACCGCCGCGTTCCTGTCGTTCCTGATGTTCATCTGCGACCGCGACAACGCCGCCACCGAGTACGCCATGCTCAGCGCCCTGTTCGGCCTCGGCCGCACCTTCGCCTTCGCCTTCAGCGGCTACGTGGCCCAGGACCTCGGGTTCACGCGCTATTTCTGGCTGACGGCGGCGCTGGCGATTCCGGGGTTGGCGATGGTGGTGTCGGCGCGGCGGCGCATGGAGCAACCCCCGCTGTCATCCTGAGCGAGGGGGGTTGGGTGGGCGGGAAGCGAAGGACCCCCTGCGGTGCACGAGACCCGCGCTGTCGGAAGGGGGTCCTTCGCTTCACACCCGCCCTGCCACCTCGCTCAGGATGACAGCGGGGGTCGTGATAGCGTCCCTCGCCACTCATGCGTCACCGCATCTTCATCGACCACATCGAGCCCGCTGTCGTCGTGACCGGGGACGAGTTTCACCACTCCGTACGCGTGGTCCGGCTACGTGTCGGCGAAGAGGTCGAAGTTTTCGACAAGAACGGCAATGCCGCGCGCGGGATCGTCATGGCGCTCGAGAAAGACCGCGCGGTCATCACCACCGGCGAGCTGCTGCCGTCGCGGGAGTCGCCGCTGGCGGTGCACCTGGCGATGGCGATCATCCAGCTCGAGAAGTTCGAGCTCGTGCTGCAGAAGGCGACCGAACTCGGCGTCCGTTCCATCATTCCTCTCGTTACGGATCGCATCGAGCTGCGCGCCGAGCGTTACTCCGGGAAGATGGAGCGCTGGAGCAAGATCGTGTTCGAAGCGGTGAAGCAGTCGGGACGGACGCGCGTGCCGGAGCTCGCGGAGCCGGCGAAGTTCGCGGACGTCGTGGCGCGGCCCGGCGCGAAGATCCTTTTCGACGCCGATGCGGAACCGACTCCGATCGAGACGCTGGACGACGTGACGCTGCTCATTGGCCCCGAGGGCGGCTGGAGCGAGGGGGAGCTGCGCCTTGCACGCGAACGGGAATGCTTCTTTCAGAGGCTCGGGCCGCGCAGGTTGCGCGCCGAAACGGCAGGCATCGCCGCACTGAGCGTCGTCGCTTTCCGCTTTGGTGACTTGTAGTAGATTACGCCCCCGAATTCCTGGAGGTACCTTTTCGTGGCCGATACCCTCACGATCACCGATAACCGCACCGGCAAGACCTACGACGTCCCGATCACCGACGAAACCATCAAGGCCATCGACCTCCGGAAGATCAAAGTCTCGGACGAAGACTTCGGGATGATGACGTACGACCCGGCGTTCATGAACACCGCCTCGTGCCGCAGCGCCATCACGTTCATCGACGGCGACAAGGGAATCCTCGAATATCGCGGGTATCCGATCGAACAGCTCGCGGAGAAGAGCACCTACCTCGAGGTCGCGTACCTCCTGCTCAATGGCGAGCTGCCGGACGCGAATCAGCTCGAGACGTGGCAGTACACCATCACCCACCACACCATCCTCAACGAGAACTTCCGCCACCTCATCGATTCGTTCCGCTACAACGCGCACCCCATGGGGCGCCTCATCTCCTCGATGGCGGCCCTCGGCACGTTCTATCCGGAATCGAAAGAGATCTTCGACGCCGACGTCCGGCAGAAGCAGATCGAGCGGATCATCTCCAAGGTCATCACCATCGCGGCCTTCAACTACCGCAACACCATCGGGATGCCTTACGCGTATCCCGACAACGACCTCTCGTACACCGGCAACTTCCTGAACATGATGTACAGGATGACGGAGACGAAGTACACGCCCAACCCGGTGCTGGAGCGTGCCCTGGACGTCCTCTTCATCCTGCACGCCGATCACGAACAGAACTGCTCGACCAACGCCATGCGCGCCGTCGGCAGCTCGCAGGTCGATCCCTACTCCGCCGTCGCCGCCGCCTGCGCCGCGCTCTACGGCCCGCTGCACGGCGGTGCGAACGAGGCCGTGCTGCAGATGCTGACCGAGATCGGCAGCGTCAACAACGTGCCTGAGTTCATCAAGCGCGTGAAGAGCGGTGAAGGCGGGCGCCTGATGGGCTTCGGCCACCGCGTCTACAAGAACTACGACCCGCGCGCGAAGATCATCAAGACCGTCGCGGACCAGGTGTTCGAGGTCACGGGCCGCAATCCGCTGCTCGACATCGCCCTCGAGCTCGAACGCATCGCGCTGGAAGACGACTACTTCGTCAAGCGCAAGCTCTACCCGAACGTCGACTTTTACTCCGGCCTCATCTACCAGGCCATGCGCTTCCCCACCGCCATGTTCACGGTCCTCTTCGCCATCCCCCGCGTCTCCGGCTGGCTCTCCCAGTGGCAGGAAATGCTGCTGGATCCGGATCAGAAGATCGCCAGGCCGCGGCAGATTTATACGGGAGCGACGAGACGGGACTATCCGGAGCGGGGGTAGTCTCTCAATTGGTGTCGGGTATCAGGTGTCGGGTGTCTGGGGCTTTTCGCCCGGGCGATACACCCCAGGCACCTGTCACCTGACACCCGATTACCGCCCAAACACCCCCGCCCACCACTCCCCCTTCGCCCGCTCCATGAGCAGTTCCAGTCCGTGCGTCCGCGCGGCAGCAACGACTTCATCCCGCTTCACGATCAGGATCCCGCTGAGCAGCAGGCGTGCATCTTCGGCCAGCCGCACCACCACGTCGGCGAGGAGCGGGAGGATGACCTCGGGGATGATGTTCATCGTCACCACGTCGAACTCCCCCGCGCGCAACGCTTCGACGCTGCCGATGAAGAGCGGCATGGCCATCTCGTCGACGCCGTTGCGGATGCGGTTGTCGCGCAGGGCGCCGTAGGCGTCGGTGTCGTTGTCGAAGGCGACCACGGAACGCGAGCCGAGGCGGTGCATCGCCAGGGCGAGGATGCCGCTGCCGGCGCCGACGTCGAGGCCGCGCTTTCCGATGAGGGGGATCGACTCCAGCAGCTCGATGCAGAGCCAGGTGGTCTCGTGCGACCCCGTGCCGAACGCCTGCTCCTGCGGCACGACGATGGTCAGGCGATCCGAGTCCGCGGGAACGAGCGACGCGTCCGGCGCGACCACGAAGCGCGCGCCGATGAAGAGCGGCGTGAGCGATTGCTGGTAGAGATCCAGCCAGTCGACGCGCTCCCGCTCCGTCTCGTGAAACTCCACGTTCCCGATGTCCTCGAATGCGGCGCGGGCCTCCGCCCGCTCCTCCGGCGAGTCAAAGTACGCGGCGATGATGGTGGTGCCATTGATCTCGTTCGAGGTGCTGCCGGTCGACGCCGTCAGGAAGAGCCGCGCCTGCAGCAGCTCTTCGAGCGCGGTGCCGCGGGAGTCGAACGAGAGCTCGAGGATGTAATCACTAGGCATCCTCGGACCCGAAGTGCGTGCGGTAGTCTTCCATCGCCGCCTCCACCACCGCGAACGCGTGCTCGTGGCCGTACGTCCCCGCCACCCGGATGCGCTGCGCTTCGCCGGGCACGAGCTTGTACGTGCTGAAGTAGTGCTCCAACCGCTCGATGAGCACCGGCGGCACGTCGCCGATGTCGTTCGCCTCTCCCCAGACGTAATCGCCCTGCAGGACCGCGATGATCTTGTCGTCCGCTTCGCCGCGGTCGAGGAGCTGCAGGCCGCCGATCACGCGCGCGGACAGGATGATCTCGGACTTGGAGATGGGCCGCTCGCTCAGCACGCAGATGTCCAGCGGGTCGCCGTCCCCCTTGCTCGCCACCGGCGAGAGGCGCGTCACCGCCTCGGCACAATACGTCTGCGGTACGAAGCCGTAGAGCGCCGGCGGCTGCGAGGAGGTGCGCTGCGGGCGGTCCACTTTCAGGTAGCCGGACGGCTTGTCCACCTCGTACTTGATCAGGTCGAACGGCGTGATCTCGACGAAGACGTTGACGACGCGCGGCGCGTCCGCCCCCGCGGAGAGGCCATGCCAGGGATGGGGGCGGGAACGGGAAAACGGCTGGTTGCTCATTGGGAGCGCGATTCTATTGCTATCATCCGCCTCCTCGAAATGGAGAGGCTCTCGGACATGCTCTGCCACGTCGCCGAATACGCGCGCCACCCGCGCTCGATCGGCGCCATCATCCCGAGCAGCCGCGCGCTCGCCCGGACCATGACCGAAAGCATCCCCCGCCTCGGCGAGCGCGACGTCATCGTCGAGCTCGGCCCCGGCACCGGCGCCATCACCCGCGCCATCGTGAACGCCTACCCCCGCAACCGCGTCATCGCCGTCGAGAAAAACGCCCGCCTGGCGGCCATGCTCCGCGAGCGCTTCCCCCGCGTCGACGTGGCCGAGACCTGCGTCTCCACCATCGCCTCCGACCTCCAGATCCCGAGAGGCCACCGCATCGGCGCCGTCCTGAGCAGCCTTCCGATGCTCTCCTTCGACGACGCCCTGCGCCGCCGCGTCCTCGACGCCATCCGCGGCGTCCTCGACGACCGCGCCGTCTACGTCCAGTTCACCTACTCCCGCGCCGCCTGGGAAGGGTTTGCCCCCGAAGGGCTGCGACTGGTGGGAGCGCGAAGGGTGATCAGGAACGTGCCGCCGGCGACGATCCTGTCGTTCGTGCGGGGAACATCGCTGGCGTCGTAACTATCACGTCGCCAACGGTTTGGAGTGCGGTGACCGCAGTCACCGCTTTGGCTCGCGTGTCCTGGCGGCACACGTGTAGCTCCGAGGCACGCAGGAAAAGCGGTGACTGCGGTCACCGCACTCCAAACCGTTGGCGAGCGCAGTGAAAGGTGTGCGATGCACACGAAATGTCTGCCGACGTACACGATTTAATGATCCGTGATCACGATTAAGTGATCCGCGATCACGATTAAGTCATCCGCGATCACTTTTAAATGATCCGCGATGACTTTTTAATGATCGGCGATCACTATTAAATGATCGGTTGGCACGATTTCATGGTTCGCGATCACGATTAAATGATCCGCGGCAACGATTTCGTGCTTCGCGGTAGTGTCGTAGCTTCCGCGGACGGCCTACGAGAAGAAATCCTTCACCTTCTCGAAGACGCCCTTCTCTCCCGGAGGATTCTCGCCTTCGATCGTGGCCAGACGCTCCAACAAATCGCGTTGTTCGTCGTTGAGCGAGGTCGGGATGCGAACGACGGTGTGGACGTAGTGATCTCCGCGGCCGGTGCCGTCGAGGAAGGGGACGCCTTTGCCGCGGAGGCGGAAGACCTGGTTGGGCTGGGTGCCGCCCGGGATCTTCAGGTCGTCGGTGCCGTCGATCGTCTCGACGGTCGCGTCGCCGCCGAGGGCGGCCTGGGTGAAGCTGATGGCCTGCTCGGCGTGGATGTCGTACTCGCGGCGCTGGAACTTCGGGTGCTCCTTGACCGAGATGAAGACGTAGAGGTCGCCCGAGGGGCCGCCGTTGAAGCCGGATTCTCCCTCTCCCGCGACGCGGAGGCGTGAGCCGTCGTCGACGCCGGCCGGGATCTTGACCGAGATCTTCTTCTCCTCGCGCAGACGCCCCGCGCCGCCGCAGGTGGTGCAGGGGTCCTTGATCACCTTGCCGGCGCCGCCGCACTGCGGGCATGTGCGCGCGACGGCGAAGAAGCCCTGCGAGTAGCGGATCTGGCCGCGGCCCGCGCAGCCGGTGCACGTGACCGGCTGGGTGCCCGGCTTCGCGCCGTTGCCGGAGCAGGCCGTGCAGGTGATCTGGCGCGGCACGGTGAGAGAGATCTCCTTGCCGAAAACAGCGTCCATGAAGTCGAGCTGCAGGTCGTAGCGGAGGTCGTTGCCGCGCGCGGGGCGCGAGCCTTTCCGTCCGCCGCGGGTGCCGAAGAAGTCGCCGAAGCCGAACAGGTCGCCGAGGATGTCGCCGAAGTCGGCGAACTGGTTCGGGTCGAAACCGCCCATGCCGGACATCCCCTGATGCCCGTAGCGGTCGTAGCGCCCGCGCTTCTCGTCGTCCGAGAGCACGCCGTACGCCTCGGCCGCTTCCTTGAACTTCTCCTCCGCCTCGGCATCACCCGGGTTCTTGTCCGGGTGGTACTTCACGGCGAGCTTGCGGTACGCCTTCTTGATCTCGTCGACAGACGAGGTGCGGGTCACACCCAGCACCTCGTAGTAATCACGCTTTTCGGTTGTAGCCATTTATTGATTGGGTTCCGACGTCGACATCGTTTTCATCGGGTTGTAGAGCATGACGCTGGTGAGGATGCGCGCGGCGCTCTGCAGCTCGAAGATGGCGTCGTTGATTGGTTGTTTGTCTTCCGAGGCGATCTGCTCGCGGGCCTTGGTGATGATCTTCTGCACGCGGCCGCGGTCGTCTTCGCTCAGCAGCTTGCCGAACTCCTTGAAGACCTTTTCGTTGGTGTAGATCATTCCCTCGAGCTTGTTCTGCAGCATGCGCAGCTCGCGTCGTTGCGAGTCGGCGCGCTGGTGAGCGGATGCGTCGCTGATGATGCGGTCGATCTCGTCTTTGGAGAGGCCGCCCGCGGGATTGAGCTGCACGCCCTGCGACTGGCCGGTGGCCTGGTCGCGCGCCGTGACGTTCACGATGCCGTTCGAGTCGATGGAGAACGTCACCTCGATCTGCGGCACGCCGCGCGGCGCCGGCGGGATGCCGACCAGGTCGAACTTGCCGAGGGAGTTGTTCTCGCGCGCGAACTCCCGCTCCCCCTGCAGCACGTGCACCGTGACCTTGTTCTGGTTGTCGGCGACGGTGGTGAAGACGAGCGAGTTCTTGGTGGGGATGGTGGCGTTGCGGTCGATGAGCTTCGTGAAGAGGCCGCCGTGCGTCTCGATGCCGAGGGAGAGCGGCGTGACGTCGAGGAGCACCATGTCCTTGATGTCGCCGCGGAGGATGCCTCCCTGGATCGCCGCGCCGACCGCAACGACTTCGTCGGGATTGATGTTGCGGTTCGGGTCTTTCCCAAAGACCTGCTTCACCGACTCGATGACGCGCGGCATGCGTGTCTGGCCGCCGACGAGCACGACCTCGTCGATGTCTTTCGCGCTCACCCCGGCCGCGCGCAGGGCGTCGTTGACCGGGCCGATGGTCTTCTGCACGAGATCGTCGACCAGGCGCTCGAGCTCGCGGCGCGTGAGCACGGTGTTGAGGTGCTTCGGGCCGGAGGCATCGGCGGAGATGAACGGGAGGGTGATGCGCGACTCCTGTTCGATCGACAGCTCGCACTTCGCGCGCTCGGCCGCTTCCTTGAGGCGCTGCAGCGCCATGCGGTCGTCGCGCAGGTCGATGCCGGTATCGCGCTGGAAGGTCTCGATGAGCCAGTCCATGACGCGCTTGTCGAAGTCCTCGCCGCCGAGGTAGGTGTCGCCGGAGGTAGAGAGCACTTCGAAGAGGCCGTCCTCGAGCTTGAGGATGGAGACGTCGAACGTGCCGCCGCCGAGGTCGTACACCGCGATGAGCTGGTTGTGGCGGTTCTCGAGGCCGTACGCCAGCGCGGCGGCGGTCGGCTCGTTGATGATGCGGAGCACTTCCAGCCCCGCGATCTTGCCGGCATCGCGCGTCGCCTGGCGCTGCGAGTCGTTGAAGTACGCCGGGACGGTGATGATGGCCTCGGTGATCTCCTCGCCGAGGAACTCCTGCGCGAAGGCCTTGATCTCCATCAGCACGAACGCGCTGATCTCCTCGGCCGAGAACTCGCGGTCGCGCACCCTCACCTTCACGTCCCCGTTCGTGGCGGCGACGATGTTGTAGGGGAGGATCGACTTCGCGTGCGCGACTTCGTCGGACTCGAACTTGCGGCCGATGAGGCGCTTGATGGCGAAGACGGTATTGAACGGATTGGTGATCGCCTGGCGCTTCGCGATCTGTCCGACCAGGCGCTCCCCATCCTCGGTGAACCCGACCACGGAAGGGGTGGTGCGGCTCCCTTCGCGGTTGGAGATCACCTGCGGCGTCGTCACGTCGACGACGGCCACGCACGAGTTGGTCGTGCCCAGATCGATTCCGATGATTTTCGCCATTCGGTTACATGAACCAGCGTACTACGCGGTGCGGTCGGGTCCGCCGACCGCCACCTTCACCAGCGCCGGACGCAGCAGGCGGTCGTGCAGGAAGTAGCCCTTCTGCAGCACCGCCACCACCGTCTGTGAGGGAACCGAATCATCCTCTTCGCGCACGACCGCCTCGTGGATGTTCGGGTCGAAGTGCACGCCCGACTCCTCGATCGGCTTGAGGCCGTGCTTCTGCAGGACCTCGTACAGTTGCTTGTAGATGAGCAGCATCCCCTTGTGGAACTCGTCCCCTTCTTCCGCATGCTCGAGGCCGCGGTCGAAGTTGTCGAGGACCGGGAGGAGGTCCTTCAGCACGCCGGCAAGGGCGTAGCGGAAGAAGTCCGCTTTCTCGCGCTCGGTGCGCTTGCGGAGGTTGTCGAAGTCGGCCAGCGTGCGGAGGTAACGGTCCTTGAGCTGCTGGTTCTCGTCGCGCAGCGCGGCGTCTCCCGCGGCGGTGCCGCCCTCGGCCGGATTGCTGACCGCCTCTTCCGCTTCCTCGGCGGTCTCACGCATCTCGCGCTCGATCTCTTCGATCGAGCCGCCGGTGTCTTCGATGATGTAGGTATCGTCGGTGTCATCGGCACCGCGCGGTGTTCTTTCGTCCATCAGCTGGAGTGCTCCTCTTCTTCTTCGATCTTGCGGCTGAGCGCGCGGCTCAGGTAGTCGACGAGGGGCGCCATGCGCGCGTACTCCATGCGCATGGGGCCGATGATGCCGACCATGCCGAGCGGCGCGGAAGTCGAGCCGTATCGCCGCGCGACGATACTGAAGTTGTGTACCTGTGTGAAGTCGCTCTCCGATCCGATCAGGATCTGCAGCCCTTCCTCTCCCAGGCACGTCTCCAGGATGTCGATCAGCTTTTCTTTCTCCTGCAACGCCAGGAACGTCTTCCGGAGCGAGGCCGCGTCGGCGAACTCGGGCTTGTTGAGGATCGACGCCGCCCCCTCCACATAGAGGTCGTGCTCGAACGGGGCCATGTCGTTGACCGCCTCGATGCCGAGGGAGATGGTCTTCTGCAGCATCTGGTCGTGCTGCGCGCGCTCCTGCTCGGTGAGCCGGATGAGGCGGCGGCGGATCATGTCGAGCGTCGACCCGGCGAACTCGATGGTGATGTAGCGGCTGATCTTCTCCAGCTCGTCGCGGGTGAAGACGAACCGGGTGTCGATGATCTTGTTCACCACCACGCCGTTGACCCCGACGATCACGCACTGGATCTTCATGTCGCCGATGAGGATGAAGTCCATGGAGCGGATGGCGAACTGGAGCAGCGTGGGCATGAACACGACGCCGACCTGGTCGCTCATCTTCGACAGGAGCGTGCCGGCATGGTGCAGGACCTGGTCGATCTCGCTGGCCGCGCCGACTTCCTTCTCGATCGTCTCGCGCTCCCGCAGGGAGAGCGAGCGCGACTTCATGAGGTGATTGATGAAGAAGCGGTAGCCACGGTCGGTGGGGATGCGTCCGGCCGAGGTGTGCGGCTGCTGGAGCAGGCCATGATCCTCGAGGTCGGCCATGACGTTGCGGAGGCTGGCGGGCGAGAGCTGGAACTTCCCGCATTTGGCGAGCGCCCGCGAGCCGATGGGCTCGCCGCTGTCGATGTGCTGGAGGACGATCTCGCGCAACACCTCGCGGGCGCGCGGGTCGAGGTCCTGCTCGTGAAGCTCGTGTTTCGCGGCCATGGTCATGCTGGCACTCAGGCGGATCGAGTGCCAGGCAGACTGTAGGAACAGGGAGAGGGGATGTCAACAATCCCTTTGGGAGGCTTCTCGCCTGTGGCGTGACCCCTCACCCGCCCTTCGGGCACCCTCTCCCCGCTCGACGCGGGGAGAGGGGCTACTAATGAACCGTCTCGGGAGATAAAAACTTAGTAGCCCTTCTCCCCGCGTCGAGCGGGGTGAGAAGGTGGCCAACGGCCGGATGAGGGGCCGCGCCACAGGCACCCTCAGTCCACCCGCTGCCCCTTCCCTGCCCTGAGCGCGTGGGTCACGGCTTCCTCGAAGCGCTTTTCGGCCACTTCGTGGTGGCGGTCCATCTCTTCTTCGACGCGTTCCATTTCGCGCTCGACTTCGCGCATGCGGTCTTCGACCTTGCGCATCTCGGCTTCGATGCCGCGCATCTTCTCCTCGAGAGCTGAGCGCCGGGAGTCGGAGAGGTCTTCGTCGTCGAACTGGTCGGTGATGGCGTCGAGGCGGGACTCGATTTTTTCCAGCTCGCGCTCGTGCGGCTTCAGGCGCTCCTCGATCTCCCGCATCGGCGCTTCGATGCGCTCCACCTCGGCGAAGATGCCGCGGATGGAGGCCAGGACCGTCGGGTCGGTGATGACGTACGCATGGCGGCCTTCGCGGACCCAGACGAATTCGCTGCCGTAGCGCTGCCCGAGCTCTTTCAAACGTCCGAGGCCGTCGCCGTCGCTCCGCATGTAGGTGGTGTCGCCCCGTTTGTAGATGTAGCTGCGGTTTTCCCGGGCGGAGAGGACGGTCACGGCGGCGGCGATGAGCACGACGAGGAGGACGAGCAGTCGTTTGCGCATGTCCAGAGAGACGGCCGCTGTTTTCAAAGGTTAGTTAGAATCGAAGGCCGATGCGCCGTCTCGCCCTCCTGCTCCTGCTCGCGTTCCCCGCAACCGCGGTGACGGTCGACCGCATCGCGGCGGTGGTGGACCGTCAGGTGCTGACGGTGAGCGAGGTCTCGCAGCTCGTGACCATCCGCTTCTTTCCGCGCACCGCGGAGAGCGAGGACGACCATCGCCGCGAGGTGCTCGATGCGCTGATCGCGCAGGCTCTCCGGTTCCGGGACGTGGAGCGTTTCGGCGCTCAGGACATCCCGGCCGACACGATCGAGGCTCGACTGATCGAGATCCAGCGCCGCTTCCCGAATGAGACCGAGTTCAGCGCCGCGCTCGCGCGTGCGGAGCTGACGCCGGACGAAGTGCGCGCGCTGATCAAGCGGCAGTTGCAGGTCGAGGCCTACATCGGCGAGCGCTTCGCGCCGCTGGTCTTCGTCTCGAACGAGGACGTGACCGAGTACTACCGCGGCCCCTGGACCGAACAGCGGCGCGAGCGCGGCCTTCCCGTCCCTCCGCTCGACACCGTCCGCGAAGAGATCCGCACCGCCGTCCGCTCCTCACGCCTGCAGGAAGAGGTGGGAAGGTGGACGACGCAGTTGAGGGCGCGGGCGAATGTGGATGTGTATGCTTGGCGCTAACCGCTGACGCGGGTGTCGGGTGTCAGGTATCCGGGGTGTTTCGCCCGGGCGACAAACCGCAGACACCTGACACCTGACACCTACTCCCCCACCAACTCCAGAAACTCATCCTCCGTCAACACCTCCACCCCCAACGAACGCGCCTTCTCCAATTTCGACCCCGCCGACTCTCCGGCGACGAGGTAGCTGGTCTTCGACGACACAGATCCGCCCGGCTTGCCGCCTTCGCGCTCGATGAGCTTGTGGATCTCTTCGCGGGAGAAGCGGGAGAGCGTTCCGGTGACGACGACGGTCTTGCCGGCGAGCTTGTCGCCGCTGGCGGTGGCGACGTGGGTGGGGGCGACGCCGAGGCGTTTCATCTTCTCGAGACGCTCCCGGTTGGCGGGGACCGCAAAGTAGAACGTGATCGACTCCGCCACCTTCGGGCCGATCTCGTGGATCCCCACCAGCTCCTCCGTCTGCGCGTTCATGAACGCGTCGAGCGTCCGGTAGTGCTCCGCGAGGATCTTCGCCGCCCGCTCCCCCACCATCCGGATGCCGAGGCCGAAGATCAGGCGTGAGAGCTCTTTCGTCTTCGACGCCTCGATCTGCTCGATCAGCTTCTTCGCCGACTTCTCCCCCTTGCGCTCGAGATTCGCGACCTGCTCCACGGACAGCTCGTAGATCGAGGAGTAGTCGGCGATGAGGCTCGTGTCGAGCAGCGCCTGGACGGTCTGCCAGCCGAGGCCTTCGATGTCCATGGCCTTGCGGGAGGCGAAGTGGGTGATCGACTGGAGCACGATGGCGGGGCAGCCCTGGTTGATGCAGCGGATCGCGACTTCGTCCTCGAACTTGTGCAGCGGCTGGTAGCAGACCGGACACACTTCCGGGATCTCGAACGGCTTCGCCCCTTTCGGCCGTTTCTCCAGCAGCACCTCGACCACTTTGGGGATGATGTCGCCGCCCTTTTCGACGGCGATGGTGTCGCCGATGCGGACGTCCTTGCGCGCGAGCTCCTCGAAATTGTGGAGCGAGGCGTTGACGACCTTCGTCCCGCCGAGACGCACCGGATCGAATTCGGCCACCGGCGTCACGCTGCCGGTGCGGCCGACGTAGACATTGATGTTACGGACGACCGTCTGCGCCGCCTCGGGCGGGTACTTGAACGCGACGATCCAGCGCGGTGCTTTCGAGGTCGCGCCGAGCTCCTGCTGTTCCTCGCGGCGATTCACCTTCACCACGATGCCGTCGATCTCGAAGTCGAGATCGTGCCGGTGCTCGCGCCAGTGCTCGATGAAGGCGATCACGTCGTCGAGCGTGGCGCAGAGCGCGCGCTGCGGATTCGCGGGCAGGCCGAGACGTTCCAGCAGCTCGTAGGCCTCCCACTGCGACTGCACCTGCCGGCCGCCCACCTTGACCAGGTGATAGAGGTAGGCGCTGAGGCGCTTCTGCGCGACGAGCTTCGGGTCCTTCTGCCGGACCGCACCCGCGGCGGCATTGCGGGGGTTTGCGAGCGGCTCGAGACCCGCTTCCTCGATCGCTGCATTGATCTTGAGGAAGTCGTGCTTGGTGATGTACACCTCGCCACGAACCTCGAGGTCGATCCTTTCAGAAAGGCGCAGGGGGAGGACGCGGATGGTCCGGACGTTCGGCGTCACGTCGTCGCCGCGGACGCCGTCGCCGCGGGTGGCGGCCTGCACGAGCGAGCCGTTCTCATATTTCAGGGCGATCGAGACGCCGTCGATCTTCAGCTCCGCTTCGTACTCGACCGATTCGGTGCCGAGGCCGCGGAGGACGCGCTCGTGCCACTCGCGCAGCTCGTCCATCGTGTACGCGTTCTCGATCGAGAGCATTGGCGGGTCGTGGATGACGGTCGGGAAGTTTTCGATGAGCGCCCCGCCGACGCGCTGGGTCGGCGAGTTCGGGTCGGAGAATTCGGGATGCGCCGCCTCGAGCGCTTCGAGCTTGCGCAGGAGCTGGTCGAAATCGTAGTCGCTGATCTCGGGCTTGCCTTCGTAGTAGAGGCGGTTGTGGCGTTCGAGCTCGGTACGGAGCTTTTCGATCTCTGATGCTGTTTTTGCGGGGGGCTTCATGACGGACGGGAAAGATATCGCGAGCGCTCCACGATCTTTTCGACGAAGTGCATCGCGCGCAGGCGCCCGTCGAGGAGCGTGACGAAATCGCGGCGTCCTTTGATCAGATTCAGGTTGATCGCCACAAATCGTAGACCGCGTGATGTATCGAAATAGACAATCAGCCGATCGCCGCCGGTCATTTGCTCGGTGCCGCGGATGTCGTCCCAGCGCACGACGCGCGTGCGGAACTGATGCAGCGGGCGGAGGGTCAGCGTGGCCTCGCTGACTTCCGCCACGGGACGGCGCGTGCCGAGCCAGACTTTTGCGCCGCCGAGCCACAGCGTCCCGATGTAGACCCAGACGAACGGCTCGCCGATCCAGCCATAGCGCGCCGACGGCGAGACGACGAGCGCGAACACGATCGCCGCGGTGACAGCCGTGGCCGTGGCCACGATCGAAAACCCGGCCCGGCGCACCCACGGCCGGAAGCCAAACTCGACCGTTGCAACCTGTGTAAGTATTTGACCCGCGGTCATTGCGCACACACTCGGTAAAGCCGTACTCTGTTGTGAGCACGGAATGCTCCCGTCCGGTATGCCGTTCGCATTACTGCCGGGTCAGCAACGCTCAGCGATATGCCCGTACAAAAGCTCGACGGCACCGGACGAAAAATCCTGGTCATCGACGATGACCTCGCGATACGCGTGCTGCTGCAGGCCGTGCTCAAACGGATGAAGTTCGACGTCGAGCTGGCCGAGGATGGCGCGGACGGGCTGGACAAGATCCAGAAGAACGGCGGATACGATCTCATCCTGCTGGACCTGATGATGCCGCGCCTGAACGGGTACGAGTTCATCGAGCGCATCGGGCAGTGGCATCCCGACCACCGGCCGCACATCATCGTCTTCACCGCCGCCGGCAAGCGCGGCGTGGACAAGATCCCGGCGAACGCGGTCTGCAACTCCATCCTCAAGCCGTTCGATCTCGACACGTTCATAGGGATCATCGGGGAGTGCCTGAGCCGCTCTCATGCGGCGGTCCGCTCCGAATCTTCCACTCAATCTGCCGGATGATGCCGAGGACGATCGTCGCCTCGCGCGCGTCGAGCTCGGCCCGCGCCGTGATGGCGCGCAGGTCGTCGTAGATCCGGTCGGGGTTGTTCTCGTGCAGGAAGCCCACCTCGCGCAGCAGGTCGCGCGCACGCTGGTGGATGCGCTCGATCGTCGCCGCATCCGGCAGGTCGCGCGCCGCCGTTGACGCCGGGGCGACGGACGAGAGCTCGTAGCAGAAGACGCAGATCGACTGCGCGAGGTTCATCGTCGGGAAGACGTCGTTCGTCGGGATCGTGACGGTGTACTGGCAGAGCATCAGCTCTTCGCGCGTCAGGCCGCTGTCCTCGCGCCCGAACACGAGCGCGAGCGTCTGGTCCGGACCGAGCGAGGCGTGTTTGTCGGCAAGCGTGCGCGGGTTGAAGGTGACGGGAGTGGTGCGCCCGCGCATCGACGTCGTGGCCACGGTGACGTGCGTCCCGGCCAGGGCATCGGCGAGCGTGGGAACGAAGCGGACCCGCTCGAGCAGGTCGTCGGCGCCGCTGGCCCACCAGCTCGACACCGGCAGGAGCTCGGGATGCCTGCCCGCGATCCAGAGCTCGTCGAAGCCGAAGTTCTTCATCACGCGCGCCGCCGCGCCGACGTTGCCGGCTTCCTTGGGCTCGACGAGGATGATGCGGAGGTTCATGGGGTGCGACTCGCGCCATCTGTTTGGAGTGCGGTGACCGCAGTCGCCGCTTTTCCTGCCAAGAGCCATAGCTCGCGCTTTTGCGAGTAAAAGCGGTGACTGCGGTCACCGCACTCCAAACTGTGCCTCATCGCGCCAGTTCCAGCAGCGCGTCGAGCATCGCATCCACATCCTCCTCGGTCGTACGCGGGTTCATCATCGTCACGCGCAGCACGCGCTCCCCTCGCAGGACCGTCGTCGTGATCCAGGCGCGGCCGCTGCGGTTGAGGCGTTCGCGCAGGTCCGCGGTCTGCTCGTCGTCGAAGCCGCGGCGGCGGAAGCAGAGGATGTTCAGGTCGGGCTCGTGGACCGGCTCGAAATCGTCCGAGGCGGCGATGCGGTCGTAGAGGTGGCGCGTGAGCTGTGTCACGCGCTCCATCGCCTCGACGATCGGCGCGGGGCCGTGGGCGCGGAGGACGAGCCAGAGCTTGATGGCGTCGGCGCGCTTGGAGCACTGGATGGTCATCTCGCCGAGGTTCTCGCTCCCGGCGTGGAAGAGGTACGGCGCGTCGGCTTCGAAGGCGCGGCGCAGCCAGATGCCGTCGCGCACGAGGATCGTTCCGAGCGAGAGCGGCATGAACATCATCTTGTGCGGGTCCCAGGAGAACGAATCGGCGCGCTCGAGACCGCGCACGAGATGGCCGAGGCGCTCGCTCAGGAGCACGGAGGCACCGTGCGCGGCGTCGACGTGCAGCCAGGTGCGGAAGCGGTCGCGTAAAAGCGCGATCTCGTCGAGACGGTCGAACGCGCCGGTCGCGGTCGAGCCTGCGGTGGCGACGATGGCCATCACCGCCGCATCGTCGCGCTCCTCGACAGCGGCAAGGGTTTCTTCGAGTGCGCCGCTGTCCATCCGGTGCGCGTGGTCGGTCGGCACTTTCAGGACGTCGGCCGCCGGGATGCCCATGATCGCGGCGGCGCGGGCGATCGAGTAATGCGCATCGGCCGAGGTCACCACGACCGGGCGGCGCCCGTTTGCGTCGGACGCAAAACGCGCGCGCGCGGCCATGAGGCCGGTCAGGTTTGCGGCCGAGCCTCCCGAGACTGCCGTCCCCTCCGCGGTGGCGGGGTAGCCGGCCAGGTCGGCAAGCCAGCGCACGACCTCCTTCTCGATGACCGTTCCGATGGGGCTCATCTCCCAGACCGCGGTCGAGTTGTTCGTGAAGGAGATCAGCAGGTCGGCGGTCGCGGCATCGAGGATCGGTGGGCAGACCTGATGCCCCATGTACGACGGGTGGTGGAGGTGATTGGAGTAGCGCGTGACGAGGCGCGCCAGCTCCAGCGGCTCCATCGTCTCGCCGGAGATGCGCACGAGCTCGCGCAACTCACCGGCAGGGCGCCACTCCACCACCGGACCGTCGCCGGCCTTCTCCACGTGATCGAAGAGAAGGTCGACGAGGTCGTGGGCGAAGCGGCGCGAGCGTTCGAAGGCGGTCATCAGCGACCGCGCATTCTACTGCGCGCGCCGGCGGTGCTGCGGGGTGTAAACGGTGACGTGCTGTGTGTCGTTGTTGGTGACGGTGACGAAGCCCCAGAGACGTCCGCCGTCGCCCACCGAAGTGATGGTGACGTCGACACCGTTCGGGAAGTTGCCGCTTTGCAGCCCGGGGATGGTTTCGAGATCGAGGACCCCGAATGCCGGACGGTCGGCCACGCACGGTGCGATCGGGCAGACGGGGATGCCGGTGAGTGCGAGGCCCACGACCGTGAGGGACTCCCTGCCGGCCGGATCGGTGAACCTGACGAGCACGCTCCGGTTCGCAGCGACGTCGTACACGCGCAGCTTCGCGCGATAGAGCTCGCCCACCGGCACCTGCAGGAGCTTGACGACGGAATCGGTGTCCTCGGCCCGCACCACCGGCAACTCCGTGCCGAGGTCGGACTCGGAGCGGGAGCGGTCGACGACGTGCGAGGCGTACGACAGCTTCTCCTCCAGCCCACGCGGGACGTACAGGAACTGGCCGCCGTCGCGCTCCAGCTGCGGGAAGTTCCCCTTGCCGCCCGGCGCGATCGGCTCCGGGATCGGGAGCGTGGGGATCGTGGGATTGGCCCAGAACAGCGGGCGAGTCTCGATGGTGACCGGCCCGTCGTTGCGGACCACGATGTCGGAGCGCCAGTCGGAACCGAAGGCGCCGCGGGCCATGAAATTGACCGGGAACAGCACCCACTCGACATCGTCGTCGAACAACGTCCCGTAGCGGAACGCATCCTCGATCGTGACCGTCTGGCTTCCGGTCACGATGCGCACGTCGACCAGACCGGTGCCTGCCGGAACCGTGGCGAGCAATTCGGAGCGTGCGCTGAAACGCACGTTCGTCGCCTTGGTGTTGCCGAAGAAGACTTCGATCTCGGCACACGGCACCGCGTTGCACGCCGGGCGCTCGTAGCCTTCGATGATCACGTCCGTGAATTCGCCGCCGACGGCCGGCGTCACTCTCACCACCCGCTCGTGCACGATGAGCGTCCGCTCCTCGAACATGTCCGCCCCGCTCGGCCCGCCGGTCAGCCTGACCGAATAGGTGCCGGCGCGAAGCATCGGCAACGGCACACGCGACGTCCAGGACGTGATCACAGCCAGCCCACCGCCCGAGAACTGGAACTCCACGGTGATGAGCGAGCCGTCCACGGTCACGTTGCGGAGCAGCGGCGTGTCGCTGCTGCCGCAGACGCCCGACAGCACCAGCTCGGCAAAGCGGGTGTCGGAGTAGATGGTTCCGGGATCGGAGGCGAACAGGTCCACCGAACAGGCGTGCGCGGATGAAAACGGCGCGAGCGCCAGCACGAAAAGGAACAGGAGGATGGACTTTCTCATCGCACCACCTCGGGCGTGTCGTGCTGCGGCGTGTACATGGTCACGTGCTGCGTGTTGTTGTTCGAGACGCTGACGAAGGCCCATAGCCGCGCGTCATTCGTGTCGGAGCGGACGGAGATGTCGACCTCCCCCGCATTCGCAAGCTCCGGAATCGAAGAGAGGTCGATCGTCGCGTATGGCGGCCGGGGATCGAAGCAGGGAGGGTTGATGCACTCGAACGTGGAGAAGATGCGGCGGCTGATGAAGACGTTCGTGCCGTCTTCCTTCGTCACCACGATGCGGATGTTGCGCGGCATGTCCGTGTCGAAGTCGTACACGCGCAGATGGGCGCGGTAGAGCGGCCGGAGCGGAATGTCGAGCAGCCGGATCTCGGCCGAGGTGTCTTCGACGCGGATTACCGGCAGCTCGGAGCCGCGGTCGCTCGCGCTGCGCGAACGGTCGACGATGTGGGAGGAGTACGTGAGCCACTTCTCGAGGCCGCGCGGCACGTAGAGGAACAGGCCGCCGTCCTCGGGCTCCTCCGGCATCGCGGCACGCTCCCCGGGAGGGATGGGGGTGAAGAACTGCACTTCGGGCACGCTGTGACCGTCCCAGACCGCCGGCACCGTCGCCGCTTCGACGGCGGCGTCGTTGCGGATGATGTTCTCGCTGCGCCATTGCGACCCGTGCGCACCGGGGCCGGCGAACGTCAGCGGGAACAGCACGCGCTCGTAATGATTGGGCTCGAAGGTTCGCGGCTCCCCATACCGGAACCCGATCGGGAGCGTGTACGTGGCCGTGTTCTGCCGCACGATGACGTCGACCAGACCGCTTCCGGCGGGGACGGTGGCGAGGAGGTCTCCCTCAGCGGTGACGCGCACGTCGTTCGACTTCGTCGCTCCGAACTGCACTTCGGCCTGCGGGCAGGGCGCCTCTTCACATGGCTGCAATGCGATGCCTTCGATGAGCACCGACGTGCCGTTCTCGCCGAAAGGCGGGGTCACGCTGAACGCCCGCGCGAGCACGACCAGGGCCTGTTCTCCGACGTCCATGTCGTCCGCTACGACCTCGACGTTATAGACGCCGCGCTGCAGCCCGCTCAGGCGGATCCGCTCGCCCCACGGGACCACGATGGGGGGACCATCGGAGCGGCCGTCGACGTGGACGATGATCCGGTTTCCCTCGATGCGCGTCGTCGCGCTGTGCGGATAGGCACCGGACGGCCACAGCCCGCCCATCAGGATGTCGAACGGCTCGTTCTCCCGCACGGGGGCGGGATCGAAGCGGATGAAATCGAGCGGCGCCGCGGACGCGAGCTGCGGCAGGAGCAAGAGGAGACCGAGGGCAAGGATGAGTCGTTTCATGATTCCTCTTCGTCCAATGGGGTGATGGGGTTGAACTGGTCGACGAGCGCCGCCCAGGCCTGGAAATAGAGCTCGCGAAGGACACGGAACCGGGAGGCGAACCGCGCTGCATTCGGCTGGTCCCCCTCGGCGACGTAGATCCAACCGCCGTCTTCGAAGACGAGGATGCGCCACGCTTCGTCGCGGTCGTCGTACGGCTCGGCCAGGGTGCCGAGCGGAACGTCCGACGGGATGAAATGCCGAAGATCGCGGTCGACGTGATCCCACGCCGGGAAGTGCGCGAGGCGCCCCAGCGACGCGCTCGCGTACTCGAGATGCATGCCGCCCTCTCCCGCATCGAACAGCTTCACCGAAAAGTCGGTGACGACCGGGAACGCTTCGAGCTCTTCACGTGTGAACATCATGGAATCGTGCATGGGTTGCACGGTTCTCCTCCTGTGCCGTCCGGCGTCACGACCGTGACCTGCTGCGTGTCGTTGTTCGTGACGGTCGCAAACGCCCATGCCAGCCCCGCGCCCGCCGGAGGCGTGACGTAGAGGTTCACCCGCTCGTCGTCGCCGCGGACAGGAAGATCGATCTCCGCGTACCACGGCGTGGCCGCACAGTTCGCCGCGCTGCTGCAGGAGCGCTGCATCGAGAACGTGCCGAAGCCGCTGATGCGGCCGAGATTGTCCGTCTCCAGCTCGCCGAACGCGTAGATGCGCAGCTTGACGCGATACGCGGGATCGAGCGGCACGGCGAGCAGCGTCATCGTGCCGCGGAACATCTGCGATTCGCGGACGACCGGGATCTCGGTGCCGAAGCCCTCCGCGACGCGCGAGACGTCACGCACGCGCAGCGCGAACCAGAGGTGGTTCGACTCCGACCGCGGGACGAGCAGCGCGGTTCCGTGCGGATACTGCGGCTGGCCCGGCCAGGTGCGGATCTCATTGGGTCTGAAGACGCCGTCGCTGAAGGTGGGCACGTGCCACACCTGCGACGTGCTGGCCATCAGCGCCTCGGACTGCCAGTCGGAGCCGTGCCCGCCCCGCGCATTGAAGAGCACCGGGAAGAGGACGCGCTCGAAGACGGCGAGATCGGGCGGTGCGCCGCGGTCGAAGTAGTAGACCGCGTTCTTCAGTACCCGGGTCTGGGTCGCGTTCGAGATCTCGACGTCGACGAAACCGGCAGCGTGCGGCGGCGGTTGGAGCACGACGTACTCGCCATCCGCCAGGTGACGGAACGTGTATTCGACCTCGACACCACCGATGCGGAACGTGCAGGCGCCCGGGCAGAATGCCTCCAGGGCGTTGCTGTAGGGAAACAAGACTTCGAGGCCGCCCGGTGCCGTCGGAATCACGGACGGCCGCACATCGACCAGATGTTCGGCCTCGGTGACGACGAACGTGGCGGTGGCGACGAGATTGAGCCCCGGGTCGGTGCCGTCATGCACCGCCACGTGGTACTCGCCGGGCGGGAGCGGCGGAAGCGGCACTTCCTGCTGTCCGAGGATCGGGGGGCTGCCGCAGAACGAGTCGCCGAACGTCACCTTGATCTCGAACCCGGAGCGCTCGACGACCGGAGGCTCATCGGGGAAGCAGTAAGGGATGCGCAACTCGATCGCGTCGGCGCTCGACGGCGTGGCGGGGACGACGGTGATGGCGTTCTGCGCGCCCAACGGCAGCGCGAGTGCGACCAGAAGCAGTGAGAGCGAAAGGTGTCTGTTCATCAGCGGCCGCCTTTCCCCTGCGGGGTGATCGTCGTGATCTGCTGCGTCTCGTTGTTCGTCACGGTGATGAACGCCCAGGCCGGTCCGATGGCCTCGACGAATACGTTGACGCGTGGGGCCGTGCCGGCGGGCAGGTCGTACTCCCCGTACCACGGAGTGGACGCGCAGCTCTTGCCGCTGCAGGTCCGTTTCAGTTCCACGAGCACTCCCGTGCCGTTCTGCACGCGGACGCTCGCGGCGCCGGGACTGAAGGAGTAAATGCGCAGCTTCGCGCGGTAGCCGGACGAGACCGGCACGCCGAGGAGCGCGATCGGGCGGCTGACGTACATCTCGGACTCGCGGACCACCGGGATCTCCGTCCCGTAACCTTCCGCCTGGCGCGAGACATCGCGTGCGCGCAACGCGAACGCGAGCTCCGGCGCCGCGTCGCGCGGCGTGAGCAGGGCGACGCCGCGCGGATAGTCGCCGCCGGAGAACTTCACCAGCTCGCCCGGCGACAGGCGGTTGCCGCACGGGTAGTCGATGCAGACGAACGGCACGATCTCGTTGAACGTCTCCACGAACCAGCGCTTCGGGTTCGAGATCGCAACCTCGGTCCGGAACAGCGAGCCGTTCACGCCGCTGACTTCCGTCAGCATCGGAAAGAGGATGCGTTCGAAGATGGAGATATCGGGCGCCGCGTTGAGGGAGAAGTAATAGAGCGCGTTCGGGACCGTGACCGCGCGTGGGCCGTTATCGATGGTCACGTTCGCCAGGCCGGGCGCATGCTGCGGCGCCGTGAACCAGACGTGCCCCTCTTCGTCCACCCGCTCGTCGAGCGCCTCGACACCGTCGACCGAAACGCGGCAGGCCGTGCTGTTGGGCGTGCAGAGCGGCTCCGGCGACACCAGGCGCACCTTGATCGGCGCGAGCTGCGTCGCCGGCACCGCGAACGGATGGGCGGTGAACGCCTGCGGCTCCGCGTTCCTGACGATGAACGTCGTCACCGTCGCGGCGGTGGTGTTCGTCGACACTTCGAGCCGGTACTCGCCCGCGGGAAGCAGACCCGGGATACGTGCGGTGTAGAAGTCGGAGAACGGAGGATCGCAGAAGGTCCTGTTGTCGAAATGCACCTTGATGACGGAGCCAACGACCTGCACGGAGGACTGAGGCTCGTCGCACCGCTGCACCAGGGCGCTGACGTAGATCGGCGTGCGCGTGGTCGGTCCTGCGGGAAAGATCGAGACGCTCTGCGCCGCGGCGACGAGCGAGAAAAACAGATAGACGATGAGCGCGGGGATCCGGAAACTTCGAATCATTCCAATCTCCTAAAGCGTTTTACTGTTGCGGTGTGACGGTCGTGACCTGCTGCGTGTCGTTGTTCGTGACCGTGATGAAGCCCCACGTCAGCGCCTCGTCCGGTCCGTCGATGCGGACGTCGACGCGGCCCAGGGTCGTGGTGGCGGGCAGATCCAGCTCTCCGTAGAGCGGCATTTCGGGGCAGGTGGCGCAGTCGCGGCGGAGCTGGAGCACGTGCAGGCCGGGCTGCGCGTCGCCCCCGCGCGCGACGAGCTGCACCCTGGCCTCGGACGTGCGCACGTCCGGGAGGAAGGCATACACGCGGAGCTTCTCGCGGTACCGCGTCTCGAGGAGGACATGACGTACAACGAGCCGCTCACGATGCTCGACGTGCCGCTCGTTGTCCGCGTGATCGAGTCCACCTCGTCGCCGCAATACGTGAGGAAGCGGAGCTCGATGGGGGTGATGGTGGTGGGGAGTCGCGGAGCGACGTGAACCTGAAAGGTCTCATCGCCGAACGCGGAAACGGCAAATAAAGCGGCAGCGAACAGGGACAGCAGCAGGGAGCGTCTGAGCATGGGCTCCTCCTCGGCAGCAATGATCTATGGTGCTACAGCATACACCAGTTGGATCAGAGCTCAAGAGAAGGACAGATGATTCGGCTTGTCCCTCGGCTGCGGCACGACGGAATGTTCGCGACTATGCCTGAACAGCATAGACGCCCCGCTCGTCTCAGTCGTTCTCGATGCGGTAGTTCGGCGCTTCCTTCGTGATCGTCACGTCGTGCGCGTGCGACTCGCGGAGGCCGGCGGCGGTGATGCGGACGAACTGCGTCTTGGTGCGCAGCTCTTCGATGTCGCGGGCGCCGGAGAGGCCCATGCCGGAGCGGAGCCCGCCGACCATCTGCGGGATCATGGCGCTGATCGATCCCTTGTACGGGACCTTCCCTTCGATCCCCTCGGGGACGAGCTTCGTCACCTCGTCGGTCTCTTCCTGGAAGTAGCGGTCCTTCGAGCCGGCCTGCATCGCGCCGATCGAGCCCATGCCGCGGTACGCCTTGTACGTGCGCCCCTGGTAGAGGATCGTCTCACCCGGCGCTTCATCCGTGCCGGCGAACAGCGAGCCGATCATGATCGTGTGCGCACCCGCGGCGAGCGCCTTGGTGATGTCGCCCGAGAACTTGATGCCGCCGTCGCTGATGACCGGGATGTCGAAGCGCTCGGCGGCGCGGACGCACTCGAGGATGGCCGTGATCTGCGGCACGCCCGCACCCGCCACGACGCGGGTGGTACAGATGGAGCCGGGCCCGATGCCGACCTTGATGGCGTCGACGCCGAGCTCGCAGAGGTCGATCGCACCCTCGTACGTCGCCACGTTGCCGGCGATGAGGGGCGTGGTCGGGAAGAGCTTCTTGAACTGGCGGATGGTGTCGAGCACGCCGTTCGAGTGCGCGTGCGAGGAGTCGAGCACGATCACGTCGACCTTGGCGTCGATGAGCGCGCGTGCGCGGTCGATGCCGTCCTTGCCGGCGCCGATGGCCGCGGCCACGCGCAGGCGGCCGAGGGGATCCTTCGCGGCCTGCGGGTAGCGCCGCGCTTTCTGGATGTCCTTGACGGTGATGAGGCCCTTCAGGTCGCCATTCGCATCGACGACGAGCAGCTTCTCGATGCGGTGCTGGTGAAGGACTTCACGAGCCTGCTCGAGCGTGGTGCCGACGGGTACCGTGACCAGGCCGTCTTTCGTCATCCGCTCGGCGATCGGGAGATCGAAGCGGGTCTCGAAGCGGAGGTCGCGGTTGGTGAGAATGCCGACCAGCTTGCCGTTGGCGTCCGTGACCGGCACGCCGCTGATCTTGTACTTCTCCATGACCTGCAGCGCCTCGGAGATGCTCTGCCAGGGGCGCATGGTCACGGGGTCGACGATCATCCCCGCTTCGGAGCGCTTCACCTTGTCCACTTCCTCGGCCTGCCGGTCGATGGGCATGTTCTTGTGGATCACGCCGAGGCCACCATGTTGCGCCATCGCGATCGCGAGACGTGCCTCCGTGACCGTGTCCATGGCCGAAGAGAGGATGGGGATGTTCAGGCGGATGTCGCGGGTGAGGCGGGTCGAGACGTCGACGAAGTTCGGATGCACTTCCGAGCGCATCGGCTTGAGGAGCACGTCGTCAAACGTGAGCGCCAGCGGGATCGGGTCGGCGAAGCGGTCCGAGGGCAGCGACTCGGGCCGTTCCACCTCGCGAAACTCGACTCGTCCAATGACCGGGATGTCCTTCAATACACGTTCGTCGCTCATGTCCCCTCCGCCGATTTGAGTATAGAACGGGAGGCCATGCACCGGAATTGCACGCACATCCGGCGGAGACGCAGATCGTGACGATGAGATTCACCGTGGAGCAGCGCCATCTCACCGAGGCCGACGGGCGGCCCGTCTCCAGCTCCAACGAGGTCGAATTCAACAGCGTCGAGGCAGAGACCATCGACGATGCCGTGCGCCTCTACATCAGGAAAGACGACGCGGAGCTGATCGGCAACGTCCTCAAGTTTCCCGGCTTCCAGGCCGTGGCCACGGTGCGGAAGGCGACCGGCGTCTACACCCTCCAGTTCACCCCTGCCAGCCAGCAGCTGACCCTCTGACCGGTAAGCGCTTACGGCCCGGATTCACCATCACTTCACGAAGCGTGACGCGGAGTTCACCACCTGAGCACGCTTCATCCGTATATTGCCGCCGAATGCGATTGGCGAGTTGTGTGGCGATCCTCGGCGAAGCCGTCCTCCTGCTGGACAACTTGTGCGCTCCACGCCTACCCGCTCGTGATGATCTCCTTCAGGATCGAATCCTGAAGGTTGTAGACGGCGAAGACACCCACTCGGTAGCGGTTGAAGAGAAACGAGAAGGCGTACACCTTCCCGCTCTGCGCGTGCACGTACCCTGACAGGCCGATCACGCCCGAGATGTAGCCGGTCTTCGCGTACACCTGCCGCGCGTACGGCGGGCGTTTGAGCCGGTTGCCGAACTTCGAGTCGGGATCGCCGGTGTACGGCAGCGAGCTGACGAACTCCTCGCGCCACGGGCTCTTCCACATGTAGCGCAGCAGCGAGATGAAGGCGTTCGCCGAGGCCCGGTTGTTGCGCGACATGCCCGAACCGTCGACCGGGTAGAACTCGTTCGCGGGGATGCCGATCTTGGTCGTCATCCACTCCTTGATCTCCGCGTTGCCGGCTTCCCAGGAGCCTTCCTGCCGCGTCTCGGCGCCGATGATCTTCAGCACCTGCTCGGCGTAGTGGTTCTGGCTCTTCTTGTTCACGACGTAGATCAGGATGTTGAGCGGCGTGGTGTGCTTGGTGACCATCCGCCAGTCGGGACGCGCGTCGCGGGCCACCAGGGAGATCTTTCCCTGCACGCGGATCCCGGCGCGCTGGAAGGTCTCGTTCGTCACCTGCGCGAAGTAGTGCACCGGGTTCTCGATGGTGATGAACACCTCGGTCGCACCGGACCGCGCCGGAACGCCGCCGCGGACGATCACGGTATTCGTGCCGAGCTTGCGGGTGATGTACGGGAGCCCGCCGCCGGTGCGGCAGTTGTTCTCGACCTGCATGTAGCTGGTCGGCGGCTCGAGCTGCACCACGCACGGCTTGCCGGGAGAGCTCGGGAGCACCCGCACCTCGACGCATCCTTCCTGCATCGAGAACGCCGAGACCGGCGCCTCGTACCAGGCCACCAGCTGATCGCGCGGCCAGGTGGGGTGGATGTAGTCGGTGTCGAAGTAGCCGAACTCGAAAATCAGGTCGCCGGTGACGGTCTTGATCCCGGCGCGCTTCAGGTCGGCCGCCCACTGCTGCAGCACCGCGGTCGCGGCGCCGTCGTGGAACCGCCCGCCGATGGTCGGGTCGCCGCGGCCGACTACTTTCAGGTCGCCGTTGAGCGTGCCGCTGGCGTCGACGTCGCCGCGGGCATAGACCGCGGTCGTGACTTCGAAGCCCGGCTTGAGCAGGTCGATCGCGGCCGCGGTCGTGAAGAGCTTCATGTTCGACGCGGGGGCGAGCGGGGTATGCGGGTTCCGCTGCGCGACCACCCGTCCCGACTCCAGCTCGACGATCTGGATGCCGGAGTCGGAGCTGCTCGCCACCGAGCCGTTGACCAGCGACGCGAGCCGCTCCTCGAAGGTGCGCCCCACCGGAACCGCGGCCACCGGCGCGGCCTTCTTCGGCGTGGCCTTCCTCGTCACCGCCGTCTTCTTCTTCGGCGTCGTCTTTTTCTTCTTCTTGGTTTGGGCGTCAGCGCCCGGGTCGAGGAGCGCGATGAGCAGGACGGCGATGAGCGCGACCAGGCGCGGGGAACGGACAGTCATTGCCCGCGAGCATAGTGCAAAGTTGGTGCTACGAAAGTCTCTGCCACTGCTCGGGTAGTCCCAACCGGATACGGTCGTGTAACGAGACGGGCAATCTCCGGCGAACGGTGTTGCGGATCTCGTCGCGCGAATAGCGCCGCGAAAAGTGCGTCAGCACGATCAGCTGGTTCTCGAAGCGCTCCGCAAAGTCGGCGATGTCGTCGACGTGGATGTGCCGGTACTTCGCGGCGCGGTCCTGATGCCCGTCGGCGACGAACGAGCACTCGATCATCAGCACCTCCGCCTTGTACAGCGCGTCGCAGCTCTCGAGCAGGCCGCGGTCGGTGTCGCCGGTATAGAAGAGGATCGGGCAGCGGTACTCCTCCTCCACCTCCTCTCCCTCGCGCCGCAGCCGGGCGATGGTCTCGCCGTCGCTGCCGATGTACTCCCCGCGCAGGTGATGCCGACGCTCGATGAACTCGTACCCGCGCGCCGCCACGCGGTGCGGCGCCGCGTGGCCGCGGACAAACAGCGAACGCCCGATGCGCAGCTCCTCCCCCGCCGCCACTCCAACGATGCCGACCTCGTCGAAGCTCGCGCCGGTCAGCCTCCGCTGCACCTCGAGCAGTGCCTCGACGTCTGCCGCCGCTTCGGCCGGGACGTAGATGGTCCCTCCTTCGAGCTGCTGCAGATGCCGCTGGCCTGCGTAGAAGGGGATGCCGGCCGCGTGGTCGAGATGCGCGTGGCTGATGAAGACGTGCGGCATCGAGACCACGAGATCGGGACAGCGCCCGATGTCGAGCGCGATGTTGAGATCGCGCACGCGGAAGAACGTCTCGTGCCCCGCCCGCGAGCGCCCTTCGATCAGGAAGTGCTCGGTCTGGAGGGTGAAGAATTCCTTATCCTGCATTGAGCACTTCGACCACTCCGATCAGCTCGCGCAACGACGTCACGCGCGCGTCGGCGACGATCTCCAGTCCATGATCGAACGGCGGCGCGACCGCCGTCCCGCGCACCGGCGGCTCGAAGTGCACCGCCCGCATGCCGCAGCGTTGCGCGCCGTGCACGTCGACGTACAGGTTGTCGCCGACGAACACCAGCTCGTCGTACGCCACGCCCAGCCCGCGGCGCAGCTCCTCGAAGATCGACGGGCGCGGCTTGCACTGGCCGTGCTCGTTGGAAAAGACCATCACGTCGATGGAAGCGGCCAGGCCGAGGGCTTCGAGAATGGGGCGCAGGACGTAGCCGGGCGTGCGGCCTGTGTTGCTGATGAGCCCCACCCCGAACCCGCGCGCCTTCAGCTCCGCCAGCGTCTGCTGCGCCCCTTCGACGACCGCGGGCAGCACCTCCAGCGCCGCGTGGGCGTACGCATGCTCGAGCTCCGCGATGACGCTCTCCTCGAACGAGCGCGGCTCGAGCTCCAGCTCTTCCAGGAAGTGCTCGATCTGCCGCCGGCACGGCACGTCCACATCCGCCGACCAGTAGAGATCGTTGCAGCGATGCCAGAGCGCGCGGTACGCCCGCTCGATCCGCTCCGCCACCGCGGCATGTCCGCGGGCACGGAGGATCTCCTCCATCCGCGTGAGCCGCAGCCGCTCCTGCTGCCGCGACAGCTCGGGTGTGTCGGTGATGAGGGTTTCCCAGAGATCGAAGGCGATGGCTTGAATCATGATGTCAGGTGTCGGGTGTCAGGTATCTGGGGTGTGTCGCCCGGGCGAAAGACCCCAGACACCTGACACCCGACACCTGACATCATCAGTTCAACTTCACCCGCCCCTCGAACCCCTCCTCGTACGTATGAAAGTGCTCGAGAGCGGGCTCGGGATACTTCCAGCAGTAGTAGCCGGCGCCGCTGTCGAAGTCGATGAGCCAGAGGCCTTTCACCTCGATGCCGAGGGCCATGATGGCCTCGGCCCACTCGGTGACGACGCGCTGGTAGTCCTCCGGGTCCTCGGAGTCCATCTCGTCGACGCGGTCCACCGCCTCGGTGGTGATGCGCTGCGCCTCCGGGAGGAGGGCGGTCGCTTCTTCATACGTAAAGATTCGTTTAGGCACGCAAAGCGAATCTATCTCAACTGGCAACCGTTTGCGGCCTTGTGCTAAAACGCGCCTTGCATTCGTGCGACACACACGAGGGAGGAATTCCGATGTCGGTAGAGGATAGGGTCAAATCCATCATCGTCGAGCAGCTCGGTGTCGACGCTGAAGAGGTCACTTCAGAAGCGTCGTTCGTCGAGGATCTCGGCGCGGACTCGCTCGACACCGTCGAGTTGATCATGGCGTTCGAAGAAGAGTTCGGGGTGGAAATCTCCGACGACGAAGCGGAGAAGATCCGCAAAGTCCGCGACGCTGTCGATTACATCGAGAAGCGCGCCAAGGCCCAGTAAGCATCGCAACTGAACGTACGGACGGGCGCGGCGCGCCTGTCCTTCTTTGATCCGTGGCGGGCAAATGCCCGCCGTACGTTTGTAAAGGAGCGGACTCGTTTTGACCAGACGTCGCGTGGTGGTGACCGGAATCGGCATGATCTCCCCCGTCGGAGTGGGCAATGAAGCCACCTGGCAGTCGCTGCTCGCGGGGCGCTCCGGCATCGGCCGCATCACGAAGTTCGACGCGAGCGACTACCCCGCTCAGATCGCCGGCGAAGTGCAGGGGTTCAACCCCGGCGACTTCATCGAGAAGAAAGAGGTCAAGAAGTCCGATACGTTCATCCACTTCGCCATCGCCGCGGCGCAGATGGCGTACGACGACTCCGGCCTCGACACGTCGAAGGAAGATCCGGACCGCGTCGGCGTCATCATCGGGTCGGGCATCGGCGGACTGCCGCTCATCGAGGAGATGCACAAGAAGCTCCTCGAGCGCGGCCCGTCGCGCATCTCGCCGTTCTTCATCCCCGGCCTGATCGTCAACCTCGCCTCGGGGCACATCTCCATCCGCTTCAACGCCCAGGGTCCGAGCTCCGCTCCCGCCACCGCCTGCGCCACGGGCGCGCATGCGATCGGCGATGCGTCGAGGATCATCCGCCACGACGACGCCGACATCATGTTCGCCGGCGGCAGCGAGGCGGTGATCTCGGCGCTGGCCGTGGGCGGCTTCTCGGCCATGCGCGCGCTGTCGACGCGCAATGACGAGCCGCAGCGCGCCTCCCGTCCGTGGGACGCGCAGCGCGACGGCTTCGTCATGGGCGAAGGCGCCGGCATCCTGATCCTCGAAGAGCGCGAGCACGCGATCGCCCGCGGCGCGCGGATCTACTGCGAGCTCACCGGCTACGGCATGACCAGCGACGCGTTCCACATCACGTCGCCGGCCGAGGACGGAGGCGGCATGACTCGCGTCATGAACCGCGCGCTCAAGGATGCGGGGCTGCAGGCCTCCGACATCGGCTACATCAATGCCCACGGCACCTCGACCCAGATCGGGGACAAGACCGAGACCATCGCCATCAAGGCGGTGTTCGGCGAGCACGCCTACAAGCTCGCGATCAGCTCGACCAAGTCGATGACCGGCCACCTCCTCGGCGCGGCCGGCGGGCTCGAGTCCGCGATCGCCGCGCTCGTCGTGCAGAACGAAGAGCTCCCCCCCACGATCAACTACGAGAACCCCGACCCGGAGTGCGACCTCGACTACGTGCCGAACCAGTCCCGCAAGGTCCCGGGCCTGCGCCACGTGATGTCGAACTCCTTCGGCTTCGGCGGCACGAACGCGACGTTGATTTTCTCGAAGCACGAATAGGCACCCTGTAAGAAATCGCCAGGAACCATGTTCCCGGCCTGTGGCACGACCCCTCATCCGCCCTTCGGGCACCTTCTCCCCTTGCAGGGGAGAAGGGCTACTAAGTTCCCAGCTCGCGAAAGTGAAACTTTGTAGCCCCTCTCTCCGCGTCGAGCGGGGAGAGGGTGGCCAACGGCCGGGTGAGGGGCCGTGCCACAGGCGATCCTAGGCCCCTTCCAGCGATTCCACCCACTCCGGGTGCCCGTACTTGCGGGCGATGTCCGCCGGCGTCATCCCGTCCGTGCCTTTCGCGTCGCGGTGCGCGCCGTGGGCGAGCAGCAGCTTCGCCATGTCCACATCGCCGCGGCTCGCGGCGCCGTGGAGGGGGGTGTAGTCGAGTTGCTGTTTCGCGTTCGGATCAGCGCCGCGTGCGAGGAGGAGCGCCATCGACTCGCGGTCCTGCACCGCGGCAGCGGCGTGCAAGGGCGCCACGCGTTGCGGGTTGTCCGCGGCGGCGTTCACGTCCGCTCCCTGTTCGATGAGGAAGCGGGCGACGTGCGGCTGGCGGAAGAAGATCGCCAGGCCGAGGGGGGGGTAGCCGTCGGCGGTGCGGGAGTCGAGCAGCGAGGGATCGTCGGCGAGCAGCGTGCGCACGCGTTCGAGGTCGCCGAGGGCGGCGGCCTCGCCGAAGGTGAGCTGTGATGCGCGCTCGGCGAGGAGGCGGGCCTCCTCCGGCTTCCCCTGGTACAGCGCCATGAGGATCGGTGTGACGTTTTCGCTCATGGCCACGATCGTAGCGCGGCGCACGCTCAAGCCGTTTCTCGAATCCTGCGAAAACGGGCGGGGGAAGTGCCGAACGTGCGGGTGAAGAGCGTCGTGAACGAGCCGAGGCTCTCGAAGCCGCATGCGAGTGCCACCTCGCCGACGTCGCGGCCGGTCGCGCGCAGCAGCATCTTCGCGCGCTGCAGCCGGAGGCGCGTGACGTAGCGGTGCGGCGTGGAGTCGTGAAAGGCGGTGAACAGCCGGTGGAAGTGAAACGGTGACAGGCACGCCTCCCCCGCCGCCTCGGCTACGGTGACCCGCCGCTCCAGGTTCGCATGCAGGAACGACGTCCCGACGCCGACCCGCCGCGCCAGCTCTTCCCGCGTCGCGGCGCGCAGCGCCGGCAGCTTCGCGACGCGCGCGCGCAGGTCGCACTCGACCGCCGCGAGCTGCAACGCCGCCGCGTAGAACGACTCCGCGAGCGGCTCGCCGTTCTGCATGCGCGCGTGGGCCTCCTGCAGCTCCCGCGCGAGCGGCGTCTCGAAATGCAGCCGCTCGGTGAACGTCATCGGCGATGACGGCGACGCGTCGAGCAGCTTTGCGCTGGAGGTGGTGGAGGTCCGGAACGCATCCTCCACGAAGCCTCGCTCGAAGAAGAAATTGAACGTCTCTACCGGCTGCAGAGCATCGACGGTGAGCGAGTACGCCTCTCCATCGTTCAGCAGCAGCACCGCCCCGGGCACCAGCTCGTAGCGCCCCTCCCGCGTCTCCCACGTCGCGGAACCCTCGATCACGCCTTTGATCGAGAGCGGACCGGTGAATTGCGTGGTGTGCCGCCTCACCGTGCGGCCCGCGACGATGGCGTTGTGCGCTCCGAGGAGCGCGGCCGGCGGATTGATGAGTACGTCCGTCATCGCGACTGGAATTCTACGGGGAATGGGGAAACGGCGGGTTGGGCGCGGACGGCATTAATTTTGAGTTGTTTTGATGATGGAGGTCAGACATGAAGCGTTGTGAGCATTGCGGTCACTCCCGCGCCGCACACATCGACGGAATGCGTTGCGCTCTCTGCGGCTGCACCCCGACCCGCCAAACCTTCGTGCAGGAACGGCTCGGCTTCAAAACTGCCCTGCCGACGCGCGTCACTGCCAATACGCGAAAACGGTGAGCTCAGCGTTAGGATGATTTCCGCCCGGATCGAGGTTGGACTTGTCATGGCCGCACAAGCAACGAAAGCGCAAAAGCTCGTCTCCGTCTCCGAACGTAACCTGCAAAGCGCCGCGACGCGCCTGTTCCCGAAGAAGAACAAGCTCGTCTCCTCGGAGGTCGAGTACCTCCGCCGCGTCCTCGGCGACAAGGCGACGCAGACCGCCATCGACGAGAAGGTGGAACTGGTGCGCAGGTTGCCATGGAGCGAGATCGTGGGTGAGGCGTAGCGCGCTTCACTGTTATCAGTTGTCGGTTGTCAGTTGTCTGTGGCGCATCGCGACACGGCGCAGACAACTGACAACCGATAACCGACAACATCTCGCGTGAACTACGACGTCCTCATCATCGGCGCCGGCGCTGCCGGACTCTCCGCGGCGCGCACTCTCTCCGGTGCCGGGAAGCGTGTCTGCATCATCGAGGCGCGCGAGCGGGTCGGGGGGCGCGTGCATTCGCTGCACATCCCCGATCTCCCCCACCCCATCGAGCTCGGCGCGGAGTTCATCCACGGAGAAGGCTCCTCGACCTTCTCCATCGTCGATGCGGCTGCATTGACGGCGGCGGAGCTGCCGGACGATCACTGGTGGTCGGAGGGCGGCGAGTGGAAACAGGTCGACGACTTCTGGGGCGAGATCGATGCTGTCCGCGCGAAGATCCCGGCCTCGGGCAAGGACGTCTCGTTCGCCGGCTTTCTCCGTTCGCGCAAAGAGCTGTCGCCCGACGTGTGCGAGCTCGCCCGCAACTTCGTCGAGGGGTATCACGCCTCCCACGCCGAGCGCATCAGCGCGCAGGCCCTGCGCGCCGCCGATTCCGAGCAGGATGAGGAGACGGAGGGCGGCAACCGCCAGTTCCGCCTGGCCCAGGGGCAGGATTCGATCATCGCCTGGCTCCGCGCCGGACTCGATCCCGAGCGCACCGACCTCCGCCTCGGCACCGCCGCCAGGTGCGTGCAGTGGTCTCCGGGAAAAGTCGAAGTGGAGTGCGCCTCTGCCGTCGCCACCGAGCGCATTCGCGCGAAGGCGCTCATCCTCACCATCCCGATCGGCGTCTGGAAAGCGGGCACGCTCGCGTTCGAGCCGCCGTTGCGCGAGAAGGAGAACGCTCTCTCGCACATCGAGGCGGGGCACGTGGTGAAGATCGCGTTCCGCTTCCGCGAGCGTTTCTGGGATGAAGACGGCACGGTGAACTTCCTCCACTCCGGCGACCGCTTCATGCCGACCTGGTGGACCTCCGCCCCGTTCCGCTCGCCGATCCTCACCGGCTGGGCCGGCGGCGCCGCGGCCGACGCGTTGCTGGCCGAGGGAGCGGAGGCACTGTGCGACCTCGCGCTGGAGGCGCTCTCCACCGCGTGGCTCGTCCCGCGCAAGCGCATCGACGCGCTCCTCACCGGCAGCTACACCCACAACTGGCAGAACGACCCGTTCAGCCGCTGCGCCTACTCCTACGCCGCCGTCGGCGGCAAGAACGCCGCCGCGAATCTCGCCAGACCGCTGAAGAAGACCCTCTTCTTCGCCGGCGAGGCCACGAGCAGCGACGAGACCGGGACCGTGGCGGGCGCTATCGAGAGCGGCCGCCGCGCCGCCCGCGAAGTGCTGCGCGCCTGAGTGGGAGTGCGGTCTCCGCAAATAAGCCTTGCCTTTTATGCGGTGACGACATACGTTGCATGTCAACGCCACATCGCATGCTGTCGTCTGGAGGTTTCCGATGAAGCTTCGCCTGAGCGCAGTCCTCCTGGTGCTGTGCACCGCCTTTCCCACCCTCGCTGGTGTCCTTTCTTTCGTACTCGCCGTACACGGACCAGGTCGGGATCTCCGCGTTCCACGAGCGGACGACGCGCTATTTCCTCCTCCTGGAATCGCCGGAGAGTGAGTTCAGGGACCACGGCGCCTACGCCACCCTGACCGACAACATGACCAACGACACCACCTACCTCGGCGCACAACTGGCCGCAAGACCGAACTGATGCTCCTGATAAAGACCCTCGTCCCTGCTGTTCGCCATCGCCTTTACGGTTCCGGCCGGGTGCGCGGCCTCGTGCGCGCCCTGCTCGAACCGGCCGCGCGCGTACCTGCGCCGCATTGCAAGCTGTCTGTTGGAGGATTTTCGATGAAGCTTCGCCTGAGCGCTGTCCTGCTGGTGCTGTGCACCGCCATTCCGACGTTCGCTCGCGTCCTCTCGTACGCGCCGTACACGAGCCAGGTCGCCATGCCCGGCTATCACGAGCGGACCTCGCGTCACTTCCTCCTCATCGAAGCGCCGCCGCGCGACGGAGTCTTCCAACAGCTGAGGCGTGAGCTGGTGCTGTACGACACCCAGGGCGGCGACCCGCGGGTGGTGTTATCGAGCTCCGCGAGCGTGCGCGCCGCGGCGCTGTACGAGCCGGACAGCATCCCGGGCGCGCCGCCCGTGCTGCTGGCCATGGTCGACGCCGACCTCGGCAACACCCAGGCGGTCATGATCAGCTCCGACGGCGGCACGACCTGGAAGGAGATCGCCGCGTTGCGCAACAAGGTCGGCATCGAGAATTTCCTCACGGACGTCGGTGGTCCGTGGGTCCAGGGCCTCAACCCCTCGATCCGCATCGGCAGCAACGCCTGGCCGTTCATCGTGCAGGGCTTCCACCACGGCGTCTTCGCCGTTTCCGCGCAAGGCGACGTGAAACAGATCAGCAGCGGAATGCGCACCACCGTGCATGGGCAGGACGCGAGCGGGACGAAGTTCCTGCTCGCCGAGCGCGCGCCGAACGTCGAGTCGCACGTCAGCCTCAAGATCGTCGACGTGGAGCGTGGCGTCATCGCGGTCATCGCGAACGACTTCCTGAACTTCGTCCATTACGCCGGCTGGATCGCGTCCGACAACACGGTGTACCTCGCCGTGACGCGCAGCCAGGGGCGCTTCCTCTATCAATGGCGCAACGGTCAGCTCTCGGTCATCGCCGGCCCGCGCAACGCCGTCGCGCCGCCGCACAACAGCGACGGACCGCACGCTCCGCGGAACGCGATGGATTTCATCGCCGTTCCGACCCACGACTTCAACGGCGCCTGGATGGTGCAGCGCGGCACGACGCAGCCGACCACGCTCCTCCGCTACACGCCGGCCACCGGCCTGGAGACTCTTTGGACCGACATCTCCGGCCCCGAGGTCGAGGCGCTGATCGCCGGCTCCTCGGGACAGTCGGTGCTGATCCAGGTCCATCGCGACCGATCCCTCGTCGAGGAGCAGGTCATCTTCGTCGACCCCGCGCTCGCGGTCTGGAAGCTCGGCGAAGCGATGCCGCGCGAATACGACGAGCTCTATCTCAACGAAGAAGCGAACAAAGGCTTCATCCACGTGAACCCCGACCGCCTGCGGGACGGCGAGAAGTTCGTATTCAACTCCGGATCGTTCGAGACCGGCCTGGACGGGCCGATCTCCCCTCCCATCGGCGGCGGCGGCGACGTGATCCAGGAGTGGGGCGTCGTGCAGGCGTCGCTCAAGCAGCACCTGATTCTGCCGGGCGTGGCGCGCCTGCAGGGGGGCTTCGGCTCCGAGTGGCGCACCGACGTCACCATGTACAACCCGCTCGACGACGCGCAGGAGATCGAGATCGAATACGTGCCGCTATACGAGGCCGCGGCCTCGCCTCGCACCATCACCGTGACGCTGAAGGCGCACGAGATCCGCTTCGTCCCCGATGCCTTGCAGTCGCTCTTTCTGCTCGAGACGGGCGGCGGCTCCCTGCACTTCCATCCGGCCATCGGCATGAACGTCGTCGGCCGCACCTACAGCCGCAGCGGCAACGGGACCTACGGCTTCGGCATGACCGGCATCGACGCCTTCAACGCGGCCGGTCCGCGCTTCACGATGACGTTCGCCGGCGCGTTCCCGGGCGAGCATTTCCGCACCAACATCCTGCTCACCGACACCTCGGGTGCCGGCGCTTCGGCAACCCTCAGCGCGTTCGGCGTCTCTGGCTCGATCGGCTCGACCGGCTCGATCGTCACCGCCCCCGCGGGCGGTACGTTCCAGGCGAACGGCGTCCACAGCTCGCTCAACCTCTTCCAGCGCGACGCCGGCGGCCTGGTGATCCAGCCGACGCACGGCACCGCCATCGCTACCGTCATCGCCATCGACAACCGCACCAACGACGCCACCTGGTTCCCTCCCGACCTGTCGGCCATCCAGATGCGCACCATCCCGGTGATCGGCCACCTGGCAGGCGCGAACGGCTCGCAGTTCCGCAGCGATCTCTATCTCTTCAATCCGACGGCGGAGACCCGCACGGTCGTTCTCGAAGCGAAGAAGTGGGACAGCCCGCTCGTGCTCACGCGCCAGTTCACGCTGCTGCCGCGCGAGGCGCGCGTGATCGTCGATGCGCTGCAGACGCTCTGGAACGAGCAGGGGCTGGCGCGCCTCCGCTACTGGACCAACCAGGACTTCGGCGAAGGAGTGCGCATCACCTCGCGCACCTACACGGTGGACCAGAGCGGCGCGACGTACGGCTCGCTGATCCCGCCGCTCAACAATTTCCAGATCGCCCCCGCGGGCGATGCGCTGGAGATCATCGGCGCCACCGCCGGCCCGGGCTTCCGTACGAACATCGGGCTGGTCGAGGTGTCGACCGCGAACGTCCCGGCCGCACCGACCACGGTCCGCATCCGGATCATCGACCAGGACCGCCGGCAGCTCGATACCTTCACGATGTCGCTCCCGCGTGCGAGCGGAGTGCAGCTCAACGACATCTTCGCCTCGCGCGGCATCACCACGCCAGCGGCTGCCCTGATCGTCGTGGAAGTGCTCGATGGAGGTGGGCTCGTCGGCGCCTACGCGACGCTGACCGACAACGTGACGAACGACACGACGTACTTCGGCGCGCAGCTCGCCGCGCAGGTGAATTGACACTCATGAAAAAGAAACTCGCGGTCCTGCTATTCGCGCTCGCCTTTGCCGTTCCCGGGTTCGGGCGCGTGATCTCCTACGCCCCCTACTCGGACCAGCCCTCCGAGTCGGGCGTGCACTTGCGCACGTCCCGCTACTTCGCGCTCATCGAAGGGGCCGACGAAGACCACCGCCACGTGGTGCTCTACGACTCGCGCGGCGAAGAAGAGCCGCGCGTGATCTACGGGCCTGAAGCCGTGCGGACCGTCGCGCTCTACGAGCCTGCCGGCGCCGCGCCGATGCTGTTCGTCTACGCCCGCTACGAGTCCGCGTTCAGCAGCGACGGCGGCAGGTCGTGGATCGACGTGCCGATCGCCGCATATGACCAGCACTTCAGCGGCATCGACACCGGCGGCCCCTACACCGGCGGTCTCGGCGGCAGGGTGCTCATCGGCAACAGCCGCCATCCCTTCGTGATCTCGACCTGGAACCGCATCGTCGCGATCGACGCTCACGGCATCGCCAGGACTCTCCCCTACACGGGAGCGTTGATCGGCCAGGACCGCGCCGGTGAGCGCTTTCTGCTCTCCAGCAACATGTCCGAGGTCGTGATGATCGATCTCGACGGCAGCTACTACCGCAAGCTCTTCGACCGGCCGCCGGGGACCCTGTATTACACCGCCGGCTGGATCAGCCCTGCCGGCGAAGTGTTCGTCGAGATGCAGCGCGCACGCGGGCGGCACCTCTATCACTACGCGCGGCGCCAACTGAGCTTCGTCGCCGGTCCGGACGGCCTGGTCCCCCGCGACGATGGTCCGTGGCAGGAGGGGCTCGGTTTCTTCGCCGTTCCGACGCACGACTTTCGCGGCGCCTGGATGATCCAGCGGGCGCCGGGCCAGCCGACGACGCTCATGCGCTACAGCACCGCTCGGGGCGTCGAGACGATGTGGAGCGATCCGGCAGGACCGGAAGTCGAAGCGCTCATCGCCGGCCAGTCGGGACAGACGCTCCTCGTGCAGGTGCACGTGCCGCGCGACGTCAACGTGGCCGTGCCGTTCATCGATCCGGCGCTGGCGGTGTGGCGCGTCGGGCAGCCGTATCCCACCGAGTACGACGAGCTCTTTCTCAACGAGGAAGACAACAAGGGATTCATCCACCTGGACGTCGACCGGCTGGAGGAGGGGGAGCCGTTCGTCTTCAACTCCGGGTTCGAGGTCGAGTACCGGGAGTCAGGACCGATCTCGCCGCCGATCGGCGGCGCCGGTGACGTGATCCAGGAGTGGGGAGTCGTCCGCGGCTCGTTCAAGCAGCGGCTCCTGCTGCCGGGCGTGGCGCGCATGCGCGGTGCGTTCGGCTCGGCGTGGACGACCGACGTCACGATCTACAACCCGCTGGACGAGCCGCAGGACGTCGAGGTGCACTTCATGCCGCTCGACCCGGCGGTACAGACGACCTCGCGCCGGACGCAGACCGTGCGCATCCCGCCGAAGCGGATCACCGTCATCGACGACGTGCTCCACTCGCTGTTCATGATCGCGAACGGCGGCGGCTCGCTCATCTTCGAGCCCGCGGCCGGCGTGAACGTCTTCGGACGCACCTACACGCGCTCGGGAGAGGGCACCTATGGCTACGGCATGCAGGCCATCGACTTTTTCAACTCCGCCGGCCCGCGCTTCCCGCTCTTCTTCTCCGGTGCGTTCCCCGGCCCCGGGTTCCGTACGAACGTCGTCCTCACCGACACGTCGGGACGCGGGACGGCCACAAACCTGACGGCATACGGCTGGTCCTCGAACATGATCCTGAGCGCGGCCCCTTTCGTCACTCCGGCCGGCGGTGTGCTGCAGGTTGCCGCCCCGAACAGTCCTCGCCACTACGGCGTGTCCGCGCTGAAGCTCACGCCGACCCGCGGCACGGTCATTCCGGCCGTCATCGCGATCGACAACATCACCAACGACGCGACGTACTTTCCGCCCGACCTCCCGGCCACCGTTCCGCGCTCGATCCCGATGATCGCCCACACCGACGGCCCGGGCGGCAGCGTCCGCAGCGACCTCTATCTCTTCAACCCGACGGATGAGGAGCGCTACGTCCGCCTCGAAGCGAAGATGTGGGACAAGTCGATGCGCATCATCCGAGGCGTGTACCTGGACCCCTTCGAAGCACGCGTCATCCCGGACGTGATGACGAACCTCTTCCACGGCATCTTCGGCGTCGCGCGCCTCCGCTATCTCTCCGATGAAGACGGTGCAAGCGGCGCGGGCGTCCGCGTGACGTCGCGCACCTACAAGACCACGCCGAACGGCGGCACCTACGGCACGCTGGTCCCCCCGCTCAACAACTTCCAGATCGCCGCCCCCGGCGACACCCTGGAGATCCTCGGCATCAGCGGCGGCAACGCCTTCCGCACGAACCTGGCCCTCATCGAGCTCTCCCAGACCAACTCCGACCACCACCCCGAAGTCCGCGTCCGCATCTTCGACGACAAGCTCCAGGAGCTCGATTCCTTCGTCACCACCATCGAATCGACGTACACCAAGTCCTTCGAAGACCTCTTCACCCTGCGCGGCCTGACCACCCCCCGCGCGGCGTTGATCAAGGTCGAGGTGCTGACCGATGGCCTCGTTGCCGCCTACACGACGCTGGAGGACGTGGTCACCGGGGATACGACGTATCTGCCGGCGAACCTCGGGGCCAAGGTGCGGTAGAGGCGAAGGAGTACCATTCACGCATGACCGATCCTCGGACCGTGGTGCACAGCGACCCCGAGCTCATGGGCGGCACACCTGTTTTTGTCGGGACTCGTGTGCCCCTTCAACACCTCTTCGACTATCTCGAAGCGGGCGATTCCCTGGACGAGTTCCTGGAGTCGTTTCCGACTGTCACGCGTGAACAAGCGATCGCGGCGTTAGAAATTGCTCGTGAGGCGGTAACTGCTGTTGCGAGTGCTCATTGACGAATCCTTACCCGAACAGCTCGAACCATTTCTCATCGATGTTGAAACGTCCACGGTTCGTCGTGAACGCTTGAAAGGACTGCGTAACGGCGTGCTCCTCCGCGCCGCTGTCGATCGCGGCTTCACGATGATTCTCTCCGCAGATCAGAGCCTCAGGTACCAGCAGAATCTCTCGAAGATCGGAATTGGAGCTGTGGTTGTATCAGGCGTGCGTTCGCGCATGCGAGAGCTGACGCCCCTCGTGCCCCAGATCCTCGAAGCGCTCTCCCGCGTCCAACTCGGCGAGGTCGTGAACGTATCCCCGAAAGCCACTTCGGGATGAGACGCAGCGGCACGTGTCAACGGTTTGGAGTACCGCGACCGCAGTTGCCGCTTTGACTCGCCACGGAGCGGCAGCACTCATTCCGTGATCGCCGGCTCTCGCGGCGCGGCGACGGAGAAGCCTTCAACACGATCGGTGGATCGACTTTTCGGAATTGAAGAGCGAACATCTGCTGACGGAGCTCCGCAGCGCGCCAACGTTCGCGCTTCGCGATCGAAGAAGAAGTAGCAGCGATCGCGAACCATGGGTGCGAACCGGTCGACCGCTCCCGTCGCATTCATCAACCTGCCCTACGCCAGAAGATACGAGAAGGTGTACCTCGCGTTCATCGTCGGCGTCTCGGGCTACGGCCTGGTACCGACCGCCGCCGTCCGCGACCCGTCCAGTCGGTACCAGCTCGATCGGATTTTTGAGCTGATCAGGCCGCGAATTCACGACATCTCACCAGAGAGCGTGCTCGGGTGCCTCATGAATGCGCTGGCGCGACAGAAGCACCAGCCGACCTTCGCGAATCTTCGCGCCATTTACACGGTCGTCGAGAAAATGGCGCAGCGAATCAAACGCGATTACTCCAACGATCTGTTCGACACGAGACCGTTCGCAGACCTGGCGTACGTAGCAAGTGAAGCGGCGCAACTGCACATCCCGTCGCTGGTCCGCTGATTTCTGCCGCCGCCCTACCCCACCCCCACGCCCTGCGCGAGCAGCTTCTCCACTTCTTCCACCCGCACGGGGTGGCTGAAGTAGAAGCCTTGCAGGTCGCGGCAGCCGGCGTCGCGGAGGAAGTCGAGTTGCTCGCGTTTTTCGACGCCTTCGGCGATGACGCGGAGGCCGAGGCCATTGGCGAGCTGAATGACGGAGCTGACGATCGCGGCGTCCTCGAACTTGTCGGGGAGGTCGAGGACGAAGCCTTTGTCGATCTTCAGCGCGTCGATCGGGAAGCGCTTGAGGTAGCTGAGCGATGAGTGGCCGGTGCCGAAGTCGTCGATCGCGATCGTCACGCCGCGCTTGCGGAGCTCCGCCAGCGACGACATGGTCAGTTCGACGTCCTCCATGGCCACGGTCTCCGTGATCTCCAACTCGAGCGTGCGCGGGTCGATCCCGCTTTCCTGCAGCGCCGACTCGACCGTCGCCAGCAGCGACGGATCGCGGAACTGCCGGGCGGAGATGTTCACCGCCACCCGAAAGCGTGGAAACCCGTTGTCGTGGAAGCGGCGCGCCGCGTGGCAGGCCTCCCGGATCACCCAGTCGCCGATCGGCAGGATCAGTCCGCGCTCCTCGGCCAGCCCGATGAAATCCTCCGGCGCGATCACGCCGCGCCCGGGATGGTTCCAGCGCAGCAGCGCCTCCATCCCGACGATGGTCGTCTCCTCTTCGTCGATCTCCACCTGCGGCTGGTACAGCAGCTCGAACTCCCCCTGCTCCAGCGCGCGGTGCAGGCCGTTCTCGAGCGTCATCCGCTCGTGCGTGGTCCGGCTCAGGTCGCGCGTCGACATCTGGTATGTGTTCCGCCCGTCCGCCTTCGCGCGGTACATCGCGGTGTCGGCGTTCTTGAGCAGCGCCTCGGCGTCGTCGCCGTCGTCGGGGAAGAGCGTGATGCCGATGCTGGTGGTGACGTAGAGGCGGTGGCCGCTGATCTCCATCGGCTCCGCGATCGTGCGCAGCACTTTCTGCGCGACGGCCGCCGCGGCGTCTCCGCGCGGCAGTTCCTGGAGCACGATGGTGAACTCGTCGCCGCCGACGCGGGCCACGGTATCCCCTTCGCGCACAGTCGCTTTGAGCCGGCGCGCGACCTCGCGCAGGAGCTCGTCGCCGACGGTGTGCCCGAGGGAGTCGTTGATGGTCTTGAAGTGATCGAGATCGAGGAAGAGGACCGCCACCGCGGAATTGCGCCGCTGCGCGAGGGCGAGTGCCAGCGAGAGATGCTCCTGGAAGAGGCGCCGGTTGGCGAGGCCGGTCAGGGCATCGTGATACGCCTGATACTCGATCTGCTGCTCCGCTTCCTTCCGCTGCGTGACGTCGCGAATCAGCCCGATCACGCCGACGATGTTTCCCGCCTCGTCGTAGTGAGGGCGGTAGACGGACGAGACCCAGCCGCGGCGGCCGGTGGTGGGGATGTAGTAGTGCACATCCGGCGAGGCGACGCTCTCCCCGTCGAACGCGCGGCGCAGCAGGTCGTCCACCTGCTGCTCGGCGAGGTGCGGGAAGAGCTCCGTGGCCGGACGCCCGAGGACGTCGGCGGCCGGCATGCCGGTCAGCTCCTCCATGAAGCGGTTCCAGAGGAGATAGCGCAGCTCGCGGTCGTAGACCACGATCCCTTCACCGGCGTTTTCGATGATCTCGGTCGCGAAACGGTTCGTGTCGTCGAGCTCCCGCGCCGCACGAACGGCGGCGATCTGGCGCACGATGATCGCAAGCGACACCGCGGCCACGGAGATCGCGATGACGACCTGCAGCGGACCCATACGTGCGGGCAGTCTGGGCAACGAATGCAGAGCGCGCAAGGAAAATGTTTGTGTCACGATGAGGGGGAACGATGAGTTACTGCGACATTGCCCCCGGCCACCCGTTCCACGGCCCGTATCATGACGAAGAGTACGGCTTCCCGGTGGCGGACGACGACCGCCTTTTCGAGCGCCTGGTGTTGGAAATCAACCAGGCCGGCCTGTCCTGGCTGACGATCCTGAAGAAGCGCGACGCCTTCCGCGACGCATATGCCGGCTTCGCCGTCGAGAAGGTGGCCCGCTTCGACGCGCGCAGGCGCGCCCGCCTGCTGGAGGACGCGGGGATCATCCGCAACCGGCTGAAGGTGGACGCGGCCATCGAGAACGCGAAACGGATCCTGGCCATCCGCAAGTCGCACGGCTCCTTCGCGAACTGGCTCGACGCGCACCACCCGCGGAGCAAAGAGGAGTGGGTGAAGCTCTTCAAAACGACGTTCGTCTTCACCGGCGGGGAGATCACGAGCTCATTTCTGCTCTCGACCGGCTACCTGCCGGGAGCGCACGACGAGAATTGTCCGATCTACAGCCGGATCGAGGCTTTGCGCTGAGTCGAATCGACGGCGCGCCTGTTTGAATAGGCCGAAGATCGGTTCAAATCGACCGCGGACCGATTCGGCGATTTCGAGGGACCTCGCCGAATCCATCCATGGATGTTTTTGAATCTCCGTTTGAAGATTCTTCAAGCAGAGATTCGAAGGCCCATCAGCTCCTGGTAAAGGCAATGAAAGTGGTGCACGCCATTCTCGCGCTGGGGCGAGAAGCGTCCGGTGTCGTACGTGGACGACCGGAGGCCGCGCTGCACCGACTCGCAGATGTCGATGTCCTCGAGCTGGATCTCGTCGCTGAAGGCGACCGTGTCATCGAGCTCGCGCCGCGACGCCTCCGGGTCCTGAAAGTACCAGTCGAACACAGTCGCGGTGCGGCCGGGGCCGAGCGGCAGGATCAGGTTCGTCGAAAAGTTGTCCGGGTAGACGTTCAGCATCAGGTTCGGGAAGATCCAGAAGTAGCGGACCTGATCGTCGCCGTCCACGGTACGGATGCGATCCGGCCGCCTGGTCGGAGCGAACTGGATCGAGTACGAGCGTTTCGTCTCGGTGCGGTAGTTCGGGTAATCGAGCTCGCGGAACAGCCCCGGGTGCACGATGGGGATGTGGTACCCCTCGAGGTAGTTGTCGACGTAGACCTTCCAGTTGCAGTCGAGCTCCCACGTCTTCCGCTTTGCCAGCCGGAAGCCGCTGTAGTCGTGCGCCGGCATGTCGCCGAGCAGCTCGCCGAGGAAGTCGTTCAGCGACTCGGCGCGCGGGTCGAGGTTGACGAACACCAGCTCGTTCCAGACACCGACCTGGAACTGCGGCAGCCTGCAGTTCTCCTTGTCGAAGCCGGCCACTCCCTCGAACTCCGGCGTCGTGCGCAGCCGGCCGTCGAGCGCGTAGGTCCAGCCGTGATAGCCGCACTGGAGGACGGGGCGCTTCCCCTCCCCGCTCGCGATCGGGCCGGCGCGGTGGCGGCAGACGTTCGACATCGCGCGCAGCTCGCCGTCGCTGCCGCGCACCACCAGCACCGGCTCCTCGCCGATCACGCAGGTGAAGTACTGCCCCCCCTCCCGCACCTGCGCGGCATTGCCGGCCAGCTGCCACGTGCGGCCGAAGACGAAGCGTTGCTCGTCCGCGAGCACGGCGGAGTCGAAGTAGAAGCGCGACGGGAGCGTGGACGCGTATTCGAGGCGGGGATCGATCATGCCTTCTTCCGGATCAGCAGGTAAAGCGGAACGCTCAGCACCAGGATTCCAAACGCCCAGACCGTGTTCTTCGGATCGCTCGCCGCCGCGCCGATCAGGAACGCCACCGACGCGATCACGGCGATGCCGGTGGTGACCGGATGTCCCCAGGAGCGGTACGGGCGCGGCGCATCCGGCTCGCGCAGCCGCAGCGCGAAGAGGGTGATGAACGAGAGCGTGTAGTTGGCGACGAAGAAGAAGGCCAGCTTCGCCACGACCGTCTGGAAGGTGCCGGTGACGATGAACGCCGCCGCGACCATGCTGCTGATCAGGAGGGCGATGTCGGGAGTGCCGCCGCGGTTCACCTCCCGTGCGCCGCGCCAGAAGAGGCCGTCCGTGGCCATGGCGTAGAGGACGCGCGGCGCCATGAGCACGTTCGAGCTGACGGCGCTCAGCAGCACCAGCACGATCAGCGCGCGCACGACGTTGGCCCCCGAGGTGCCGAAGAGCCGCTCCACCACCACCGCCGCGGCGAGATCGCTCCCGGCGATGGTCGGCAGCGAGACCACGGAGAGGAACGCCAGATTGATGGCCACGTACAGCACCGCGATGGTGGCGACGGACATCAGCATCGCGCGGGGAATGGCTTTCCCGTAGTCCTTCACTTCCTCGGAGAAGTAGATCACCGCCGACCAGCCGTCGTACGTGTAGATCACCCCCTGCAGGGCGAGGATGAAGGCGACGAACATCGACAGCTCATGGTCGACGGTGACGGCGGTGCCGCCGTGCGGCGGCCGAGTGCCGAGCCAGAAGCAGGCGATGATGAACAGCAGCAGCGCGAGCGCTTTGACCAGGCTGGTCAGGTTCTGCACGACGGCGCCGCCGCGGATGCCGACCCACTGGATGAGCGTGAACACCGCGACCACCGTCAGTGCCACGACCTGTTCCGTGCGCGCCTCGGGGAAGAGCCGGACCGAGTACTGCCCGACGATCAGCGCCACCGCGGCGGTGGTGCCGCAGGTGGAGACCCAGTCGCTCCAGCCGACCACGAAGCCGGCGTAGTCGCCCAAGCCGTGGCGGACGAAGACGTACTGCCCGCCGCTGCGGGGGACCAGCGTCCCGAGCTCCGCCAGTGCGTTCGCGCCGAGGAGCGCGTAGAGCGCCCCGACGATCCAGACCGTGATGAACGGCCAGAACGTCTGGAGGTGGGTCGCGATCGCGCCGGGCGTGCTGAGGATCCCGGCGCCGACGGCATTGCCGATCGTGACGGCGAGCCCGAACCCGACCCCGAGAACCGCGAGCAGATGCCCACGGGAGACGGGCGTTGTTGTCGAAATGACCGGCATGAGCGGCGGGCGACAGTGTAAACCGTCAGGGAGAGGGCCGGGCTTCGAGTTCGCCGATCGCCTTCAGCACGTCAGCGTCGGCGAGGCCGAGCTCCTTCGTCCGGCGATAGGCGTCCAGTGCCAGGCGGTACTCCACTTCGGCTTCTTTCTTGCGGTCATCGCTCTCGAGCAGTTGGGCGAAACGCAGGTGCAAATTACCCAGTTGCCGGAACATAGGTTCATTCATCTCGACGGCTTTTTCCGTGTAAATGAGACCGCTGCGGATCGCCTCTTCCCACCCTTCAATCCCGTTGTCGTGTCTCCTGCTGCCGAGAAGACCGTGTGCGAACCCGAGATGCGCGACGTGGCGCGGTTGCGCGGCGGGCACATCGACCAGACGCTCGGCAGCTGCGACCAATGCTTCCAGCATCGCGAGAGCATCCTCGTCCCGGTTTTGGGCGAAAAGAAACGTGCTGAATTGCAGCCGTGCCCCGATGATCCCGGGTGCCTCCTCGGAGGAGTCCAACCACGTCCTTAGTTGTGCTGCGTTGATGGCAGCCTGAGATGCCGCCGCGCGGGCGCCGATATCGCCGTGGTCGTTATGTACCTTCGCAAGGCGCAAGGACGCCCAGGTGAGCGACTCGTAACCGGCAGGATGTGCCGGGGCTAGGCGTATGTACTCGCGAGCCTCGGACACAGTCTGTTCGAGTACGCTCGAGACACCGGCGTCCTGCTTGCTTTTCAACGCAGTCGCTTGCAAGAAGAGCTCGATCAGCTTCTCGCGTCTAGATTCCAGATCGGCGAGATCGGGTCCAACGGCGACTACGGGGCCCAATTGGGCGCCGGGTGTCCTGCCGGGCTCGCGCGATAGGTCGAGCTCTTTCTGCGCCCACGCGAGATCCTCTTTCCACGCCGCATTCGCTGGGTCGAGGGCAACCAACGTGCGCAGCACGGCGATCGCATCGAGGATCAGCGCGTCCGGGTTCATGAGCGGCGATAGCTCCTCGCATTTGTTTCGGCCGGTTCGACACGCGAAGATTCCCGTGGCGACCAGCACCTGGGCCATGGCGTGGTCGCGCTGCCAGAGCCGGTTCCCCGGCTCGAGGCGGAGCAGCTGCTGGTATTCGTCCAGTCCTTGACGGTAGTCGTCCAGGATCTCCTGGGCGGTGGCCCGGGCACCGGCGCCCGACATACCTGCATTGATGGCGCGTTTGCGCGCGTCGATGGACTTCACGTTCCACGCGCCCAGTTCCTGCGCGAGCGTGGCCGCTCCCGCGTAGTCTGACTGGAGCAACGCGACGTCGCTGAGGACGCCGACCGCATCCGCATCCGGATAGGGTTCGGGGCGGCTCATTGGATAGTCGGGTGGAGCACAGGTGCCAGAACCGCCGAACAACACGTCCGATACGATCCGGACGGCTTCGTCCGCGTCGCGCCGGGCCAGCTCCGGCTTCCGGAGGTGCTGATTCAGGAAGGCAGCCGACGTGAGCGCATTCGCGAGCGCATTACAGTCGGGTGTCTTCACCACCGTGCCGCGCTCGCTGCCGACCACGCGGCGCCATTCCGCGATCGCCGCCACGTAGTGCCGCTCCGCCTCGGGGAAGTTCCCCTGGTCGGCGAGGACCAGCGCCAGCCGCTCGTGCGAGCGCGCCGCTTCGCGCGCCACCGCCTGCACGTCGCCGGAGTTGATCTCCGCGAATACGTCCAGCGATTCCTTGTAGCGCCCCACGGCCGCGGTCGAATGCCCCTGGTTGCGCGCGATGTCGCCCGCGTTGCGCAGCGCCAGTCCGCGGTTCATCGGGCTCAGTGCATCCGCGCCCCGGCTTTCGTCGATCTGCTGCTGCACCTGTTCGAGGATCGAGCTGCGGCCGGTGTTGCGCAGCTCGCCGAGGAACTGCTCGCCCAGGAGGAAGGTGAGCATCCCTTCGGCGTGGTCGCGTTCCTTCTGGATCATGACGTTGAAGGCGACCAGGCCGATGACCGCGAGCGCCGTGACCACTCCGATCGCCCACAGCGTGCGGCGCAGCCTTCGCGGCAGCTTGTTCCCGCGGGCGGCGAAGATCGACTCCGCGAGGCGGTCGTGGCTGATCTCGTAGAAGACGCTTTCCAGCCTCCGCTCGCGCAGCACCAGGCGTTCCCGTTCCAGCGTGGCCAGCGTCTCCTTCGACACGTCGTAGTCGCCGATGATCTGCCGCTCTTCGAGCATCAGCCGGTGCCCGCCGGAGCCCAGCAGCCCTTCCTCGCACAGATCCGCGGCTTTCTTTCGTTCGGACCCTGACGAGACCTTGGCCAGCGTGTCGCGGTAGAAGTTCTTCAGCACCGACTCGAAGCGCTGCGCCCCCTGGAAATCCTGCGGCGTCAGGGTGATCGCACCGCCCGCTGCCGCGGAGGCGTTGCCGTGCGCGATGATCTCGGCGTGACGGCAGAGGAGCTGGAGCTGGAACGGCTCAATGACACCGGAGCTTCCGGCCAGATAGACCACCATGGCATCGAGGGCGGCCGGGTCGTACTCGAACGGCGGCGACCAGAACGGCGTCTCCCCCGGCGGGGCGGGGAGCCGGGCCGGGCGCACGATCGATTCGCGCGCCGACTCCTGGCTCAGCGGCTCGAGGCGCAGGCGCTCGTGGAACAGGCCGGGGATAGCCTCGCTGAAGGCTTCCAGCCCGCCGAGATAGTCCTCGCGCAGGCTGATCACGATCTTCACGTTCGGCTTGAACGGCTTCGTTCCCTGCAGCCGCGGCGGCGGGACGCCGCAGGCGACGGGCCCGAGCTCCGCCGCGAGCTCGGCGCGGAACGCGGCGTCGCGCAGCGTGAACACCTCCTCGAACTGGTCGAACACCAGCACCGGCGTGAGCAGCAGGTCGTCGGACCAGATGGTGGTGGTCGACAGGAGCTCCCACAGGCCGGACGTGTCGCCGGGGTTGAACGTTACTCCCGCGGCCTTGCAGCTCTCCTCGAACGAGCGGATCACCGCCGCGGTCAGCGAGGGATCGGAGACGTTGAGCCGGATCATCACCGGCAGGAAGGCCTTCTCGCGCAGGCGCGGAAAGAGGCCCGCCTGCAGCAGCGACGTCTTGCCGAGGCCCGACTTGCCGAACTGCACGAGGAGCGGGACGCTCAGAACGCGCAGGTAGATCTGCTCCGCCTCCTCGTCGCGGCCGAAGAAACGGGCACGGTCATCGGGCGAGTCGCCGAACGGACGCGTGCCGGGATAGCGGTTCCGCGTGAGCGCCGGCGCATCCGCCGTCATGCCGCGACCCCGGACGACTTCCGCATCCGCCGATGCCAGTCTTCCTGGATGTCTTCGATCAGCCTCGCCACGCCGGACGGTTCATCGATGTCGATGACATGCTTGTTCTTCAGCTTCGTCAGGAGCTCGCACCCTCCGAGCCGGACCGGCAGCACGAACGTGAACTGCCTCCCTTCGGACTCTCCCATCACCCCCTGGCGCTTCAGGGCGACGTCGATCTCGCGGTTGAAGACCCCTTCCACCCGTCCGACCATGGCCGGCGTCTGCACGACGATCACGTAGTGCACGACGTTCTCGATGACCCCGGTCAGCACGCGGTCCCAGTCGTCGCCGGCGCTGAGGTTCTGCTTGTCCTGCCAGACGTTGATCCCGCCAGCCTCGAGCTGCGCGATCAGCCCCTCGACCGCCTCGCGGTCCTCGCTGGCGTAGCTGATGAAGGCCTTGGGGGCGTTCGCCGCCGGTGGCCTGGCGGCCGCGGGCTGCGGCGCGGCGGCCGGCGCCGCACCCTCGTAGGCATCGCGGAGCAGCTGGGCGAAGTCGTCCCAACGGAGCTGGCGGAAGTCGATCAGGCGGTCGCCCGAAAAGAAGCCGACCGCCTGCGCGTGCTCGGGATGCTCGAAGAAGCGCCTGTCCTCGAACGCCAGGGCCTTGCTGCGATGCCCGTACGCGTCGAGGACTTTCAGCAGCACGCGCAGATACCAGTTGTGAAAGCCGAATCCGAGAAAGAGGAACGAGGTCGCCTTGTCGGACAAGATGCTTCGCACCTGGTCGGGCACCGCCGGCGTCCCCTTCACGATGGCGACGATGAAGTCGATCAGGTCTCCTTCGGTGAGGACGAGCGAGCTGGCGTGCTCGTGATGGCCGAAGAGGTGATAGATGAGCGGGCTGCCTTCGGTCGGCGCGGAGAGGCGCGTCGTCACCGCCTGCCGGAAGTCGTAATAGCCGGTCTGCGGTGTCTTGCCCGCGGCCTCGAACGCGCGGCGCATCAGGCTGTCGGGTGAGACCGAGACGCACAGCCGGAACGGCAGCCGGGCCAGGTCGAGGTGGAAGTCGGTCGTCGTCGCCGCTTCCCGCGTGTAGAAGTCGTTGACGGCGAGCTCGAGCTGATCCCGGTCGTTGATCTTGCGGTAGTAAAGCTCGGAGGCGCGGCGGAGGCTCGTGACCGCGAATGCCGCCTCGGTCTCCGAAACGTCGTCGAGGCTCTCGACCAGCGTGCGTGCCAGCAGCTCGTCGAGCGGCGTTCGGTCCGGATCGCCGGGACGAACGGTGACGCTGGGCCCGAGGACGAGCACGCAGTCGCCCCGCTTGATGCGCTCCACGAGAGCTTTCAGCTCGCGGAGCTCTCGCTCTTTCTGCCGGTCTTCCACGCGGACACTCCTCGCAATCTGTACTTGATGGAGAGAGGTCCAGTGTAGCCAAATCCACGCGTTCCGCGAAACAGCGGTGCGGCGGCGCGAGCCGCCGCACCCGGTATCGGGGAACGCTACTCGTCGTCTTTGATGGTGATCGGGCCGTTCACGGTCGAGAGGCGCACGGCTTCCGAGCCGCTGCCCAGCTCGATGCGGCGGGGCTCGTCGTCCCAGCCGTGGCGACGGTCGTCGTCATCACTGCGCTGGGAGCGATAGCGCTGGCACCCTTCCGCCTTGCAGGAGACCGGGCCGCGACCGTTCGACTCCACCACCACGCCCGAGGCGTAGTTGCGCGGGATCTTCAGCGAGAGCGGACCGTTGCGCGTGGAGGCGTCGAGCGTGCCGTTGCGCCAGGAGCTGCCTTCGAGGTCGACCGAGAGCGGCCCGTTCGAGGCCTGCACCTTCATCGTGCCGGAGCCGCCGCGGACGCTGATCGGACCATTCTTCGTGGTCGCGTCGATGTTGCCCGAGAGGTTGCGCAGCGAGAGCGGCCCGTTGGATGCGCGCGTGACGACCGTGCCGTTCACGTCGCTGATCGAGATCGGACCGTTGTCCGCTTCGATGTCGATGTTCGCGCCGTCCGGCACGCGCACCTTGTAGTGCACGAACCAGCGCCGCCCCTCGGGTCCGGTGGCGCGGAGCTCGCCGCCGTCGATGGTCACGCGGATCGCCTGAAGGTCTTCCGGCCGCGCGGCCGCCTTGCACACTTCGACCGAGTAGCCGCCGGCGTTCCCGCCCACGACCGAGATCGGCGCATGTGTGACTGTAGCCTTGAACGAGCGCAGCGCGCCCGCGTTGATGGTCTGTTTCTCGACGTACGCTTCCTCACCGTCCCAGTTGAAGTTCCGCGAGGTGCAGTCGTCGCCCCGCACGTTGAACGTGTCGTGAGCAAAAGCAGCCGTCGCCGTGAGGGCGAGAGCGAGAGCAAATCCGAGTCGTCGCATTGAATGTTCCCCTTTCCTTTGTGGGGTAGACGACGGGAGAAGGGGAAGGTTAGACGGGTTTATTTTGGGGCGGGAGACCGTAACAAGTGGCACCCCGCTATGCCGATCTGGAGTGCGGTAACGCCAGTTACCGCTCTTACTGCCTCTGTACGTGCGTGACGCCGAAAGCGTGCAAGTCAGCGAAGCCAAGCCCCGCCCCGCCCGATTGATTCCTCCCCACTCGGCGCACGCACAGAGGCAGGCAGAGCGGTAACTGGCGTTACCGCACTCCAGATAACGGACCGCGGACGGGAAAGTTAGATCCGTTTATTTGTGGCGGGAGACGTCCAGAAAGTCGGGTAACGCGATCAGATTGCGACGGCGAAGCGGTTCCGGACCAGCGGCTTTCGCACGTGCGAATGACCGCGGCATTTTTTCGAGTCCCGGGTCGAGCACGACGGCTTCGTCCACAGGTCCGACTCCCTTCGTCCACGCTGGCGCCGTCGCGCCCACGCGTGAGGCGAGCAGTTCCAGAAGACCGGCGGCAACCGCCAATTCGCGGGCGCTCACGTTGCGCGGTTGTTCCAGCCGCCCCCAATCGAGGTGCAGGCGGTGAGCGTCTGCAACGAACTGACGTGCAGCGAGCAGGTCGCCGGTGAGTAGCGCACGAACGAGGTCAAGCAGGTCCATGCACCGTCTCCGCACTGAATGCTCGATGGATATCGTCGGCAGACAGCGGCATCGAGGTACGGTAGCCGCAAACTGTCCGGGAGTCGAGGTTGCGGCGGGCCCCGGCATCGCCCTGAGGCATAGCCCCTCACCCGGCCCGGCACCTGGTCTCCTAACGCCACTCGCGAGCATCGCGTCGGCAGTGCACGTTGGCGCACGCAGGTGCCGAGCATCCCTCTCCCCGCTCGACGCGGGGCGAGGGGCTACACCCCGCCTGGTTGATATCAATGACGTTTACCCGACCCCCGTGGCCCCTCGCCCCTTCCAGGGGAGAGGGAGATGGGCGCCTGCGCGCGGCAGTTTCGAACGACGTCCGAGTCGAGAGGAACGGATGTCAGAAGACCAGGCGCCCAGCGGGGTGAGGGGTCGTACGATCCGCCTTGAAGGTCGGCCTAGAGATCTTGTGCTGCCTTCGGCAGCAGCGCAAAACCCCAGACACCCGACACCCGACACCCGCCGAAGGCAACTACCCCCCCAGGTAAGCCTTCTTGATCCGGTCGCTCGCCAGCAACGCCTTCGTATCGTCCGTCAGCGTGATCCTGCCCGTTTCCATCACGTAGCCGCGGTGGGCGGTGACGAGGGCCATGTGGGCGTTCTGTTCGACGAGGAGAATGGTCGTGCCTTCGCTGTTGATCTCGCGGATGACGCGGAAGATCGTCTGGACCATTTGCGGGGCCAGGCCGAGGGACGGCTCGTCCAGGAGGAGCACGGCCGGCTTGGCCATGAGGGCGCGGGAGATGGCCAGCATCTGCTGCTCGCCGCCGGAGAGCGTGCCGGCGTTCTGCTTGATGCGCTCCTTGAGCACCGGGAAGAGCGTGAATACCCGGTTGTACTCGGCCTGCGAGATCTTGTCCTTGCGCAGGTAGGCGCCGAGCTCGAGGTTGTCCTGGACGGTGAGGTTCGCGAAGATGCCGCGCCCTTCCGGGACGTGCGAGACGCCGCGGGCGGTGATCAGGTGCGGCTTGATGCCGGTGATGTTCTGGTCGTTGAAGAAGACTTCGCCCTTGCGCGGCTTGAGCAGGCCGGAGATCGTGCGGAGGGTGGTGGTCTTCCCCGCGCCGTTCGCGCCGATGAGCGTGACGATCTCCCCCTTCTCGACGTGGAGGTCGATGCCGTGCAGCGCCGGGATGGTGCCGTAGCCGACTTCGATGCCATGAACCGAGAGCAGGCTCACAGGTCGGCCTCCGCTGCCGGCTCGCCGAGGTAGGCCTCGATGACGGCGTCGTTCGAGCGGATCTGCTCCGGCGTGCCGGTGGCGATCGTCTTGCCGAAGTTCAGCACCACGATGCGCTCGCAGATGCCCATGACCAGCTCCATGTTGTGCTCGATGAGCAGGATCGCGATCTGGAAGCGGTCGCGGATGTCGTGGATCGTATTCATGAGGGCGCGCGTCTCGCTGTCGTTGAGCCCTGCCGCCGGCTCGTCGAGTAGCAGCAGCTTCGGACGCGCCGACAGCGCGCGCGCGATCTCCAGCCGGCGCTGGTCGCCGTACGGCAGGTTCGTCGCGTAATCGTGGGCGCGGCGGCGCAGGCCGAAGATGTCGAGCAGCTTCATCGCCTCGACCTCGGCTTCGGCTTCCGCATCGTGGAAGCGGTTCGTGTGCAGCACCGCCGAGGTGCCGGAGTACTTGTAGTGGATATGGCCGCCGATCTTCACGTTGTCGAGGACCGTCAGCTCTTTGAACAGGCGGATGTTCTGGAAGGTGCGCGCCACGCCGAGCCCGGTGATGTGGTACGGCTTGAGCTCTTTCGTCGAGGTCCTGCCGATCAGGATCTCTCCCTCGGACGGCTTGTACACGCCGGTCAGCATGTTGAAGAGCGTGGTCTTCCCGGCCCCGTTCGGGCCGATCAGGCCGACCAGCTCGCGTGGCTTCATGTCGAGATTGAAGTCCGACACGGCGGTCAGTCCGCCGAAGCGGATCGTGACGTTCCTCGCGTGCAGCACACTTTCGTTGGCCATGGTCTTATGTAACGGGGGGTCCCGCGTCGCGGTCCAGCTTGTCGTCCGCATCGCCCGCGTCGCGCGCGTCGCGGGGGATCGAGTCCTTCCGGCGCGAGAGCATGTCCCACAGCTCGCGGCGTCCGAAGAGGCCCTGGGGCCGCGTGAGCATCAGCACGATGAGCATGATCGAGTAGATGACCATGCGCGGGTCGCGCATCTCCGGGTAGATGTCTTTCACGTACCGCAGCCCCTCGGGGAGGAACGTCAGCAGGACCGCCGAGACGATCGAGCCCGAGATCGAGCCGAGTCCGCCGAGGACCACCATCGCCACGACCTCGAAGGACTTCACGAACGTGAACATCCCCGGGTTGAGGTACATCATGAAGTAGCCGTACAGCGCGCCCGCGACACCGGCCAGCGAGGAGCCGATCACGAACGCCTTCACCTTGTAGCGCGTCGTGTCGACGCCCATCGCCTCGGCGGCGATCTCATCCTCGCGTACGGCCAGGAACGCGCGTCCGACGGACGACATCACCAGGCGGTGCGAGATGAGGATGGTCAGGCCGGCGAAGAAGTAGACCCAGAAGAAGCTGCTCCAGCCGGGAATGCCGCTCATGCCGCGCGCGGCGCCGATCTCCTCGATGTTGAGGATGACCACGCGGATGATCTCGCCGAAGCCGAGGGTGACGATGGCCAGGTAGTCGCCGCGCAACCGGAGCGACGGCAGGCCGACGATGTAGCCGGCAATGGCCGCGGTGATCGCGGCGGCGCCGATGGAGAGCAGCAGGAAGAGGCTCTGCCAGAGGAACTGCTGCGCGCTGCCGTCGGGCAGCTTGTCGACGAACGGCGCGAAGTACTTCGTGGTCAGGAACGCCGCCGTGTACGCGCCCACGGCCATGAAGCCGGCATGCCCGAGGGAGAACTGGCCGGCATGTCCGTTGATGATGTTGAGCGAGACCGCGAGCGTGATGTTGATCCCCACCAGCACCAGGATGCGGCTCGGGTAACGCAGCGCCGGCCAGTAGAGCGCCCCGTATTCGAGCGCGATCCAGAGGCCGTACAGCACGGCCACGAAGCCGATGAGGAGCACGAGGTCGCGCAGCCACCAGGTCTTCGGCATGAAGCGCTTCATTTGCGCCCTCGCTTCATGGGCGGATTGAGGATTGAGGATTGAGGATTGAGGATTCCCCGAACGCTCATCCACTTCTCAATCCTCAATCCTTCATCCTCAATCCACGCCAGCATCACACCTTCTCCGGCTGGTATTTGCCGAACAGGCCGCTCGGGCGGAAGAGGAGGATGACGATGAGGATCACGAAGGCGATGGCGTCGCGGTAGCTCGAGAACTGCGAGCCGCCGACGAGCGATTCGACGATGCCGATCACGAGGCCGCCGACGACGGCGCCCGGCACGTTGCCGATGCCGCCGAGGACCGCGGCGACGAAGGCCTTGAGGCCGGGCATGATGCCCATCAGCGGGTCGATCTTCGGATAGGAGAGGCCGTAGAGGATGCCCGCCACCGCGGCGAGCATCGAGCCGATGACGAACGTGGTGGAGATGACGCGGTCGGTGGGGATGCCCATCAGCGACGCCGTCTCGAAGTTGAACGAGACGGCGCGCATGGCGCGGCCGTACTTCGTGCCGTAGACGATGTACTGGAGCAGGGCCATGAACACGATGGCCACGCCGAGGACGATGAGCTGGTAGTTGGTGGTGGTGACGACGCCGATCTTGATGAGGTGCTTTGGGACGAGCGTCGGGAAGAACTTCGGATCGGGACCGAAGACGAACTGGCCGCCGTACTCGAGCAGGAACGAGACGCCGATGGCGGTGATGAGCGAGGCGATGCGCGGCGCATTACGGAGCGGGCGGTAGGCGATGCGCTCGTTGAGGTAGCCGAGCAGGCCGCAGACCAGCATCGCCAGCATCATGATCAACGCGGCGTAGATCAACGAGGTGTTGGCGGCCCCGGTCTGCTTCTGGAGCGCGTTCCCGGCGTAGTAGCCGGTGAAGGCGCCGATCATGAAGACGTCGCCGTGGGCGAAGTTGATGAGCTTCAGGATGCCGTACACCATCGTGTAGCCGAGGGCGATGAGCGCGTAGATGGCCCCGACGGCAATCCCGTTGAGCAGGTTCTGAAGAATCGTCTCCATCAGTGGGCAAAAAAGGTCCGGCGAAAACTACTCGCCGGACCGTGCGTTGTAAAGCGTTTTTCCCGAAAACTTTACTGCGTGGCGGCGCTGCCGGTGCTCGGTGCGTTTCCGGTGGAGCTCGTGTCCGTCGAGGCGGCACCGGTGCCGGTTGCGGCGGGAGCGCTTCCGCCCCCGACAGGATCGATGTTCGCCTTCAGGATCGTGTCGCCGTTTTTGATCTCGAGCACGACCAGCTTCTTGCCGGCCGGATTGCGGTCCGCTCCGAGGTTGACCGTGCCGGTGACGCCGGGGAAGCCCTTGGTCGCGGCGATCGCGTCGCGCAGCTTCGGACCGTCGGTGGTGCCGGCGCGCTTGATGGCGTCGGCGAGCACGCGCGTGGAGTCGTAGGCGAGCGCCGCGAGCGAGTCGGGCGTCGTGCCGAAGCGGTCCTTGTACTTCTGCACGAATTCACGCACGACCGGCAGCGTGTCGCCCGCGAAGTAGTGGTTGGAGTAGAAGCTGCCTTCGAGCGCCGGGCCGCCGATCTCGGTCAGCTTCGGCGACTCCCAGCCGTCTCCGCCCGCGAGCGGCGCCTTGATGCCGAGGTCGCGCGTCTGGATGGCGATCTGCCCGATGTCGTTGTAGTAGCCGGGCACGAAGATGACGTCGGGATTGGCCGCCTTGATGGCGGTGAGCTGCGAACGGAAGTCGCTGTCGCCCTGGGCGTAGCTCTGCGTGATGACGATCTTTCCGCCGTGGCGGACGAATGCTTCGCTGAAGTACTGGGCCAGGCCGGTCGAGTAGTCGCTCTTATTGTCGATCAGCACGGCCGCCCGCTTGAGGCCGAGCGTCTCGGCGACGTAGCGCGCCATGGCGCCGCCCTGGTAGTCGTCGAGGAAGCACATCCGGAAGATGTAGTCGCCCTTCTTGGTGACCTCCGGATTCGTGGACGACGGCGTGATCATCGGGACCTTGTTGGCCTGGCAGATCGGCGCGGCCGCGAGCGAGCTCGAGGAAGCGACTTCACCGAGCACGGCCACGACCCTGTTCTGCGAGATCAGCTTGGTCACGACGCTGGCTGCTTCCTCGGCCTTCGACTGGTCGTCCTCGGTGATGACGCGGAGCTTCCGGCCGTTGACGCCGCCTGCCGCGTTGATCTCGTCCATCGCCAGCATGATGCCGTTGTGCGTGGAGACGCCGAACGTCGCCTGCCCGCCGGTCAGCGAGCCGTACTCGCCGATCACGATCTCCCCTTCCGTGCCGCCGGCAGTTGCGCCGCCTGCGTTCTCGGTCTTCGGCGGGCAGCCGATGAACCCGAGCGAGAGGATCGCCGTAGCGAGAATGAACCATCTCTTTTTCATGGGTTTCCCATCCATTTCCTGATTGTGTTGTAGCGGTCGAGCCCGGATTCTACAGTAGACAGCGAGCCCGCAACCGCCGTACTACCGGCATGTTCCTGGTGCCCCTGCTGCTCGTCGCATCCACGCTTCATGCCGGTCCCGAGCGTTCCCTCACCGCCCCCCTCCCGAATGCGTCACCGTACAGTCAATTCGCGGGCGAAGTCGTCGCCGGCGACGAGACGGCGCTGCTGACCTGGGCCGGCCCCGGGGTGCATGCCGCGCGCATCGGCCGCGACGGACGGAGCCTCGACGCGAGGCCGATCGACCTCGGCGGCCAGTCCTGCGGCGGCCTGCCGGTCGTCGCGCGTGCCGGCGGCAAGTGGCTGGTGCTCTGGTGCCAGGACCAGCAGATCACCGGGAGGTTCGTCGCCGACGACGGGACCACCGGCCCCCTGCGGCGCTTCGGAGCATGGCCGAACCCACAGGCGATTCGGGTCGCGTTCGACGGGACGCACTTTCTCGTGGCCTGGAGCCAGTGGGACTCACTCCGCGCGCTGCGGCTCGATCGCGACGGCAACGTCGTCGAGCCGGAGTTCGTCGTCGACGCCATCCCGTTCTGGCAGCAGCTGGACCTGGTGGCGTTCGACTCCGGCTTCGCGATCGTCGCCGTGCGCTACTTCACCCTGGAAAACGATTACACCATCGACGCGATCCGGCTCGACACCAACGGCGACCGCCTGGCGCATACATGGCTCGACCGCACCTCGGCGGGTGTCGGCTCGCTCGACGTCATCGCGGACGGCGACCAGCTGGCGGCGGTCTGGACGGCGGCGGTGGCGGGATCCAGGGTCTTCGTCGCGCACGAAGGGGAGCCTCTGCGCGTGGTGTCCGAGGGTGAGTATGTGTCGGAGCGCATCTTCGAGCTGGGCGGCACGGTATACGTGCTGCTGCGCGGGCCGCAGGACGTGCGGCTCGTCGCAGAGGATAGCTCGCTCGAGCGCGCCTGGAACGACGTGTCCAGCGCCATCAATGCGTCGGGGGCGGTGCTGGGGGACCGGCTGCTCGTGGCGGCGACCCACCACTACCCCTCGTCGATCGACCAGGACCTCAGCATCACCATGCTCGATGCGGCGCTGCAGGACGTCCGGCCATTCGAGCGGTTTTCGCACGACCCGCCGCTGCAGGAGCAGCCGGCGATCGCGCGCAATGCGCACGGCGAGACGCTCGCTGTGTGGTTCGAATCGGGGAACCGGGGCGGCGTCGAGATCGCAGCCATGCCGCTGAACGGCGCAGGACAGCCGCTCCTGCGCAGGCCGATCGTGGTGGGCCAGTCGCTCTATCCGCTTCACCGCCCGCGAGTGGCATCCGATGGCACCGATTACGTCGTGGTATGGACCGACTCGGCGGCTCGGGTGAAGCGCGACGGCACGGTCATTCCGCTCTTGCTCCGGGAACAGAGCGGCGTGACCCCGTGCGCGACCTGGAACGGAGAGGAGTACCTGATCGGCTATCTCCGGATCACACGCTACGTCAGCGGCAAGCCGAGACTGCTGCAGGTCTGGAGGAAGCGGGTCTCGCGCGAAGGCGCCGTGCTCGCGGACGAGGCGGTGTCGGGCGAAGGGGACATTCGTTCCGTCGCTTGTGCCGACAATCTCTTCGTCTGGACCGACGACGGCCGCGTCGCCGGTGCGTTCGTCACGAACGGCGCGTTCACGATGGCGCCGGGGCCGACGACGCACCCCGCGGTGACGAGGAACGGCGATCGTTACCTGGTGGCGTGGTCCGGAGCGTTGAATACGGTCCAGCGGGCGCTGGTGAACGAGCACGGGACCGTGACGCTGGTCAGCGACGCGCTCCTGCCGGGTGACACGCCCGGCACGGCGGTGGAGGAAATCGCCGTCGCCCCCTATGGCAAAGGCTTCATCCTGGCGTGGGGTCAGTACGACCTGCACGCGATCACGCTCGATCGCGACGGCCATGCCGCCTCACCCACCATCGACGTATCCGTGACGCCGGCCGTCGAGCGCGAAGCAGCCATCGCCGGCGGCGAGACGCCGATCGTCGTCTACATGCGCGAGCTCGGCGGCACGAACCGCTGGCGCGTCTTCACACGAACCCTCACCGACGATCAACCGCGCCGACGCGCGACAAGGCACTGACCCCCATGCTCCTGACATCCCTGATCCTCGCGGCCACACTCCATGCCGGTCCCGAGCTTGCCGTCTCCGAACCGCTCCCCAATGCTTCGCCCTACCGGCAGTTCGTCGGCGAGATCGCCGCGTCCGATGACGTCGCGCTGATTGCCTGGCTCGAGGAAGACCACGTCGCGGCGGCGCGAGTCGATCGCGACGGCAGGCCGCTCGACGCGCGTCCGATCGCGCTCTCCTCCGGACCGGCCTACACCAGGCCGTCCGTGGCACGGGGGACGAACGAATGGCTCGCCGTCTGGAGCGAGGAGGACGTGATCGTCGGCCGGTTCATCGGCGACGACGGCACGGCCGGCGAGCGCTTGACGATCGCGCCGCTCGCCTTCAGGACGCCGCCGTACGTTGTGTTCGACGGGACGCACTACCTCGTGGCCTGGATGGCATCCAACAGGATCGTGGGCGCACGGCTCACGGCCGACGGACAGGTGGTGGAGGTGAAGGAGCTCGCCCGCACCGAGGGGTCGTACGCCGATTTCGAGCTGGTGTCGCTGCCGAGCGGCTTCGCGATCGTGACCATCCGCGTGACGAACGGGACCGAATACACGGTCGAGGCGTTGCGCCTGACCACTGCCGCGGAGCCGTATGCGTATTCGTGGCTCGACCACACCACCAGCGCGCAACTGCGTTCACTGGTAGTGCTCGCCGACGGCGATGTGCTGGTGGCCGCGTGGGGCAGCACGAGCGGGACTTTTCTGGCGCGCGAGCATCAGCCGCTGCGCAAGCTCGGCTCCGCCGGGACGCCGCAGGAGATCGTCAAAATCGGCGGCACCGTGCACCTGCTGGCCCTCCAGCCCCCCGGCAATGAAGTGGTGCTCGTTTCGGAGGACGGTTCAGAGGTGCGCAGCCTCGAGGGCGGCTTCCGTTCGACGCGCTTCACGTCGGTTGCGGCGGCGTCGTTCGGAGACCGCGCGCTCGTGGCCACGACGAAGCACGACGAGATCAACGTGTTGCCCCCTACCGACGAGAACGTCCGCATGCACCTCGTGGACGAGCTGCAGCAACCGGTGTTGCCTTCGGAGCTGCTGGCCACCGAGCCGTCGCTGCAGATGAATCCGGCCATCGCGCGCCGCACCAGCGAAGAGTCTCTCGCGGTGTGGACCGAAACAGGAACCGACCGGCCGGGAGCGATCGTTGCGGTGCGCGTCGACAATGCCGGGCGCGCGCTCGGTACCCCGCTCGCCGTGACTCCAACCGTCAGCCGGAACGCGCGTGCGCAGGTCGCCTCCGACGGCGTGGGATACCTGATCGTCTGGGGCGATTTCTGGGGCAATCCCTTCACCACCGTCGCGCGCGCGAACGCCATCCGCGCCGACGGTACCGTCAGTCCGAACGCGTACCTCGGCGGCATCCGCGCGATCGACGTCTGCGTCGCCTGGAACGGCACCGACTATCTGGTCGGGCAGATCGTCGCCACCGAGCCGGGGCACTTCCCGCCGACGGCGGTGCAGGTCACCCGAGTCTCCCCGGACGGCGTGCCGGGCGAGGTCTTGCGCGTGAGCGGCGTGGGCCAGCATTCCTCGGTCTCGTGCGCTGCCGCCGGGGACAAGACGCTGGTCGCATGGAACGACCAGGGCACGATCTCCGGCACCATCGTCAGCGCAGGCGGCACGGTTACCGGCGAGATCTTCATCGATGTCGGCACCGGCGTCGGCAACGTCGCCTCGAACGGCGAGGGCTTCGCGGTCGCATATGACGTCGCGCTGGGCGTGGAATGGGCGCTCTTGACTGCGGAAGGAACGGTGACCCGCTTCGGGGAAAAGAGGTTCCCCGGCTCCCACGCTCGCATCGCGGCCAGCCGCGACGGCTGGGTGCTTGCGCGGGAGATCGGCGGGAACCTCGACGCCACGCCGCTGGACCGCGATGGCAACAGGACAGGCCCGCCTTCCGCGATCTCCGATTCGCCGATGCGCTACGAAGGGGTGGCCCTCGCGGGCGGCGACGTCCCGATCGCGATCTACATGCGCGAGTTGGAAACGCCGCTGCTCTCACGCTGGCGCGTGTTCACGCGTACCATCACGGGCAGCAACCCGCGCCGGCGCGCGGCGAGGCACTGAAAACCATGATCCTGACAGCGCTCGTTCTTGCAGCGACACTCCATCGCGGTGCCGAGGTTCCGGTCACCGACCCGGTCCCGAATGCTTCGCCATATCGGCAGCGCATTGGCGCTGTCGCCGCGAGCGACGACGTGGCGCTGCTGGTCTGGTTCGAGGAGCAACAGCTCGGGGCGGTCCGGATCGACCGCGACGGAAACCGGCTCGATGTACGGCCGATCGCACTCGCCTCAGCGCCCGTCCACGCCCTGCCGGACGTAGCACGCGGTACGAACAACTGGCTGGTCGCCTGGAGCGAGGGGCACGATTACGGCTCCTCCCTCGCGGCACGGTTCGTCGACGACAACGGCGTTGCGGGGGAGGGGTTCACGCTCGCGGAGCTCCCGTTCCCGGTCAAGCCGCGCATCGCGTTCGACGGGACGCACTTTCTCGTGGCCTGGAGAGAGGATGGCGTCATGCGCGGCGCGCGGCTCACTGCCGCAGGCCAGCTCGTCGAGGTGAAAGAGCTCGCCCGGGCAGGTGCGACCTACGGCGAGTTCGACCTGGTCGCGCTCAGCACCGGCTTCGCCCTCGTGACGGTCCATTTCGCGGACCCCGAATCCACCGTCGAGGCGCTGCGCTTCACGACCAACGCGGAGCTTTACTCGTATACGTGGCTCGACCACACGAACGCGCAAATCGGCTCGCTGTTCGCGCTCGCCGACGGCGACACGCTCGTGGCGGTGTGGGCAAGCGCAAACGGCCTCTTCGTCGCGCGCGAGCATCAGCCGATCCGGGACCTCGGCCTGAACCTGTCGCCGCACGGGATCGTGAAGATCGGCGGCACGGTACACCTGCTCCTGCGGCGCGCGGAGCGGAATGAAGCCATCCTCAGTTCGGAGGACGGCTCGACGATGCGGATCCTCGCGGGGAGCTCGCCGCGGCCGCAATTCACCTCGCTCGCGGCGGCCTCGTTCGGTGACCGCGCCCTGGTGGCCACCGCGCAGCACGCACAGGAAGTGGGGATGCCGCCCGCCGAGGAGGACCTCTATACGCACGTCGTGAACGAGCTGCAGGAAGAAGCAGCGGCGCCCGCACGGCTGGCCTTCGAGCCGTCGCGACAGGTCAATCCCGCTCTCGCACGGCGCAACGACCGCGAATCGCTCGCGGTGTGGCTGGAGTCGGGAGGCGAGGCGCCGCCGATGCTCATGGCCATGCGCGTCGACAACTCCGGACGTCTGCTCGACCCTGCACCCGTGTCTGTGGCCCAGGTCCTCAATACATATGCGCGGCCGCAGGTTGCATCCGACGGAACGGGATACCTGCTCGTCTGGAGCGACGGCCTGACCGTCCGCACCACGGCGCTCCGCGCCGACGGCACCCGCGGTCCCATCGCCAGCCTCGGCGACACCCGCTCGCTCTTCCCGTGCGTGGCGTGGAACGGCACCGAGTATCTGGTCGCGCAGAGCGTCTTCGGTGAAGCCCCCTGGTTCGTGCGGACCCTGGTGCAGGTGACGCGCGTCTCCCGCGATGGCAAGGCCGGCGCGGTCACGACCGTGTCCGGCCTCGATCAGCACGGGGTCATCTCCTGTGCCTCGGCAGGCGGCCAGACGCTCGTCGCCTGGGGCGGTCCGGAGAACGGGGTGGCCGGCACGATCGTCCGCGCGGACGGCACCGCCACCGGCCAGTTCCCGATCAACCGCGCCGCCATTCACCTCGGCAACGTCGCCACCGACGGCGACCGTTTCGCGGTCACGTGGAGAGGCCCGATGGGAATCGGGTGGACGATCCTGACCACGGAGGGAACGGTGTCGCACGTCGCCGACAGGGCGGTCGAGGGGTACAACCAGCAGCTCGCGGCAAGCCGCAACGGCTGGGTCCTCGCCTGGCAGGCAGGCACCCCATCGAACCTCTACGCCGCCGCGCTCGACCGCGACGGCCGTGTCCTAGGTTCCCCCATCCCCCTCGCCGATTCACCGACGACCGACGAATGGGTAGCGCTGGCCGGCGGCGACGTCCCGATCGCGATCTACATGCGCGAGCTCGAAACCCCGCTCCACTCGCGCTGGCGCGTCTTCACACGCACGGTGAGCGACCTGGCAGGGCGGAGGCGGTCGGCGCGACATTGAGTCGCGCCCCTACAAATTCACCCACACGCTCTTCGTCTGCGTGTACTTCTCGAGCGCGACGCGGCCCTGGTCGCGGCCGAAGCCGGATTCCTTGAAGCCGCCGAACGGCAGCGCGGGGTCGTAGAGGTTGTACGTGTTCACCCAGACCGCGCCGGCCTTGATCGAGCGGGCGATGCGGTGCGCCTTCGACACGTCCTTCGTCCACACCGCGGCGGCGAGGCCGTACACGGTGGCGTTGCCTTTCGCGATCGCGTCCTCGGCATCCTTGAAGCGGAGCGTCGCGAGGACCGGACCGAAGATCTCTTCTTTCGCGATGCGGTGCTCGGGCTGGACGTCGTCGAAGATGGTCGGCTTGATGAAGTAGCCCTTGCCGGTGCCGATGTCGGCGCGCTCGCCGCCGCAGACCAGCTTCGCTCCTTCTTGCTTGCCGGCGTCGATGTAGGACATGACGCTCTCCATCTGCTCTTTGGAGACGATCGCGCCGAGGCGGGTCTTCGGGTGGAGCGGATCGCCGGCGACCATCTTCGAGGCGCGCTCGCAGACCTTCGCCATCAGCTCCTCGTGCGCCGACTCCTCGACCAGCAGCCGCGAGCCGGCGGCGCAGACTTCGCCCTTGCCGTAGAAGATCGCGTTGAGCGCCCCCTTCGCGGCGGCGTCCAGGTCGGCGTCGGCGAAGACGATGTTGGGCGACTTGCCGCCGAGTTCCAGCGACACTTTCTTGAGCGTCTTCGCGGCGCGCGCCATCAGCCCCTTGCCGACCTCGGTCGAGCCGGTAAAGGCGATGGCGTCGATGCCGGGATGGTCGACGATGGCGTTGCCGACCACGCTGCCGCGGCCGGGGACGACGTTCAGCACGCCGGGAGGAAGGCCGCACTCTTTCGCGTACTCGGCGAACTTGAGGAGCGAGAGCGAGGTGTTCGAGGCCGGCTTGGAGATGACCACGTTGCCGCATGCGAGCGCGGGGGCGATCTTCCAGATCGCCATCATCAGCGGGAAGTTCCACGGCGTGATCGCGCCGACCACGCCGATCGGCTCGCGGAGCGTGTAGGTGAACGCGTTGTCGGCGACGGGGATGGTCTCGCCGGTGTTCTTGCCGCTCCAGCCGGCGAAGTAGTAGAGGCACTCCGCGGCGGCGGGGGTGTCGACGTACTGCGATTCGAAGATCGGCTTGCCGTTGTCGATGGTCTCGATGCGCCCGATCTCGTCGGCGCGCGCCATGAGCATGTCGGCGATGCGCCACAGCACCTTCGCGCGGTCGCGCGGCTTCATCTTCTGCCACTCCGACCCCGGCTCCAGCTGCGCGCGCGCCGCTTTCACCGCGAGGTCGATGTCCTCCGTGCCCGCGGAGGCGACGTCGGCGATCTTTTCCTCGGTGGCCGGATTGATGGTGGCGAACGTCTCGCCCGAACGGGCGTCGACGAACTCGCCGTTGATGAAGAGCCGGTTCTGGATGGTGGCAGTCTCAGGAGTCGCTGTGGCAGTCATGTCGCGCGAATGCTATCGGTTGACGCGCGCCATCGCAAAACCGTCCCACCCTTTGCTGCCGACGGTCTGGATGGTCGTGGCCGTGACGCGCGGCTCGGCGGCCATGACCTCGTGCAGGCGGCGCGAGGCCTGCACCCGCTCGTCGCTGTGCTGCGCGTCCGCAAGCGCACCGTCGCGCACGACGTTGTCGACGACGATCACGCTCCCCGGCCGCGAGAGCGCTACGGCGCGGCGGAAGTATTCCGGGTTGTTCGGCTTGTCGGCGTCGATGAAGAAGAAGTCGAACGGAGCCTCCGCTGCAAGAGACGGCAGCGTTTCCAGCGCCGCGCCGACGCGTACTTCGACCTTATCGGCCAGCCCCGCACGCTCGATGTTCGCGCGCGCAACCGCGGCGTGATGCGGGTCGTATTCGAGCGTGACCAGCCGGCCGCCTTCCGGCAGGGCGCGCGCGAGCCAGATCGTGCTGTACCCGCCGAGCGTCCCGATCTCGAGGATCTTCCGCGACCCGTTCATCAGCGCCAGGATGTGCAGCATCTTCCCCTGCGGCGCCGACACCTGGATGGACGGCAATCCCGCCGCGTCGCTCGCTTTCAACGCGGAATCGAGCGCGTCGTCGGGCGGGAAGAGGGTGGCAGTGATGTAGTCATCGACGTCGGAGAAGTTCATGAGAGCTCCTATGCTGTCAGGTTAATCCACGTGGTACACGTCGATCGATCCTCCGACCGTGGTCACGTACCTCGCCTTCGATGCCGCGAGGTACGTGTCGTAATCGACGTGCGACTCCCGCGGGTCGAAAGAGACGCGGTAGAAGTGGCGGCTGACGGCGAACCAGCCTTTCGGCAGGAGTTGCGGGGCGGGGGCGGGGAAGCGTTCGGCGCGGTTGCCGAATTCGTAGGCGGGCTCGCCGCCGCCGAAGTAGTCGAGGCGGATGAAGCTCACGCCGTTCTCGTCGCACCAGAGCCGCAGGCGGCGCAGGTCCTGGCCCCAGTCGAGATTCGAGTCGATCAGGAAGCGGTCCGCGTTGCGGTTGCCGCCGATCAGCTCATTGAAGTAGCTGATGTACGAGGGGTACGAGCTGAGGCTCGAGACGCAGTGCCACGCTACGAGCACGCCGGTGGCGATGGCGCGGCGTTTCTCCGTCACGACCGTCGCCAGCGCGATCGCGATGGCCGTGTAGAGGAACGGATAGATCGGGAGGACGTAGCGCAGGCCGAGGTCGATGTGGCTGGTCATCGAGACGGCGAAGAACAAGGCCACGAAGAGGAACGACGCACCCATTGCGAGCGACTTGCTGCGCCGCGCGGCGACGAGCGCCATGACCAGCAGCAGGATCGCACCGACCGGCGTCTTCAGGAAGAACGCCACGAAGTAGTAATGCGGCCAGCCGTTCGGCGAGAACTGGCCGAGGAGGAACTGCGTGTGCTCGTGGCCTGCGGCGTACCAGAAACGGATCGCGTCGACGTGCTGCTTGTACTGCAGCCACGGCACGAGCACCCGCGGCGTGTCGCGCCAGGCGCTTCCGAGATACGCGTCGCTGGCGAGCCCGAACGTGATCGCGTAGAGCAGCACAACGGCTGCCGCGAACGCCGCAACGGCCGGCCTCACGAGCGGCCGCCAGTTGTTGTCCTTGCGGATGTGCAGCGCCGCCGCGATCAGCAGGAAGGGCGGGATGAGCACGCCCGAGGCTTTCGAGAGGACGGCGCACATCGCGAAGAAGCCGCAGAACGCACCGGCGACGACGCTGCGCGATTTGACGGCGCGCAGCAGGAACGCGAACGAAATGAACCCGAACGCCGTCAGCGCCATGTCCACCGTGGCCAGCCTGCCGTGCGCGAGCAGGTTCGGGCAGAAGCCGGTCAGCGCGAATGCGATCACGCCCCACGTACGCCCCGCCTCACTCGCCACCACCCGGTAGACAGCAAAACAGAGCGCCAGAAAGAGGGCGACGGTTGGAAGGCGTGCGAGGAAGAGCAGGCGGTGGGCGTCGTTGCCGGCGCCGTAGAGCAGCGCATGGCCTGCGCGCCAGTGACCGCCGCGCCCGAGGTCGTTCTGCCAGACGTCGGGCATCGTGAACTCCCCCAGCGGCAGCGCGCTCAGCACGTTCATGAGCGGCGGCTGTTCGGGAAAGAACGACAGCCACCCGTGGCGCAGCTTGATCAATCCCGCCGCGATGTGCGCCCCTTCGTCCGCGGTGGCGGTGTCGAGGCGGACGCTGGAGACGGCGAGCGCGGCCACCGCGATCGCGAGAACGAGGAGGGCCGCGCGCGCACGCCAGGCGGTCACGAGTGCGCCGCGGCCGTCTCCTCGACGTACGGCGTGATGTCGAAGTCGCGCTCGTACATCTCGTGGATCTGCTCCATCTCCGCGTCCGTGAGCGGCGCGTGCTCCGAGGCGGCCGCGAACTCGTCGAGCTGTTCGTCGCCGTAGATGTTCGGCAGTGCGCTGATGATGCTCGGATGCGCGTAGAGCCAGAGCAGCGCGAGCTGCCCCATGGTCACGCCGCGCGCCTCGCAGAGCGGCTTCAGGCGCTCCACCTTCTGGATCCCTTCGACCAGCCAGGAACGCGGACGGTGCGAGCGGTGGTCGCTCTCGTCGAACTTCGTGTCGATGGTGTACTGCCCTTCGAGCATCCCCGAGGAGTGCGCGACGCGGATCAGGAACTGCGGGCCGGGATCGACTTTCCAGGCGCGGAACGATGGCTCGAACGCGGACGACGTCGCGCAGAGGCGCTTGCTCGCTTCCCCGCGCATCGCCTCCGCCACGCCACCGTACGACGGACCGCGCTCGGCGGCCAGGATGAACTCGCGACCGGGGTCCTGCTCGAGGATGTTGTAGATCATCTGCGTGACCGGCGCGCGCCGCACGGCGGCGGAGTAGATCCCCTCATCGCGCCAGCCGATGGCCGGCCCGAGGGACGGGCCCCACGACGAGATCTTTCCCTCGTCTCTCAGCCTTTCCAGCGTTTCCCAATGCTCGTCCTGCATGAGCGTGACGACGCGCGGGTTGTGCGGCTGGTAGATGGCGATGTGGTCGACGCCGAGGCGCTTGAGCGACTGCTCGCACGCAAAGCGGACGAACTGCGGCGACATGTCCTGCGGCAGCTCGCGCTGCCCGCGCGGGCGCTCCGGGTTGTTGTAAAAGTCGTAGCCGAACTTCGTGCCGACCACGAGCTGCGGATGGTCCTTCAGCACCGGCGCCAGCACGGTCTCCCCGCGCCCGTTGCCGTACGCGTCCGCCGTGTCGATGTAGGTGATGCCGTGCGCGACCGCCTTGCGCACGAGCGCCTCGGCTTGCGCGTCGGTGTAGGTCCCCCACCAGCCGGTGGTGACGGTCCAGGTGCCGAAGCCGAGCTCGGAGACTGAGATGTCGGTGTTGTGGAGTTTTCGGTAGCGCATTGGTCTTGGTCTCCGTTGGTATCGGGTGTCAGGTGTCTGGGGTTTCTCGCCTGGCCGGTGCCGTGAGTCGAGAAACCTCAGACACCTGACACCCGACACCTACGCGAAGCGTTCACCTCCCCGTGAACTCGCTCTTCCTCTTCTCGTTATACGCCGCCAGTCCTTCCTTCGCATCCTCGCTCTGGAAAAGCTGCTGCTGGAGCTCGCGTTCGAGGGCGAGGGCGCTCTCGAAGGGGATTTCCCAGCCGGTCTGCACGGCGCGCTTGATGCGGCCGACGGCTTTCGACGCTTTGTTCGGGGGGCAGAAGCTCTGGGCGTACTCCATCACCCGTTCCCACCAGGTCTTGCCGTTCTCCTCGGCCGGCCAGAGGTAATTGATGATGCCGAGGCGCTCGGCCTCTTCGAAGGAGAACAGGCTGCCGTCGATCATCAGCTCGATCGATTTCGACTTGCCGACCAGGCGCGAGAGACGCTGCGTGCCGCCGGTGCCCGGGAGGACGCCGAGCGCCACCTCGGGCAGGCCGCACTTGCCGGCACCCTGGAGCGCGATGCGGATGTCGGCCGCCATCGCGATCTCCAGCCCGCCGCCGACGGTGTGGCCGTTCATGGCGGCGATGACCAGCTTCGGCGTCTGCTCGAGCCGGTTCAGCGTCTCGTTCGCGTGGACGCAGAAGTAGTACTTGAACGTGGGGGTGACCTCCGAGAGCATCCTGATGTTCGCGCCGGCGGAGAAGAACTTCTCCCCCGCCCCGCGCAGCACGATCACGTGGACGTCCTCATCCATGCGCGCGCGCAGGATGCAGTCGTCGAGCTCCCGGTTCATTTCATACGTGTAGGTGTTGGCGGGGGGATCGTTCAGCTCGAAGATCGCGACCCCTTTTTCCACCCGGTAGTCGATCAGTTTTCCGGACATGGGCGGATTCTATCTCCCGTCGCCGAACGAGATCCCGAGACTCTGGGCCGCCTGGACGACCTGCCCGTCCGGATCGACGTACTTCGGACGCGACACGGCGTCCTTGATCGCGACCGAGACGATCTCTTCCCCCCGGACCGCGACCATCTGGCCGAACTTCCCGGTGGCCACGAGATCCGCCGCGGCCTTGCCGAAGCGGCTGGCCAAAATGCGGTCGAAGGCGATCGGCGAGCCGCCGCGCTGCACGTGCCCGAGGACCGTCACGCGGATCTCGAGGTCGATGTGCTGCTGGATGTCGTTCGCAACCTGGTAGGCGATGCCGCCCAGGCGGCGGGTGGCCTTGTCGAGGTAAGCTTCTTCGCCGCCCTGGCGCTTGGCCCCTTCCGCGACCACGATGATGTCGAATTTCGACCCTTCCTGCTGCCGCTCGCGGATCGTGCGCACGATCTCCTCTGGGCGGTATTCGATCTCCGGCAGGAGGATGATGTCGGCGCCGCCGGCCAGGCCGGCGTAGAGCGCGATCCAGCCGGCGTTCCGCCCCATGACCTCGAGGATCATCACGCGGTCGTGGCTTTCGGCCGTGGAGTGGAGGCGGTCGACGGCGTCGGTCGCGATCGCAACCGCGGTCTGGAAGCCGAAGGTGTAGTCGGTGGCGGCGAGGTCGTTGTCGATGGTCTTCGGCACCGCCACGGTCGGGACGCCCTTGTCGCAGAGGCGCTGGGCGATCTTGAGCGTGCCGTCGCCGCCGATGGCGATGATGCCGTCGATGCCGAGCTCGCGGATGTTCTGGAGGACCTCGGCGGAGCGATCCTCGGAGCCGCCGCCGGGGAGCGGGTATTCGAACGGGTTGCCGCGGTTGGTGGTTCGGAGCAGCGTGCCCCCTTTCGGGAGGATGCCGCGGATCGATTCCAGAGTGAGGGGAACGATGGCTTTCGTGAGCAGCCCTTCGAAGCCGAGCTGGATGCCGACCACCTGCAGGTCGTAGTCGCGGATGAGGGTCCGCACGGCCGCGCGGATGACCGCGTTCAGGCCTGGACAGTCACCACCGCCGGTAAGGATTCCGATGCGTTTCATGGGGCGAGGGTATCAAGGGAACGTAGAACGTAGAACACGGAACACCGGGAAAGGCGGAGCTCGTTCCGTGTTCCGCGTTCTAACGTTCTAGGTTCTCTCCAGGCTGGCACGCCTGCTGCTCATCAGTAAGCCGTCCGGGGCTCGCAACCGAGCACGGGCGTTAACTTGGAGGAAAGCGCATGACAACATACATTGGATGGATTCTCTTCGGCCTCGTGGTCGGTGCGATCGCAAAATTCTTGATGCCGGGCCGCGATCCGGGTGGCTGGATCGTCACCATTCTTCTCGGTATCGCAGGATCGTTCGTCGGCGGCTTCCTCGCCACCCAGATCATGGGAAGGGAACAGGCGGCTGCGGGATGGATCGGCTCGATCATCGGCGCGATGCTGCTGCTCTTCATCTACCGTCTCATCGTCGGGCGCAGACGAGTCGTCTAGCGAACCCAGCTCCGAAACTCTTCCTGGATCCCGGCCTCGCGCGTCGCGAGGCCTTTTTCGTTTCACGAAACGTAACGGACTGCACCCGGAACCTTCAGGACTTCCGTGCGTCACAAGCGTAGCGTGGGAATGATGATTCCGGCCGTGGCACTTGTGGTGCAGGCAGGAGTCGAATCCGGCTCATTCCCGCATCGAGCTCCAGGAGGAGTAAAAAGACATATATGAATTCATCCACCAAACGCATCCTTTCGACGATTGCGATCGTCATCGCGTCGGTGGCATTCGGCATCCTCGTCAGCGCCGACCTCGGCCTGATGCGGACGTCGAACGCTCAGACGGGCACCTCCGTCAGCACGACCGCCGGCAACGTTCCCGCCGTCACCATTCCCTCATTCGCCGACGTGGCGGCCCGGGTCATGCCCGCGGTCGTCTCGATCCGTTCGACCGAGATCGTCCGCGCCAGCGACCAGCGTCGCCGCAACTTCGGCGGCATGGATCCGTTCGAGTTCTTTTTCCCCGACCCCAGCGATCCGCGCCGCCGTCCGGGCCAGGGCGAAGCTCCGGATGACGACGAGCAGCGCCAGACCAGCGGCGGCTCCGGCTTCATCATCTCGCCGGACGGCTACATCGTCACGAACAACCACGTGATCGAAGGCGCGACCAAGGTCGAAGTGCACTACGGCGCTGATGAGGACGGCGAGGGCGGACGCACGCTGCAGGCGACGATCGTCGGCCGCGACCCGGCCACCGACCTCGCGCTCCTGAAGATCGACGTCGGCAACGACCTCCCCTACATCCGCATGGGAGACTCGGAGCGCATCCGCAAGGGCGACTGGGCGATCGCGATCGGCCATCCGTTCACGTTCGAGAACACGCTCACCGTCGGCGTCATCTCCGCCAAGGGGCGGTCTCTCGGCCTGAGCAACGAGACGCGCTCGTTCGAGAACTTCATCCAGACCGACGCCGCGATCAACTTCGGCAACTCCGGCGGCCCGCTCCTCAACATCGCGGGCGAGGTCATCGGCATCAACACCGCGATCCGCGGCGGCGGCGCGCAGGGCATCGGCTTCGCGACGCCGGTCAACACCGCGAAGACGCTCCTGCCGCAGCTCAAGACCGGCAAGGTGACGCGCAGCTACCTCGGCATGAACATCACGGACGTGACCGACGAGACGCGCGAAGCGTTCGACCTCCCCGAGGCGCGAGGCGCGCTCGTACAGGCCGTCGAGGAAGGAAAGCCGGCCTCACGTGCAGGCATCCGCCACGGCGACGTGATCGTGGAGATCGACGGCAAGCCGATCCGCAACAACCGCGAGCTCATCGACTACATCTCCTACCGCCCGGTCGGTACCGAAGTGCGCATCACGCTCTATCGGAACGGCCAACGCCAGACCGTCACCGCGAAAACCGCGCAGCGTCCGGCCGAAGGTGGCGATGAGGAAGAAGCGGCCCCCTCGGCCATCGAGCCGGTCCGCGACAAGCTCGGCCTCACCATCGCGAACATCACCACGAACCTCCGCAGCCAGTACAACCTCGGCGAGGACCTCCGCGGCGTGGTCGTGACCGACGTCAAGAACGTCTCCCCCGCGGGCGAGGCGAACATCGGCGAAGGCGACGTGATCAGCGAAGTGCAGGGCCAGCGCGTGACCAACGTCGAAGAGTTCCGCGCCGTGATCGACAAGCTCCGCAGCGGCCAGCGCGTACGCATGTACGTGACGTCGACCTCCCCCCGCGGCGGCGACGCGATCTCGACGTATCGGATCGTGACGGTGCCGTAGTTCGTATTCTCAGGTAGTTTTGATTGGGCCGGGGCTGGTGCTCCGGCCCTTTTTGTTAGCGGGTATCGGGTGTCAGGTGTCTGGGGTGTATCGCCCTGGCGACAAGCCCCAGACATCCGACACCTGATACCTGACACCAAACGTCTGCGCCCCATACAATCCCCTTCGTGTCCGACGACTTCTTCATGCAACGCGCGCTCGAGCTGGCGCAGAACGGCCGCTATACGGTCAGTCCCAATCCGATGGTCGGATGCGTCATCGTGCGTGACGGGGCGGTGATCGCCGAGGGGTGGCACCGGCGGGCCGGGGAAGCGCATGCGGAGATCGAGGCGCTGCGCGATTGCGGCGATGCGCGGGGCGCGACGATGTACGTCACGCTCGAGCCTTGCGCGCATCACGGACGCACGGCTCCGTGCGTCGACGCGGTCATCGCGGCACAGCCTGCGCGCGTCGTGATCGCGATGGAAGATCCGGTGGAAGGGCATACCGGCGGCATGGCGAAGCTGCGCGAGGCGGGCATCGAGGTCACGGGCGGCGTGCTCGAATCCGAGGCGCGGCGGCTGAACGAGAAGTTCATCTGGCCGGCGTCGCAGAAGCTGCCGTTCGTGCTGGTGAAGGCGGCCATGACCGTCGACGGGAAGCTGGCCACGGTCACGCGCGACTCGCAGTGGATCACCACCGAAGCGTCGCGAGAGGTGAGCCTGCGCATGCGGGAGGAGTACGACGCGATCGTGGTCGGGAGCGGCACCGTGGTGGCCGACAACCCTCGCCTCACCCGCCGGATGAACCTCGCCGGCGACCTGCCCTGGACGCGGGTCGTGCTCGACGGCGACGGCCAGGTCCCGCCCCACGCGCAAGTGTTCAACGACGGCGGCCGCACGATCCTCTTCACCTCGCGCGATCCCGGCGTGCCGTCGAGCGTGGACGTCGTGCGTAGCGAGGGACGGCTCGACCTGGAGCGCGTCTTCGGGGAGCTCTACGCGCGCGGCATTCACTCCGTGATCGTCGAAGGGGGCGCCATCGTGCACTCGGAGGTGATCCGGCGCGGGCTGTGGCAGAAGATGGTGCTGTTCATCGCGCCGATGCTCGTCGGCGGGGCGGAAGCGCCAGCGATCTTCAGCGGCGAAGCGGTGGCGCGGTTGACAGATGCGTACCGCTTTCGGTTTGATCGGGTGGAGTTCGTCGGATCGGATCTCATGGTCACGGCGTACCCCATTTGACTATGTTCACAGGGCTGATCCTTCACTCCGGCACCATCGAGACGTTCGAGCGCCTCCCGAACGGAGCGCGCCTGCGCATCCGCACCACCGATCCCGAGCCGTTCACGCGCGGCGAGTCGCTGGCCGTCAACGGCGTCTGCCTGACCGTGCTCCCCGAATCCGACGGCGCGCTCGTCGCCGACCTCTCGGACGAAACCCTCTCCCGCACCACTCTCGGCACGCTGGGAGTGGGGCTGCGCGTCAACGTCGAGCGGGCGCTCGCACTGGGCGACCGCATGGGCGGCCATCTCGTGCAGGGCCACGTCGACACCACCGGCACGCTGATCTCCATCGCGCACGAGGGGGAGTTCGCGGTCTACCGCTGGAGCGTGCCGGCCGAGTACGCGGAGCTGGTGGTGAACAAAGGCTCGATCGCGGTGGACGGCGTGTCGCTGACCATCGTCGAGCCGGATGCGGAGAGCTTCGGCGCGGCGCTGATCCCGGAGACGCTGCGACGGACGAACATCGGCACGGCGCGCATCGGCGAGAGCGTCAACCTGGAATTCGACATGATCGCCAAGTACGTGCGCAGCCTCGTAGCACCGTATCTTCCGAACACGTGATCCTCTATCGCAAAGCCGCACCGCTGCGCATCCGCCGCTCCCTCGCGCCGGAGGCGCCGTTCTGGTCGGCCACCGCGATCGCGCCGTACGGCACCCGGCGCGCGACCCCGGTCGCGATCGATTACCTCGCCCTCCGCGCCAGCGGGGCGGAGAAGCTCGAAGTAGGCGTCTGCGACCACGTGCGCGACGAGCTCGAGCGGGTGCGCTGGTTCGCCGGCCCGGTGCTGATCGACGCGGCGGAGAGCGCGGAGACGGTGTTCCGCCGCGGCGAGGAAGCGCTGACGTTTTGCGAGGAGCAGGGCCTCGCCGCGCTGCACGTGGTCTCGACGCGCGGCTCGCTGCCGCAACGCGCCTATCGCGACGCGATGGTCGTGATCGCGGCATGGCCGCTCGACGTCGCGCAGCTCGCGGGGCTGTTCGAAGATGCGAACGCGCGCGGCCTCCAATGGGGCGTGGCGGTGCCGGTGCTCTTTCCGCTCTCGACCGAGCTCGCTCCGCTGGCGGAGCTCGCCGACCGGGCCCGCGAGTGCGGCGCCGCGTTCCTGGGCGCCATCGGGGTCGACATCGAGCCGACCGCGAAACAGGCGCTCGCGCAGTCGATCGGGCTGGAGGTCGAGGACGACCGCTACGCCATGCTCTTCCACGCCACGCTCGAGCCGGTGCATGTCGCCACGGAGCGCCACCTCGCCGCCCTCGCCCACGAGCGCGGCCTGGCCGACTTCATCGTCCCCCCGCGCTGGGAAGAGCGCTCCAACTGGAACGCCGCGGTGCTCCTGACCCGCACCGCCTCCCGCATGATCGCCATGGAGCTCGACCTCGACCTCGCCGGCACCATCTCCCGCTCCGCCCGCGCCGTGGCGGAGCTGGACAAGACGCTCACCCGCGTCGCGGAATCAGCCAGCCTCGCGATCATCGGAGGGTTGGACGAGACGAGCGTGGACGTGCTGACCGAATGGCTCGCGACGGGGTCCGCGTCGTTCGTGGAGTACGTGGACGAGCAGTGGCGGTCGAGAAGAGACGCGTATTGACCGCTTCCTACTTCCGGTGCTCCACCTTGATCTTCGTCGAGATCCCGCCGCGCACGTAGAAGTCGCCTTCGACCATCAGGTAACGGGGGTCGAGGACGCCGATCAGGTCGTCGGCGATGCGGTTGGTCACGGCCTCGTGGAACGCGCCCTCGTCGCGGTAGGACCAGAGGTAGAGCTTGAGCGACTTCAGCTCGACGCACTTTACGTCCGGCACGTAGCGGATGCGGATGGTCGCGAAATCGGGTTGCCCGGTCATCGGGCAGAGGCAGGTGAACTCCGGCGCCTCGAACGCGATCTCGTAATCGCGCTGGGGGTTGGGGTTGGGGAAGGTTTCGAGTTGTTTCGTGGGCTTGGTTGTCATGGTGTCGGTTATCGGGTGTCAGGTATCTGGGGTGTCTCGCCTGAAAGGCGCCGGCAGCCGAGAAACCCCAGTCACCTGACACCTGACAACTATTTCCTCACCGGCGCCCCCGCCATCAATTTCTGATTCAGCTCCTTGATCCGCTCCTGCAACTGGGCGATCTTGGCCTGGGCGTCGGCGCGGAGGCGGTCGGCTTCACCGCGAAGGCGGACGATCTCGTCATCCTTCTGGCGGTCGCCGCCCTGGTTCTGGGAGACCTGGGTGCGGAGGAAGTCGAGGTCGTGGCGGAGGGTTTCGAGCTCCTCGTCCTTGTCGCCGAGGCGCTGGCGCCACTGGACTTCCTGTTCCTCGTAGAGGCGCTTGATGTCCATCAGCTCGGTGATCTGTGAGAAATCGGAGTAACTGGGGGCCATGTCTCCTCCCTGGCGGACGCGCTCTTCGATCTGCGGGAAGAGCTTGCGGAGCTTGAGCGACAGATCGTCGGGATCGCTCGCCAGCGCCATCGCTTCCTGATAGGTGATTTTCTGGTGCACGAGCAGCGCGATGAGCGACTGATTCATCGACTGCATGCGATAGAGGCCGACCGAGCTCTCGATCTCCTCGTGGATGTCCTTGGTGTGCCCTTCCTCGATCAGCTTCGCGATGCGCGGCGAGTTCTTGAGGACCTCCACCACCGCGGTCATCTTCCCCTCCAGCGTCTTCACGAGCTTGAGCGAGACGATCCCGCGCAGGACCAGCGACAGCTGTGCGCGGATCTGCTTGTGCTGCTCCGGCGGAAAGGCGTCGATGATGCGGTCGAGCGTCTGCGCGGCGTTGTTCGTGTGCAGCGTCGAGAAGACGAGGTGCCCCGTCTCCGCGGCCGTCATGACGGTCTGGATCGTCTCCATGTCGCGCATCTCGCCCACCATGATCACGTCGGGGTCCTGGCGCATGGCGTTGCGCAGCGCTTCGCGGAACGTCGGCGTGTCCGTCCCGACCTCACGCTGCGAGATGGCCGCGACCTTGTCCTGGAAGAGGAACTCGATCGGGTCCTCGATGGTCACGATGTGCAGCGGCTCGTGCTCCGCGATCTCCAGGAGCATGGCCGCCAGCGTGGTCGACTTGCCGGAGCCGGTCGGGCCGGTGACGAGCACGAGGCCGTCCGGGATCTGCGTCAGGTCGACCACGGCGCGCGGGAGCTCCAGCGCCTCGATCGGCAGGACCTGGATCGGGATGCGGCGGAAGACCGCGCCGACCGTGCCGCGCTGCATGTACATGTTCGCGCGGAAGCGCGCCACGCCGGGGACGCCGTAGCCGAAGTCGACCGACTGCTGGGCGTCGAACTTCTCCCGCTGCGAACGGTTGAGGATCGGCAGCAGCATCTTCTCCAGATCGGCCGGCTTGAGCGGGTCGGTCTTGATCGGGATCAGCTTCCCCTGCACGCGCACCAGCGGCGGCCGCATCGGCTTCAGATGAAGATCCGACGCCTGCTGCTTCGACATGTAGACGAGCAGGTCGTTCAAAGTGAACGCCGGGGCCTGTTGCTGCGGTTCGGGCGTGACCGTCACGGTGGGGATTATATCGGGTGGTGTCGGTTGTCGGTTGTCAGGTGTCTGTGGAGTATCGGCTGACGGCATCGTCCAGGCGAGACACCCCAGACACCTGACACCCGGCAACCGCGCGAAGCGCGCATCACCTTCTCATGATCGAATCAATGATCATCAGAAACGCCTCCTGCTGCTTCGCCTCCGTCTTGTTGATGACGGCGATGGTCTCCCCGATGCGGAAGCGCTGGTGGAGCTCGTCGGCGGAGTGGGAGGAGGTCACGACGATGCGGCGGGGGGAGAGGCCCTTGGCGCGGGCGTAGTCGACGAACTTCTTGCCGTCCATGCCCGGCATCTCCAGGTCGACGATCAGGAGATCGATCGAGTCGTCGATCTTGGGGAGGGCGTCGTAGGGGTGGCTGTAGGTCTCGACGTTGGCGATGTCGGAGTAGCGCTCCAGCATGAAGTTCGACCAGAGGTCGCAGTAGGAGGCGGAGTCGTCGACGATGACGATCCGTTTCATCGCTTTGGCGGTCATTTCCTTGCGCGCTTCTTCGGCTCTACAGGTACTCGAATATCGTGCCGGATCCTGCCGCCGACGATCGTCGCCACCACCCGCCCCTGCAGGCGCGTGCCGACGAACGGCGAGTTGGCGGCCATCGAGGCGAACTCCTTCGTCACCTCGTACGTGGCGTCGAGGTCGAGCAGCGTCACGTCGCCCGGCGCGCCCTTCCGGAGCGTGCCGCCCGGGAGGTTGAAGATGCGGGCCGGCGCGGTCGAGAGGAGCTCGATGAGGCGCGGGAGGGCGATCACCTTCGCGCGCACCAGGTGCTCGTAGCAGACCGAAAAGGCGGTCTCGAGTCCCGTCACGCCGAACGGCGCGAGGTCGAACTCCACGTTCTTCTCGTCGAAGTGATGCGGCGCGTGATCGGTCGCGATCACGTCCACGGTGCCGTCGGCGATGCCGTCGAGGATGGCGCGGCGATGCTCGTCGCTGCGGAGCGGCGGATTCATCTTCAGGTTCGTGGAGAACGACTGCACCGCCTCGTCCGCGAGGGCGATGTGGTGCGGCGTCACTTCGCACGTGACCTTCACCCCTTCGGCGCGGGCGCGGCGCACCACGTCGACGGCGCCCGCGGTCGAGAGATGGGCGATGTGCACGTGCGCGTTCGTGATCCTGGCCAGGATCACGTCGCGTGCGACGAGCGTCTCTTCCGAGGCGGCCGGGATGCCCTTCATGCCGAGGAGCGTCGAGTAGTAGCCCTCGTGCATGACGCCCCCCTCGTTGAGGTTCGCGTCTTCCTCGTGCGCGATGAGCGGGATGCCGAGCATCGAGCAGTACTCGAGCGCGCGGCGCATCAGCTGCGCGTTCCACACCGGCTTGCCGTCGTCGGAGACACCGACGCAACCGGCCGCGTGCAGGTCGGCGAGCTCCGCCAGTTCTTCGCCTTTGAGGCCTTTGCTCACCGCGCCGATCGGGTAGACGCGGCAAAGACCGTTGCGCGCCGCTTCCGCGAGCACCATCTCGGTCACGGCGCGCTCGTCGTTCGGCGGAACGGTGTTGGCCATCGCGCAGACGGCCGTGTAGCCGCCCGCCACCGCGGCGCGCGTGCCGGTCTGGATCGTTTCCTTGTGTTCCTGCCCCGGCTCGCGGAGGTGCGTGTGCAGGTCGATGAAGCCGGGCGTGGCCACGAGACCGGAGGCGTCGAGCACCTCGATGCCGGCCGGTGCCTTCACTTTCTTGTCGACGCGCGAGACGGAGCCGTCTTCGATGAGGATATCGAGCGTGGCGTCGAGCTCCTGCGACGGATCGATGACGCGGGCGTTGTTGATCAGTACGTTCATGATCTGACGGGTACTGCCGGAAATTGAAAATTGAAAATTGAAAATTGAAAAATCGGACGGCTGTCGCTCCTTCTCCGTCGACTCGAGCTGCAGACTTCCCGTTTCTTCATCGCTCGCGCTTGCTCCGCTTTTTCAATTTTCAATTTTCAATTTTCAATTTCAGTCTGCCGCGTGTGCTCCACCCAGGAGATACAGCACGGCCATTCGCACCGCGACGCCGTTCGTCACCTGGTCGAGGATGACGGAATAGTTCGGATCGTCCGCGACGTCGGACGCGATCTCGACCCCGCGGTTCATCGGGCCGGGATGCATGACCAGCACGCCCTTTTTGGCGCGGCGCAGGCGCTCGCGCGTGAGGCCGAAGGTGCGGTAGTACTCCCGCAGGGACGGGAAGCTCAGCTTTCCCTGCCGCTCGAGCTGGATGCGCAGCATCATGATGACGTCCGCCCCTTCGATCGCTTCATCGAGGGAGTGCACGACCCGGACGCCCATCTTCTCGATGTCCACCGGCATGAGCGTCGGCGGCGCGGAGAGCGTCACGTTCGCTTTCATCTTCGTGAGCAGGTGGATGTTGGAGCGGACCACGCGGGAGTACTTGATGTCGCCGACGATGGTGACGTTCACCCCCTGCAGGCGCCCGAGGCGCTCGCGGATCGTGAAGGCGTCGAGGAGCGCCTGTGTCGGATGCTCGTGTGCACCGTCGCCGGCGTTGATCACGGCGATGCCCGGGTAGCGCTGTGCCAGCATCTGTGGCGAGCCGGGGTGCTTGTGGCGGATGACGATCATGTTCGGCCGCATCGCCACGAGGTTGTCGGCGGTGTCGATCAGCGTCTCCCCCTTCTCCACGGCCGACCCCGAGGCGGAGAAGTTGAGCGTATCGGCGGAGAGACGCTTTTCCGCGATCTCGAACGAGACGCGGGTGCGCGTCGAGGCCTCCATGAAGAGGTTGATCACGAGCTGGCCGCGCAGGGCCGGCACTTTTTTCACCGGCCGCTCGCTGACTTCCTTGAACCCTTCCGCGGTGTCGAGGATGAGCTGGATCTCTTCGGGAGTGAGAGGCTCGATGCCGAGGAGGTCTTTGGAACGAAGTGCGGAGCCAGCAGTGCGCAATGCCTATCGCTCCATGATCAGCACTTCATCCTCACCGTCCGTCTCGGTGAGCTTCACCTTGATCACCTCGTCCGCGTCGGTCGGCACGGTCTTGCCGATGACGTCCGCGTGGATCGGCAGCTCGCGATGGCCGCGGTCGATCAGCACCGCCAGCGTCACGCGCTTCGGTCGTCCGAAGTCGATCAGCGCGTCGAGCGCGGCGCGGATGGTCCGGCCGGTGAAGAGGACGTCGTCGACCAGGACGATGTTCTTCCCGTCGATCGATTCCGGCAGGCTGCTCGGCTTCACGACCGGCTGCGGCGCGATGGTGGTGAGGTCGTCGCGATAGAGGGTGATGTCGAGGATGCCGAACGGCACCGCCGCCCCTTCCATCTGCTCGATCTCGCGCGCCATCCGCTCGCCGATCGGGACGCCGCGGCTGCGGATTCCGACAATCATCAAATCATCGAGGCCGCGGTTTTTTTCGACGGTCTCGATCGCCATACGACGGATCGCGCGATTCATTCGCGCGCCATCCAACAAACGCTTTTTTACATTCATAGGAAGATGCTCGATCGCAGGTCTGCGAGGCGTGCGCGAGGATATCACGCCGAAACGTACTCCGCACTGGCCTGCAACCTGCACTTTTGCCACTCTCATGGGAGGAGGCAAGCCGAAGCTGCTGCTGGTCGAGGACAACGCCGATGTCCGGCGCTTGTACGCGATCGGCCTCAACCAGAGAGGGTTCGAGGTGAAGCTCGCGGCGAACGGCGCGGAAGCGGTCGACCGCGTCCTCAGCGAGCGCCCCGACTGCATCCTCCTCGACTGGATGATGCCGCTCATGGGCGGCCGTGAAGTGGTCGAGCGCCTCGACCTCCAGGATGGCACCGGCGAGATCGAGATCATCGTGATCTCCGGGCAGCCCGCGCCCCCCACCCTCCCCGGCCGCGTCCGTTCCTGGCTGACCAAGCCGATAACCGTCGACGAGCTCGTCACCGAGATCGGCCGCGCACGCGTCCCGGCTATCAAATAGCCAAGTACGCTAGAATCCGCCCGAATGGCCAAAATCTTCTTCGTCGGCCTCGATGGCGCGGAGAAAAGCTACCGGCTGCAGACGCATCGCCCGTTCACCCTCGGGCGCGACCCCGGCAACGACATCATCCTGCGTGATCCAAAGGTGTCGCGGCATCACGCGGAGATCGTCTTCGAGCGCGGTTTTTTCGTCCTGCACGACCTCGCGAGCGCGAACGGAACCTATGTCAATGGGAAGCGGATCCGCGTCGCCCCGCTGACGCATGGCGCCCGCCTGCGCATGGGCAACACGTACGGCCGCTTCTCCGAGGAGCTGCCGACCGAGAACGAAGCCGCGCCGATGGCGCCGTCGGCGGAGCCGTTCGACCAGCCCGCACCGCCGCCGACCGAGGATCTCGGCCCGTCGCTCGACCTCATGCCGACCTCCCAGCTCGAGCGGGTGAACCTCTCGACCGTCCCGCACGACAAGCTGAATCCCGAAGAGCTAAAAAAAAAAGCGGAGTAGTGGAGGAAGTGCCGGAGTACGAACCACCGACTGAGCCGCTTGCGGCGGCACTCCCGCCGGCTGCTAAGCCTGCTGCGCCTCCGCCTCCCCCGGCCGCGGCCGCCCCGCCTCCACGCTCACCATTTTCGGGAACGCACTACCGCTTCACGACCGGCCTGCGGGCCGGGGAAGTCGCGGCCATCCGGGGGGAAGAGGGGCAGGTGCTCCTCTCCTACCGCACCTTCGCCAGCATCACCGGCGTGATCGCGGCGCTCGTTTCCGGAATCGTGGCGCTGGCGGGCTTCGCGGCGGTGCTGCTCCTGCTCGCGGAGCAGGCGCCGTTCCGGGCGGTGATGGCACTGCTCCTCACCCTCGCCTTCTCCAGCGTGATCGCCCTGCTGGTCCCGCGCGTGAACGTGACGCTGTTCGACGAGCACCATCCGGCGCTGACGATCTCGCAGCGCACGATCTTCCCCGCCGCGACGTACCTGGTGGCGACGCCGAACGGCGCGACCGTCGCCGAGTTGCGCAAGTCCCCCTTCTCCCGCCTCGGCCGCAACCGCTGGACCATCACCCAGGACGGCCGCTTCCTCGGCGACGCGAAAGAGGAGTCGTTCTCCGGCGCGCTGGCCCGCAAGTTCCTCGGCAAATTCAAACGCCGCTTCGAGACGAACGTCGAGATCGCCTACGGCGGCCTCGTGGCCGGCCGTATCATCCGCCGGCCGGAGGGATCATCGCCCGTCGATACGCTGGAGCTGACGAGCGACGCGCTCGACCGCCGGGTAGCGGTAGCGCTGGCGACGCTGATCCTGGGGCGGGAGCCGTAGGGTTACCTGTCATCCTGAGCGAGGCGGCCGGGAGGGTGTGAAGCGAAGGACCCCCCCTCCCGACAGCGCGCGCACCGTGCACCACAGGGGTCCTTCGCTCCCACCCGCACCCCACGCGCCGCTCAGGATGACAGGTTGATTCACCGCGTCGCGCTCCCCATCCGCGTCAGCTCCACCCCCGTGTAATACAGCTTCAGGATGCGGTCGAACGTCCATCCGCGGAACGCGGCGCCGTAGGCGCCGACCTGGCACATGCCGGTGCCGTGACCCCACCCTTTTCCGTAGAACGTGTAGCGGTCGACGCCGTCGGGATCTTTCGTCTTGTCGAAGACGAAGAGGTTGTCCGGCACGTTGAGCGACCAGCGCACCGGGAGGCCTTTCAGCGTGAACTTGCGTCCCCCCTCGGCGGTGAACTCCATCTCCTCGACGCGCTGCGAGGCGTCGATGCTCACCGGGCGGAGGTCGACGAGCTGCGTGAGCGGCTGGCGGCGGTTGATCGTCGTCACCAGCTCATCGGCGCGATAGCTGCGCGTCCAGTTCGCGAAGTTCGACGTACGGTCGAACGAGGCGCCGTCGAAGTTCGCGAGCACGATCGCGGCGACCGGGGTCTTCTTCGGCGACAGGATCAGCGTCATCCGGTCGCCGGCGAGCACCGGCACGTTCGCGTACTCCTGCAGGCGGTCTCCCAGGCGGCGGAAGATGGGGATGCCGGCCGGCAGCGTGTGGGAGGTCACCTCTCCCTTCTGCTTGAGCGTCACCCGCCGCCCGTCCAGGCGCTGGATCTTCCCTTCCGCGTTCGTGAGCACCGTGTGCTCGCGCACCCAGGAGAGGAGCAGCGCATACAGCTCCTCGCGCGGCATCGGCTGCGCGAGCGAGACCCGGTCGATGTACTGCGTCGGGTTCATCCCGTACTTCGTGAGAAACGCGGCCACGAGATACGGCACCGCGTCGGCGTCGCTCGTCTGCGGGAAAAAGTACCTGCGGTCTTCCGGCAGCGTGAGCGCGCGTCCGGCGTGATCGAGGCCCATCACCGCGGCCAGGTACTGGAGCACGTCGCCGCGGCGCGAGGAGGCGGGGAGCGGCTGGTTCATCTCCGTGCGTCCGGCGAGCGTCATCGCCGCGACCGCGGCCCGCTCGACGTCGCGCGCGCTCCAGCTGTCGCCGGTCATGGGGATGCCGGTGAGCGCGGCGAAAAGGCGGGCGTCGACCTGCTGCTCGGTGAGCAGGCCGCTGTCCGCGCGTCCCGCGAGCGAGAGCATGTCCAGCTCCACGCAGCGCACGCGCTTGAGGTGCGGATCGTTGCGGCCGGGGAACATGGTCGCCACGTCGCTCGTCTCGCCGCCGCAGGTGGACGTATAGAGGGTGTCGACTGCCTTGCCGTTCATGGTCAGCACGAGCCCCGCTGTCTCGCGGACGGCGCGCGTGGAGAGCTCGTGCTCGACCGCGAACCCTTTGTACGCCTGGCACGCGGGGCCGGGGCAGATGTCGTATCCCTCGGCGCGGAACTGCCCGAGGTTGCGGAAGGCGTAGGTGCGGGCCGCGACGGCCTGCGCTTTCAGTGCTTCCACTTCGTCGTAGATCGAGGGACCCATTTCCGCCGGCACGACGCCATAGAGATACTCCTCGAAATTGAGCTCGTTGATGATGTTGATCAGCCCGCGCGCGTTGATGAAGAGCTGCGCGCTCGAGCGGTAGGGCTGCTTGTCGATGGCGATCGTCTCCGCGGTGGCGGGATAGATCGTGAGCGCCGGACCGGTCATCGTGTAGCGGTCGCCTTCATCGTCGACGACCTCGATGCGCTTCTCGAACGGCTGCTCCGAGGGACGGCGGACCACCAGGAGATCCTTCCCGTAACCGCGCTCGGTGAGGTTCGCGCGGGTGGGCGTCGCGGCGTCGGAGGTCTCGAAGTCGCCGGCGAGCACGCGGTACTGGCCGTTGGCCACGTCGAAGACGGTATCGGCGCGCAGCCCGGTCTCCGTGCGGATGCGCTCCACGAGGGCGTTCGCGCTCGATTGATCGGAGATCGCGCTCACCTGCACCGCGTAACGCACCGTGGCATTCGCGAGCGGCGCGGTGGCGGTGAAGCCTCGCTTGAGGAGCGCGGGACCTGAATCGCTGACGAGGTAGTAGCCGTCGGCGGTGCGGGGAAACGTGACGGTGGACTGGTCACTGAGCAGGCCGACCCGGACGCGCGGCTCGGCGATGGTGCGCGGGAGCGACGCCACCGGCGTCATCGCGTTCGCGGAACGCTGGGCCGCCGGCTGAGAGACCGGTGTCGACGATTGCGGTTGCTGCGTGGAGGCGGGCGGCGCGGTGGTCGCGCAGGCGGCGGTGAGGAGAGACAGCAGAACGACGGATGCAATACGGCGCATGGTGCTCCGGTACAGCAAGAAAAAAGCCCCCCGCGGTACGGGAACCGCGGGGGGCCGGTGAACGACAGCGTTACGACTTATCGAATGGTGAGGCGGATCACGACGCGGCGGTTACGCAGACGGCCTTCTGCCGTCGTGTTGTCCCCGACCGGGTCCTGGGTGCCGTGGCCTTCGACGGTGATCCGCGTCGGATCGATTCCGTGGCGGCTCACGAGGTAATCACGCACTGCCTCGGCGCGACGGCGATCGAGATCGCGGTTCGGGCCAGTGTTCTCACGGTCATCCGTGTAGCCGATGACCAGCGCGTGGGCCGTCGGTTCCTGACGCATGCGCAGAGCGACTTCGTCGAGGATGGCCTTGGCGATGTTGGTGAGGCGCGCCGAGCCGGACTCGAAGTGGATCTCGTCCGTGCGCAGCTCCTGCGGCTCCGACGGCGGCACGACCGGCGGCGGGGGCGGCGGGACCGGAGCCGGCTCTGGAGCAGGCGGCGGGACCGGAACCGGTGCCGGGGCAGGCGGCGGAAGCACCGGGGCGGCGAACGCCATCGGCGCGAAGGTCAGGCCAACGAGGCCCGAGAGAGCGCAGTCGTCGAGCTCCGTGAAACGGCACTCGTCGTTGCCGTCGAGGAACTTGGCGACGTTCCAGCGGGCACCGGCGTTGAACGCCCAGCCGCTGGTACCGAACCAGTGACGGATACCGGTGACGAGGAACACCGGATTGTCCGGCGCACGATCGCCGCCCGTGTACCAGACGGTGTTGATCTCACTGATCCAGTTCGTCGTGCCGAAGCGCGAGAGCGGGATGTTGAGGCCCGCGTCGAGGCGGAACTCGTTCGGAATCGAGATGTCACCGCCACCGGCGATGTTGTCGTCTTCACGGTCGCCGCGCGCGACGTACTTCGCGGACAGCGAGCCGATCCCACGGGTCACGTGGCCGCCGATACCGAAGTCGGTGCCGCCGGTCGCGATGCCGCTGTCATCGTCGCCGGTGGGCAGGTCGACGAAGCCGGAAAGCGCAAAGCGGGTGGGCGAGTCGGTCGGCGAAAGGCCGAACTTCGTCGCCAGACGGATCGCACCGAGACCGCTCTCGGTGAACTCGCCGTCATGCAGGAACCCGTTGATGAAGCCGACGCGGTCACCGCCATTGCTGACGATCCGGTCCCACGGGAGCATGGCGCTGATCTCCCAGCGGTCGGTCAGGCCGACGCCGACAGACGCGCTGAGGCGATAGAGGTCGTAGCTCATGTCTTCGTATTCGCGTGCCGACGGCTGCGCGAAGTCACGAGCTTCGCCCGCGGTCAAATCCCAGTCGTTGAAGTAAACGCCAAACGACCAGGTACCCTGGCGGAGGGTGTCCGCCGTCACAGTCTCGAACAACCCCGTCTGACCCGAATGCGTCGGGGCAAAGAACCGGAGCTGGTCTTCACGAGCGATCGTCATGGTGTCGTAGTCCTGGGCAAACAGGGACACCGGAGCAACGATCAGAAAGCACAGCAGGGGAAACAGCAACCGATGCTGGTAACGCAACAAAGTCACACCTCCTAAACTACTTCGCACGGTTCACGATCCGCAGCTACAATGACTCCGCGCCGCTACAAAACGTGTGCCAGAGCGAGTTGAGAATCCTTTCCCGTAAAGACCTCAAGAGCTTGACTTTACCATAGCTCGCATGGAGCGGTATAACTCCGCAAAGTGGAAAAGGACCACTTCTGAAATGTCGATAAACCGCTTCATTGCCGCAATTGCGGTAGTTCTGTCTCTTGCAGGACCCGCGAGCGCGCAACAGCCGGACCCCCCGGCCCCCCCCCCGCCACAGCCTCAGACGACTCCTTCTCCAGCAGCTCCCGGCGTCCTCTCCGACGCGGCCGCGAGCTCCTACGAGCGCCGCGATAACCTGCCTGCAGTCAACATTTACCTCCCGGAGGGGGAGGCCAGCGTCCGCCTGCGCAAGCTCATTCGCAACGTCCTGTTCGAGAGCCAGATCGACTACGAATTCGTCAACGGCGACATCTCGACGTTCCTCCGTTATAAGTACTACGCGCGCAATTACACCTACCGCCTCGGCGTCTTCGACTCGATCGAGTTTCCCGATCTCGCTTCCACCGGAAGCGACGACGATGAATATGAGCGCGTCCGCGGCGGCCTGCTGCTGGTCGGCGTCCCAAAGGATTACAACAATCGGTACTTTTTTCTCCTGCAGAACGATCAGCTGACGTTCGGCGACCTGAATCGGCCCGATAACCAGACCAGCAATATCTACACGAAGATCGGCTACCAGTACGGGACGCAGTTCGACGAGCGGATGAACGCGATCGTCGGCGAGCAACGCGGACGGATCACCCCCGTGCTCACCGCCTTCCGCGACATCGGTCCGCAGCGCACCGGCCTCGCCGCCGCGATCACCCAGGCCGCAACGGCCCTTTCGGCCGATTACCAGTACACGAAGATCGAAGCCGAAGGCCTGCGCCGGCTCGACTTCACCCCCACCACGTTCCTCTTCTCACGCCTGCACGTGGGGGCGTTCCTCGCGTACGAGGACGCCGATCCGAAGCCCGTCCCGCGCGACCGCGACGGCGACGGCGACCTCGATCCGATCCCGGAGTGGGAGATGCACGCCATCCCCCAGTACGAGCTGTTCCGCCTCGGCGGCCGCGAGGCCCTCAAGTCGGTGGGGACGAACGACAGCTCGATCGGCACGCACGAGGTGCACCTGACGAACGAGCTCTTCACCCCGATCTTCCGCAACAAGGATTACCGCATCGGCTCGCTGCACTGGAACACGCTCTACGGCGTCGGCTACGTCGGCGCGGGCGCGGTCGCATTCGGGTTCGGCGACCTGACCGATCCGGTGGTCGACGTCGGCCTGGGGACGGAGTCGGCCATCACCTTCGGCGACTACGACGTCTTTCTGAGCGTCCTCGTCGCCCACACGGTGGTCCAGCCGGACGAGATCGACGGCGGGACGAAGGTCCGGTTCGCGATCCGGACCGTGCGCTGACGGCGACCGCAGCGTTGCATGGCACGGCCCCTCATCCGGCCGTTGGCCACCTTCTCCCCGCTCGCCGCGGGGAGAAGGGCTACTAACTTTGACCCTCGCGAGAATGGATCTTAGTAGCCCCTCTCCCCGCGGCGAGCGGGGAGAGGGTGGCCGAAGGCCGGGTGAGGGGCCGCGCCACAGCGAGCAAACGCACGCCAAAACAAAAACCCGGGCCTCACGCGGCCCGGGTTTTCGTTCGTGAATGTTGGAAGTGTAGGTTAGAAACGTGTGAGGTGGACCTCGACGGCGCGGACACCGTCGATGTTGCGAAGGACCTGCACTGCGACGTCCTTCTGCAGCTCGTGTGCGACTTCACCCGCGACCCGGAGCGTGCCCTGCTCCGAGCTCACGCGGAACTTGCAGCCATCGAGCGAGCGATGCACGGTGAGCATCACTTCGGCGGCGCGAGCGATTTCGGCGTCGCGGTTTTCGACGACCTGGACGAGATTGGCGACGCGCGTGTAGCCGAGGCTCTGAGCAACCTTGCCGACTTCCTCAGCCTGCGTCTTGTCAGCAGCGCGGCCGCGGATGATCACGATGCCGGCAATTTCGTAAACCTGCAGGCGGTCGAGCGACGCGCCGGCGCTGATGAACTGAGGAGTGAGGTCTTTCGAATCCGGGACGGCCGCCGTGGCGACCGGGCTGAACGCGATGAGGATTGCTGCGATGGCGACGGCTGGGGTGATCGTGCGCATCATGATTATTTGCTATCTCCTGCCGTGGGTAATAGCATCGGCCGTGCCACATTCCTGATTACGAGAGAAGAATAGTTTAGCGCAAGGTCGTAGCAATTTTTACTTCGAGCTGCACGACAGCACTCTCTTCCTTCTCGTAGGGCTCCGCTTCGATGTGATGGATGTAGACGCGGTAGAGCAACGTCACGGCGAGCGCGAGCACGAGGAAAAACCCGAAGAGCGCGAGAATGCGGCGAGTCACGAGCGGATGAGCCAGCAACGGGTGTGCCTGAGGGGAGGCGGCCCCGCTACAATGATCCGCAACCATGCCCCGCATCCACGTCCTCCCCTCCGATCTCGTGAACCAGATCGCGGCGGGAGAGGTCGTCGAACGGCCGGCTTCGGTGGTCAAGGAGCTGGTCGAGAACGCCATCGACGCCGGGGCCACCGTCATCGACATCCTGCTCGAGAACGGCGGCAAGAAGCTCATCGAGATTCGCGACAACGGCTGCGGGATGTCGGAGGAAGACGCGCTGCTGGCGATCGAGCGGCACGCCACCTCGAAGATCCGCGACTTCGACGACCTGACGCGGGTGCGCACGCTCGGCTTCCGCGGCGAAGCGCTCCCATCCATCGCCTCCGTGTCGCGCTTCACCCTCACCAGCTCCGACAACGAGAGCGGCGCCGCGATCGAGCTCGACTGCGACCCGCTCACCGGACGCCGCGGCGTCCGACCCGCCGCCCGCGACCGCGGCACGACCATCTCCGTGCGCGAGATCTTTGAGAACGTCCCCGCCCGGCGCAAGTTCCTCCGAAGCGGTGACGCGGAGTTCCGCGCCATCGTCACCATCGTCTCCTCCTATGCGCTCCCCCTCCCCTCGCGCGCCTTCCGCCTCGAGCACAACGGGCGGGTCGTGCTCGATCTCCCACCCGCCCTCACGGGGCGCGAGCGGGTGCTGCAGATCGTCGGCAGCGAGGCCGCGGAGCATCTCGCCGACATCGACACCGAGATCGGCCTCACCCGCGCGAGCGGCTACGTCACGCAACGCCTCCGCTTCGGCTCGAAGCGCAACCAGTTCTTCTTCGTCAACGGACGGCTGGTCAAAGACCGGGTCCTCACTCACGCCGCGAACCGCGCCTGCGATGCGTTCGACTTCGACGGCCATCCGGCCATCGTGCTCTTCCTCGACGTGCCGCCCGACATGGTCGACGTGAACGTGCATCCGGCGAAGACGGAAGTGCGCTTCCGCGATTCCTCGCAAGTCCACGTGGCCGTCGAGCAGGCCATCAAGCGCGCCCTTGGCGGCGCGGAAGAGGGCTCGACGCTGATCCGGGAGAGCGAGCCGCCGCAGCCGATGCAACCGCCCCAGTCCCTCTTCGCACCGCAGCGGTATGACGAAGCAGGTCCGAAATGGAGTCCGGCCTTCACGCCGCTGTTCCAGCGCGAAGCGGTCGTGCAGCCGCCGGTCTTCGAGCCGCGGGCGCAGAGCGCCACGCTGGTCGAGGAAGAAGCGGCGCCGCAGCTCGGCGATCTCGCCGGCCGCGTGGTCGGCCAGTACCGGATGAGCTACATCATCGTCGACACGCCCGGCGGCCTTCGCCTCGTCGACCAGCACGTCGCGCACGAGCGCGTCCTCTACGACCGCTACCTCGCACGCGTCGAGGCGCGGGCCGCGGTGTCGCAGCAGCTCCTGACGCCTCTGCTCTATGAAGCCGGCGCCGCCGAATGCGCCGCGCTCGAATCGCACCTGGAAGAGCTGCGCGGCGTCGGCTTCGACATCGAACGGTTCTCCGGCAACGCATTCGCGATCTCGTCGGTGCCGCCGGAGTTGCTGCGCAACGACGTGCACACGTTCCTCGCGAAGCTCATCGACGCGTCCCTCGAGGAGAAAGCCTCGCACGTGACCCAGGTCCGCGAGCGGATCGCCGCCTCCCTGGCCTGCCAGGCCGCCATCAAGGTCCACCGTCCCCTCGGCGGCGGCGAGATGGCTCGCCTCGTCGCCGAGTTGCTGCAGTCCTCGAATCCCTTCGCCTGCCCGCACGGACGTCCGATCATCGTCGACATCAAGCACCTCGACATCGAGCGCCACTTTCACAGGAAATGACGGTCCCTCGCGAGCGAGCCACGTACCCCGTGAGCTACTCGCGGTAACTCGCGCGCCACTCGCGGTAACTCGCGTGCCGCTCACGGTGTGTCGCGTGCCGCTTCACGGTGGCTCGCGTGCCACTCGCGGTGTCCCGCGTGCAGCTCACGGTGTCTCGCGTGCAGCTTCACGGTGTCCCGCGTGCAGCTCACGGTGTCCCGCGTGCAGCTCGAGGTGTCCCGCGTGCAGCTCGAGGTGTCCCGCGTGCAGCTCGAGGTGTCCCGCGTGCAGCTCGAGGTGTCCCGCGTGCAGCTCGAGG